>WNFG01003258.1_pt1 | contig 13569 bp, 14 predicted proteins | sample 5400431 | NCBI WGS metagenome assembly WNFG01 (sample SAMN13153346, study PRJNA577476) | soil metagenome | isolation source: 120 cm saprolite under Douglas fir tree site 2 hole 3 replicate 2 | place: USA:California | collected 2015-04-18
CGGGCGCCCAGCCTCAGCACACCGCCAGTGCTTGGTCACCGCAGGGTGGGACGGTCTATTGCGACAAGGCTCACAAGGTTCCTTTCGTAGATGCCGAACACTGCGGCGGCATGACGAGCTGCGACCGCATGTTTCTCAGCATGGGCTCCCCGGTCGCCTGCGACAAGCCCCACCACTCCTCCTATACCGTAACAGACGATTTCATACCGGGCACCGGGGGGATAGTAAGGCGCATACGCCCAACGAAGTGATACGACATGCTTGAATTCCAGTTTCTCAACGACACCTTAGCGTCGTTTCTCCAGGCGATTGAGAACGTTTGGAAGCCCATCTTTCTGACGGGCGGGATAAACATCTTGCTGACGATCGGCGGCATCGCCCTCGCCATTTACTCACTCAATCTATTGGCTACTCAGGACGTTGCCGGCTTCATTCTCGGCTTGATGTATACGTTCATCTCGCTCGCCGTGCTGCATGAAGTGTTTCTCTACTCCGACCAGCTTGCCACCAGCATCCTCAACATGTTCCTCCAGTGGGGCCAGCAGGTCAGCGGCATGTCGCCGAACGTGCTCACGCCGTCGGGCATCCTGGTGAGCGGCTACCAGCTCGCGCGCATCTTCTGGGATGCGGCCGGCGGCGCATCCTGGTTCTACGCGCCAACCTCGACGTTAGCGACGGTGATGTGCGCGATCGTGGTGACTATCGCCTTCGCACTTGCGAGCATTATCTATCTTCTGGCGCTCGTAAATGTATACGCACTGATCGCCGCCGCCTCCGTACTCCTCGCCTTCGCCGCGCTGCCCTGGACCTGGAGCATGTTCCCCGGCTGGGCGCTCAGCGTCCTGGCCGCGTGCATAAAAATCTTCTTCCTGCTGGCCGTCTTAGCCCTCGGGCTCAACGAGGCGGCCAGTTGGACGGCCGTGATGGCCAGCACTTCAGGAAGCATCGTCGACAACACCAACTTGGCGGTGGCGGCAAGCGTCGAGGCAATACTCTTTCTCGGCCTCGTCTATTACATCCCCGGACTCATGGCCAGCCTGGTGCTCGGCATGGTCGGACCGGTCATGGGAGCCGGGGAAGCGATGCTCGGCGGGATTGCCTCGAGCTTCGCTAGTCATGCCGGCAGCACCGCAATGAAGGCTCCCAGGGCAGCCGGCAACGCAGCTGTGGCTGGCGGCAAGGCCTTAGCCACCGTGTCGAAAATGCTGTTGAGGTGAGTGCCCGATGACCTACGAAGATCAATTGCTACGCTCGGTAAACCTGCGGCTATTCCGCTTTGGCGTCGCTGCTTGCGTCGTCATCGTAGCTCTCGCCGGCGGCCTGATTTACTTGGCAACACGCCCTCCTGTCCCGCCCTACGTCGTGGCCCTCGACCACGGTCACATCGTTGGCTACGCAACCGTCTTCGAGGGAACTCAGGAGCTTGCTCCCGAAGTCATCCAGGACCAGCTCAGGCGATTCATCTACGACGTTCGGTCAATCGCGAACAATACTGAATTCGAGCAGCGCAACGTCCACGCGGCTTACGCAATGGCTCGCGGGCAGGCCGTTCGCGTCATCGAAGACTACTACCGCCGCAACCCCGATAAAGACCCGATGAAGCTCGCCAAAAATGGCGACTGGCGCGACATCAACATTATCCGTTGCATGCGTGAGCCCGCGCCCGACACGTGGCGCGTCGAATGGACCGAAACCGACCATCCGCACATGGGCGACGTCACGACCACGAACTGGGAAGCGATCATGAGGGTAGCCATACGACCACCGGACCTTAGCAACCAGCTAAACCCGATTGGAATCTATGTTTTAACCCTAGACTTCCAGGCGGCTAGCTAATCAGCGGAGGAATAATGAACACCACTCATCTCGCCGGCTTGGTGCTCGTCGCTTTTATTGCAACCGGCTGCGCGTCTGTCCAACCTCAACCGCCGCGACCACTCGAACCCGCGAGCCTTGCGCCGATCGTCCAGCAGCCGCATACGACCATCCCTCCAGACCCTCTTGATGCGCTCTCCTCTGCCGTTCGCGCCGCCTACCTGAGCGGCCGCAATACGCCAGTCCGTGACGGCTTCGCGATCTTCTATCCCTACAGCCAATACAAGGAACCCATCATCCACTGCGCCCCGCTCCATGTGACCGAGCTGATGCTCGACGCGAGCGAGCACGTGCTCTCCGCGACCGCCGGCGATACTACCCGCTGGAGCATCCAGCCCGAGCGCAATCACGTACGGATAAAGACCTGCCCCATGGGCTGTAGCACTATTGCTATGGGCGGTGCTGCAGGACAACCCATGTCCGCCGTGCCCACGGCTTACCGCACCAACCTAATCGTCGAGACCGATCGGCCCCGCATCTATCACTTCATCCTCCAGGCAGGCTCTCTCTCGCAGGCGATGGAGACCTTCGGCTTTTGGTATCGCGATGACATAGCCGCCGCCCAGGCCGCGCGGACCGCCGCGATGCGCAAGTCAGCCCAAGAGGTCGCGGATCCCCCGGCCAAACTCAACTTCGCCTACCGCATTGAGGGTCCCAACGTTCCGTGGAAACCAATCCAAGCGCTCGACGACGGCTCTCACGAATACTTGCTGTTCGCCAATGACGCGATGCTTCGCGATGACGCACCGGCGCTTTACGTGCAGCGTGGGAAAACCCAGGAACTCGTCAATTACGAAGTTCGCGGGAACTACTACGTCATAGACCGCCTCTACAACGAGGCGGCGCTCACTCAAGGCATCGGGACTGACCGCCAGACGGTTCACATTCAAGCGGAGGGCCGCTAATGGCAACCGACATTGACATCGAGCGGCCGCCTGGCGCGGGACGCGCGTGGCTCATCGCCCTACTCGGATTGGCAGTCCTCGTCGGCATCGCCATGTACCTCACCCGACCTACGCCCAAGGAGAAGGCTAACCCCAACGAGTTCGCACAGACTCCCGGCGCCGGTTCATGGGCCGACAAGGAGTCATTCACACCACCACGGCCAGCGCACGTCCTGCGGCCATCCGAGCCCCCGCACATTGCCATAGTCCCTCATCAGGTCTACCGCCAGCAGGGACCCGCATGCAGCCCAGCTTGTGAGGCCCGCAACCGGCTACTCGCGCAAGCGCAAGCCTCGGACATGACCATCAAGGTCGGCGGCCTAAATACTCTCGAACTCAATCAGGCACCACCACCCATCTCCATGAGGCCGGGCCGTCCTCACACCGTCGCGGCTAACTCGTGGCTGTATGCCTCTCTCGAAACCATCAACTCCGACCGCCCTGGCGATGTCGTTGCCCGCACCACCATGAACACGCGCGATACCGTCCACCAAGACGAAATCCTTATCCCCGCTGGATCGAAGCTTCACGGCAAGGTCAAGGACTCAATGACCGTCAACCTCAACAATCCGAGCGTGATGGTGCTGTGGGACTCCTTGCGATTGCCTAACGGCGCTGAGGTCGCACTCCCCAATCTACCTAGCGCCGACGTTGATGGAGCACCCGGACTCAGCGACAAGCTGGACCGTCATATTGCCCAAACCTGGATCCCCAGCTTCGCCATCGCAGCAGTCACGGCCGCCGGCATGCTCGCGACTACGCCGGTCTACGGAAGCTCGCAGGGATACTCGCCGGCCAGCGCAGCCACCGGCCAATTCGGCAACAGCCTCAGCAGCCGCGCCGCCTCCAACCTCAACCTGATGCTCCAGCAAGTGCGCCCGACCATCGAGGTTCGGAAGGGAACTCTCATAAGAATTTTGATCACCCGCGACCTACCGTTCGAGGGGCCTTACGAACAATGAACCTCGACCGGTTCGGCTTCATCCTCGCCAGCAGCACACTCCTAGCCCTCGGCACTCTCCACTTCGCCGGCGTCACTGGCAACATGACCGAGTCGGAACCGCTCGGCCTCTACGTCAAGGTGCCGGGACCGCCAGCGCGCGGACGTATGGTTCAACTGCGCGGCCTCATCAAGCACGTTGCCGCTGTCCCGGGCGATACCATTCGAACCAGTCGAGAGGGAACCTACGTCAACGGCAAGCTCTGGCCGCACTCCGCCATTCCCTCTAACACCTACGGTTATCGGCCCTTCCCCTTCACTGAGTTCATCCTAGGCCCTGGCCAATATTGGGTCCTCGGCCAGAGCACAGACAGTTGGGATTCACGCTATCTCGGTCCAGTCACCGGCCAGGACATCGCCTTCAACATCACACCGCTCTGGACCCATACCAACCACTAGGAAACAGGAGACCACCATGAAGATCACCGTCAAGCCCAAGGTTGAGCCGACCGACCAGTTCAACATCAGCCTCCCACTCTCGCTCAAGCAACGTCTACAAACCCTCAAAACCAAGGCACCCGATCATAACGCGGACTTCAACGACACCCTTATTGGCGTCCTTGACGAATTCGCCACGGAGCTAGAAACCCAATGGGGCATCGCCGGTAAAAACTCTAGGACCAGTCCTAGGAAATCTCTAGGACAATCCACCCCATCCATAGAGTCAGCTTCCTACGGAAATGGCACAGACAAAGAGTGAAGTTATGCGCACCCCCAGCTGCGTTGCTGAGGCGAATTTGGCTCGACGTGCAAGGCACGTTCGTCGAATCATACTTAACGCATACCCAGGGTAATGCACTTTTGCGATCCCATTCAGAATGCCGCAGCCAGCACCATTGACAGTGCAATAGCACATGCTAGCCAGCAGTAAATGGCCCATACGTCCCATAGGTGAAATGATGCCCGTTGGAACCTCGCCCGCCGCTAGATTTCAGGCTGTCCAGACACGCGCCAGGATGGGTGCCGCCCTCTGGTCTCGCGCCCTCCGCTTCATCCTTTTCGTCTGGCTCGTGCTCACAATCTGGGTCATCTGGTACCGCGTCGGGCTCTATCGTCCCGAGCTTCATCACGAGTATTTCGGGCGCTGGATTCTCTGCGGAATCGTCAACGACACGCCCCTCCTCAACCGCTTCGCGGCGCGATTGCCAATGTACGCGGACCACAGTTGGTACACCTTATCGAGCTTCGCCCAATGGCTCGACGGGCCCGAAATGTACCGCGACACCTTCTATTCCTGGTACTGGCACATGGCGACCGGCCTGGGCGGTTATTATGGACTTGGCACCGACCTGTTGCCGCTCGGACTCGGTGCTCTGCTCATCGCATGGCGACTCAGACGCGACCCTGACGACCCGGATCACATTCGCGGCCTGCGGCTACTCACACCCCGTCAGCACACCCGCCAACTCCATGGCGGATGGCTGAGCAGACGGTACCGCTCCCGCCCAAGGGGCGGTTTAAACGCCGGCGGCGCCGGCGGCGGTATCAAGCTGGGGTCAAGCATTATCCCGGCAGAGAAAGAGTTCGAGCACTTTATGGTCTGCGGCAGTCCGGGCAGCGGGAAATCAACCATGATGCGGCAAATGCTGATGCAGATCCAGGAGCGCGGGCAGGCCGCGATCGTCCTCGACGTCGAGGGCGAATCGACGATGGAATTCTATGACGAGAGCCGCGGCGACGTGATCTTAAATCCTTTAGACGCGCGCTGCCCCTTTTGGTCGCCATGGCTGGAATTCCGTGATGAGACGCTGGCCATGGACCGCGAAGCAATGGCGGCCTCGCTCATTCGGGACCAGCCACGTACTTCAACCGAGCGATTCTTTTTCGAGAGCGGCCGGACCGTAGTCGAGTCCCTTTTACAAGTCATTACCGACCCCGACCCAACCGCGATCAATGAGTTTCTGGGGCAACCGCGCAAGGAAGTTCACAAAGCGCTGCACGGAACCCGAGCTTATGCTCTGGTGGATCCGGATACCAAAGAGACCGGCCAGTCGATAATTGCGACTGCTATCAACGCGACAAAACCGTTCCAACATCTACCGCACTCGAAAGAGGAAGCTGGACGATCTTGGTCGGCGCGCGAGTGGACTGAGACGCGCAAGGGCTGGATTTTTCTGCCGTCAAGCGCGGCCTCTCAGGCCGCCATTCAGAGCCTGCAGGGCGTCTGGTTGGATGTTCTCACTCGCTGGCTTATGTCTGCGGAGATTCGTTCGGACCAGGTTTGGATCTTCGCCGACGAGCTCCCCGCGATCGGATACCAGCCCCTCATCGAGCAGCTAGTCACGCGCGGACGCAAGCGCGGGATCGCCGTCGTTCTCGGCTTTCAGAACGTGAGCCAGCTTCGGAAGATTTACGGACAGGACGGTGCAATCACACTAACCAGCAGCCCGACGACCAAAGTGATTCTGCGAGTGGACGAGTTTGAAACCGCGCAGTGGGCGAGCAACCTTATCGGCTCCCACGAGGTCGAGCGGCTCCAAATGACGCAACTTGCCGGACTCTCGAACTTCCGCGAAGGAGTGAACCTCAGCCCACATCGGAGTATCGAGCACCTCGTTCTCCCTGCTGAAATTCAGATGCTCCGTCCTTTCCACGGTTATCTTTGTGTAGCGGGGGAGGACCGCACAACCCTCCGCATTCCAGAAGTGCACCTGACCAAACGGCAGCCGGCGTTCATCCCGCGGGTGACGACGACTACGCCCGCATCTGAGGCAGTTCCAGACCTCGAAGCTGAAGAGCCGACCGACGCCGAGATTATCGATCAAATGACGGCCCGCACGCCGGGTGCTTCAGCCCAACCGGAGGAATAGCTCGCTTATGGTCACGTTCTCCAAGGCGCTGAGCATCGAAAACGCAGGTTCGTACTATCGCAATCATTATAGTGCGGCCGGCGAATATTACGCTCCAACCGAGGCTCCAACCATCGGCCAGACTGTCGGCAAAGCGGCCGAGGCCCTCGGGCTCGCCCGCGACATCACCGCCGAGCAGTTCGAGGCGTTGCTGCGCGGCCACGACCCTACTACCGGGGCCGTCCTGCGGGCGAAGGCCACCCATGGCGAGGTCGAGCGCGCCGGGTGGGACATGACGCTCTCCCCGCCAAAATCGGTGAGCATCCAGGCGCTGGTCGCTGGCGACACCCGGCTTATCGAAGCTACGCGCCAGGCCGCTGAACGGGCGATAGAGGAAGCGGAGCGTTGCGCGCTGAGTCACCAGCGTGGCGGCAGGGAAAAGGTGCAGACCAGCAACGTGTGTGCGGTCATTTTCGAGCATTACGACGCGAGGGAATCGAAGCACGGACAGCACGGCCCGATGCCGCAACTTCACCACCACACGTTCATCACGAACATGACGCAACGGCCGGACGGGCAATGGCGAGGGCTCGAACCCGACCAGATGTTCAAAGCGCGGGCGTTCATTGACGGGGTCTACATGACGGAACTTGCGAAGAACGTCCAGCAAATCGGCTACTCTATCGTTCGCGGTTCTGACGGAGCATTTGAGCTGGCCGGCTTCACGCGTAAGCAAATCGAAGCCTTTTCAGAGCGGTTCCTTGATATCGAACAGGAGAAAGCGAAGCAGGGCATTACCAGCCCAAAAGCCGCGCGCAATGTGGTTCTTGAGACGCGGCGCGCGAAGCGTGAACACGACCCGGAAGTTCTCAAAACCGAGCGCGAAGCGCTGGCCGCTGAACACGGCATCAGGATGGACAATCATCCATTGCGGGCGGTTCGGAACTTCTCTACCACACCGGAAGCCCAAGCTGAGCGGTCAGTAGACTTCGCGATTCGTCATACCACGACGCGCTCCGCCGTCGTCGACCACCGCGAGCTCGCTGCCGTTGCACTCAAGCACGGCCTCGGCGCCACTGACCTCGACCACGTGCAGGCCCATATGGCCGCTCAGCAACAGCGCGGGAGTCTAATCGCCGCCGGCAAATCGCATCTGCACCCGCTCGACAAATACACCACCTTGGAAATGGCGCGCCTCGAGCGCGAGAATCGCACGCTCGTGCGGGACTGGATGAACCATGGGCGCCCCATCGCCGGTATCGCTATCCGGAGTGCAGTAGACGGCAGAGTCTCATCCACCGGAGGGCAGCAAGTCCGCGAATGGGCATCCGCCAGGAAGCTTCTCCCCGACCAGACCGAGGCTGCGGTTCTTACCCTGACCACCCCAAAGTGGGCGAGCGCGATCGAGGGATTAGCCGGCACCACCAAGACAACCCTGGTCGGCGCCGTTCGAGAATTTGCGGAAACACAGGGGTGGACCGTACGAGGTTTTGGCACGACCACCGGGAGCGTCAGGGCGCTCCAGGATGCCGGTATCGATGCCCAGACCATCGCCAAAACCCTCGCCACCGTCCTACCGCCCAAGGCCCGCCGCGAGCTCTGGATAATCGATGAATCAAGCCTGCTAGCGACGCGACCGGTCAACGAAGTACTCAAACTTGCCCGCGAACGTGGAGTCGACCGCGTGGTATTCGTCGGCGATCAGAAACAGCATCTCGCCATTGAGGCGGGCTCGCCGGTGCGGCAATTCCTCGCCGACAACATGGCCGTGGCCCAACTCACCACCATCCGGCGCCAGCAGGATCCAGAGCTTAGGCGTGTGGTTGAACTGAGCGCAGCCGGCCGACCTGGCGAGGCTATCGACCTGCTCACCGAACAGCGCCGCATCGTCGAGGTCCCGGACCCGGCCAAGCGGTACGAACGCATAGCTGCCGAGTACTTGGATGCCTACGAAGCCAAGCAGAACTGCCTCGTGGTTTCACCTGCAAATGACGAGCGCAAGGCCATCAACCAGGCAATTCGTTCGACGCTGGTCGCGCATCAGTACGTCGCCAGCATCGGTCAGGAACATCAGATCCTCATCCCTCGCGACCTGACGCCCGCTCAGCTCCAGCATGCGCGAAGCTATCGAGAGGGCGACGTTTTGTACTTCAGCCGGGGCAGCAAGGTGCAGCAGATCCCCAAGCGCGCCTACCTGACGGTCGGCGCTGTGAACGATGACAGCCTGACGCTGCGCGCCGAAAATGGACGCCTAATCCCGTTCGACCCGACCTCGCTCAAGGGAGTGCAGGCCTACACCGCCGAGACCCGCACCATCGCGGTCGGCGACCGCCTCCAGTGGCGCGAGCCCGACAACCGCCGACGCATCGCCAACGGCGAATACGCCACCATCAAGAAGCTCGATAGCCGCAACATCCAGGTCAAATTCGACAAGGGTCGCACAGTGGCCCTGCCGCTATCCGAGGCGCGGAAGGTTGACCTGGGCTACGCCAGCACTAGCCACGCGAGCCAGGGGTCCACCGTCGATCGCGCCATCCTCCATATCGACAGTAGCCGCAGTCCCGAAATCGTCAACCAGCGAATGTTCTACGTGGGCGATTCCCGCGAGCGCCTCGAGCTGCGGGTCTATACCGACAACGTGACGGCTATGCGCCGTGCCGTCGCCCGCACACAGGAAAAGGAACTGGCGCTCGATGTCGTGGAGAAGCACCAGCAGCGGCAATCAACCGGAATGAGGATCTGAGCTAAGAACCATGAAGAAGCCGTTATCTAACCCTCCAACTGACGCGGAAATCCTCCAATTCTTCAACGCCCGCGCAGAGCACCCTCTGATAGACGACGCGGAGGCGCTCCAACCAGGCCCACACCGCGTCCGGCTCCAACTTGCTCCAATGGGGTGTTGGCGCTGCAGCCAACTCATCAAAGCCGTCCGCGCGGCTACCTCACCCACCGCGCTTTTGTACCACTCTCAGAAGTGTCGGACACTCGGACTCTCGCCGCCTTCGTCTTCGTGGAACTCCGGAAAATTGACCCGCAGATTTCTCCGGTCAGCTTCCGCTATAGCAAGACTGTGCAGGACCGATATTTCGCGGCCGAGTGCCCGGACTGCCGGGCCTTATTCGGCGACTTCTTCATGACTCATGAATCCTTTACTGAGAAGACTACCTGCGAATTTCCAAGCTGCGGATGCCACTACCCCGACCTGCAATGCCGCATGTTCGAATATCACGGACTGACGCTCACACCCGGACGGGATGAGCTGCAAACGATATCGGACCAGAGATTGATGTGAAGCGTCCGCCTCTTCCGCAAGCGCGCCCTCGAAGACGCCGTCACTCTTGCCGTTTCGTGTCGGGCCGAACGTCGAAAATCTATCCCGGCACCCGATCGGGTTTTGAGGGCGCCGGGAATGATGTTTGTTTAAGGGAGGCGAATCCGCTGGAGATAAAGCACTGCTGTGTCGATTGCGGCCAGGTCATCGCCGTGCACGAGCATTCGAGTTACGTCGAGGTGAAGCTGTGCCTGCGTGGTATGCGGGCGCTTTGCGACGAATGCCGGCGGTTTCAGGGATGCCCGCTTCCGGAGCGGACGCGCGGGCAGGAGAATCACCATGAGTAAACCTGAGAACGTTGTTGAGGCGTTAAAGAGACTAGGACCGGAACAGGTGATCGACGGAGCAGAGCTTTGCCCGGCATGCGATGGACTTTCACCGGCGTTGGGGTTTAGGCGCGACGCGGCCGGTGAGATCGAGGAGTGCATCGTCAATTACGGCGTCTGTCACAACCAGCATGTGGTGGCGGTCGAAGACGCTGAGCGGTGGCGGGGGGAGATGGCGAGCAGCTATGCGGGGCGCAAGGGGTTCTCAGGATGAGGCGCGATAACCGCCAGCTCAGTCTCTTTGCACCGCGCCCTGCCCTGCCCTCGCACCGGTTCTCGCTGGACCCATCACCAAGCTGCATTGTCAAAATCATGAGCGCCCGCGCGAATTTCGGCAGGCTGCTGCGCCGGGTCGAGGATGAGCGCCGCTCGCTCGTCGTCGAGAAGCGCGGCACGCCCAGGGCGGTGCTGCTCAGCATCCGCGACTATGTGCGGCTTGCGGCTCCGGAGCCGGAGGTGCTGCGGGTCATCGGCGAAGAATCGCGGCGCAAGGGAACGGACAAGCTCACCTCCCGGCAGATTGACGAGGTCATAAAGGCCGCGCGCGCGCAAAAACCGAAGTGTGGATGATCCCGCTCCGGCTGGTGCTCGATACCAACATCCTGGTCTCGGTGGCCCTGAAACCGGACGGACTCCGCACCGTCCGGTTGCTCGCGATCACCCCTCCGGCCAGGCTGTACGTTTCGGACGCCATTTTCGCGGAATATCGCGTGGTGCTGGCGCGCCCCGAACTGCGCATCCGCAAGGGACTCCGGGAGCAGCTTCTTCAGCTTGTCAGCAACCGCTCGCATTCCGTGACTGTTTCCCGCCCGCTGCAGGCGGCGAAAGACCCCGGACGATAATAAATTCCTGGAATGTGCTGATGCGGCCCGTGCCGACTATCTGGTAACCGGCAACCAGCGGCATTTCCCGAAGTTCTGGAAGCGCACCAAGGTGATCACATCGCGCGAGTTCATCAGCATCGTGGCGCCGCATCTGATTGCGTGATCGGGACCCGGCTACTGGAGCAGAAACATGAAGACGCCAACCACCGCCTCCTGCTTTGCAACATACATACTGCCCCATGTTCTCTTTGTTGACGACTTCGAGGAACGTCGGCGCATTGCGATGATCTGTTGCCTCGCCTGGAACATCAGCCTTTTCCCGGAGGCCCGGCAGCGTGAAAAGCATATCCAAATGGTTTGGAACATGGGCCTGAACGATAATCCCGAGCCCCCGCCGGTCGGCATGGAGCACGGATGGAAAAGTGAAATGCGGATGCTCGCCGCGAAAAAGCACGACCTCTTCCCCCGGCTCATTCGCCGCATTCCCAAGGCCGAGCTTGTGCAACAGCAGCCGCACGACGTTCTGAGCGTCCGAACGGACGACGGCAGCGACGAAATCGCCTTGGTCACACATCCCCGCGTGGAAGGGTTGCCCTATATCATTCCGGCCTTGCGCCGCATGCGCGAAGACACCGAAAAGCAAGTGGAGACGTTGCAGCGCATCGCGCAAACACCCGGAGTCCTCAAAAAAGTTGTGGAGCCGCGTATGGGGACGGCCTATTGCGCGCAACGCGCCGATCTTATCGGCTACCACCGGATGCTCACGGTATGGCAGGAGGCGCAACCCGATCCGCTCATAAAGCGCGGGATCGGGCTGTGGCTAGGCGTGATCGATGAAATCGAAGCGCATACGAAAGCGGTCTTGCGACTCATCATCCCGGCGCTCGATGCATGATGCGGGTTTTTGCCCAGCGGATTCATCCTGATCGCGATGAACGCGCGCCACGGTAGCGGTGTCGCGCGCATGGGTTGTCTTTAGGTTCGGTGCACACGATCCGGCCGTGCACGCTTAGCCCTTCGTGCAGCACTACATCGAAGCCATTGCCGTTCTTGTGCGGCCATACGACTCCGACTTCACGCCAGAAGCCTTTGTCTCCGCTCTCCTTGGGTTTGCTCACGACGTAGGCTCTTATGGGTCGGCTTGGTGCTCATAGGGGTTCCTTTCAGTTGGGATGAAGCCTAAAGAGCAGGCCGCCAGAGTCAAGCATTACTTTGCTGTTGACCGGGCAGCCCAGGACTTAAATTGAGAATCCCTATCCCCCCAGCCGCTTTGGTGGCCGGGCGCGAAAGCCGCCCTGTAAGGCGGCTTCTGCATTTTTGGAAGCCCTGCCTTGACAACAAACATCTACATCGATCGCTTAATATCGACGCCAAGGCAGGAAATTTGCCTGTGGCGTTGCTTTCAAGGCCTCGGGGCGGCCTGGGTGCCCCGGAGCCCAGTCCCCCGCCCTGCCCCGTTTTTGCGGCTGTGGCGCGTTTTCGGCCTTTGCCGCTGTTCGCCCGCCTGACAGGCCGAAAGCCCTCAGGCGGAGCAACATTTGGCCTTGGCGGCGGTCGCTGGTGGGATAGCCCCGGCCGTCCCGGCGCCCGAGGTTGCGAGCTTTCTATGATTTCTCAGCCAACAAAGTATCCAGCAGCCATCGAGGCGTCACGATCCGGGTATCGGCCCATGATGTCGGGAAGTGTTTGATATTTCCGGTCACCAGATAGTCAGCTTGCGCCGACTGGGCGCATTCGAGAAAAACGTCGTCATCCGGATCCACACAAACCCGTACACTCTCCGCAGGCCGAACCCAAAAACCTTTCTCACGAATTGCCTGAAGGGTGCTGGCGATGATGTCTTGCGAACGTTGCAGGCGGGAGCGGCTGATGACCTCTTCGTACTCGGCATAAATGTTTGCGCTGACGCATAATTGAATGCCGCCTCCAAGCGCCAGCACGAATATACGGGCCGGCGGCCCGAGGGGCTGCAACAACGCCGAGACGATTATGTTTGTGTCGAGAACAACCCGAATCATGAGCCCGGTTGCAACCGGGAATTACGCCGTTCCTTGCGCGCTGCGGCAATCTCCGCGTCGATCTCTTCCATCGAGAGTTGATCGAGGCCTGCGTGCTTGGCGCTTTCCCATGACCTCTGAAGCCAGTCCGGCGCTAACTCATGCTCAAGCACCTGGCGCGCGTATTCCTCAACAGAGAGACCCTTCGCGCGGGCCATGGCCGTCAGTGCCGCTGTTTGCTCGTCGGTAAGGGCAATGGTCAATGTCATTGTTTCCTGCTCTCCCTCACCTTACGCGAAAATCGCCGCACCATGAAACCGAGAGTGATCCTTTCGGGCCCAGCGTTGTCGCCAGGGAAACCGCCGAGCGCCGCCCGCATCGTCTGGTGTCGAAGGTAAGGACGAAGAACAGGGCCGAGGCAGCGGCATCCGAGCAGTGCCAAGGCGCCGGATGCCAATGAACCCGAGGCAAAGTTATCCCTTG
>WNFG01007162.1_pt1 | contig 13566 bp, 8 predicted proteins | sample 5400431 | NCBI WGS metagenome assembly WNFG01 (sample SAMN13153346, study PRJNA577476) | soil metagenome | isolation source: 120 cm saprolite under Douglas fir tree site 2 hole 3 replicate 2 | place: USA:California | collected 2015-04-18
GAGCTGCACGAGAAAATACTTCTCCCGATTCTGGGCGACCAGTACGGCGCGGAACTGGAAGCCGGGAAGATCCGGCTGGTGCTCGACGACCATGGATTTCACATCGAGTATTTCGACAAGAAGCTGCCAATCGATCCGCAAACCATCCCTCTGATTTTTGAGCCGCTGGCCAATGAGCCGCTTCCTCCCGAGCTGCGGACCGTGCTTTCGGGATTGAGAAGTCTGCCATCGCACAGCTCTACTGAGAACGAGCCTGTGCGGCAGCGGCGGCGGTCCATTCCCTTGCTGACCGAGACGCTCCAGGAGCTGCTCCGGGACTCGCCGGAAATCCTGCGGCTGACCGAGACTGCGGTTGAATCGATCAACGGAAAGACCGGCAATCCGCACAGCTTTGACGTTTTGCACCGGCTGCTGGAGGCGCAGGTCTACCGTCTGGCGAACTGGCGGGTTTCCGGAGAAGAGATCAACTACCGGCGCTTCTTCGACATCAACGAGCTGATTGGCCTGCGCATGGAAAATCCGCGCGTCTTTGCCGCCACGCACCAGCTTCTGCGCCAGCTTCTGGCGGAGGACATGATTCAAGGCGTGCGCATCGATCACTGTGACGGCCTGCTGAACCCGCGGCAATATCTGGTCCGCCTGCAGATGCTCTATGCCGCGAGCCAGTGCTCGGGCGCAACGCCGCGTCCGCCACTCGCCGAGAATGGCATTGAGGAAGAAGTCCAGCGCGTTTTTGGCCAGCATGATTGGATGAACCATCACTCGCTGCTCTATACCGTCGTCGAGAAAATCCTGGAGCCGGGCGAAGACCTTCCTGCCGAGTGGCCGGCCGACGGAACATCGGGCTACGACTTCACCACGCTGGTCAACGGGATTTTCATTGATCAGCGCAATGAGAAGGCGTTCACCACGCTTTATCAACGGTTCACCGGACTTTCCATCGACGTGGACACGCTGATGTACAACTCGAAAAAGCTCATCATGCACGCGTCGCTGGCGAGCGAGGTCAACGTGCTCGCGCACATGCTCGACGAGCTTTCCGTCAGCGACCGCTATGCCCGCGACTTTACCCGCAAGGCGCTGCGCGACGTGATCCGCGAAACCATTGCCTGCTTCCCCGTCTACCGCACCTACATTGACGAGCGCGGCGAGATCTGGGAGCGCGACCGCATTCACATCAACGATGCCATCGTGCGCGCCAAACGCCGCAATCCGGATAAAGCGCCCGCCAGCTTTGACTTCCTCCGCGACATCCTTCTGCTCAAACATAACGACTCTGACGACCAGACCGAGCTCTACCGGAAAAAACTTTATTTCATCTTGAAGTTCCAGCAGTTGACCGGTCCAGTCATGGCCAAAGGCCTCGAAGATACTGCGTTCTACGTATACAACCGCTTCATTGCCGTCAACGAAGTTGGAGGGACACCCAAACAGTTCGGCATTTCCATTGACGAATTCCATATGGGCAACCTCAAACGCCGCGAGCATTGGCCCTACTCGATGCTTGCCACCTCGACCCATGACACCAAGCGCAGCGAAGACGTGCGCGCGCGCCTGGACGTGCTCTCCGAGATGCCGAAGCTCTGGGCTTCGCAGGTCTTCAAGTGGCGCAAGAGCAACCGGACCCGCAAGCGCACACTCTCTGACGGCCGCACCGTTCCCGATCTGAACGAAGAATATCTGCTCTACCAGACGCTGGCCGGCTCCTGGCCGCATGATTTTGGCGCGGCAGAGCAGCGCCAGGAATTCGTCAAGCGTATTCAGCAATATATGTACAAAGCAGCGCACGAAGCCAAGGTCAATCTGAGCTGGATCAACGACGATCCAGTCTATGTTGAAGCCCTGGAACAATTCGTGGCGAAGATTCTCGCACCGGGAACGCGCGGCCGTCCGAATGCTTTTCTGGAACAGATGCAGTCGTTTGTTCCCGCAGTCGCGTTTTTTGGCGCCATCAATTCCCTGGCGCAGCGGCTGATGATGATCACCGCGCCGGGCAATCCGGACATCTATCAAGGCACCGAGCTTTGGGACCTCAGCCTGGTCGATCCCGACAACCGCAGGCCGGTTGACTATGACATTCGCAAGCGTCTTCTGATCGAACTGGATCGCAGCGCCGAAAGCGGTGACCTGATGCCGTACTGCGAGGACCTGATGGCGAACTGGCGCGACGGACGCATCAAAATGTGGACCACTTCGCAAGCGCTGCGCTGCCGGCAAAGCCGCCGCGAGCTGTTTCAGTCCGGCCATTACACTCCTGTATTCGCTGCCGGTCCGCGACGCGAACATGTTGCCGGCTTCGCTCGGGACCATCAGCATCAAGTCGCCATCACGCTTGTGCCGCGACTGAGCTACACGCTGTCAGCGGGCGAGCTTGGTTTCCCGTTGGGCGACCTGTGGGAAACAACCGAGATTCCGGTGCCTTCTCACGCCGCCGAATTTCTGGAAAACGTTTTTACCCACGAAAAATTGAGAGTCACTCCGCAGCGGACGCTCTTATGCCGCGAAGTCTTCGCGCACTTCCCTGTGGCCCTGCTGGTCAGCGGATGAAGCCGCGGGCGCACGATCGGCGACAATCGAAAGCTGGGCCAGTTTCTCCGCTACGTCCGGCGTTAGCGCGCCCGGACGAAAACGCCATCCCCAATTGCCGTCACTGAGGGATGGAGTATTCATGCGCGCCGAGCTGTCGAGTCCCAGCACGTCTTGCAGAGGCACGATCGCCATCTTGGCGGCTGACGTACATGCCGCGCGAATGAACGCCCATTGAATTCCATCGGCTGAGGGTCCCACGTACGCGGCGGCGGCGCGCTTTTCTTCCGGAGTCGCAATGGAGTTCCACCAGCCGAGAGTCGTGTCGTTGTCGTGGGTGCCGGTGTAAACCACGCAGTTGGGCTCGAAGTTGTGTGGCAAATAAATGTGCGCGCCGGGATCGCCAAAACCAAACTGAAGGACTTTCATCCCGGGAATTCCCAGGCGTTCGCGCAGGGCGCTGACTTCCGCGGTAATGATCCCAAGGTCTTCCGCAATGAAAGGCAGATTGCCGAGACGCGCGTGCAGGACCTGAAAGAGATCGTCTACGGGACCCTTGCGCCAGCGGCCCTGGACGGCCGTGGGCTCTGACGCGGGAATCTCCCAAAAACTTTCAAAGCCGCGGAAGTGATCAAGCCGGACGATGTCGCACGTTTGCAAGGCCCAGGAAAGGCGCTGCACCCACCAATCGTATCCGCGAAGCTTGTTTACGTCCCAGCGGTACAAAGGATTGCCCCAGCGCTGGCCGGTCGAGCTGAAAGCATCGGGCGGAACGCCGGCAACCACCGTAGGTTGCAGATTCTCGTCGAGATAGAAGAGATCGGGGTTGCGCCAGACATCGACGCTGTCATAGTTGACGAAGATGGCCACGTCGCCGACGATCTTGATTCCGCGCTGGGCGCAGTAGACGCGCAGCGCGCGCCACTGCTCGAAGAAGGCGAATTGAATCACACGCTCAACTTCCAGTTCGCGCTGCTGCTCCAGACCAAACCGGTGAAGCCCGCCGGACTCGCGCCGCGCCAGCTCTTTGGGCCACGAGCTCCAGGTCTTGCCATCGAACTTCTGCCGCATCACGTTAAACAGGACAAAATCTTCCAGCCACCACGCATTCTCCTGCTTGAAAGTGTCAAAGCGGCGGCGATCGCCATTCTTGCCTTCCAGAAAGTTCTGCGCCGCTTCCTTGAGCAAGGGCAGCTTGAATGCTTTTACTTTGTCAAAGGGAACGCGGTCGCTGGACGCCGGAGCGCCGCTGAGCTTGTTGGGGGCAATCCATCCGCGGTCCGCCAGACGCTCCAGGCTGATGAGCAGCGGGTTTCCCGCGAACGCCGAGATGGCCGAATACGGCGAGTTGCCGAGTCCCGGCGGAGAAAGCGGCAAAAGCTGCCAGACGGTTTGCCGCGCCTGCGCCAGAAAGTCGGCGAAGCGGTAGGCTTCAGGCCCAAGGTCTCCGATGCCGCCGCGCGAAGGCAGCGACGTGGGGTGGAGCAGTATTCCGGCGGAGCGGTCCAACAACATAGTTCAAAACATCTGTCGGTTACGAGCGACTCTTGGTAAGGTTGTCTGTTTCAGCTTTGTTGACTTTTTTCTTGCCTTCTTTTTCCAGACGGCTTTCCAGATTGTTGATGAACAACTGCAGGGCCTCATTGCGCTTTTGATTTACGATCTGGTCGCGAATACCGTCTTTCCCTTTGGCGAATTTGTCGTCCGTGGTGGACGCATCTTCGCGCTGGCTCACGGAGATCACAAAAGCGGTCTGGCCGTTGGACAGATTTCACTGCTCTTCATCGTGGCGCCCGCTTCTTTGGCTGCCTTGTTGAGATTGTGCTCGGCATGGGCGCGGTCGGCGAGCTCCTGTATCTTCTGCTGCAACATCACGGAGGAGCGGGAAACCTTGTAATCCTCGGTCACGCGGTCCTTGATTTCGTCGAATGCCGGAGTGCGTGCCGGATCGATTTTAGTGACCTTGAAAATGACATAGCCCTGCGCGTAACGCGCGGTCTGCGGATCTGATTTCTCGGTGGCGCTGAAGATGCCCTGCATCACTTCCGGGGAAGCGCCGATTCCGGGAAGCGAATCTGTCCGCGCGATGGGATTGCTCTGCACCACCTGGGCGTTCACGCGGGCCGCGGCTTTGTCTAACCCCTGGTTCTTGGCGAAAGACTCGGCGTCCTTGATCATCCGTTCCATCTCAGCGCCCGTCTTTTGCTGCTTGAGGTTGGCTTCTATGGAGCCCTGGACCTCGGCGAGAGGCTTTACGCTGGCCACATGCTTGTCTTCAGTCTGGATGATATGGAAGCCGAACTGGCTCTTCACCGGCTCGCTGATCTGGCCTACATTCTGGCCAAAAGCGGCGCTCTCATATTCCGCGACAAACTGCCCGCGGTGGCTCCAGCCCAGTTCGCCGCCGCTGTCTTTGCTGCCGGGATCATCCGAATATTTTTTGGCCAGCGCGGCAAAGTCTCCGCCTGCCTTGACCTGCTTCAACACGTCATCTGCCTTGGCGCGCGCCGCATCCACGGCCTTCTGGTCCACTTTGCCGTCTGGTCCCGGCTTGGGCGTTTCGATCAGGATATGGCGGGTCTTCACCTCGTCAGGCACGCGGTACCGGTCCAGGTGCGAGGAGTACTCGTTCTGAATCTCTTCGGGCGTCACCGTGGCTTTGCTCTGCGCGTCTTTATCGGGAAGCACAAAATAGCGCACCTGCCGCTTCTCCGGAATGCCGCCTAGATAGCGCTGCTGTTTATTGGACTCAAAGTAGGCTTTTAGCTCGCTCTCGGTGGGCTTGAGCTGCTTCTTGAGATCGTCTTGTTTCAGGAATGCATAGTCGAACTTAACTTTGGTGTTCTGGTCTTTGTAGAGCTTCTCGATTTCAGACGGACTGGCGTCCACGCCGGCCACGATCGTGCCCATTAACTTCCGGGCCAGCAGATCAAAGCGCATGCTCTTCTCGAACTCATCGGGCGTGGTGCCGCCCTGGCGAAGCAGCTCTTCGTACTTGTCCTGGCCGATCCACTTGCCGTCAGGAAAGAGAAATGGCCCATTGGCGCCGTTGCGCAACTCATCGCGCAACTCTTCGTCACTGACTTTGAATCCCATGCGGTCGGCCTCATAGCGGATCTCCGCTTCCTGCGTGGCTTGCTGCAAGGCGCGCTGCATCATGTAAGGCCGCAGGAAATCAGGAACCTGGCGCCCCTGCTGGCGCTCGATGTCCGCTTCCTTGCGCTGCACGTCGGCGACGGTGATCTCTTCGCCGCCAATCTTGGCGACAACGCCCGCGGTATTGACGTCGCCGAGATTCCCGGACGGCACCAGATACCACACCATGGAAACACAGATAAGCAGAAGGAAGGCGCTAAGAATAAATTTGACGGCCCGATTGCCGCTTTGCAAAAACCTGATCATTTTTTTGGAAACTCCAGCGAAGATCGAAAATTCGGAACTTCTAACGATTATATAGATATATAAAACTTACGCAGAGGTTCAAGCGGTACCTTGCTTTCAGGCATCCGACGACCCGGATCCCCAGCAGACCAATCCCTTAGTTCTGGTGCCCCGGGGGCGCCATTCGCCCCCATTCATTTGGTCGGGATCGCTGGGGAAAGCCGAAGGCCTCAAACCCGATCTGTCTCTCCGATCACGGCGATGACGGCGATCACGCGCGATCACTGCGATCAGACCCATTCCCCCACCCCCTACCCTTGATCACAACGATCACAATATTTGCTGGGTTTCCGAGGGGTCTATCACAATGAGATCACAATCTTCATTGGACTTGAGCGATCCGTCATGCACAAAATCCAGTATCCATGCGGCTTCCCACGATTTCGACCTCATCATTTCCGCAACCATTCCCGCCAGCTCTCAATTTCCAAAGGATCTAGCGGGGTTTGTCTTAATGCTTTTCCGATCACCCGATTACCGGATCACCAGATCACCCGATTCAAAACGGGTCAACCCCAAATCTAAAGGACTTACGCGATTCAACCCCGGGTCAACCCATGGGTTAACGGTCGTCAACCCCGGCTCAACCCAGGCGTTGAGTGCTTCAACCCCTGGGTTAGCGCATCAACCCTGACTGTATGTACCAAAAAGCCGAATGCCGCACACGGAAACTTCCGCTGCGGCCAATCTTCAAATATTATAGCAAAGAAAAGGCGAATTGTCAAGGAAAAAATGCGGGGAAAAATGAAGGCGCTGCACGCTTGATCTTGAGACCACGGAGTCGATCCCTCACCGCCGCACCGAACTGTTTCGGCGTCCCCATACGGCCCCCGAGTGCTTCGGTTTCAGGATGGCACATCGCCCGGGGACGCATCCTCAAACACTCATCCCTTCAAACACTCGTCACTCGCTAGCGCTCGCATGCAGCGAGAGAGATTGCCCTAGAGCGATCCGTTAGCACCGGCATCTGGTCAATCTTCCTCTGCGCCCTCTGCGTCCTCTGCGGTAAAGGGTTTGCCGAGTCCCCGTTTGCGGCTTGCATCAAAAATTGAGAGACTCGGGAGCACTGTCGGCAGTGGAGAACGTAGCCAAAACTTCGCGACGCACACTGGTCCTGGCTGGCGCTGGGTACTTTGCCCTGCTTGCGGTCTTCTATTACATTGCCAGGTTTTTCGACCTTAAGCCGCTACATGACCATCCATTCTCCACGTTTTTTAGTTTTGCGCTGATCTTTGCTCCTTATTGGTTTCTGGGTTTTGGCGCTGGGGAGCTACTGCGTCGCGTGCTTTCAGGCGCCGCAGGCCGGATTGTTGTGGCGGCATTTCTGGCGCTCCCTTACGCTGTGCTCGCGCTTCCGCGAGGAGAGTTTCGCTGGGGTGTCGCACTGGCATTCGCCGCATTCGCAATGTTGACCGCAGCTCTGCTTCACTATTCGCCCAAGATCGGGAACTGGGCTGACTTCCTCGTGCTGGCGGCGCTGGGAGCGATCGTTGACTTCGGGCTACTGAGCACAAGCTGGCCGTTTGGCGGTGGGACATCCATCTGGCCCGGGGGACTCGGCGGCTTTCCCAAGCTTCTGATGATGGACCTGGCCCTCTATCTCTTCCTGGTGGTGAAGCCGGTGGACGGCGTGGGCTTCGACCTGGTCCCTAACCTCTCCGACGTCAAGATCGGTTTGCGCGAATTTGTTTTCTACGCGCCTATCGTAATTCCGGTGGGCCTGCTGCTGGGATTTTTACACTTTCATCCGGTGCTGCCGAAGCCGTTGATGGTTCCCGCAGCCTGGATCTTCACTTTTGTCTTTGTCGCCATGCCGGAAGAGTTCTTCTTTCGCGGGCTGCTGCAGAATTTGCTGGAGCGGCGTCTGGGACGGCACAAGGCGTTGATTGTCGCGGCAGTGCTCTTTGGACTCTCGCACTTCAACAAGCACGCCGTCTTCAACTGGAAGTATGTTCTGCTGGCGACGATCGCCGGCATCTTCTACGGACGCGCATGGCGGGCGCGGCGACGGCTGTTCGCCTCCGCCATCACCCATACCAGCGTGGATACGGTGTGGTCGCTCTGGTTTAGATAGAGGCCAAAAACATTTCACCGCAAAGGGCGCAAGGTCGCGAAGGTCGCGTAATCCTGCTTTGCGTCCTTTGCGACCGTTGCGGTGAAAACTGTCTTTTTCAGATCAACGAAGTCATCGATGAAGGAAAAAAGGGACACGCTCCTGCGTGTCCCGCGTTCTCCATGCGAATCTTCAGTTATCGGCGATCGTGGTCCTCATAGCGATTGTGATAGCGATTGTGGTCGCGATCGTTGTATCCGCGGTTCCATCTCCAGCGGTCGTCGCGGTCATAGGACCTGAAGCGATCGTCGCGATCGTAGAACCTGAACCGGTTGTCGCGGTCGCGGTCATAGTCGCGGCGGTTGCGATCGTCGCGATCGCGGTCATTGTCGCGATAGCTGTTGCGATAGTTCCAGTTCCGGTCGTGGTCCTGTGCCGAGGCAAGCGCCGAGCCTCCGGTGATCAATGCGGTAAGAACGAGCAACATCCGTAAGCGATTCATAATTCCTTCCTTTCCAGCCCGGGGCCTGATCTCCGGCGCCTACTCAACCTTCGGCGCCGGTCAGGCCTGAGCTTCACTTCCCTCTTACTGAATAGGAACCCCAGGGGGTTGGGCTTGTTGTCGCAGAAGCGCTTTAGATTTGTGAAGTTTGATTGGGGATTGTTGGTAGATCCCAGCATCGTCGCGGCGCGCAGAGAGACGTAGCATGCTACGTCTCTACGGTGAAATTTTTAGGGTGACGACGCTCGGGAAGATCCGGCTTACTGCTGTTTGCGCACGTCACTGTCGATGACGCCGTCTTTGATGTGGATCACGCGGTCGGCATTCTCGGCGACATCTGGTTCGTGCGTGACCAGAACTATGGTGTTGCCCTTCTTGTGCAGCTCGGCAAACAGCGCCATGATCTCGTTTCCCGTCTGGGAATCAAGATTTCCCGTGGGCTCGTCGGCCAGGATGATGGAAGGCGTATTGACCAGCGCCCGGGCAATGGCAACGCGCTGGCGTTGTCCGCCGGAGAGCTCGTTGGGCTTGTGGTTCATGCGCGATCCCAGATCCACGGATTGCAGCGCCGCCTTGGCGCGCGCGATTCTAGCTTCCGCCGGAGTGCCGCTGTAGATCAGAGGCAGTTCGACATTGTGCAGCGCGGTGGCACGCGCGAGCAGGTTGAAGGTCTGGAAGACAAAGCCGATTTCCTTGTTGCGAATGCGGGCCAGTTCGTCGTCATCCAGTTCACTGACCAGATTGCCGTTGAGCCAGTAGCGCCCTTTGCTGGGCGTATCCAGACAGCCAATCAGGTTCATCAGCGTGGATTTGCCGGAGCCCGACGGTCCCATGATGGCCACGTACTCGCCGCGCTCCATGTTCAGGCTTACACCCCGAAGCGCGTGCACCTGTTCGGCGCCCATTTCGTAGGTCTTCCACAGGTCTTCCGTGCAAATCATGCTGTTTGCCGGTGGTCCCGTTCGTACCGCATTTTCGGAAATGTCCGCGACCTGCGTTGCCATTTGCTTCTCCTGCTGCGATGCCACTTGCTGGCCCTTCTGTCGTTTAGACGTTAGAAAGCACTTGCCGTTACGCAAAAACCTTAGGATTCCGCTTTGGCCGCGACGGAATTGTCTACCTTCACACTGGAGCCGTTGCGCAACGTGCGCAGTACTTTGTAACTGCCGGTAATGATCTCATCGCCATCTTTCAGGCCGTCTTTAACTTCAATTTCGGTGGTCCCGGTCAGGCCCGTCTTGACGATCTGGAACTCGGCTTTCTTGTTCCGGATCACGAAGACGCCCTGCAGCTCTTCCTTTTCTTTCTTGGCCGTGGTGACTGGAGCGCTTGCCGGAACCGCCTTCGGAGCTTTGCTGTTTTGCGCTGCCAGATCGGCTTTGTCGCGGATAGTCAGCGCCTGAATCGGAATGCTGAGCGTCTGGCGCGAGGTGCCGGTGGTGATTTTTGCCGTGGTTGAGAGACCAGGCCGCACGTTCTGCGGCGGATCTTTCAGAGTGATCACGACTTTAAAGTCCTTGGCCTCCTGCGTGCTCGCAGTGCTTTGCGTAGTGGCCAACCCGGTCGAGCGCACGATGGCGTTGTCACCGATCTGGGTGATTTCGCCATGGAATGTCTTGCCCGGCAGAGCGTCAATCGTAACCTCGGCCGGCTGGCCGATGGCGACATTGACGATGTCGGTTTCGTCCACGCGTACTTCTGCCGTAATCACGGCCATGTCCGCCACCGTCAAGAGGGTGCTCCCGGGAGAATTCTGGATTCCCATGACCACGGTCTCGCCTTCATGCACGGGCAGGTAGGTGACTACGCCGTCAAAAGGCGCGGTGTACGTGGTCTTGCTGAGTACGTCGCTGGCTTGCGTAAGGTTGGCGCGCGCCTGGCCGATATGGCCTCTGGTCGAATCCAGAGTCGCTTTGGCCTGCGCCACGCGTGCTATGTCCTGGGCAACCAGGGCCGACGAAACCTCATACGCCGCTTTCTTGGCGTCGTAATCCGCTTTGGAAACTAACTGCGCTTTGTAGAGACCCTCGTAGCGATCGTAGTCCAGCTTTTTCGCGGCATAGTCCGCGCGGCTGCTGTTGAGTGTTGCCTGCGCGGTCTTCAATGCGGCATCAGCCGCGATCGCGTCGGTCTCATTGCTATCGACCGTTGCCCGCATTGCGGCAACGCCGGCGGCCGACTGCACGTTTTCCAACTGGGCGAGGACCTGGCCCTTTTTCACCTTCTGTCCTTCAGCCACGAAGAGATGGGTAATTCTTCCCATGGCGTTCGCGCCGACGTTCACAAAAGTCAGGGGCTTGATTTCACCTGAAGCGGTCACCTGGGAAGCAATGTCCTGGCGTACGACCTTGCCGGTCTGCACCGTAATTACGTTCTTCTGGGTGTTCACGGTGAAGCCGACGACTGCGCCGCCGAGCACCACTATGATCCCGACGATGATCAGAATCTTTTTAGCCTTCATGAATCCTCTTCATTGGGGTCGCAGCATGCCAATACACTCAGTTATTACGCTGGTGAAGCGGAAAAGTTCCCTTACTGGCAGGCGCACGTACGCCCACGATCTCTGGGTGGAGAGTTTCATGCCGATTATAACGAGGTTGACTCCCCAGAACCAGCTATTCTCTCTTAAAAACGGCAGTAATCGTCCAGTCATTAACAAAAAACGACGAATATGCCGACATTCGCAAAAAATAACTGCAAGAAAACCAGCTACAAACGTTCTAAAAATGCCCGTTCCGCGCCTTGCTTCGGGTGCTGCTACCGAATAGAATTAACATTACCCGTACTCTCGTGTAAGGAGTAATTCTGGTGATATTCCATAGCCTCCGTTTTCATCGTCTTTTTGCCCTTCTGATAGCTCTATTCCTGGGTACGATTCTGGTCCATGCCCAAAATTCGGGCGAGGCATCCGCAGCCAAGGATTCCAAGAAGCAAGGCGACACTTCCGCCCAGCAGGAGGAAGACCCGCTCAAGCGGAAGCCAAGCAAGAAGCAGGACCAGGCCGCCACCGTCGAGAAAATGGGTAAGGTCTATAAGAAGTGGCTCGACGAAGACGTCCGCTGGATCATTACCGATGAAGAGCTGTCAGCCTTCAAAAAGCTGGCCACCAACGCCGAGCGCGATCAGTTCATCGAGGGCTTCTGGCAGCGCCGCGATCCCACGCCGGACACCGAAGAGAACGAATTCAAGGAAGAGCACTATCGCCGTATCGCCTATGCCGACGAGCGCTTTGCCGCGGGCATTCGCGGATCACGCACCGACCGTGGGCGCATCTACATCATGTACGGCAAGCCTGATAGCATTGATGCCCACCCGGCCGGCGGTCCTTACCAGCGTCCGCAGGAAGAAGGCGGCGGATCAACTTCCACCTTTCCTTTTGAGGTCTGGCGCTACCGCTACCTTGAAGGCATTGGCCAGGAAATCGAAATCGAGTTCGTGGACGACTGCAGTTGTGGCGCCTACGAGATGACCATGGACCGCTCGAAGAAGGACGCGTTGCTCCACGTTCCCAACGCCGGTCTGACCGACATGGAAAGCATGGGCATGGCCAACAAAGCGGACCGCTTTCGTGGCGTGGAAAGTCTTGGCCAGGGCTTCTTCAACCAGCAAAACAACACCAAGCAGTTTGACCGTCTGGAAACTTTCGCCAAGCTGAACCGGGCGCCGGAAATCAAATTCAAGGACCTGACGGAAGAAGTCGTCACCAGCAAGATCCGCTATAACCTGCTGCATTTTGACGTACGCGTCGATTTCGTAAAGATCACCTCGGACACGGCGCTGGTCCCAATCACGCTGCAAGTGCCGGTCAAGGAGATCACTTTCATCAACAAAGACGGCGTGCAGCGCGGAACGCTCAACATTCTGGGACGGCTTACCAAGATCACCGGGCAGATCGTGCAGACGTTTGAAGATCCCGTACATGTGGACATACCGGCCGAACTGCTGGAGAAGGAACTCAACGGCAGCCGGCTGTATTGGAAGGCCCTGCCCATGCGTCCGGGACGCTACAAGCTTTACATAGCGGTCAAAGACGTAAACGGCGACAAGATCGGCGTGTTCAGCAGAAGCTACGTTGTTCCCGACTACAGCGACGACAAGCTGGCTACCTCATCGCTGATCATGGCGGACCAGGTCGAGCCTGTGCCCTCGCGGGAGGTTGGGACCGGAACGTTCGTGATCGGAGCAAACAAGGTGCGTCCGCGGGTTCCGCCGTCTGACGGAAAGCCGGCCAGCTTCCTGCGGCAGCAGAACATCAACTTCTGGATGCAGGTCTACAACCTGGGCATTGACGAAACCACCAAGAAGCCCTCAGCCACGGTGGAATACCAGGTTGTGAATACCGCGACGAACCAGCCGGTAGTGGACTTCACCGAGACTACGCAGCAGATGGGCAATGTGGGCGAGCAGTTGACCCTGCAAAAAAGTCTGCCGTTGAGCAAGCTTGATCCTGGCAATTACCAGGTCATCATCAAGGTGAACGATCTGGTCTCGAAGCAAACCATTTCTTCGGCGCCGGAAAAATTCGCGGTCCAATAGCTGGAAGCCGCGGCTTCCAGCCGGAAGAACTTAAGGAGTCGCAAGGTGAACTCTCATCGGGACACTCTACAGCAGCCTCGCATAGATATGCGGCAAGAGGCCCGTCTCGACAGCCAGACCCACCAGCCGTCCGCCAGGGTGCGGCATGAAATAGTTAATACGGTTACAGGCAAATCGGTGGTAGACTTCACCACATCGACCCAGGAAATGGGCAATATTAGCGGGCAGATGACTTTGGAAAGAAGTCTCCCGCTGGAACAAGCTCGGCCCAGGTAGTTATCAAGTCACGATTCGGGTGGACGATCTCGTCTCCAGACAGACAATTTCGCCCACCGCAAAATTTACGGTGCAGTAAGGGCTCCCAGGTAGCAGTGAAATGACCCGGAAACTTGGATATCTGATTATGGTCCTTCTGGTTGGCTCGCCCGCATTCGCGGCGGCCACCGGCGCCATTTCCGGATATGTGAAGACCAGCTCGGGCACCCCGCAAATGGGCGCCGTGGTTGAG
>WNFG01003514.1_pt1 | contig 13565 bp, 10 predicted proteins | sample 5400431 | NCBI WGS metagenome assembly WNFG01 (sample SAMN13153346, study PRJNA577476) | soil metagenome | isolation source: 120 cm saprolite under Douglas fir tree site 2 hole 3 replicate 2 | place: USA:California | collected 2015-04-18
CGCGATGCCGATTGGGCCGGGATGGCGTACGGCGTCGAGATCCGCACGCCACTCGTTGACTCAACAGTGATCGAGGAGCTGGCGCCCGTGATCCCGAACCTGGCTCCGCAGACCGGAAAGGAGGCGCTGGCGGAGGCGCCCACTGTTCCGTTGCCGGCTGACATAGTCGCCCGGGCGAAGACCGGCTTTGCCGTACCGACCGGGGCATGGATGAATGCCGTCACCGGCAAGGCGGCGGTCACCGCGAGTAATCATCCGGAGACCAAGGGGCTCGCGTCGCGCCGCTGGTCGCGAACCGTGCTGCACAGCTTTGCGTGACCGAAGCAGGCGGTTGCAATGCAAAAAGCATCCCTTCTCGCCCTCGTCACCGACGCGTTTGGCGGACATGGCGGGATCGCACAATACAACCGCGATTTTCTGGGCGCGCTCGCAGCCTGCGGAGTCGTGTCGTCGATCACGGTGCTCCCCCGTCATACGCCGGAGCGGCTTGCCATCCCAGCTTTAATTCGCCAAAAGCCAGCGCGGCGGGGGAGACTTGGCTACTCTGTGATCGCGCTGCTGACGGCGTTCCGCCAGGGCACTGATATTGTGTTCTGCGGCCACCTCTATATGGCGCCGCTGGCGTGGTTGATCGCGCGTCTCAAAGGGACAAAGCTGGTACTCCAGATGCACGGGATCGAGGCGTGGCCGCGCCCGACGCGCCTGCAGCGGGCCGCCACCGAGGCGGCGGATCTCGTCTTGTGCGTATCGCGCCATACCCGCGCCTGCATTCTCGGCTGGGCTGCCATCGCTCCCGAACGCGTTGTCGTCGTGCCGAACACGGTCGCGGAGGAGTTTACGCCGGGCGATGGTCGTGAATTGCGCGGAGCATTGGGGATCGAAGCCAATCGTGTGCTGCTGACCGTCGGTCGGATGGATTCGCGCGAGCGCTACAAGGGCCATGACCGCGTGATCGCCGCGATCCCGGATCTCGTGCGGCGGGGCCACGATGTCGTCTATGTCATCGTCGGCCAAGGCGACGACCGTGCGCGCCTCGAACAGTTGGCGCAGCAAACCGGGGCCGCCGAGCGCATCCGGTTTCTCGGCGCCGTCGGGGCCGAACAGCTGGCCGGGGCCTACCGGATGGCCGATCTGTTCGTGATGCCGTCGACCGGCGAAGGCTTCGGGATTGCGTTCCTGGAAGCGATGGCGAGTGGCGTGCCAGCGCTTGGCCTCGATGTCGCTGGCGCGCGCGACGCCCTGGCCGATGGCGAACTCGGAACCGCCGTTTCGGAAGAGGACGATTTGGGTGCCGCCATCGCTTCGCTTCTTGCCGAACCGAGGCCCGATCCGAACGCTTTGTCGCAGGCAGTATGCGCCCGCTTTGGCCGTGCAGTGTTCCGTGCGCAGCTGAACGCGACGATCGAAAGGGCTTTGCTGCGGGCATGAGCGAGCATGCATTGACCGATCATCGGGTATTGGTTCTCGAACCCGGCCGGACCGAGCGGCATTACTGGCACGATCTGTGGGCCTATCGCGAATTGTTCGCGATCCTCGCTTGGCGCGATGTTGCCGTGCGCTACAAGCAGACCATTATCGGCGTCGCTTGGGCCGTCGTCCGGCCGTTTTTGACGATGGTCATTTTCACCGTGGTGTTTGGCCGGCTTGCCGGATTGCCGAGCGCAAGCGGCGCACCCTATCCCATCATGGTGTTTGCGGGCCTGCTTCCGTGGTTCCTGTTCTCGACGATACTCAGCGAATCCTCGAACAGCCTTGTCGGCAACGCCAATCTGATTGGCAAGGTCTACTTCCCGCGTCTGATCGTCCCCGCATCATCGGCCGTTGTCGCTCTCGTCGACTTCGCGATTAACCTCGCGATCCTGATCGGCCTTATGCTGTGGTACGGGTTCCTGCCGACCTGGCGTGTCACTCTGTTGCCCGCCTTCGTCGCGCTAGCGATGCTGGCGAGCCTCGGTCCCGCCTTTCTGATCGCCGCGCTCAACGTCAAATACCGTGATTTCCGCTATGTTATCCCGTTCGTGGTCCAGTTTGGGCTCTACATCTCGCCGGTCGGGTTTTCGAGCACGATCGTGCCGGACCATTGGCGGCTGTGGTACCATCTCAACCCGGTAGTCGGGGTAATTGACGGCTTCCGCTGGTGCGTGCTGGGCGGAGAAAGTCCGCTCTATCTATCTGAGTTCCTGCTTAGCCTCGGCGCCGTGGCGGTGTTCCTGTGGCTCGGGATCGCCTATTTCCGGCGCACCGAAAGTACGTTCGCCGATCTGATTTGATTAGCCATGAGAGGGCAAAGCGACGTCCTCGTCGTCATCGCACATCCCGACGACGAGATATTCGTATCGGGTACGATCTGTCTGTGTGCCGAGAGTGGCTTCAGGATTGCACTTGCCTGTATTACCGATGGAGACGGGGGAGATCGAGAACTGTTGCCTGCGAATTTCGACATCCGACTGGCCGAGGTCCGCCGCCGCGAACTCGAGCTGTCCGCGACGGCTCTGGGCATTGGCCATGTGATTTTCCTGGAAGAACCCGATATTCCTGCCGAGATTGCCAGGGTGGATTCATGGGATCACGAGCAGGTGGCCGGCAGCATCTCTCGCTTGATCGAGCAGTTCCAACCGCAGTTGATTCTCACCCACGGTCCCCGGGGCGGTTACGGGCATCCCGCACACCGAATGGTTAACGATTGCGTAATGAAAGCGGTGCGACGGACCGCGTTTTCGGGCTCGGTGTTTTCCTTTTGCGGCCAGGTGAAGCACGCTTTCTTTTCCTGGCATTTTGAAGGGCCCAGCGACGTCGTCACCGACGTCCGAGCTTTCCTGCGGCGGCGCTCGGCTAGTCTCGCTTACCATCAAAGCCAGACCGATTACTTTCTACCTCCCTATTTCCCGCGTTCATTGAGAAAATTGCTGTCTGCTTGCTTCGGTTATGTGTTTTTCTTTAAAGCCACGGGGCGGATGCGCGTGCCGATCGCGACACCTTCGCGTTTTTTCCGACGGTTCCCGGTTGAGGGGCTGATGCTGCAAAAAAGCCCGGAGCCCCCATGTTCGCACTTCTTCATCGAACATTATCAGAATGACCCGCGCATCAAAATTTTCCGCTAGGCTCCTTCTCCATATGGTGCCCTCTCGCACCAGACACGAGATGATCACGGACTGATCTGAGATGTCCGAAGACATCGTGATCCGCGCCGAGGAGCTCGGCAAGAAATATGTGATTAGCCATACGGCCGAGCGCGAAAGCTATGTCGCGCTGCGTGACGTGGTGGCTCGCAGCGCGCGCAGCCTCTGGCGCAAGACGGCCGATATAGCGCGCGGGCGTGCCGTCGTTGCCGGCGAGGCGGTCGAGGAATTCTGGGCGCTGAAGGACGTCAGCTTTGAGCTCAGGCGTGGCGAGGTCTTGGGCATCATCGGCCGCAATGGCGCCGGCAAGAGCACGCTCCTCAAGATCCTGTCGCGCATCACCGAGCCGAGCAAAGGGCGGGTGACGGTGAAGGGCCGGGTCGCGAGCCTGCTCGAAGTCGGCACCGGCTTTCATCCCGAGCTGACCGGGCGCGAGAACATCTATCTCAACGGCACGATCCTCGGCATGACCCGCACCGAGATCCGCCGCAAATTCGACGAGATCGTTTGTTTTTCTGATGTCGAGAGGTTCCTTGATACGCCGGTGAAACGCTACTCATCGGGCATGTATGTGCGGCTCGCTTTCGCGGTGGCGGCCCATCTGGAGCCGGAGATTCTCGTCGTGGACGAGGTATTGGCAGTGGGCGATGCCAGCTTCCAGGAGAAATGCCTGGGGCGGATGAAGGATGTCGCGGCTGGGGGCCGCACCGTCGTGTTCATCAGCCATAACATGGGCGCGATCGCGCAACTCACCGGTCGGGCCATGGTGCTGTCCGACGGCGCCGTCCAATTTGTCGGGCCGTCGGCGGAGGCCATCGAGAAGTATATCGGTGGACTGCAGCGCCAAGCGGTGGTCGAGTTCGATGTGCGGACCACCAAGCAACATTGCACAGGAACAGGCGAAGCGAAAATCCTCTCGCTCCACTTCGATCGTAAACTACCCATTTTTAAATTTTGCGAACCGTTACGGTATGTCATTCATCTGCGCGCATTGAAGCCGATCAGTCGGCTATGTGCCAGCATGACAGTCTACACAAGCGAGGGTTCGCCAATCGGCAATTGTTTCAGTTCGGAAATTCATGGAATGGCGGCCTGCGAGGAGCGCGAGGTCGTTGTCACCCTGTCCGTCGACCTGGCTCCAGGCTCCTATTTCTGTGCTGTCGCCATCGGTCGGGGAAATCACCTAACGCCACGTATTGTCTACGATAAAGTGGTCGACACTTTGTACTTTGAGGTTAGCCCAGAACAGACACCCGGGGGCGGCATGGCCGAATGGTATAGATCGTGGGGACCGATCGTGTTTCAAGATTTAGCCATCGAAAGTCTGCCTGCCGATGGTATTGACCGGATACCAGCATGAGAACCATTTAACTACAACACGAATAGACAGAACCTTGGACGCGTTATGATCAAAGTTTATTCCTTCGACGTCTTCGACACGTCTCTGGTGCGGCGCATCGCGGTACCCAGCGATGCCTTCGCCTTGGTCGCAAACCGCGTTGCCCCCCGGAACGGCGCAGCTGCGGGTGAAGAATGGGTGAGAGACTTCACGGCCGCGCGGATCGAAGCGCAGCGACGGGCAATCGCGGCTGCAGCTGGCGGAGAGTGCACACTCGAGCAGATCTGGGCTCGTCTGCACGAGCTGCTGGAATGTTTGCCGGAAGCTTTCGGCCCGGAATGCGAGCTGGCCGTCGAGCGAGACCTCCTGGCACCGAACCATGTGGTTGCCTGCCAGATCGCCGGATTGCGAACTCGCGGCGCCCGCATCGTGTTCACGTCGGATACTTATCTGCCGGAAGAGTTCGTCCGCAGCGAGTTGATCCGTCATAATCTTGCTGGCGACCGTGATGGATTTTATGTTTCGAGCGCCGTCGGCTTTACGAAACGCATGAACGGAAAGCTGTTCGACGTATTGCTGGACGAGGAAAACGTCGCCGCAAGGGAAGTTCACCATCTGGGCGATAATATAGTTTCCGACGTGCGAATACCGAAGGAACGCGGCATTAAGGCGACGCGGTTCACAGCTTCGCAACTGAACGCGTGGGAGGGCGCGATCTTGGAGAGACGCACGGCGGCGAGGCGGCCTGCAAGCAGTCTGGTGGGTGCGATGCGCGCCGCACGCTTGGCCGCTCCCTATTCTCCGGAGACCGCCGTCCATGCGCTGGTATCGAGCTTTCTTGGCCCGGCGATTACGGTATGGGCGGCCTGGGTGCTGGGCGCGGCGCAACGCGACAAGATTGCTCGCTTATACTTTTGCTCGCGTGACTGTTATCTGCTCTTGCGAGCAGCCCGGGTGCTGGCGCCACATTTTAACGACATTGATTGCCGCTATCTGAAAATCTCAAGGCGGGCGGTATTCCTGCCGTCCGCACTTGAGATCAGTCCGGCAGGTATGCCGTGGATCGACATAGGCGAGCCACTTCACAGGCTGGTCCAAGGGGCGGGTTTGAATTGGGAGGAAGTGGCCGACGCATTTTCCGCCGTTGCCGACCGGGGAGGCGGCAACAAGGTATTGGCGACCGAGGACGAATGGGAAGTCTTCTGGAGCGTCCTTCGCAGCCCGCCTGTCTGCAGTCTCATTGAGCAGCGCGTCCGGGAGCGCCGAGCACCGGCCATCGCCTATTTGACGGCGCAGGGTCTTATGGACCCAATAGCCGCGGCAGTTGTTGATATGGGTTGGACCTCCAAGGTACTATCGGCGATCCATCGGATACTGCATCTAAAAGAAGCGAAGCATCATCTACATGGGTATTATTTAGGATTGTTCCTGGATAGAACATATTTTGGGAAAACGAGAGCTTTATTCTATGAGGAAGCTCCCGATTTTCAAAGAACCTCGAGGAAGACCTCTGTCATTCGGCATCGTCAGCACGTGCTCAGCGAGGTGTTCGGACTAGCGCCGCACGGAACCGCGCTTGAGTATCGCATGACCGGTACGCAATCCGCAGTCAGTTGCGCTGATGTGCCTGCCGCGCACGCTGCGCTCGTCGAGGGGATCGCAGATGCGGTCGAGGCCTTTTGCCTTGAGCAGGCAGCCGACGTTATCAGCTACGCCGGGGACGAAGTCGCTCGATCGCTGCTCGAAGCCTTGATCGAGACTTGGTGTGCCGCTCCGCACAAGGGAGCTTTACCCGCCTTGGAAGAGGGCTGCAAGTGCGCGATAGACCAGAGCAATCCATTGCCCGAGCGCGCTGCCCCTCTAATCGAGCCATGGCGATTAGCGGAATCGATAAAGTATCTGGTACCTGGGCGATGGCACGAACGACTCGGCATTACGGTGCGCAATGGGCTGTGGCCCGAGGCCTCTCTGCTGCGCAGCGGGCGCGTCCCGGCGAGCCTCGTCCGATTGCGCGAAGCCGCCGCGGCGGCTGTGGTGCGGCGGGAGTAGCCTGGTGCGGCTGCGAAGACCCCTGATTGACGCTCTCCACGAATGGCTATGGCGAGCGCTGCAATTTCAGGTACGCGTCGAGGTATGAAGCTCGATAGGAGCCAGGTGATTTTTCATCCGCTGTCCGGTGCTGACCCACGGGCCCATTTGTTTTGGTGGAAACGCGGCCTATACCGAGCCATCCGCAGCGAACATGTTCCGTTCTATGAGCACCTGCTATCGACGGGCATTATTCAAGATCTGGTGCGCCGCAAGCTGCTTGTCGATACCGAGGCGACCGACCTGGAGCTTGACGGATACGGCTTGGTGCTGACGCACCAAACGGTTCCATTTGTCTCCTATTGCTACGAATGGTGTGGCGAAATGCTCAAGGCCGCGGCGCGGTTGGCTTTGGAGCTCGAGACGGAGCTGCTGACCCACGGAGTGGGAGTTTGGGATCTACGGCCGCACAATGTCCTTTTTGTCGGAACGGAGCCGATCTGGATTGATCTTGGCGCGCTGGGTCCTGCGTCTGATCTGGAACGGTGGGATTCGCTTGAGATGTTCTCGGCGTACTTTGCTCGACCTTTGAAAATTATGGCGGCCGGCCATTCACGCGTTGCGCGCTGTCTGCTCCGTGAGGGATATGGTGGCGTTCAGCAGCGCGAAGTGCAGGTGATAACGGAAACCGCGTCGGCCGGCGTCGTCAGAATTGCGAAAACAACGGTCAAGGCGGGCGCCAGAAAGATCATCCCCTCGCCGCTGCGGCCGTTTGTGCGACGCACGGTTAAGCGCCTCGCGATTCCAACATGTGTGGAGGCGCATCGGAAAAGTACCATAACAGGAGCGATGAGGGACATCGAGAGGATTCGTCTTGCGCAACCGTCGACGGAATGGTCTCGCTATTATGGCGATGCGCGGTTTCCGGACTTCACTACAACGGTCGAGTGGACCGAAAAACGACGGAGTATCCTACGCGTCCTGTTGACCAAACGGCCGGGATCGGTGTTGGACACCGGGTCAGATGGCGGCTGGTATGCGCAATTGGCCGCACGCAACGGCGCGCAGGTTGTCAGTGCCGATTTCGACGAAGCTGCGGTAACGAAGCTGTTTTCCGACGCGGCCGCCGCAAAACTTCCAATCCTGCCGCTCATCATCGACTTGCGCAACACGGGCCCGCAGACGGCCATGACGAATGCGCCCGGCTTTGCGCCCGCGGAGCGGCTTCGCTGTGACATGGTATTGGCTCTCACGCCTATTCATCGCCTTGCGGTCACCGCACCTCACAGCCATCTCGTTCTCAGAGCTCTGTCAGAATTCGCCCGGAAATGGTTGGTGATCGAATTCATTGGACGAGGCGATCCTCACATGAAGAAACTATGCGGCGACCCGCGTGGGATCGTGGCGTCGGCTTGCTACAGTCTGGATACTTTACTCCCGCTATTGAATAAAGAATTTTCCAAGGTCGAGCTACTCCCATCCGAAAACGAACATCGCCGAGTCCTGTTGTGTGAGCGGTGACAGGCAGCCGATTAACATCTTCGCATGATCAAACCCTTCTGACTTGAAGGACTATCTTTTCTGTATCAAAAACCGGATATGTCCTAAAAAATAATTTTGGTGGTTTTTTTGATCAGGGAACGAATAAATCCCTCCCGGATGAGGCCGTGGAAGAATTGGTCATTCTAGGCGGCGGTGCGGTCGTCGCCGAATATTACCTGCCTGCTTTGGCGATGATGGACCGCCTCGGCTCGGTGACTGTGGTAGAGGCGGATCCGGAGACAATTTCGGCTTTGCGCCGCCGCTTCCCCGATGCGAGCTATCAAGTTGCAGGGTATCAAACGGCGCTCAGCGGTCGTCATGCCCGGGGCCAGCGTTCGGCCGTTGTCGTTGCGTTGCCGAACGCGTTGCATGTCGCCGCCGCTCGGCGCGCGCTCGAGCAAGGTTTTCACGTGCTGTGCGAAAAGCCGCTGGCGCTACAGGCGGCAGACTGCATCTTCCTCGCCGATCTCGCAGCCTCCAGGAAGCGCTCTCTGAAAGTTGCGATGTCGCGGCGATATCTTCCCTCGCTGATGGCCGCGGCGGAATTCGTCGGCAGCGGGGAACTGGGTGCACCCCTCCGCATCGAAGCCGTCGACTGCGCACCGTTTTCATGGCGACCCCAAACTTTCAGTTTCTTCGAGCTGGCGGCGGGCGGGATATTGGCGGATATGGGGGTTCATTATCTTGACTATCTGAGTACTTTGGTCGGCCCGCTCGAGCCTGTCTACTATACGGATGATTCGCACGGGGGCGTCGAGTCCGCACTGACCTATCATCTGCGCGCCGGCGATGTGCCCATCAATATCAGGCTTTCTCGGATAGCCGGCTTGACCGCCGAACTCCGCATCTTTTGCGAGAAGGGAACGATCTGCGTCGAGAAGGACGAAGAATCGCAAATCTTCGTCTCTCCGGCGCGACAGGGGGCAAAGGAGTGGTGCTTCGCTCTACAACGTCCGTTCAGCGACCGGGACTGGCCGATCGATTTTCACGGCGGCTTCTGTGAAATGCTTGCGGATTTCGGGCGCGGGGTTCTCGGAAAGCCTTCCCGGATCGCGGACGTCAGAGATGCGGAAGCGACAACGCGCCTCATCGAATGGGCGTATAGCCGACGAAGAAAGCCGGAGCCGTGCAAGCGCTCGACCGGCGGAGGGCGCGGTGCCGAGTGGCTGATCACGGGCGCCACCGGGTTCATCGGCGGCCATCTTCTCGATCGCCTCTATGATCATGAGCAGGGTGCGATCCGGGCAGTCGCTCGCTCGCCAGCCTCCTGCGCGAACATCGCCCGCTATCCAGTGGAGATCGCGCCCGCGAACTTGTTGGCAAAGGACCAAGTCGAAAGAGCAGTCGCTGATACCCGGATCGTTTTTCATCTTGCCTATGGCCGGGACGGCCCTGATCCTGCTCGCGTGACGGTCGAGGGCACCAAAAATGTCGTGAACGCTGCCATTGCCGCCGGTGCCGAGGCGATCGTCGTCCTCAGCACGATGTATGTCTTCGGCTTTCCCGGCGATGTCGAAGCCGCCGATGAATCGTGTCCGTATCGGCCATATGGCGGCCAATATGGCAGAAGCAAAGCCAAAATGGAGCAATGGTGTCTCGAGCGGGCGCGAAATTCGGGAAACACGAGAATCGTCGTCCTCAATCCGACCTGTGTTTTTGGCCCGAGGGGAGACGCGTATACGACGTTGCCCGTCCAGCTTGCCCGTTGGGGACAGTTCTGCTGGATTGATGGCGGTCGAGGATTATGCAATTATATTTATGTAAGCAATCTCGTAGATGCTCTATTGCTTGCTGCCGAGAACAAAGACATTAATGGTGCCCGTTTCATCGTCAATGACGGCTGGATGTCTTGGCGCGAGTTCTTTGATCCATTCCTGGAAGGACTAGCGGTAGATGTGCCGGATTATGCGCGGGCCGATCTCGAACGCCTGTGGAGGGGCGGTCCCTCCTTTTCCCTGCGCGAACTCGCGCGAGCCATAAAGGATTCCCCGCAGGTGAGAGAAGTCGCAAAGCGAAGTGCCGTTGTGAGAGGCGCTGTCGCGATTGCCAATCGTCGCGGCCTCGGCTTGCAGTCCGCGCCCGCTCGCGCGCACCCGACCTCGATCGGCCGTGCAACAGCGAATGGATCGGATAATAGGCCTCCGCTTTGGCTTGCCGAACTTTTTCCTCCGGACACCGTGCGCTTTTCGGCAAAACGCGCGCGGGATCACCTTGGGTGGCGCCCCCGGGTGAACCTGGATGAGGCCCGCGAGAAGACGCTCGAATGGCTGCGCGACGCCGGCTTCTATGACGGCAAATACGCCTGAGAGCGCGAACCGTTCCCGCCCTGCAAGCAAGGGGCTCGGATGGCCTCGCAGTGAGTTTGTCGCTGGTGTACAGCGTATGCGCGCCGAGGCGGCGGCTGTGAGACAGCAATAGATAAACGTGCGCGATGCGGCGAAGACCGCTGATCGACGCCTCTCCCTCCGATGCTATGGCGAGCATTGCAATTTCAAGTAGCGTCGAAATATGAAGCTCAATAGGAGCGAGGTGGTTTTTCATCCGCTGTCCGGTGTTGAGGCGCGGGCCCATCTATTCTGGTGGAGAGGCGGCCTTTACCGAGCCATCCGCAACGAACATATCTCTTTCTATGAGCACCTCCTGTCGACGGGCATCATTCGGAACTTGGTGCGGCGCAAGCTGCTTGTCGAAACCGAAGCGACCGACCTGGAGCTTGACGGATATGGTTTGGTGCTGAAGCACCAAACCGTTCCATTCGTCTCCTATTGCTACGAATGGTGCGGCGAAATGCTGAAGGCCGCGGCACTGTCGGTTTTGGAGCTTGAGACGGAGCTCCTGAACGATGGTGTGGCGCTGGTGGATCTGAAGCCGCACAACGTCCTTTTTGTCGGAACGACGCCGGTCTGGGTAGATCTTGGCGCGCTATGCCCTCTCTCTGATTGGGAAAGCATAGGCCAGCCCTATGAAACGTTCTCGGCGTACTTTACCCGGCCCCTCAAAATCATGGCCGCCGGGCACTCACGCATTGCGCGCTGTTTGCTCCGCGACGGCAATCCTGGCATCGAGCAGCGCGAGGTGCAGGCAATTGCGGGGACCGAATCAGACGAGGTGATCGGAACCGCGAAAGCGGGGGCCAAAAAGATCATCCCTTCGCCGCTGCACCCGTTTGTGCGGCGCGTGGCGCAGCATCTCGCGCATTCTTTATCTTCGGAAGCGGTGCCGGAACCGATCAACATCGTAAAAAGGGCCGCGAGAGACATCGAGAAAATTTGTCTTGTACAGCCGCTGAGAGAATGCTCTGTCCACAATGGCCGTGCCGTGTTTCCGGATTTTACGTCAACTGTCGATTGGACCGACAAACGCCGTAGCATCCTGAGCGTCCTGTCGGCCAAAAAGCCGGGATCAGTGTTGGACACCGGGTCGGATCGCGGCTGGTATGCGCAATTGGCCGCACGCAACGGCGCGCGGGTTATCAGCGTCGGCTTGAATGAAGCTGCGGTGGCGAGACTGTTTTCCGATGCGGTGGCAAAGGCGCTCCCGATCTTGCCGCTCATCATCGACCTGCGCAAAATAAACACTTTGACGGCAATGACCGATGCTCCCAGCCTTACGCCGGCGCAGCGGCTGCGCTGTGACATGGTGTTGGCTCTCGGGCCTATTCAGCATCTCGCGTTCACCGCATCCCATTTCAACCTTATGGTCAGTCATCTGTCGGCGTTCGCCCGAAAATGGCTGGTTATTGAATTTGTTGCCCGAGATGATCCTCACGTTGAGGGATGGCCGGACGTTCGGTCCTCCGGCTATGCTCTCGATACTTTACTAGCGTTATTGACCAAGGAGTTTAAAACAATCGAGCTTTTTCCGTCGGATAGTGAAAAAAACCGAATCCTGCTGTGCGAGAGATAACAAGTGACGGCATTTCACTCTCATGTCCGGCATTACCAGATGCAGGCGAGTGAATTCGTGGCTCGTGTGCAAGCGCATGCTTCGAGCTCTTCCGGGTAGGGCAGGAGGCGCGGTCGTCGAAACGACGGTTGATCATACTCTGATGCGCGGATCGGAACCGCATGACCGCTGATGCTTTCCCTGTGAACATCAAGTCCAACGTAGGTGATACGATCCGCCATGACCCGTCTCCTATGCATGAGGCCCGGCACCGGTCTATCCGGTGCAACCCTCGTTACCTGCATACTGTGAGACGGGTCGCCCCATACTCAGGCGGACATGTGGTCTAGCGAGGGACTAATCTGTGGAGTGTGTCATCGTTCCCGTCGGTGACCTGTCGAGCGAGCACAGGGCAATATGGTCAGGTTTTTTGCGCCTAAACGCGCAGTGGGACGTGCCACAATTTCAGCCGGAATTTGTTTGTGGCCTTGCTCACTGTATTCCGGATTGCAAAATTGCTATCTTGCATCGAGGCTCTAATATTATCGGCTACCTACCGTTTCAGCAATTGAGGTGGGGGGTGGCCCGCACCATTCCCCTGTGTGATTACCAGGCAATCATCGGGACTCCGGACATCGTGGACATGCGTGAAGTCATGCGATCGGCGGGTCTGCGCTCGTGGATCTTTCAGAATCTGCTCCAGGCTCAGATACCGCGCGAGGCCACCTATCTGTCGAAAGGCCTTTCTCTCCGAGCAGAGTTGCACGACGGGTTCGAGGCATACCAAGCGGAGCTTGCCGCGGCGGGAAAGTCCGCGCGCCATATTCTCAATAACATTAGGCGTCTGCAAAGAAGTCATGGGCCGATCTCACTGCATCATGGCGTTGCCGACGAGGCAGTGCTGTCACGCTTGCTCGAGTTAAAAGCCGAGCGATATATAACCAATGGTCGGTTTCCCGATTCGGTGACGCAGACGCTCCTCTATTTTCATCGACAGACAACTGGACCATTGACAGGTCTGTTATCGGTTATGAAAGCGTCGGACAAGGACGTTGCCTATCTCTTCAGTCTCAAGTTCAATGATCTCTTATACTATTGGTTTCCGGCTTTTGAACCGCAATACGGGCAATATAGTCCAGGGATGATAATGCTATGGCGATTGATTCGAAATTTAAAGGAGTTAAATTGCATTAAAATTGATGCCAATTGTCATATAAAGGTTGCTTGTGGGCGACTTGATGCTAGTGAGTCTGTCGCTGTCGCGAGGCGATTATACCGTTACATTAGGCGCCGCATTCGAGCGAGTTCCTGATGTCTGTTCGCAAGATCTGAGCATCTAAAACAATCGATTGTTTTCGACGTGACTAGGCAGAATCTTGCTACGCCTGGCGAAAGCATCAGTGCGCGCGTATCGATTGTCATACCGTGTTTCAATGCCGCATCGACGATTGGCGCCACGATCGACAGCGCACTCAGCCAGGGGAATGTTCTACGGGATGTCGTGGTTATCGACGATGGATCGACCGACGATTCACTCGCCATCGCCCGTTCTTTCGAGCCGCGCGTGCGAGTCCTCACGGGCCCGAACCGGGGCGTCTCGGCAGCGCGCAACCGCGGGATCGCCTCGACGGCGGGCGAGTGGATCCTCTTTC
>WNFG01003263.1_pt1 | contig 13558 bp, 10 predicted proteins | sample 5400431 | NCBI WGS metagenome assembly WNFG01 (sample SAMN13153346, study PRJNA577476) | soil metagenome | isolation source: 120 cm saprolite under Douglas fir tree site 2 hole 3 replicate 2 | place: USA:California | collected 2015-04-18
CCATGTCCTCGAGGCAGTTGAGGGCGCGGATCCAGTGCCGGTAGAAGGCGTCGCCGATGTGCCCAGCCGAGAGGGCCGTGCGGTCCATGCCCGAGCAGAACGCGCGCCCCGCGCCTCGCACGACCACGGCCCACACGTCGGCGTCCTTCTCCGCCGCCTCCACGCGATCGGCAAACTCGGCAACCATGGCTTGGTCGAGCGCATTGAGGACGGCGGGACGATTCAAGGTGACCGTGGCCACGCCGTTCCGGACCTCGTACAGCACGCTCGACTCGGCCATGGCATTCCTCTCGTGTCGATCTAGCGCAGGCCCAGGATATCGCGCGCGATGACCATTCGCTGGATCTCGGAGGTTCCCTCGCCGATCTCGGTCAGCTTGGCGTCGCGGAAGATGCGCTCGATGGGAAACTCCGTGATGTACCCGGCGCCCCCGTGGATCTGGAGCGCCTTGGTGGCCGCCTTCATGGCCGCCTCCGAGGCGAACACCTTGGCCATGGACGCGGCCGTTCTGGCCGGCTTGCCCGCATCCTTGAGAGCGGCGGCCCGCAGGGTCAAGAGTCGGGCCGCCTCCACGTCCGTGCCCATGTCGGCGATCATGCCCTGCAGGCCGTTGAACTCGGCCAGGGTCTTGCCGAAGGCGCTCCGCTGCTTCATGTAGGCAAGCGCCTCGTCGAGAGCGGCCTGGGCAATGCCCACGGCCATGGCCGCCATGGCGATGCGCCCACCCTCCAGCACCTGCATGGTATTGACGAAGCCCATGCCGGGCTCGCCGAGCAGGCGGGCCGCCTCCACGCTGACATTGTCGAACACGAGCTCGGCGGTGTTGGAGGCGTGGAGCCCGAGCTTCCGATACGGCCGCCCCGCCGCGAAACCCGGCATGCCGCGATCGAGGATGAAGGCCGAGATGCCCTTGTTGCCGTGCGCGGGGTCCGTCAAGGCCATCACCACCGCGACCTCGGCTACGCCCGCATTGGTGATGAAGGCCTTGCTGCCGTTCAACACGAAGCGATCGCCCTCGCGCACCGCGCGCGACTTCATGGCCGCGGCATCGGAGCCTGAGCCGGGCTCCGTCAGCCCCCAGGCGCCGAGCGCCTCTCCACGCGCCAGGCGCGGCAGGTAGCTCTCCTTCTGCGCGGAGGAGCCAAACAGCACGATGTGGTTGGTACAGAGCGAGTTGTGCGCCCACATGGTGATACCGACCGAGGCGTCCACGCGGTTGAGCTCCTCGACGGCGAGGGCGTACGAGACATAGTCGAGCCCGGCGCCCCCATACTCCTCGGGCACGAGCGCTCCCAGAAGGCCAGTCTTGCCGAGGCTGCGCACGATCTCGTGGGGGAACTCGTGCGTCTCGTCGAAGTGATGAATGACCGGGGCGACCTCGGCCAGCGCCCACTCGCGAGCCATCGCGCGCACCGCTTGCTGTTCTGGCGTCAGGTCGAAGTTCATGGCTGGGCCTGCTCGAATTCGGCTCGAAAGCGCGAGGCGGCCGTCGGGGGGAGGCAGGGGGGTGCCGTCGTCCGCTCAAACCTCCTCGCCTCGCGCGCCACCTCGCTCGGGCGCCTCCGCCTGCCCCCCCATCCCCCCGAGGCGGGGGGTGCGCTCGCCGCCCCGCCTGCGGCGGGGACGGCTCGCGCGGCGGAGGTGCCCTGCGCTTCGGGGCGCGCTACGGCTCGTCGGATTCGCTCCCGACGGCACCCCCCTGCCTCCCCCCGACGGCCGAATGCGCGCGAGTTCATACAGCGGACCTGAGCGGACCCGCAACCCAGCTCACGCCGCCGGCACACAGCCCATGCGCTCATACGGCAGCCCGGATGTTGTCGCGGACGAAGCGGATGATGTCCTGGGTCGTGGCCCCCGGGGTGAACAGCTCCTTGACCCCCATGGCCTTGAGCGCGGCGATGTCCTCGGCCGGGATGATCCCGCCGCCGAAAACCACGATATCCTCTGCGCCTTTCTCGCGCAGCAATTCCAGGACGCGCTTGAAGAGGTAATTGTGGGCCCCCGAGAGGACGGAGAGCCCGACCGCGTCGGCGTCTTCCTGGATGGCCGTCGCCACGATCTGCTCCGGCGTCTGGTGGAGGCCGGTATAGATGACCTCGAAGCCCGCGTCGCGGAGTGCGCGCGCCACGATCTTGGCGCCGCGATCATGCCCGTCCAATCCGGGCTTGGCGACCACGAGCCGTATCTTCCGCTCGCTCATGACCCGCGCCGCTCGAGATGGATCGTTCGCTCGGCCATGGCTATCCGAACATGGCGCGGATACGGTCCGCGGTGCCCATGATCTCTTCCCGGTTCCCTGGGACTTCCTTCCAGTCGAACCCCTTCCCGTCGTTCGTCCATCGCGGGATGAGGTGCAGGTGAAAGTGCGGCACGGACTGGAAGGCCGCCGCTCCATTAGCCTGGAGCAAGTTGAGCCCGTCGGGATTCAGCGTTTTCCGTATGGCTCCCGCCACCTTCTTCGCAGTCGCGATGGCGGCCTTGAGATCCTCCGCCTCCGCGTCGTAGAGCGTGGCCGCGTGGGCCTTGGGCACCACCAGGCAGTGGCCGCGACTCAGCGGATTGATGTCCATGAACGCAAGGGTTCGCTGGTCGTCGTACACCTTGGCGGACGGGATCTTGCCGTCGCGGATCATGCAGAAGACGCAATCGGCCATTCCTACACCTCGACCGTCCAGCCGCGAGGATCGGCGAGCTTGCCGTACTGGATGCCCACGATGGCGTCGTAGAGCTTCTGGGTCGTCGGTCCGATCTTTCCCCCGTTGATGACCATGCGGTGGCCCTTGAAGGCGAGCTCGCCCACGGGAGAGATGACGGCGGCGGTGCCGGTACCGAAGATCTCCTCCAGAGTGCCGGCCGTGTAGGCATCGACCACCTCGTCGATGGAGACCTGGCGCTCGCTGACCTTGCCGCCCCAATCGCGCAGGAGGGTGAGGGCGGAGTCGCGCGTCACGCCGGGCAGGATGGTGCCGGTGAGCGGCGGCGTGATCACCTCGCCCGCGATCTTGACCATGATGTTCATGGTCCCGACCTCATCGATGTACTTCCGGTGCACGCCGTCGAGCCAGAGGACCTGGGTGAAGCCCTCGTGCTTGGCCTCCTCCCCCGCCATGAGGCTCGCCGCATAGTTGGCGCCGGTCTTGGCGTCGCCCAGCCCGCCCTCCACGGCGCGAACATGCCGCTCCTCCACGCGAATCTTGACGGGGGCCATGCCCTCCGGGTAGTAGGCGCCCACGGGCGAGAGGATGACGAAGTAGATGTACGACTTGGCCGGGCGGACGCCCAGGAAGGGCTCGCTGGCGATGATGGTCGGCCGGATATACAGCGACGTGCCGATGGCCTTGGGCACCCACTCGCGCTCGATCCCCACGAGGGTCACGAGCGACCGCAGGGCGAGCTCGGGATCCAGCGGCGGGATGCACATGTGCTTGGCGGAGTTGTTGAGACGCTCCACGTGCTTCTGCGGGCGGAAGAGGCGGATCTTGCCATCGACGCCCCGGAAGGCCTTGAGGCCATCGAAGACGGCCTGGGCATAGTGCAGCACGGCGGCCGCGGGATCGAGGGGCAGGAGCCCGTAGGGCTCGACCCGCGGATCGTACCAGCCCTTCTCCTCCTGGAAATCGGCCACGAACATGTGGTCGGTGAAGACATTCCCGAAGCCCAGCTCGGAGTCCTTGGGCTTCGGCTTGCGCGTCGTCGCCTTGACGATCCTGATCGCGTCGGACATGGTCCTACTCCTTCTAGAAGATGATCGGTTCCCGGTAGAGACCGAAGACCTGCCGGTACACGTCGGACACTTCGCCCAGGGAGACGTAGTCCTTGACCGCGTCCACGAGGACGGGCATCACGTTGTGGCCGTTCCGGCACGCCTCCGCGAGCTGCTTGAGCCGCCGCTCCACCTTTGCCGTATCGCGCGATGCCTTCCGCGCCCTCACGCTCTCGATCTGCTCGCGCTCCATCGCCTCGTCGAGCTTGAGGTACTCGACGGGCTTCTCGTCCGTCATGACGTACTTGTTGACGCCGACCACGACCTTCCGGCCGCGGTCGTCCATGAGCTGGTACCTGTAGGCCGCGTCGGCGATCTCGTGCTGGGGATAGCCCGTGTCGATGGCGCGAATGATGCCGCCGAGCTCGTCGATCTTGCGGATGTAGGCCATGGCCTGCGCCTCCATCGTGTCGGTGAGGGACTCGAGAAAGTACGCGCCGCCGAGGGGGTCGATGGTCAGGGCCGCTCCCGTCTCCTCGGCGATGATCTGCTGGGTGCGCAGGGCCACCGTCACCGCCTCCTCTGTGGGCAGGGCCAGCACCTCGTCGAAGGAGTTGGTGTGGAGGGACTGCGCCCCTCCGAGCACCGCGGCGAGCGCCTGGATGGCCACCCGCGCGATGTTGTTGAGGGGCTGCTGGGCGGTGGCCGACACCCCGGCCGTCTGCGTGTGCGTGCGCAGCCGCATGGACTCGGCCTTCGTGGCGCCGAAGCGGTCCCGCATCACGGTGGCCCAGATGCGCCGGGCCGCCCGCAGCTTGGCGATCTCCTCGAAGAAATCGTTGTGGATGTCGAAGAAGAACGACAGGCGCGGCGCGAAATCGTCCACGTCGAGCCCCCGCTCCACGCAGGCCTGCACGTAGCCGAACCCATCGGCGAGCGTGAAGGCGAGCTCCTGCACGGCCGTGGAGCCCGCCTCCCGGATGTGATAGCCGGAGATGGAGACGGGATTGAACTTCGGCACGTGCTGCGTGCAGAACTCGATGGTGTCCACCACGATGCGGACGGCGGACTCCGGCGGCGAGATCCACTCCTTCTGGGCGATGAACTCCTTGAGCATGTCGTTCTGCATGGTGCCGCCGATCCTGTCCCACGACACGCCCTGCTGGTCGGCCAGGGCGAGATACATGGCGAGCGCCACCGAGGCCGTGCAGTTGATGGTCATCGACGTGGTCACGCGATCGAGCGGGATGTCGCGGAAGAGGATCTCGAAGTCCGCGAGGGTCGAGACGGACACGCCCTCGCGCCCCACCTCGCCCCGCGCGCGTGGATGGTCGGCGTCGTATCCCATGAGCGCGGGCATATCGAACGCGGTGCTGAGACCCGTCTGCCCCTGCTCGAGGAGGTACTTGAAGCGGGCGTTGGTGTCCTCGGGTCTGCCGAAGCCCGCGAACATGCGCATGGTCCAGAGCTTCCCGCGGTACATGGAGGGATACGGCCCGCGCGTGTACGGGAACTCGCCCGGGAAGCCGAGCTTGTCCTCGTAGCGCCAGCCCGCGAGGTCCGCGGGGGTATAGATCGGCTGGACGGGGATGCCCGAAAGGGTCTCGTACGGCACGTCCCGCTCGGGCGAGCGCCGGACGAAGTGCCCGTACGTCTCCTTTTCCCAGCGCTCCTTGTCGTCCGCCATGTCGCTCCTCTCTCAGCACTCGCCTCGCCGGGCTCCTCGCCTGCGGCTCGTCGGCCCCGTCTCAGCTCGAACGTCTTCTCTCAGCACTCGCCTCGCCGCGGATCCACTCAGCTCTCGTCTCGCGGCTTCGCCGCTCATCTCGAACTGCCACGCCTGCGGGATCTACTCGGCCCTCGCCGCGCGGCTTCGCCACTCAGCTCGAAAAACGGGCCACGTCTCAGCTCGAACTGCCTACGCTGCCTTCGTCTGACCGTCGAGAAGGTGTCGGGCGATGACAAGCTTCTGGATCTGGGACGTCCCCTCGTAGAGCTGAGTGATCTTGGCGTCCCGGAAGTGCCGCTCCACCGGGTATTCCGTGATGAAGCCGTAGCCGCCGTGGACCTGGATGGCGTCCGTGGTCACGCGCATGGCCATCTCGGAGGCGAAGAGCTTGGCCATGGCCGCCTCGGGGCCGAAGGGCAGACCCTTGTCCTTGAGGAAGGCCGCCCGCCGCGTGAGGAGGCGCGCCGCCTCAATGGCCGTGGCCATGTCGGCCAGCATCCACTGCACCATCTGGTGCTCGCCGATGGGCACGCCGAAGCTCTTACGCTCGCGCGCATAGGCCAGCGATACTTCGTAGGCCGCCACCGCGATGCCCACGGCCTGGGCCGCGATGCCGAGGCGCCCGCCGTCGAGGGCCCCGAGGGCGATCTTGAACCCCTCCCCCTCTTCGCCCAGGCGGTTCTCCACGGGCACCCGGCAATTCTCGAAGAGGAACTCCGCGGTGTCCGAGGCGCGGATCCCCAGCTTGTCCTCGGTCTTGACCACCGTGAAGCCGGGCGTGCCCTTCTCCACGATGAAGGCGCTGATTCCGTGGTGGGCGCGAACCTCGTCCGTCTGGGCGAAGACCAGCGCGGCGTGCGCCTCACGACCACTGGTGACGAAGACCTTCCGGCCGTTCAGCACGTAGACGTCGCCCGCGCGCTCGGCCCGCGTGCGCTGGTTGGTGGCGTCCGAGCCCGCCTCCGGCTCGGTCAAGGAGTAGCAGCCGAGCTTGGTGCCGGAGGCGAAGGGGGTGAGGAAGCGGCGCTTCTGCTCGTCGGTGCCGCGCGTGCACACGGGGTAGCAGAAGAGCGAGTTGTTCACCGACATGATGACGCCGTGAGAGGCGCAGCCCCGCGAGACTTCCTCCACGGCCACGACGTAACTCACCGAATCGCTGCCGCTGCCCCCCCACGCCTCGGGGATGAAGATGCCCATGAGCCCGAGCTCGCCCATGCGGCGGACGGTCTCCCGGGGAAAGCGCGCCTCGCGGTCGATGGCCCCCGCGATGGGCCGCAGCTCCTTCTCGGCGAAATCACGCGCCACGTCCTGGATCATCCTCTGCTCTTCCGTCAGCTCCACGTTCATGCGTCGCTCACACGCTTCCTCATTCAGCCCTCGCCTCGCCTGCGGCTCGTCGACCCGTCTCAGCTCGAAAGGCCATCTATGGAAGCTATTTCTCCAGGAGCTTCTTGAACTCTTGCTCGAGCGCCGGGGCAACCTCGAAGAGATCGCCCACGATGCCGAAATCCGCAATCTTGAAGATCGGCGCCTCGGGGTCCTTGTTGATGGCGCAGATCACCTTGGAGGTGCGCATACCCGCCAGGTGCTGGATGGCGCCCGAGATGCCGAAGCCCAGATACAGCTTCGGCGAGATGGTCCGCCCCGTCTGCCCGATCTGGAAGCGGTGGGGCCGCCAGCCCGCGTCGACGGCCGCGCGCGAAGCGCCCACGGCCGCCCCCAGCACCTTGGCCAGGGATTCGAGGATGACGAAGTTCTCCGGTCCCTTGAGACCGCGGCCGCCTGACACCACGATCTCGGCCTCGGCCAGCTCGGGAAGACCGGTGGAGGACTCCTCCCGCCGCTCCACGAGGCTCATGGCCGGCGCAGGCACCGTGGCCGCCGGCTTGTCCACCGCGGCCGCCGCCCCCGGCTGGCCTTCGGCCGGCTTGAAGACATTGGGCCTGAGCGTGGCGAGCCACGGCGTCTTGGCCCAGGTCATCTTCGAGAGCAGCTTGCCCGCGTAGACGGGCCGCGTGGCGATGAGCTTGCCGTCCTCGACGGCGAGGGCCACGACATCGGCGGCGAGCCCGGCGCCCAGCCGCGCGGCCAGGCGCGCCATGACCTCGCGCTGCCGCGTCGTCACCGCGCCAAAGACCGCCTGCGGCGACTCCTTCTGCACCAGCTCGGCGAGCACGGGCGCCCACACTTCGCCCCGATACGGCGCGAGGCCGGCGTTCTCGACGAGAAGCACACGCTTGGCGCCCCACTCACCGAGCTGCTTGAGGCCGGCCTCGGTCGCCTTGTCGGTGAGCCACACCGCTTCGGTGGGGCCGCCCAGCTGCGAAGCCAGCCGCGAGGCTTCGCCCAGAACCTCGGCCATCACTTTCTTGGGATTGCCCTGCCTATCGTCCTCAACCACGCACCAGATCGCGCCGGCCATATCGTTGTCGTCTCCTGGCAGAGTTAGATTGCTTTGGCGTCTTCGCGAAGGGCCTTCACGAGGGCCTTGGCCGCCTCCGCGGGGTCACCGGGAATGATGCGTCCCGGCGGACGCGGCGGGAGCGCTTCGAGCTTGACCACGGAGAGAGCGGGCGCCTCGGAGGCCAGGCCGAGATCGGCGGCCTTGACGTCCTTGATCTCCTTCTTCTTGGCTCCCATGATGCCCTTGAGGGTCGGATAGCGAGGCTCGTTCAGGCCCTTTTGCGCCGACACGGCGGCGGGGAGCGGCAGATCGAAGATCTCGAGTCCGCCTTCCACCTGGCGCCCGACGCGGATCGTCTTGCCCGCCTCGTCCACCGACTCCTCCATGATCCAGGACGCGCACGGCCAGCCGAGTAGCTCGGCCACCGCCGCGCCGACCGCGCCCATGTCGTCGTCGATGGCCTGGCGCCCGAAGAGGGCGAGGGCGGCCTGCTCCTGCTTGATCACGGCCGCGAGCGCGCGCGCGGTGAGGAGGGTGTCGGCCTGCTCCCAGGTGGGATCATTGAGATGGATGGCGCGATCGGCGCCCATGGCGAGGCACGACCGCAGGGCCTCCTTGGCGCGCTCCGGGCCCAGAGTGACGGCGACCACTTCGCCCTGCCCCCGCTTCTCCTTGATCCGGAGCGCCTCCTCGACGGCGAACTCGTCGTAGGGAGAGACGATCCAGGTGATGCCGGCCGTGTCGATGGCCTTCGGATCCCCAGAGATCTTCACCTGGGTCGCCGTGTCCGGCACCTGCTTGATCATGACGAGGATCTTCATGCTGTCGCACTCCTGTCGTAGTGGAGTTGCCGCGTGATGCGGAAGCGATCGCCGGGGATGAAGACACGGTCGTAGACGATGGGACGGCGCTCCGCGTCGGTGGAGACGCGGTCCGAGCGGAAGCAGGGGGCGCCCGCCGCGCAGCCGAGCTCTCGGGCCGCCCGCGCGGGCAGCGTCTCGGCGGACACGGTCTCGCGGGCGGCGGTGATCTCGATGCCGAGCTTGAAGGAGAGGACGTGGCGGAGAGGGGTCACGGTCAGATCCGCCTTGGCCGTCTCTTCGCCGATGGCCGCGGGCAGGTGCGAGACCTGGAAGGACAGCGGCTGGCCGTCCACGAGACGCAGCCGCTCGAGGACGAACATCCGCGCACCCTCGGCCAGGCCCAGCTCCTGCGCCACGCGCCGATCGGCCCGCCCGAACCGGCTCCGGAGAAACCGCGTCGCCACGTCCTCGCCCACGGCGCTGAGATCCCCCGCGAGTGTCCTGAACTGGAGGATGTCGTAGTCGACGGGCGGGGACGCGACGAAGGTGCCGAGGCCGTGGCGGCGCGTGATCAGGCCGTCGCGCGCGAGCACGTCGAGGGCCTGGCGGAGCGTCATGAGCGTCACACCGAAGGACTGGGCGAGCTGGCGCTGATTGTCGAGACGCTGCCCCGCCGTCAGGCCGCCCGCGCTGATGCGCGCGCGCAGAGCCTCGGCGATCTGGTGATAGCGCGGCACCGTCCTTCGCATCTCCGCCTCCCGGCTGGTCTTCTAGAACTCTGGTGGCCGCTCAACGCCGTCGTCGAGCTACGGAACGGGATTTCAGGAGGATCGGTCGGCAGTTACGGCAACCGGGGCCATTGTAACCGGGGGTCCCGACCCGGGTCAATGGCTGTTCGACCGCGCGACGAGTCTGCCTCAGTACTGCTCATGCCCTCACGAGCAAGAGTGCTCCGCTACTAGTTGCTGGCGAGGCTCTGGGAGCGCTCCACGAGGGCAGCAAGCTTCGACGCGGCCGCGCCCGAGTCGATGGACTGGGATGCCATCCCCACGCCCTCCTTGAGGTCGCGCGCCTTGCCTCCCGCCACCAGGGCCGCCGCCACATTCATGAGGACGATGTCCCGTCGCGGGCCGGCCTCGCCGCCCAGCACGAGACGGATGATCTGGGCGTTCTCGCCGCGATCGCCGCCCCGGAGATCACGGATGGTCGCGCGGGGCAGACCGAAGTCCTCGGGGCGCACGCGCGAGCTCCGCACCACGCCCTCGTGCACCTCGGAGATCTGGCTCTCGCCGGTGTTGGAGATCTCGTCGAGCCCGTCGGCACCGTGGACGACGAACGCCCGGATGGTGCCGAGCTCCGCGAGCACGCGGGCCAGGGGCTCCGTGAGGCTCGCCGAGGCGACGCCGATCACCTGGGCATTGGCGCCGGCGGGATTCGTCAGCGGACCCAGGAGATTGAAGACGGTCCGGACTCCGATCTCACGACGGGCAGGCATCACATGCTTCATGGCCGTGTGAAGGAGCGGGGCATACATGAACCCGATGCCAATCTCGTCGATGCAGCGGCCCACCTGCGCCGGGCTGAGCTCGAGGCTGATCCCAAGGGTCTCCACGACGTCGGCCGATCCGCACAAGGTCGAGGACGAGCGGTTGCCGTGCTTGGCGACTTTCAGGCCCGCCCCCGCCACCACGAAGGCCGTGGCGGTGGAGACATTGAAGGTGCCGGAGGCGTCGCCGCCCGTGCCGCAGGTGTCGATGAGCATCTCGCGGTCGGTGCCGGTGAGACCCGCCACCTCGTCCCCGCGCGTGCGGACGCGCACGACCTTCTGCCGCATCACCTGGGCGAAGCCGATCAGCTCCTCCACCGTCTCGCCCTTCATCCGGAGCGCGACGAGAAAGGCCGCGATCTGCGCATTGGTGGCGGCCCCGGACATGATGGCGTCCATGGCTCCCGCCGCTTCGATCCGGGAGAGGTCACGCCGCTCCACGAGGGCCCGCACCGCATCGGCGATGATGGGGCTCGTCACTGCGCGCTCCGGGGCCGTATGGCCGCGGCGACTCCCAGGACTTCCTTGATGTTGATGGGCTTGGCGAGCACGGCGTGGACGCCGCTGGCCTGCAACTCCTCCGGGCTGACCTCGACGGCGTAGCCGCTCACGAGAACGACGGGCAGCCCGGGGAGGACCTCTTGCACGACGCGAGCCAGCTCCCACCCCGTCATGCTGGGCATGCTCAGATCGCTGAAGACGAGGTCGAAGGGCTCCGTCTTGATCCTCGAGAGTCCCTCGCCCGCGCTTCGCGCGACCTCCGCGGTGTGCCCGGCCGATCGCAGCACGTCCGCGATCACGTCGCCCACGGCTTCCTCGTCGTCCACGACCAGGCAGCGGAGCAAGGAGACGGCGGGCGCGGGCTGGGCCTCGGGGGCGGGCGCCTTGGCCGCGGTGCCCGCGGGGAAGAGCATGGCGAAGGTCGTCCCGCGGCCCTCGACGCTGTCGACGGAGATGGTGGCGCCGTGTCGCGAGAGGATGCCGTAGGTCATGGAAAGCCCGAGGCCCGTGCCCTTCGGCCCCTTGGTCGTAAAGAAGGGATCGAAGATCTTGCTCCGCACCGCCTCCGGAATGCCCACGCCCGTGTCGGTGATCCGGATCTCCAGCTTGTCGCTCCGCTTGGCCGTGGCGAGGGTCAGGGTCCCGCCGCGCGGCATGGCGTCGACCGCGTTCAGGATCAGGTTGGTCATCACCTCGCGCAGCTCGGAGGGGTCGCCGATCGTCGTGGGCAGATCGGGCTCGAGCTTGGAGACGACCTGGATGTGAATCCCGCGGCGCGGCGGCTCCAGGCGCCAGGCCGACTCCGTGATCTCGAGCGCGTCCCGCACGACCTGGTTGAGGTCCACGGCCACGGCGGGCTGATCCCGCCGGATGCGGGTGAACTCCTGCAGGCGCCGGACCGTCTTTGCGCCGTCGGCGGCCGAGCGCTCGATGATCTGGAGCCACTGCCGCGCGGTGGGATCCTCCACCCTCTGGAGCAGGAGCTGGGCGCGTCCGAGAATGGCCGCGAGGAGATTGTTGAAGTCGTGCGCGACGCCCGAGGCCATCTCGCCGAGGGCGCGCAGCTTCTCGCTCCGGACGAGCTGGTCCTGGGCCTGGGCCAGCTCTTCGTAGGCCCGTGTACGGTCCTGGTAGAGGCGGGCGCTGCGCAGGGCAAGGGCAGCCAAGCCGGCAAGATTGCTCAGCACCCGCTCGTCGTCTTCCGTGAACCGGCGCTCCACGCTGCGAAGGGCGAGCACTCCGACCACCTGCGTGCCCGCGAGCATGGGCACGCCGATCCAGTGCCGCATGGGCACGGCGGACAGGCCCGCCTCCACTCCCCTGCGTCGACACTCGCCCAGGTAGTCATCCGTACGGATCGAGCGGCCGGATTCCGCGACGAGCGACGCGAGGCCTTCCCGCTCCGCGCTGCTGAGGGGCGGCGGGTTGAGCACCCGCGCGCCGTCTCGAAGGAGGAGAAGCGGAACGAGGTCGCCCGTGGCCTCGTCGGTCACGGCGAGGATCATGTTGCGGATGTCGAGGAGCCGCGCGACCTGGCGCTGGATTGCTTCGACCACGTCCTCCTGATGGAGCTGGCCCGTGACGGTGCGGGAGAGATCGTGCAGGACGGACAGCTCGGCGAGCAGGGCCTCCGTCTCTTCCAGGCGGAGCCGGGTCTGCCGCGCGAGCTCGGAGTTCTCCATGGCCAGGCCGACCTGCGCGGCCACGCCTTCGATGAGCCGCACCTCCTGGGTCGTGAACTCCCGCCCACCACCCCACCAGATGAGGAAGACGGCGCCCACGGGCGCGCCGTGGGCCATGGCGGGAGCGAAGAGCACGGCGTGGGGCTCGAGGTCCTCGAAGATGGCCTGGGCGAACCCCGGGTCGCTCCTGACATCGGACGACCAGGCCGCGCGGCCCGAGCGCCAGGCCTCGCCGAGGGCGGGCATGCCGTCGAGGCGGAAGGGACGCGTCATGAAGAGCGGGAGCAGGTCCTTGGGCACGTGCCAGCCCGCCGCGGGCACGAGCGCCTCCTGCTTGGGGTCGAACCGGTAGACACCCGCCATGTCGGCGCCGAAGGTGCGGCCCGCCTCGCGCGCCACGCTGCGCATGACCTGGTCCGGCGCGTCGATCTCGGACAGGGCCCGGCTCACCGCGAGGAGGGTCGTGGTCTCCCGGAGCCGCTCCTGCGCCTCGGCGTAGAGCCGCGTGTTGTCGAGGGCGAGAGCGAGCTGGCCCGCGATGGTCACGGCCAGATCGGCCTGCCAGGGCTCCCAGGGCGGCTGGCGATCCGTGTAGTCGAGCTGGATGGCCCCCATCACGCGGCCCTGGCGGATGAGGGGCACGATCATGCAGGTCTTGAAGCCGAACCCCTCCACCCAGTCGCGCGGAAGAAGCTGCGTCTGCGCCACATCCGGGATGACCACGGGCCGGAGCGTGCTCATGAGCTGGGAATAGGCGGGCACGTCGGCGGGGGTATGCGAGCGCTGCTCCGTGAATCGCTTCCACATGGCGGAATCCCGGCGACCGTCGGCGTACTGGGACATGAGCGGCGTGACGCCATCGTCGTTCCAGCGCTCCACCGAGCAGCGATCGACGCGGCAGACCTGGGCGATCTTGACGCAGGCGCGCTTCAGCATCTGCTGGGGATCGAGCGACGCGTTCAGGATCTCGGCCACTTGGAGCAAGGCCCGGGTCTGCTCCAGGCGCTGGGCCGTCTGGGCATAGAGTCCCGCGTTGCGGATGGCCACGGCGGCCTGGGCGACGAAGCTCTCGAGCAGCTCGCGCTCGTCGGAGCCGAGCTGGAACGGCGCGCGCCCGCACAGAGCGAGGACGCCCAGGAGCTGGTGCTGGAGGACGATGGGAACGCCGAGGAAGCTCGTAAGGCCGTGCT
>WNFG01012566.1_pt1 | contig 13553 bp, 11 predicted proteins | sample 5400431 | NCBI WGS metagenome assembly WNFG01 (sample SAMN13153346, study PRJNA577476) | soil metagenome | isolation source: 120 cm saprolite under Douglas fir tree site 2 hole 3 replicate 2 | place: USA:California | collected 2015-04-18
TCTCCCCCGCTAGGGGGAGAGGCTAGGTGAGGGGGCTCGAAGTCCGTGCGCTACCCCCTCACCCAACCTCTCCCCCTAGCGGGGGAGAGGAGCAAGATGGCCGCGCGCCTGATGGTCAGCCGAGCCGCCTACCGACGGCGAGTTTGCTTGCGGCGGCGAATTCCCCGGCGCCGACCTTGGGACCGTCGGCCGGTTTCACGCGCAGCACTTTTATGCGGCCGTCGGCGCACACGACCGTGAACCCATCGGCTCCGACATCGACGATCTCGCCCAGCTTGCCGGCGATGCCCTTGGGATCGCGCGCGGGCAGGGGTTCTATGTCGAAGATCTGCAGCGTCTTGCCGTCGAGCGTCGTCCACGCGCCCGGCGCCGGATTGCAGCCGCGGATCAGGGGATCGATCTGGCGCCACGACTTGCCCCAGTCGATGCGCGCCGTCTCCGGCGTGCAGCGGCCTTCATAGGTGGCGAGCTTCTCGTCCTGCTTGATGCGCGGCGCGGTGCCCGCTTTCACCATGTCGACGGATTCCAGCATCGCCTCGACGCCCATCGGGAACAGGCGGTCGAAATAGACCGTGCCCAGCGTGTCCTTCGGGCCGATCGGCGTCTTCTTCTGCAGCAGCACGTCGCCGGTATCGAGGCCGTTGTCCGGCCAAAAGATCGACAGGCCGGTTTCCTTCTCGCCCAGAATGATCGGCCAGTTGATCGCGCTGGCGCCACGATAGGCCGGCAGCAGCGAGGGGTGATACTGGATCGAGCCATGCGTCGGGATGTTCAAAAACTCCTCGGGCACGAACAGGGTGACGAAGGCCATGACCTGCAGGTCGGGTTTTAGCGCGCGGAACTCCTCCCACACTTCGGGCTTGCGGTAGGAGACCGGCTGGTAGACCGGCAGCTTGGCAGCCAGCGCCGCCTCTTTGAGCGGATCGGCCTTCTGGCCAGGCTTTTCCGGCGCGACATAGACGCCGACCACGTTCTCGCCGCGCTTGAGCAACGCTTCCAGCACGGCCTTGCCGAAGGCCTGCTGGCCATGAACCACGATGCGCATGATGCCTTACTCCGCGGCCATTTTCGCCTTCGGTGCCTCGCCGGTGGCGCCCGACGCCTTGATCTCGGCGATCTCGGCCGGCGTGAACTTCAGCACCTTGGACAGGATCTCGTTGGTGTGCTCGCCGAGCAGCGGCGAGCGCGTGACTTCGGTGATGCTGTCGGAGAGCTTGATCGGGTTGCCGACCGACAGGTACTTGCCGCGGGTCGGATGGTCGACCTCGACGATCGTGCCGGTCGCACGCAAGGACGGCTCCTCGGCCAGCTCCTTCATCGACAGGATCGGTCCGACCGGGATGTCGACTGCATTGCACAGTTCCATGACCTCGAATTTCGTCTTGGTCGTGGTCCATTGCTCGATCGTGTTGAAGATATGCTTGAGCCGCGGCAGGCGCGCCGGCGGCTTGGCATACTCGGGATCCGTCTTCCACTCCGGCTTGCCTATAAGCTCGCAGATCTTCTCCCAGACCGGCGCCTGGGTGATGAAATAGATGTAGGCGTCGGGATCGGTTTCCCAGCCCTTGCACTTCAGGATCCAGCCCGGCTGACCGCCGCCCGAATCGTTGCCGGCGCGCGGCACCGCCTCGCCGAACGGGATGTTCTCGCCGTACTGGCTGTATTCGTTGAGCGGGCCGTGGGCGAGCCGCTGCTGATCGCGCAGTTTTACGCGACACAGATTCAGGACCCCGTCCTGCATCGCCGTCAGCACGCGCTGGCCGCGCCCGGTGCGGTTGCGCTGGAAGAGCGCGCAGACGATGCCCAGCGCCAGATGGAGCCCGGTGCCGGAATCGCCGATTTGCGCACCGGTCACCAACGGCGGGCCGTCGCGGAAGCCGGTGGTCGAGGCCGAGCCGCCGGCACATTGCGCCACGTTCTCGTAGACCTTGCACTCCTCGTAGGGACCGGGACCGAAGCCCTTGACCGAGGCCACCACCATGCGCGGGTTCCAGGCGTGGATCCGCTCCCAGGTGAGCCCCATGCGATCGAGCGCGCCGGGGGCGAAGTTCTCGACCAGCGCGTCGCAGTTCTTCACCAGCCGCTCCAGCACCTTCATGCCCTGCTTGCTCTTTGAATCAAGCGTGATCGAGCGCTTGTTGTGGTTGAGCATGGTGAAATAGAGGCTGTCGACGTTGGGCACGTCCTGCAGCTGGCCGCGCGTGATGTCGCCGACGCCGGGACGCTCGATCTTGATCACGTCGGCGCCTAACCAGGCGAGCAGCTGCGTGCAGGTCGGGCCCGACTGGACGTGCGTGAAGTCGAGGATGCGAATGCCGTCCAGCGCCTTGCCGTCCTTGCCGAAAGGCTTGCTCGACGGCTTGGGCACGCGGTTGCCAGTGGTCTTCGGCTTGACCGCGGCTTTCGCCTTCAGCTTCGGCGCTGGCTTGCGGGAAGCGAGCTTCACGACTTTGTGCGAGGCTGCCTTGCTCTTCGCTCGCGCGGGTTTCTTCTTCGCCATCTCTTGATCCTCCAAACTCGGCTATTTCTTGCGAAGCACGCTTTGCGGGTTGAGATTGCCGATACGGCCGCTCTCGCTGCCGGCCGCCGGGTCGATCACCGCATTGATGAGGGTGGGCTTGCCGGAGTCCATCGCTTCATTCACGGCGCGCTTCAGTTCGTCGGGCGTCGTCGCATTGACGCCGACGCCGCCGAATGCGTCCGCCATCTTGTCGTAACGCGAGCCCTTGACGAACACCGTTGTCGCCGGATCCGAACCGGCCGAATTGACGTCCGTTCCGCGATAGATGCCGTCGTTGTTGAAAACGACGACGCAGACCGGCAGCCTGTAGCGGCAGATCGTCTCGACCTCCATGCCGGAGAAGCCGAAGGCGCTGTCGCCCTCGATGGCGAGCACGGGCTTGCCGGTCTCGATGGCCGCCGCGATGGCGGAGCCCATGCCGACGCCCATGACGCCCCAGGTACCGACGTCGAGTCGCTTGCGCGGCTGGTACATGTCGATGATGCCGCGCGCGAGATCGAGCGTGTTGGCGCCTTCGTTGACCAGGATGGCATCCGGCCGCTCCTTGACGATGGTGCGCAGCGCACCGAGCGCGCCGTGGTAATCCATCGGCGACTTGTTGTTCATCAGCCGCGGCGCCATCTTGGCGACGTTCTCATCTCTCTTAGCCTTCACGGCACCGGTCCATTCGGCCGGCGGGGCCGGCCAATTGCCGCCCATGCCGTCGAGCAGGGCGGCGACGCAGGAGCCGATGTCGCCCACCACGGGCGCCGCGATCTCGACGTTGCTGTCCATCTCCTTGGGCTCGATGTCGATCTGGATGAACTTCTTCGGCGCGTCGCCCCAGGTCTTGCCCTTGCCGTGCGACAGCAACCAGTTCAGTCGCGCGCCGATCAGCATGACGACATCGGAGTCCTTGAGCACCGTCGAGCGCGCCGCGCCCGCACATTGCGGATGGGTGTCGGGCAGCAGGCCCTTGGCCATGCTCATCGGCAGGAAGGGAATGCCGCTCTTTTCGACCAGCGCCCGGATCGCGTCATCGGCCTGCGCGTAGGCCGCGCCCTTGCCGAGGATGATCAGGGGCCGCTTGGCGCCCTTCAGGACATCGAGCGCGCGCCTGACCGCGTTCGGCGCCGGAATCTGGGCCGGGGCCGGGTCGATCACCTTGACCAGCGATTTGGCTCCCGCATCGGCCTTCATGACCTGCGAGAAAAGCTTGGCCGGCAGGTCCAGATAGACGCCGCCCGGACGGCCGGACACCGCCGCGCGAATCGCGCGGGCGAGCCCGATGCCGATATCCGCCGCATGCAGCACGCGGTACGCCGCCTTGCAGAGCGGCTTGGCGATGGCCAGCTGGTCCATCTCTTCGTAGTCGCCCTGCTGCAGGTCGACGATCTCGCGTTCGGACGAGCCGCTGATCAGGATCATCGGAAAGCAGTTGGTCGTGGCATGGGCCAGCGCCGTCAGGCCGTTGAGGAAGCCGGGCGCTGACACCGTGAGGCAGATGCCGGGCTTCTTGGTCAGGAAGCCCGCGATTGCCGCGGCATAGCCGGCGTTCTGCTCGTGCCGGAACGAGATGACGCGGATGCCGGCAGCCTGCGCCATGCGGCCGAAGTCCGTGATCGGGATGCCGGGCACCCCGTAGATCGTCTTGATGCCGTTGAGCTTGAGCGCGTCGATGACGAGGTGAAAGCCATCCGTCAGGTCCTGGGTCTCTTCCGCAGTCGCTGCGGGCTTCTTCAGTGCTGCATCGGCCATTGGTTTCCTCCCAAATCGATTCACTCGAGGTAATCGGCGTGCTTGCGGACATGCTCGGCGAGACCGAGCGCGTGCTGGCGCACCAGGTCCTCGGCGCGCTCCGTGTCGCGCGCTTCGAGCGCCTGGATGATGTTCATGTGGTCGCGAATCGACCGTTCGACGCGGTCGTCTTCGCCGATCGTCTTGCCGCGGATCATGCGCATGTGGGTGAACAGGTTCTCCGCCAGACGGATAAGCACCTGGTTGCCGCTGAGTTCAATGATCGTCTGGTGGAAGGCGATGTTGACCTCGGAATACTCGTCGAGCTTGGCGTGCAGCTTGTCGTCCTCGAAAGTCGCGAACATGCGCCGCAGTCCCGCGATGTCCTGGTCGCTCGCCTGCTCGGTGATCAGCCGTGCCGCCATGCTTTCGAGCGCGGCCCAGGCGGTGATCAGCTCGATCACCTCGCTCTTGGTCTTGCGCACGACGTAGACGCCGCGCCGCGGCACCGAGCGCACGAAGCCCTCGCGCTCGAGCTGAGCCATCGCCTCGCGCACCGGCGTACGCGAGATGCCGAAATCCTGCGCAAGCTGCCGCTCGTCGAGCCTGATGTCGGTGCGGGAACGGTAGACGTCCGACGACACGATGACGTTGCGCAAGGCGGTGTAGGCCTTGTCCTTGAACGTCTCCCGATTGTCGATCGGGGCGACCACCAGACGCGATTCGCTCATGAAACTGGCATCCTCCCTTCGATCGTGTTTGCCCGATCGTTCGCCTGAAACTGAGATACATTATTCATAATACCAGGCACAGTCCAATGAAGGTGCATCGGACCACGTCCTTCGTTACTGCTTTGATCTAAATGACGTTTTGCCCATGTCGGTGACGGACGCTGGCGCAAAGGCAGCCCGATCCGGCGTTGGCTGCATCGTCCGCAGCCGGGGATGACGCCTTCGTCGAGCCCCAGCCGCGCGTCGTGTTCTACGCTCGGTAGCCGGCGATGACCTTGGCCCGCCAAGGCTTCAAGACGACAAGGGCAAGTACGGCGGCCAGGATGTTTGCCGCGGCGGCAATAATGAATACGAGGTCCCAGCTGCCGGTCATCTTCTGGATCTGGTTGGTGTAGGGCACCAGCAGTGCCGCCGTTCCCTTGGCGGTGTAGAGCAGACCGGCGTTGGTCGTGGCGAATTTGGTGCCGAACGTGTCGGTGCAGGTCGATGGGAAGAGGCTGTAGATTTCGCCCCAGGCGAAGAATACCAAGCCGCTCAGAATCACGAACCAGACCGGATCCGATCCGAGCTTGTAGAGCGCGAAAATTCCGACCCCCTCGATGAAGAAGGCGATGAACATGGTGTTCTCGCGCCCGATATGGTCCGACACCCAGCCGAAAAACGGCCGCGTCAGGCCGTTCAGGATGCGGTCGAGGGTGGCGGCGAAGGTGAGCGCGGTCATGGTGAGCCCAAACAGCGAGACGGGCAGGCCCGCGATCTTCAGATCCTGGGCGATCGGCGCCAGATTGGCGGTCACCATTAGCCCGCCTGCGCCCACGATCACGAACATCAGGTACATGAGCGTGAAAATCGGCTGTCCCCGCGTCCAGACGGCATAGCCGCCATAGACAAAGATGAGGATTGCGAGCGCCAGCGGAATGTAGAACTGCAGGCCGACGGCCCACAGGCATAGGCCGCCGGCAAGTGCGATGGCCGCGCCGGCGAACCAGAAGGATGCCGGCCCGATGATCTCCGTTGGCGCGAACTGGCGCAGGCTTTGGATCACCTTGGTGTTTGATATTGCCGCGGGCACCTGGCCGGGCGCCGGGGACTTCAGGAAGAAGGCCAGAAGGCAGATGATGACTCCCTGGCCGATGCCGAAGTTGAAGAAGGTCTCCTGGAAGCCGCGCGATACAATCATCGCCTGGATGGGCACGACGGTGAGCGCCGAACCGGCGCCAAACCCCGCCGCCGTGATCCCGGCGGCGAGACCCCGCTTGTCGGGAAACCACTTGAGCGCAGTACCGATGCAGGTGCCGTACACGGCGCCGGCGCCGATGCCCGCGATGATCTGGGCAATATAGTAGAGCATGAGGCTGGTGGCGTAGGCGTTCATCACCCATCCGATGGCGCACAGCACGCCACCGATAAAGATGACGACGCTCGGGCCGTACTTGTCGACGAACCAGCCTTCGATCGGGACAAGCCAGGTTTCGAACAGCACGAAGAGGGTGAAGGCGACCTGGATGGCGCCGCGATCCCAGCCGAAGTGCTTCTGGATGCCAGGGACAAAGAACGTCCAGCCGTATTGGAGGTTGGCGATCATCACCATGCAAACGACGCCGATGATGAGCTGGCCCCAGCGTCTGCGGGCGGACACTGTCGATCCGAACGAGGCCGGTGACGACACGGTCATCGCGGCCCCCGGTTATGCGCGTCCGCAGACAGGCCTATCAGAGCGCTGGCGCGGCACTTTGCCGTGCGCAAGCGCAGCACGTTGTGTTGTGCTGCCATCGTCCTCCCCCGATTTTTTTACGTTCTTTTTTTCTGCTGCGATATTGCCCCCTGCGGGAAGACCGTCAAGCGGAATAGGATCCACCAGTGACGCCGGCCTGCTGATCGGTATTCACGAATCCGTCATTGCTGTCGCGGGCCAGCACCCGATCGAAAAGGTCTGAACGATAGATTTGTTCTATCGCGCCCGCGGTCGAGGGCACCGGCATGGCCGACTGAGAGATCACTTTGGCGATCGCCAAGGCGATCCATCACCCAGGGACGCAGGCCAACGTAGTCACCATGGAGTTCTCCGACTGGACGACCAACTGTCCGGAATACAAAGCCACCGCCGTCCACGTGTCGCCATCCAACGGCCCCAGCGAATGGCAAAGCGAATATGCCGAGCAGGCGAGCCACAGCCGGCCTATTGCCAAGGTCACGGCGGAGTAGATCCGATGTCCGCCGACAAGCTGGTGAAGATGGCCAATCAGATCGGCAAGTTCTTGCAGCCATCGCCGACCACCTGCAGAAATTCTGGGATCCGCGCATGCGTGCCGCTATTATCGCCTAGGTGGCAGCCGGCGGCGCGGGCCTCGATGGTCCGGTGCGAGAAGCTATCGGCCGCCTGAAGGAAGCCAAGGGCGGGGCGACTGTTGAAGCCGGCAGGTGAGTTCACGATCGTCTTCGAACAGGCGGATGGCGCCGAGGCGCAACTCGTGCGCGATCGCCTCGATATGTTCAATATCGGTGTCACCGGCGTGTCGGCCTATTACCCGGTGCACTTCTTCCTGAAGAGCGAGCGCGGCGAGACGATGGGCGGCCTTTTGGGCGGCATCTGGGGCGGCTGGCTGCACATCACTTATCTCTGGATCGACGAGGCCGCGCGGGCGACGAAGTTGATGGACCTGGCCGAAGCCTATGGCCGCGAACGCGGCTGCCATTCGGTCACGCTCGACACCCACTCCTTCCAGGCGCGCCCCTTTTACGAAAAGAGGGGCTACGAAATCTTCGGCACGCTCGACGACTATCCCAAGGGCCACAAGAAGTTCTTCTTGAGGAAGAAGCTGTAGTCCGGTCGCCGAGGCATCGACGCCAGCCAAGGCGAATAAACTACTTTACGCCCAGTTCCTTGAGCTTCTTGTCGAGTGCCAAAAGATCCGACCAGCTCTGGCGCTTGCTGGCGGGGGTTCGCAAAAGATAGGCGGGATGGAACGTCGGCAGGGTCGGCAACTCGCTGCCGTCGTCGAGCCGCAGGCTGGTCCATTTGCCGCGCAACCGCATGATGCCCTCGGTCGTGTCGAGCACCGCCTTTGCGGCCGTCCCGCCGGCCAGGACCAGCACCTTGGGCCTCGCAAGCTCGATGTGGCGGCGCGTGAAGGCGAGGCAGATCGCCTGCTCGGCGAGGGTCGGCGTGCGGTTGCCGGGCGGGCGCCAGAACAGGATGTTGGTGATGTAGAGGTCGCGCGCGCGGCTCATGCCGATAGCGTCGAACATGCGGTCCATGAGCTGGCCGCTCACGCCGACGAACGGCTTGCCCAACCGGTCCTCGTCGCCGCCCGGCGCCTCGCCCACCACCATGACCGGCGCGCCGGCCACGCCGTCGGCGAACACGGTGTTCTTGGCGGTGCGTTTCAGCGCGCAACCTTCGAAGGCGCGGATGGCTGTCTCGAGTTCGGCGATGGTGCCGCAGCGCCGCGCCACCTCCCGTGCATCCTCGACCAGTTGCGGCGATTCGAGCGGCACCGGCGCGCGGACCGGCAGAGGGGAAGATGCGGCGCGGCTTGGCGTGGCCGCCGCGGGACGTCGCTCGGTTACCGGCGCGGGCACACTGGCCGGCGCCGGCGGTGGCGCGAAGCGATCGACCGGAACTTCGCCGATGGTCTCGTCGAGCCCGTTGTCGACATACCATTTCAACAGCGAGGCGAGATCGTCGCGCGGGATCGCGGAAGTCATTGCAGGCGCTTCAGGAACGCGCCGAGGATCGGTGACCACAGGGCGGCATCGGCATGGCTTGCCATGTGGCCCTTGTTGGTCGGCAGTTCAACATAGGTGACATCCACGCCGGCGCGGCGCATGTCGCTGACGTAGCCGGGGCTCAGCGCAATATCGAACAGCTTGTCCGACGGCGACTGCACGTAGAGCACCTTCGTGGCCTTGAGCTTGGCGTAGTCAGCTGTGATATCGAACGAGCCGATCGCCTTGCGCAGCACCACCATCGAATGGCCGTCATAGATCTGCGCCCACGCCTTGGCATTGGCGCGAATCGCCGCTTCGCGCGCCTTGGGATCGGACATGGTCTCGGCCAGGATCTCGTTCTGGCCGTATGCCATCAGGGTCTCGAAGCGGATCTCCTCGAGCGTCCTGGCAATGCCGCCGTTGTCGTAATACCAGCCGCCGTTCCAGTTGGGGTCGCTCGCCAGCCGCTTCTGCAGCGCCTCCAGCCGATCGAGCCCGGCCGGCGAGCGCGGCGCCGTCACCGAGGGCACGATCGCCTTCATGAAGCCGGGATAGGAAGTCGCCCACTGGAACGACTGGAAGCCACCCATCGACGGTCCGATCACCGCGACCAGGCTGTTGAGGCCCAGCGAATCGACCAGGAGTTTTTCGGCCGCCACGATGTCGCGCATGGTGATGTCAGGAAAGGTCGGTCCATAGGGCTTGCCGGTGCGCGGATCGATGCAGTTGGGCCCGCTGCTGCCATGCGCAGAGCCCGGCGCATTCACCGATACGACGAAGGTGCGGTTCGTATCGACGGCCTTGCCCGGACCGATCAGGCCGTCGAACCAGCCGACAGCGCCTTGCGCGACGCCACGGCCGCCCTTGCCCGGCGCATTGCGACCCGCGGCATGATGGCTCGATGTGTAGCCGTGTACGATCAGCACGGCGTTGTCACGCGCTGGCGACAGGCTGCCGTAGGTCTCGTAAGCGAGCTCCAATACCGGCAGGGACCGCCCATTTTCCAGCCTGAAATCACGCGCTGTGAAGAGTTTGCTCTCGATTCCACTGAGCTCTGCCACGGGATTACCCCTTTTCACCGGGTGGCGATCCTGCCCCCGACAGGCTATCAACAGGCGAAGGATCGTCGCCGGCCGGCGGCGCGTCCATCGGGAAAAGGCACTGCACAGCGAGAGAGCGATGGCGCGCGAGTCGATGGAATATGACGTTGTGATCGTCGGCGGCGGCCCGGCCGGGCTGTCGGCGGCGATCCGTCTCAAGCAGCTCGCGGCCGAACGCAACCACGAAGTGTCGGTCTGCTTGATCGAGAAGGGCTCGGAGATCGGCGCCCACATCCTGTCCGGCGCCGTGATCGACCCGATCGGTCTCAACGAGCTCATTCCCGACTGGAAGGAAAAGGGCGCGCCGCTCGAGACCCTGGTGAGCGACGACCAGTTCCTGTTCCTGACCAAGGCCGGTTCGTTCCGCTTCCCCAATTTCCTGATGCCTCGGCTGATGAACAACCACGGCAACTACATCGTCAGCCTGGGCGATGTCTGCCGCTGGCTCGCCCAGCAGGCCGAGGCGCTGGGTGTCGAGATCTATGCGGGATTTGCCGGGGCCGAGATGCTCTACAACGAGGACGGCTCGGTGCGCGGCGTGGCCACCGGCGACATGGGCGTCGGCAAGGACGGCAAGCACAAGGACAGCTACACGCCGGGCATGGACCTCTTGGCCAAGTACACGCTGATCGCCGAGGGCGTACGCGGCTCGCTCGCCAAGCAGCTGATGTCCAAGTTCGACCTGCGCGACGGCGTCGATCCGCAGAAATTCGGCATCGGTCTCAAGGAGTTGTGGCAGGTCGATCCGGCCACCTTCAAGAAGGGGCTGGTGGTGCACTCGCAGGGCTGGCCGCTCAGCGAGACCGACAGCCACGGCGGCTCGTTCATGTACCATTTTGGCGACAATCTCGTCGCCATCGGTTTCGTGGTGCACCTTTCCTACGAGAACCCGTATCTCTCGCCGTTCGACGAGTTCCAGCGCTTCAAGACCCATCCCGAGGTCGCACGCTACCTGCAGGGCGGCAAGCGCCTGGTCTACGGCTCGCGCGCCATCAACGAGGGCGGCGTGCAGTCGGTGCCCAAGCTCACATTTCCCGGCGGCGCCCTGATCGGTTGCTCGGCGGGCTTTGTGAACCTGCCACGCATCAAGGGCAGCCACAACGCGATCAAGAGCGGCATGCTGGCGGCCGAGTCGGCCTTCGAGGCGCTGGCGGCCGGCAAGACCGGCGGCGATGAGCTGATCGCCTATCCGGTGAAGCTCAAGGCGTCGTGGATCTGGAAGGACCTCGACAAGGTGCGCAACGTCAAGCCGGCGCTGCGCTGGGGCACGACGCTGGGCACGCTCTATGGCGGCATCGACATGTGGCTGCACGATCTCGGCGTCCGCGTGCCGTGGACCATGCATCACAAGAAGGCCGACCACGAATGCCTGCGGCCGGCCGCCGAATTCCAGCCGATCCACTATCCCAAGCCCGATGGCGTGATCTCCTTCGACAAGCTCTCCTCGGTGTTCCTTTCGAATACCAACCACGAGGAGGACCAGCCTGTTCACCTCAAGCTGCGCGACCCTTCGATCCCGATCGCGGTCAATCTGCCGCTCTATGCCGAGCCCGCGCAACGCTACTGTCCGGCCGGCGTTTACGAGGTCGTGACGGCCGACAACGGCCAGCCGCGCTTCCAGATCAATGCGCAGAACTGCGTTCATTGCAAAACCTGCGACATCAAGGATCCGGCGCAGAACATCGACTGGACCGTGCCCGAGGGCGGTGGCGGTCCCAACTATCCAAACATGTGAGCTGCATGCGACGCATACCCCTCGCGCTGCTGTCGGCGGCGCTCCTCTTCACCCTCCCTGCGGTCGGCGGGGCCCAGCAGGGTGGTCAGCCACGGCCGGCTCCCGCGGCCAAACCGGTTCCACCGCGCGGCCCACTGGTGGCGCCGATCCCGCTGAGCGGCCGTTATCTCGCCGCGCGCGTGGCCGAGCAGGATCACGACTACGATACCGCCGCTGACGAAATCGACCGCGCGTTGGCTCAGACTCCCGACGATCCGGAGCTGGTCTACGCCGCCTTCCGGCTGCGCATGTATGCCGGCCGCGTCGACGCGGCGGCCGAGCTCGCGCCGCAAGTGCTGGCGACCAAGCCGGGCGACGGCTTCGCCAACCTCGTGCTGGCGGCGCAGGCGATCAAGAAGGGTGATTACCGCGCGGCTGAGCTTCAGGTCGGCCGCATCGGCGCGGAGAACCAGCTCGGCCCGTTGCGCGACTATGTGCTGGTCTGGCTGAAGGCGGGTGCAAAGGATTTCGCCGGTGCCCGCGCCACGCTCGCCAAGCTGCGGCCGGCCGGCGGCGAACGCGCCGAGGGTCCGGCCCTGGTGATCGAGGGCCAGATCGACGAGATGGCGGGCGACAAGGCCGCTGCCGAAACCAAGTACCGCCGCGCCGTGGGGCTCGACCGCAGCAGCCTGCGCACCACCATCGCCGTCGCCGAGGGCCTGCGTCGCCTGGGCAAGGGCGAGGAGGCGCGCGAGCTGTTGAAGACCTATGGCGAGAAGTACAGCGACGCCATCGTCATGGATGGGCTGATCGGGCCCAACGCACCGGCGCCCAAGCCGCTGACAGCGGCCGCGGGGGTCGCGGAGATCCTGTTCGACATCGGCGGTATCCTGGCCTCCGACCCGCGCAACCAGCGCACCGACCTGGCGCTGATCTTCTACCAGCTCGCCGCCAGCCTGCGGCCGGAGCATGATTTCGCCTGGCTGATGATTGCCGGCCTCTACGAGCAGTTCCAGCTCGTGCCCAAGGCGGTGACGGCGCTGGGCAAGATCGGTCCCTCCTCGCCGCTCTACTGGCAGGCGCGGCTGCGCATCGCGGCTCTCGACGCGCAACAGGATAAGTTCGATCAGGCCGTGACCCGGCTGCGCGCGCTGGTCGCGGAGAAGCCGGACCGCATCGACGCGGCGCTCACCCTGGCCGACTTGCTGCGCGGCAAGGAGCGTTATGCTGAAGCCGTGCAGGCCTACGACACGGCAATCCAGCGCCTGCACAATATCGAAGAGCGCCATTGGTCGGTGTTCTTCGGCCGCGGCATCGTGCTGGAGCGCCTGAAACAGTGGCCCAAGGCCGAGCAGGACATGAAGAAGGCACTCGAACTCTCGCCCGAGCAACCGCACGTGCTGAACTATCTCGGCTACAGCTGGATCGACCAGGGCCTGCATCTCGACAAGGGCATGAAGATGCTGGAGCGTGCGACCGAGCTTCGGCCCGACGACGGCGCCATCACCGATTCGGTCGGTTGGGCGTTCTACCGCCTCGGTCAGTACGACAAGGCCGTCGAGTGGCTGGAGCGGGCGATCGAGCAGAAGAGCGACGATGCCACCATCACCGAGCATCTGGGCGATGCCTACTGGCATGTCGGCCGCCAGCGCGAGGCGCGCTTCCAGTGGGAGCGGGCGCTCAACCAGAAGCCCGACAAGGACCGCCTGCCGGTGATCAAGGACAAGCTCGCCAACGGGCTGAGTAGCGCCAACGACAAGCCGACCGTCTATGAGAAGGCCGCCGACGGCAAGCAGGGTGGCTGAGGCGGCGACCCGCTGAGGCATTCCAGTGCGGCACGCGCACGCCAAGGTCAATCTCTGGCTGAACGTCGTCGGCCGCCGGGCCGATGGCTATCATCTGCTCGACTCGCTGGTCGCCTTCGTCGATCTCGCCGATACGCTTACGACCCGGCCCGCTAAGCGCCTGTCGCTCGAACTCGACGGACCGTATGCGGCCGAGCTGGCCCGCGACCCCGACAATTTGGTGCTGAAGGCGGCGCGCCTGCTGGCCGAGCGCGC
>WNFG01006922.1_pt1 | contig 13543 bp, 14 predicted proteins | sample 5400431 | NCBI WGS metagenome assembly WNFG01 (sample SAMN13153346, study PRJNA577476) | soil metagenome | isolation source: 120 cm saprolite under Douglas fir tree site 2 hole 3 replicate 2 | place: USA:California | collected 2015-04-18
CGTCTCACGACTCGGCGGCGTTTTGAGATATTCGATAGTGTCGAACTCGACACCGCGGGCGTTTAGAAGTCCAAGCGCCCCGCGCGAATGGCTTCAGCCAGGGTTGTGGTAGAAAGCCACACTACCTGCGTCCGATTCCTTCGATTTCATTAGCCTTTTTCCTCTTGACTATGTCCGTTCTATGTCCGATGCTGTGGATCGGAGGATTTCAATGAAAACTCAGCGTGGCATGGGGAGCGTCTTTAAACAACCCGGAAGCGAACACTGGTGGATAAGCTATTACGTCCGGCAGGAGGGCAAATCTAAGCGCATCCGCGAATCCACTGGCTTCCTCAAGCAGGCCGACGCGGTTGCGATTCTGAAAAAGCGCACGGGCCAGGTCGAGGCCGGAACTTTCGTCGAGCCGGTCATCCGCAAGAGCGTCAGGCTTTCCGATCTGGCGCGGCTGGTCACCGATAATTATCGGATGAACGGCCTGCGCTCGATCAGATCGCTCCCCGGCCATTTCAAGCGCCTCTACGATCATTTCGGCGATATCCTGATCGAGGGACTTACGACGGCCCGCATCGATGCGTTCAAGGCCGAGGCTATCGGGCGGTTCAAGGCCGCATCCATCAACCGCTCGCTGGGCGCATTGAAGCGCGGTTATAAGCTGGCGCGGCGAGCCGGGATCGTCTTGACCGAGCCGGTGATCGAAATGCTGCCGGAGCGCAATGCAAGGCAGGGATTCGTCGAAGACGCTGATTTCCGCCGCTTGCTCGCCGAGCTTCCCGAGTATTTGCAAGACCCGGTCGCGTTTCTTTACCTGAGCGCATGGCGGAAGGGCGAAATGCAAAGTCTCGAATGGCAGGATGTCGATCTGGCCGACAAAATGATTCGGCTCCGCCCGGAGCGGTCGAAGAACGGACGCGGGCGGCTGCTGGTATTGAGCGGGGAGTTGCTCGATTTGATTAAGCGCGCCCATGCTCGCCGGCGCATAGGGTGTCCGTTCGTATTTCATTACGGCAACGGTCTTCCTATCGGGCGATTCTCAAGGGCGTGGGATAGCGCAGTGAAGAGGGCGAAGCTGCCCGGCCTGATTCCGCACGACCTGCGGCGCTCGGCGGTTCGCACCTTCATTCGATCCGGCATGGATCAGACCGTCGCGATGGCACGCTCTGGCCACATCACTGTTTCGACTTTTCAAAGATATAATATTGTCAGCGAACGCGACATGCGCGCAGCGGCGGAGAAGCTCGATGCTCACCTGCGTTCCGCTCGATCCACTTCTTCAGGCCCTGCTCGCTGATTTCGATCTTGCGGGGCGACGTATGGCGCACGAAGGGGAAGTTCTCCCGGAACAGCCGCCTCCGGGTCAGCGTCGGATGGGCTATCTGCACCTGTTCGGGCGTTAGCCATCGGTCCTCTGGCGCAGGATTGGCCGACGTGGGCGCAGCGGCGGCCTGTGTGCCATTCGCACCGGCAAGCTGGGCCGCTAGGGCGAGGAAGCTGAAGCCCCCGGCCAAATGCCGCGAAATCGCATCAAGCTCGTCCGGCGTTAGGGGGCCGGGCCGATGCCGGGCCTCAACGTCCTCAAGGATACATCTCATCAATCCGCTCCATTCCGCTCCCCTTCCGCGCGTTGCTCGACGGTGCTCATTTCAATTTCCGCCTTCCGCCTGTCGGATAAGCTCGTCGAACGCCGCAAGCTTGGCACGGTCGGGGGTCGGATATCGTCGCCGCGAAAATACTGGCTTTGTACTAAATTCGGGCTTCACACTATAACTGAAACCTCCCCACTTGGACGGGAAGATTGTGACGACATGGCCGTCGGTATTCAGGACGGCGTTGCCCTTTGCTGATTCGCGCCATTTTCTCGTGAGCCAATGAGAGCGGCGTCCGGCGATGCTCTTAAGATGCTGCTCGCGTTCCTTCGCGGCGGCTACGTTGCCTTCCATATGACCGGCGCATATCGCCCCCACTTTCAATTCATCTTGGTAGCTTGGGTGCCTCATGTAGTGGACAAAGCGAATCTCCGCAGACTCACACATTTCGCAGGTGGCGTCGGGTTTCAGCAGGTCTTCAATATCCACACAGGTCCACCCGGTATGCGGAACGCCCGGCTGGCTCCATTTACCTCGGTTGATGTTCTCGACCATCGCCCACCTCCTCTTCCTTCCCGCCTCTAGTCTAGCCTCCAGCTTCGCACCGAAGGGAGCCTGCGGAACCTGTCCGCGAATTTCATTATCCCTCCTCCTCGGCGAAAATGTTTCATGTCCGTGGCATGAAACATTTACCGCCGCGAAACGCGCAAACCCCACGTCTGGCGTGGACTGTTTCACTGTTTCACCCACGCAGGGGGACTAAGGGGTGGGGGAGGAAGAATCGGCGGGCAGCCACCGCCGAAATGCGTCCTCGAAGTCCGCGAGCCCATAGCCCCGATTCGTTATTTGCCCGATTCGTATCTCAGTTGGGCGAATCTTAAAGGGGCGCAGCGCCCTCGCCAACTGGGTCGGTGTGATCGGCTTCCCCGCGCGCGTGTATTCAGCCCAATCTCCTCCTTCGATGTCTCCGAGCTTATCGCAGAGCGTGGCGGAGAAAATCTTTCCATCCTCATCCGTGAATACGGATCGGATATCCGCAAGCAGCCGGGCAGCCTTACTGTCGTTGTCCGCCTGTGTCGCTCTGCCGGAGAGTGTTTGCGCGGCCTTCCGCGCGGCGTCGGGCCAATTTCCGCCAACTTCATCGGCAATGAGAAGAAGCGGCTCCCAGTTGTCTTCTGCCCTGTCGCTTAGCCCTTCAGGAAACGCGGGCTCGTTGGCGTTTTGCAACGCATCGAAGTGATCCTGCGCCCAGCGTGCGCACCTGCGGGCCAGCACCGCAAGTTCATGCCTAACCCTTCGGACTTTGAATTTGTCAACTTTTTCCTGTGGGAGTTTCCGCTCCATCTGAATCTGAATAGCGCGCGAAGAAATCGTCGTTGGGAAATTGCCGATTCCTCCGAGCACCATCGGGCACAGGTGGAAAACTTTGACGGGACGATCTTGTCTTCGATCTTCTCGGTGCGGACGACGAACGCGCCCTCGCGATCCTGTCCGCTGTCAATAATCCCGCGCAGTTCGTGGTTGCCATCGCGGGCCGTCAAGAAGGTATCGGCCTCGTCGATAATGAGCGTCGGCCCGAAGGCTTGTATTGTTCGATAGATGGATGCGGCTGAAATATTCGACGCCAGCAACGCGCTGGGCGTCAAACGAAAGACAATCTTAAGAAGCGTTGTTTTGCCGCATTCGGGCGTCGGCGAGTTGGCGAGCAGCCGCGCCGAGTAGGAAAATGCGTCGAATGCGTGGGCAAAAACTATCCATAGCGCGACGGCTTCGTGCGCATGTGGCGGCATAATCAAAAAGCGCTTCAGTATGTAAACGAGTTCATCAAGAAGCTCCTCCCCGGAGACTGGCTGGTCCCAAGGTTTGGGACGGCATAGGTCGACTACGTTCCCCTGTCCCCCTGACGCGGCGGTAGCCTTTCGCGCCTCGCGTACTGCGTCATCTAGTGCAGAAACGCGGACGTTAAGCTTCTTGGCCTCCGGCGTGCGCTTGGTTTCGTACTCGGCAACGGGAATCGCGGCCATCCGAGCCACAACCTGGTCCCAAATTGACGGCTCTTTCTTCTCACCCCCCACAGTTCCCTCTGTGGGTGAAACACCGAAACAACCTATATTTTCTGCGGGTTTTTCGGCGTGTTTCGGCTCTGTTGTTTCACCTAGCGGATCTGAAACATCTTGCGGGTCGGCGTGGATATGTACCGTCATACCCTCGTCGATCATCTTATGAAGCAGCCGGGCAGCCTCGGCCCAGCGGCCCTCCCGCATCGGCGGCTCAAGCAGATCGGCCACGTCGTAGCCCTTCGGAGCGGAGGCGGGAAACTGAAGCCATAAGATCGGCTGGTCAAGCACCCACGCGATTTCCCGCATGTGACGGCGGCCATCCGGGGCGTGGTCGGGCGAAAGCGCAACTTCCCTCCCGCGCAATGGCGCAAGGGCGGCAGCGGTCGGGCATACACCTGAGCCTCCCACGGTAGCAACCGCCACGACGTTTAGCCGCTCAACCTCATCCCACGGTACCGCGTTGCCGCTCGGCTCAACGCCATAAAGCAGGTCTTCGGTTTTGATGCCTTCGGGTAGACCCCTCGTCATACCATCCGGGTGATACCAAAAGGGACCGTCCTTATCCCCGACTTTGCCGTGATCAATGCGCCGATGGATCGCCAGTACCTTGCCGGTCGGATCGCAGGTCGGGTGGTCGGTCTGTCCTGGGAGCGCCGCTATGCGTTGAGGCTTCAGGGTTGGCTTGGCGAGACTCAAGATAATATTCGCGACTATCCCCTTCGCGGCAGCGGTCGGCGTCCGGCTGTCCTGCTCTGCCATCCCGTCCGGTGCATCGGGTGAGGTTATAAGATCTTCTTCGAGCACGCGGCGGATATATTCATTGCCGTGCCCTTCGCGTACTACTTTGCAGGCTAGTTCATAAATACGGTCTTCGATATAAAACGGAGCGTCGGTTCCCGCCAATATGCGCCACGAAGAAACCCAGTCGTGACGACGCGAGTCATCAACGATGTCGTCGTATTCTTTCCATGCTCCAGTCGTCGAAATCGCGGGTGTGGCATTTCCTGAAAAAGCAGGATCGCCATCGGTGATCGAATCGATGGGGCGGTATCGAGGAGCGGTTAGGTCATCCCAGTCCCAGCCGAAATACTCAAACTCGATGGGGGCAACAGGGGACGGGCCAGCGCCGGTCGTGCCGGTCGTCCCCGCCCTTGCAAGCCCCGGTAATCCTAGGGCCATGCAGAGCGCCGGATAACTGTGTTCCTTGGGAAAACGGTGGCAGCAGAAGAGCGCCTTGCCATTGTTGCCACGCGAAAGCGTTGCAGAGCGGTTCTTATCGCCGTGCTCGTGACCTGGCATCGGGCAACACACGTCGCCGTTTTGCTTCGGGTTGAGCCGAGCGGCTAGTTCGTTAAACGGATCGGTAGAAGGGTTACTCAATGCCTGTCTCCTTGGCTGGTTGCCCTTAATTTTAAGGAGAAGGGCGGTTTGCAAGGCCGCCCCATCAGGCAACGAGCACTATGTATTATAGCTCTTTACGCTGGAGGGGCCGGGTTTCGCGGGTTTGCTCCGCCCGGCCCCCGTTATGGCCAACGCGAAAAGCAACGTCCCCATTATATCATGGGGTTTTCCGAAAATGGCCTCGGAAATGGTCTCACAAATACTACTTGAATGAGTAGTCGCGAATTTCCCATGAGCCATAAAGGAAATTCGGCGCGAACTCTACGTAATTACAAAACATTTATTTTTATAACGAGACCGCTATTTTTGAGCGAGATAACGTTAATTCCGAATTTCTCGCATAAATGCAAGGTTTTTTCAGATCCAAGGAAAAAGGGGCCGAGCGCAGGCTCAGCCCCCAATTTCGGTCGATTCGCGGATAGCTACTCGATCAAAAGCCAATCCATGATCGCCCACACCAGAACGATTCCGGCTGTGCTGTGCGGCCCGATGGCAAGACCCCGACGAGCAGGATGAACCGCGAGATTATCCGACGCTGGTCGGGCGGCATGGTGAACCAGCCTGCCAGCACGGCACGTCTATCTCGGCGATCATTGCAGCCCTCCGGGCGTCAGGCCCATGTCCTCTGGGGTAAGATGGCCCGATGCCGCCCCTGTCGCGCTCCGTGTGGGGCTCCGGGGCGGTACTTGCGACGGGCGTGTCGCTTCATGCGGCCCTGTGGGCGGCTTTAGTGAGCGAGCATTTTGCGGCAAAATGAGGAAATACCAAGGGTGTGCGGTGGTGGGAAAGATGGCGGACCGCCAAGAACTTAGTCTTCATAACGATCACAACGTCTACATTCTGGGGGCCGGGTTTTCGGCTCCTGCGGGTCTACCGGTGATCGCCAACTTCATGAACACGATGAGGGATGGCATTTACTGGCTTCAAGCGAATTCGCGACTCGACGAGGCCCGCGCCGTCGAGCGAGTCCTTGAGTTTAGGCGTCGGGCGGCGGGGGCTGCCGAGAGGGTTCCTTTGGACCTCGAAAACATCGAGGAGATTTTTAGCCTGGCCTCGGGTTCAGGCGACCCGACGCTCATTCAGAGTGCAACTTTGGCTATCGCCGCAACGTTGGACTTCGCGGAGACGACAAAACTGCCACAACCCTTGAACCAGGGCTACATGATCGATGATCCGAATTTTCAAATACCAGTGGGTTGGCAACAGACAGGCGCGCTAGGGAATTTCGAAGGGAGGCCGTCACGGGCGTTTTCATTTCCTCTTTACGATTTCATTTTATTGATTCTTTCTGGTGGTCAGGCTGATTTACCTCGGGAAAGGCGCGACACGATTATTACGTTCAATTACGATCTGCTTGTGGAAAAAGCGCTGCGAAATCTTCGTGTTCCATTCGATTACGGCTTTGAGAAATCCAAACCTTACTTCCACGATTCATTTATTCGAGTTAACGGATCGCGGACACCAGTTCCTGTGCTTAAGTTACATGGCTCGGTGAATTGGGCGGTTACGGAGAGCGGTCTCGGCATTTACGGGGACTATAACAACGTCCGCCAGCTCCCTTTGACGGGTCCTATGCTGGTTCCGCCAACGTGGAACAAGACGCTAAGCCCTGCGCTCTCGGACGTGTGGGACTCAGCGGTCGTGGCGCTTAGCACGGCCACCCGGATCGTCGTGATCGGATACTCTATCCCAGTGACTGACAATTACTTCAAATATCTGGTGGCTACGGGACTTCAGGAGAACGTTTCGCTTCGTAAAATTATTTTCGTGGACATCGATCCGCAAGGTATCTCCCAACGAGTGCGGGCGTTGTTCCGGCCTGAATTGAATCCTCGCATCTTGGAGATAATTCCCTCCGACACCGAATCCTTCTTTCGTATGCACCGGCATAAGATAGAACGCAATTTCGTCTTACCGTTTGTGGGATAGTTTGGGCTTGTCAACGACCGACGCCCCTTATGCGGCCCTGCGCCGCCTCCAGCGCCGCGTTCTTTCTCGTGACAGGGCACATCGGCGATTCCATCTTAGTTCGGCGGTCGTCGGTCGCGATTGCCTGAGAATTTCCTGCCATGCAGCGGGATGGGAAAACGGCGTGTCGAAAAAACTTGAGTAGGGATTAGTGGCGTGGCGTTCTCCGTGTTTGATGGCCTCGGCTGCACTCCACACCCCCGGTCGCGGTCCCCAGGCGTCGTAGCCGGGCACAGGAGCCATAGGGACGCACGGAGCTTGCAACCATTTCAACTCGCGGAGCTTTTGCGCGGCTTGCTGCTCGCGCTCGCAGAGAATACAAACGCGCTCCCCCTTTTTCCCGATGCGGGTGATTGCGGGAATCCACTCGTGCCCGCGCGGGCAGGTTAGCTTGCGAAGTTCTCGCGCTTTGCGGCAATCGGCGCAGCGGCAGTTTTTCGCGCGATGCCCTTGATACCTTTTCCTACTTCTCCCGTTGCTGCATAAACGACAGACGAAATAGACTTTGCCGCTTCGCTTGAAACTAGTGAGATTCGATTTGATCCACGGATGGCCGTGTCTGCAGTGAGTTCTAGCTGTTCGCTCCACGAAGTGACTATATACCAATCGCCGGGCCGTGCCGCATTTTCCTAGCCGCGAACCAACATTGCGGAGCGCTCGGCGGCCAATTGCTCGTTGGTCTTGCCAGCGGGATTTACTGGAGCGGGAGCCAGTTGCGTCGGCGCTTGCGCCCACGGAGCCAACTGAACGCCGACGGAATCGTGGGCCTCGTTCAGGGCGAATGACGCGAGAGCGGTTGCCACGCACAAGTCGTCGTGCGCTACTCCAACGTTCGTCCACATCGGCGCGCCAGTGAGAGACCGGGTCATTTTATAATGCCCAAGTTCCTCGATAAGCGCGTCGCCATCGGCGTTCATGGGAATGAGAAGTTCTCCGCGTTCAAGGCTCGCCTGCAAGCTGAATACGAGCGCCGATTTGCTGATCGATCTGAAGCCTAGTTCATTCCAGCGAAGCTTATACTCGTCGCCCGAAGTAATTTGGATAGGACTAATCGCGACGCCAAGCTGGTCGGCTAATTCACGAACCGCGCGGTTGCCGGTGCAATCAACCCAAGTAGGTATCCCCGCAGGAAGGCGCGATTGCTCAAAGGCGACCGCGTTTAATACCTCGCCGTATGGTGTACCCAAAGCGATGCGCCGGATCTTGCGAATAAAGCTGGTCGACGGGCCAAGTTGGCGGATTCCCGACGAGTCCGGTACGTCCATCGGCCTACGGACCTGCTCGATTATGCAAATAGCGGATGGGTCGCGGCTCTGGCCTATATCTCCCCCAATACTCCATTTGCTGGTCGCGGGGATGATTATATAGCCGTTCTCGTCGAGGGTCGGTTCGACGCCATTGGCGTCCGCATGGGCGCGGAACATCTGGTCTTTCGAGTAGTACATTTCGGGTTCAAACCAACTAGACATTGAGACTCCTAATCGAGTGTTGCAAACGAAGCCCTGGCGCGGGCGAGTACTTCGGGATCGAAGAACGCGGTGTCTAAGCCTCCCTCGTAATCTACCTCGAATTCTGATTTGAAGCGGGCGCTGCCGAGTATACGACGCTGAGAATTCAATTCGGCCTGCGTCATCCGGGGGTTCTGGTCGACCGTGACCTTCGTGTAGTGCCAATCGCTCGCGCGATCCCTGTCGAGTTGACCGAATAGGTTTTCTCTCCCGGCTGGCGTCGAGAGCAATATAGCCAATCCGCGTGAAACGCTGATCATGGGAAAGAGCGCGGGCCAAACTTCAGGGCTACACCTAGCCGCTTCGTCCGCGACCACGCAGGCGCAAGTAAGGCAGCGGATGCCGTCCGGGTTTTGAGGCACTGCGACGATATTTGAGGCATTGCTTAATACGACTTCGCCCTCATTCTCCCTGACGATCTGAATCTCGTCCGAGGGTAATTGGCGCAAATGCTTTTTCGCCTTGGCGAGTAGGTACAAGGCTTGCCGTTCCGCAGGGCCTACCAAGGCAACCGTTTCACCTATGCGGCCATAGGCGGCTAACCAAGCCGCGAGCGACGCGGTTAGTTCGGTCTTGCCGCTCTGGCGCGCAGCGGCTAGGTGAAACTTTCTCGGCTCCGCGTTGAGATTGAACGCAGCGTGAGCGACGGCTTTGCACAGCTCTCGTTGCCAATCGTCAATCGCGTATCCGGTCACCCAAGAGAAGAAGTAGGCGGGGTCGAACGATAATCGCAGCCGCTCCCTAATTGACACTACGCGCCTCCAGCTTCGGTACCGAAGTCTCTCGCGCCAGTGCCGCGAGCAACGCAACCCTCGCTTCGGGAAAGGGCCGAAGGGCGTCGTCGATCAAGCTTCGAAGCTCGGCCATGTCGTTGCCCTGAACAATCATGGTGTTGTTGACGACGCCCGGAGATGTTTTGATTTCGCCCAATATGCGGGCTTCGGTTTCCGCGATCCTGACCAGTACGTTCAACGCCTGTGTCCTGACTTTAGCGGGCTCGCTGCTTTTCACTATCGCCTGCGCTTCCGCCCTTGCCCACACCAGTCTCAAGATCAGCCGGTCGGCTTCCTCGTCGCGAAGCTGGGCCAGCATTTCCGGGGAGATGGAATCGCGCCCGAATATCGTCTTGCCCTGTAGCTCGGCGATCCGCTCCTTGGTTACGTGCGAGCGCCAGTGCCTGCGCAAAGAATCCGTGGAGAGGGAAAACCGCCTCGCTAGGGGCGCTAGTTCCGCGCCGGTCGCGGCCAGCTTTTCTATTTCGCCGAGATTGGGCGAGAGGCAGGTTCTGCAATTCCTATTCATTCTTTACTACCGACGACAGGAATAAAGTCCCTTGGGCGAGCGCTCGCTCGGGGGAAAGCGCAGGCGTTCCCTCCCTCGAAACTTTATTCCTGCCTATGTCCTTGTCGTCGCGGTCGTCGCCGATAATGAAACCGAACATCCGCTCCTGATTGAAAAACTTGATCCTGCCTTGCACTGTCTCACCTCGCAAAGAACGGTCAGGCCGGTGATCGCTCCGTGCCTGCGACGAAGATTCTCTATCCCCCACTGCGCGCGCCGGTGAGCATTGTTCGAAGCGCCCTCGCCGGGCAGCATAATCAGGCGCTCATAGCCATCCTCGAAGGATACGCGGGCTCGCCTCCCGACCTGTGAAGGCCGTTTGCTGGCGCACACATGCCATGTGGCCTTAGCCTATTTCCTCGCTTAACGACGCTGCCCAGTTTTTGAGAGCGTTAAGGCTTTCGTCGGTCGCTTGGATCGCCGTATCGAAAGTCGTAACCGATGCATAAGCCTCCGGGTCGGCGCTCGCGACCAAGACGCCCTGAATGCGGGCTCGCGTGTCGGCGGGCACTAGCTCCATCGAGGGATGGGACCACGCCAGCGCGGCCAGCAATTCCCGATTCTCAGGGACTTCGGGCGCGTTCATCGCTTCGAACGCCATCAGGGTGCGTCGCTCAGGATCGAGCCGGGCGAAATGGTCGGCGATCTGTAAGGCCCTCTGCGCCGGGATGCCATCGAGTTTGGGAGTGCCCTTCTCGATCAACTTGGCGCGCCGGGATTCAAGGTCTTTGCGGGAGCGCTCGACGATGGGCTTCAGCAGCGCGCTGGTCTTCTCCAGTTCGCTTTGAACGACGGCCTTCACATGCTCGCGCTTCCAAGCCAGCCTTTGGGCCGGGGTCAACGCGACGCCCTGAATGCGAGGCTCAGCCCTCCAAGCCTCGTCGGCGATGCGTCGGATTTCCTTGGCCTGCTCTCGCGCCCCGCTATGCGCGCGGGAAAGCTGGCCTTCGTCGGCCTCGTTAAAGCCCTTGGGCAGGCTGGGCTGGTACGGCAACCGAACATCAACCTCGCGAGCAGCGTCGGGCTTATGGTCGGGCCGGGGAGCTAGCTCAATAGGGCCGGTCGTGTTGCGTTCAAATCGGTCTCGAATATCAGGCATCTGTGTTCCTTCGGGCGGCTTTTGCGGCCAACAACCGCAGTATAGCGTGGTCGCGGGATGCGCCGTTTTGAGCCGCAGGAGCAGCGGGCGGATTTCGGACAAAGACGGACATAGGAGCGCCGAATAAGCCGCGCCGTTATTAAGGAATCAGGGAGAAGCTGTGGTTCGGAAACAGACGATTTGAAGAGTGTAACCGAGTGTGCTCAGCGGGCGAGGGAGGGCTGGGGGATAGCGGGCTGGCCACTTTGGTTAGGGTCTCCCTGTGCGATAGGCTGCAAGGATGGAAGCATTTTCTGAAATAAAGAGAGGGGGTCAACAGTTCGAGGAAGCTACAGCGATAAGAGGCCCCTATAAAATCAAAGGCGAAGCAGCGCGGTCGAAGGCTATTGCGCTAAGAATAGTTGGCCGGACGCTCAGCCACTTTGTCCTACAGCCTCTTGGCAGAACCTTGGACGGTGAGTCGCCCCCGACGTACTCTCCGCTTGCATTTGCGAAAAGGGCATTCCACGACAGCTATCCCCACGCGCCGCACGATTTTCCTGAGCGTTTAGCAAGAGCGCTCGTTGCCGCCGAATCCTCGCCCTCACGCGAACTTAGTGAGGGGTCTCAGTCGATTCTTCGCCAGCTCGCGAGGAATTTAAACCCCGCCGATCTCGATCTGGTCCGGGTCGCGCTCAAAAAACTCGATGCGATTCAGCCGATGATGGACACCCTAGAACGAGGCATCCCGGGGGCTGTTATTTTCCATCCTTGAGGCGCGGATCGTCGGTGGAAATGCAAGTGGCATCAATGAACTGAATACCCAAGATAATGTCTTGGCGAGACCTTTTGAGTTTGACCCGGCGCATTCCATCATCAGAAAATTCACCTCTGTTTCTCATGCAATCGTCCGCCGTCTCGAAACTGTTTTCGATCTCCCACTTGCCCAACGGTGCGGTTTTATCAGGCAGCCCCGTTCCAATGGCTGGCGGCACCATCAGGTACCAACCTATAAGCGCGAGCGCAGCGGCGTGGTGGGGCTTCATTAACAACATAAACAACCCGAAAACGCGCGGGGCGGGTTCGGGCAGGCTGGGCTATGGTGTGCGCTTCAGGCTCCGCAGCTTAACTAGCAAGTCTGAATACTGGAAAACGGCCTTCAGGACCTCTTTCGTAAATTGAATTCCGATCTCCACTTCTTCTTTTCCGACCGCATTAAACTCCTGCGACTCAATGTGCGCCGCATCGTTGCCAAGCAAACGCAGATCGTCGAGACCGTCTAGCAACTCTTGGGGGAGTATAATTTTGGCTCCAAGATTTCGCAGCCTCTCCTTCAGATTCGCGCCTGTTGCACCCCGTTCATGACACAGCTCCTCCAGTGTTTTGCGCACCATGATCGCAGAGGCAATGAAGCACTCATTCGCGTGGCAGGTGATCGCCTCTTCTAACGCCTTGGTTATGGAAGCAGGTATATTTGTCGCATCGAAATCCAGCCGCTCCGGTGGGTATGAAGCCTGCACTCGAAAAGGCGGACTCGGGTCGTAAACAATGAAAATAAGTGCCCCGCAAGACGGATTTGGGCACAAGCGTAGGCCAGCGGAGCATAGCCCACCATCACTCTGAGTCTGCGCATCAAACTGCAAAAATCCTCCAAACGTACCTATCTGACGGCATCCGGGGCACCTGAGAGATACCGGCATAGTGTGTCCGGTTTGGCTCCCTCCTTTGAACATCATTTGTTCAAATCCCCCGTAACAACCGCCCAACTATGTCCGTTCTATGTCCGACCGAACGGTTTCCTATGGCACCAACGGTCCCCTGTTAGCCCCGTCCATGCGCGAAAAGCCTTGTAAAGTCGCGAAATGTCTCCTATGCGGCCTGACCGGCCCTCAGCCTGCCGTGGTAGAAAGTCAGACGATCCATGGTTTCTTTACCTCTTCTCGTCCATCAGCGGACCGCATCGGGATCCGCGTTGCCGCGGCACGTCTTTCACGATTCGTCGCACGACACGCCGATTGTTGCATCACACATTAGAACCCGCGATCTTTGCTGGAGCGGCGCTTGCCTAAGAATAGAGCATGACGCACGCTTTGACGAGAGCCGCACCGTGGAAGGCCTTGCGCTCACCCATGTTATTAAGCATTTTTGACGAAACCTATACCGAGCCATCAATGGATATTCCGATACCAGAACCCAATCGTTCCATCCTCCTCCTCTTTTTGCGCATCCTGGAGCGCGCGTCCGCGCGGTCCGCGGTTCTTGCAGCAGCGTTCGCAATTGCCGCACTGACGGGAGTGCCTTCGCGTGCCCAAGCCGCGACGGTGAGCGGCATTCTCGTGCAATACGAGGGTGCGCCCGACCCCAACCGCGACCTCCATTTCGAAAACGTCATCACGCACGACATCTACATGGCGCCCACTCATCAGGATGGGTCATTTAGCCAGCAACTCCCGCCAGGGACCTATCGTTTGCGCACTGAAGTCGGCGCGATATTGGCGAGTGATATCGGGGTGGCGGACGCGGATGTCCCGTTGGGCAGGGTCAGCGAGCTTGCGCCGCTGGCCCCGGCACGCATGTTTCAGCTCCAAACGATCGCGCCCACCA
>WNFG01003266.1_pt1 | contig 13541 bp, 25 predicted proteins | sample 5400431 | NCBI WGS metagenome assembly WNFG01 (sample SAMN13153346, study PRJNA577476) | soil metagenome | isolation source: 120 cm saprolite under Douglas fir tree site 2 hole 3 replicate 2 | place: USA:California | collected 2015-04-18
TGGCGAAGAGTCCAACAGGAGTGATACCCGAGGAGCTGATGCGGCCGGGCCAGCTCGGCCGGGTGATGACGTTCCTCCAAGCACTGCCCGGTGATGGTGACACCAAGGTGGAGTACCTCATCGGGTGGGCTCGTGCAGTAGGAGTAAAGATCAACGCCGCGCAGCGCCGTGCCGTGCGCGACAGTGGGACGGATCGATGAGCAAGTCACAGATGAGTAAGCCTGCCGATCTTCTAGCTGAGTTGACTGAGGCTAGAAAGTGCGTTCAGCCTGAAAGGGGCCGTGAGTTTGAGAATTTCTTTCTAGGCGCACTCTCAAATCATTGCAGACCATCGGTCTGGCGGTCCGCCCTGCAATTGGCTAGACAGCATTTCCCAAACGTTGAGGTGAAACCATGAAACGCGCAGACGTTGGAGCTCGAGCACCGAACCCGCGGCCGCGGCGCCGGCACACCACAGCGGCGCATGGCGTTGGGCAAAGGGTGGAGACGAGCGCCCACCTAGCTACACCGGACACGTGCGCCGCTGTGGTGTACTCGCCAGGCCGGTGCCGCGTGTGTGGCTGCAGTGAGGAGAACGCGTGCAACCTGGGCGCCGGCTTCATGTGCTGGTGGGTGGACGCAGGGCACACACTGTGCAGCGCGTCGAGGTGCCTGGCCGTGGTGCCGATCGCTGAGCTCGAGCGCACCGCAGGTCTCGCCACGGCCACGGTATGAGCCTCTACACTTGCGTGACAACGTGTCGCAGCTGCGGTACGGAACTTAACCGCGCACGGCATGTACCTGAGAGTGACAAACAACACGTGATACTCTCCGCGCCGCTCGTCTCTCTCTGCCCTAACCGCGCCCACAATTCCCTCTCAGATGTAAACTGGAACATCGACCTCACGTGGACAGAGGAACCAGATGGGATCCCCAGCTCAACGCCTCGAGAGTGACCGCGCGAAGTATCCCGCGATGCAGGTGGATGAGATCCTGGTGTGGCGCGCCTGGCTGCAGCTCCACCAGGGTGAGTACGACAGCTTCGACTACAACACTCGCCTGGGCACGGACGTGGATCCTGGGCCAAACTTCCCAGACAACATACGCAAGGCCGCGATCGCGCTCAACTCTCTCCGCGTCGACGCTGTTGGCTGGCAAGGTGCGCAGCCCACCATATTCGAGGTGAAGCGCAGAGCTGGTCCGCAGAACATTGGCCAGCTCCTCACGTACAAGCATTTGTGGCAGGCCACGAACGCACACACCGCGGCGCCCAACCTGGTGCTGGTGTTCAATACACTCAGTCAGCACATTCTCGGCGTCGCCGGCGCTAGCGGGATCCAGCTCAGCCAGGTGGACGTCAGCTTCAGCTCGCTCGCCCCGCAACGCCTCCGGTAGTTTCTACTGCAGTAGATCCCGAAATTCTTTGCGATCGCAGGCTAAGCTCGTTTGTAAGCTCAACGCGCGGCGCCCGCGCCTCGTAGAGGCGCGGCCGTTTCCAAAAAAAAGTCAACAAATTTAAATGCCTGAGCTATGCCGCCAGGCGAAGGAAAAGGGAAAAGCTACTGCCGGCAGGGTTTTTCGACCTGGGCTGGCAGCAACGAACGCCCTAGCGGCCCAAAACAGGCCCCTGGAAGGCCGTGGCAGCCATCTTGAGCCGTTCTAACCCCTTACAGGCATCCAGGTTTGCCAAGAGCGCCCTGAATCCCACTAGCTATTTTTGCCATTTGGTTACACCGGGCGCGCCGGCGCGGATCCGCTCGAGCAGTAACTGAAGGCGGAAACGTGCCTTACTGGTAATACTGTCGATCGCTACTTTGTGTGTGTGTGCAATCAGCCGGCCGGCGTCGCCGGCGGTGTCGGAACTCCGCTCTTCTTTGCAGCTTTCTTCTTAGCGGCCGCGTCCTTTTTCTGCTGCGCCGCCACGAGCTGCGCCTGCGCAATCAGCACCTGAACCTCGAGGATGTCGACGTCCGCGTCCGCGTATCCCTCGCGCGATAGCCGATCGCGCAGCTCGGTATCATCGATCATCCCATCCTCGAAAGCCTTAGTGAGCTGCGCAAACGTCAGCGCCTTGTGTGGGCTCTTGGCCTTGTACTTCACGGTGGTGAGGATGGTGTTGACCTCATTCGGCGTGATCGGCATGGTGTCGAGGACCGCGGCGAACTCGTCGATGGTGATATGCCCATCCACCACGTTGGCCTCGAGCGTGTCGATCAGTTTGTTCAGCCTGGCGTCGACGCGTTTGAATTGCTCGATCAGCGTCACTGTGTCTGCGAGCTGCTCGGGGTATCCCAGCTTGGCGATGTAGTCCCTAGCAAAAGCGGAATCCCAGAACTTCCACCTGGCCAGGAGCTCAGCATCCGCGGCCGTCAGCCGTTTCTGGTGAAGCTCAATCAGCTTTTGCACTTTGTCATGGCTGAACCCATCCAGGTCTGCAGCTCGAAAAATATCTTCGATCGGCATCAGCGTTGCTGTGAACGGGTTGATAACCTGCCCGATGGTGAACTGCGTAGGGTGGAATTGCTGGTTAAACCACCATTTGTACGGCTGCGCGATCATTATGTCCACCAGCGGCTTCATAGCCTGGCGGTTCAGCCGGCCGAGTCCCAGGTTCCGCGCCACCTCCACGCCCAGCTCGCGGAGCTGCTCGAACTTGCCGAAGGACAGTGTCTCGCCCAGGATGCTCACGATCGCTGTGGCCACGCCAAAGTTAATCAGGAACCCGCTCATGCGCCGCGCGGCCGTCCGGCCGCTCTCCGGTGTGACGTCGCCCTCTGCCTGGAACTCCTCGAGCAGCCGATCGTGCAGCAGCCCGCCCACCTCTTCCGCGTTGAGTATCGGGTTCTCACCGCTCCCCGGCGCGCTACCTGGATCCACCTTGTAGTCAGTGCCCAGGAGCTCGTTAAGCACCGCGGTGCTCACCGCCACCATTGTGGGGTTCAGGTCCTTGCGCACGTCGTCGATCAGCTCGAGCATGTCGATCGTCAGCGTGGCGCCCACGTTCTTGATGAGCCAGAAGAGCACCACACCGAGTGATCCACCAAGGAGCACGATGGTGGCAGAGAGGAACGCGCCGAGGTACGCCAGCGCGCTCGGCACTCCCATGTCAGCCAGGGCCCAGTAGGTGCCCTTGAAGGTTTGCCGCGCAGCGTCGCCAGGGTGCGCGAAGGCATCAGCCGGCCGCTCTGGCGGATCCGGTGGAGTGGCCAGCACGCGCGCTATGTCAGCGACGGATGCGACGGTCGAAGCGCCCTCACGCGCATCGATCTCGAGCTGTTCTGGTATCGTTGGTGGCAGGCCCATCGCTACGCTCCTGTGCTCGCGTTCTGCACGTTGCCAATGTCCTGTTGGAAGAGCGCGAGAGTCTGCGCGAACTGCGCCGCCACCGCCGCGCTGTCACCGGTCTTGTCCTTGCTCTCGCGCAGCAGTTGGTCACTCACCTGCACCCACGGCCGCACTGGTACGCCAGGGCCAGTCACCTGCCCACGCACGCAGTTGAACTCACCAGGCTTCAGTGCATCGAGCGCACCGCGTACCGCGCTGAGGATCCCACCAACACTGGCGAGCTGGCCACCTGGATGCAGCAGGCCGCGCGGATCCGCCACCAGGTTGACCCACCGTATGATCTCGTTGGTTTTCGCCAGGTGCTTCAGCACGCCGGTGGAGATCCGGCCCTCTAGCCGCGCCAGGAAGTTATCCAGCTTCTTAGCGAGGCCGATATGTAGCAGCTTGAACACCACCAGGATCCGCCGCACGCGCTGGATGAGGTTCAGCATCTTGCGCATCGCCTCTAATTGCGCGCGCTGTGCGCGTCGCAGCTTCTCGAGCCACAGCTTCAGTTTCTTCGCCCACTGTGCGAGTTTGTCGTACAGGTCCTTCAGGTGTTTCAGGGCGCCGGCAATCCAGACCTTGAAGATCTGGTCCATGATGTTCCGCCAGCCCTTGAATATCTCACCCAGACTTTTGAAGCTGAATGTGAACGTGTCGACGATGGCGCCAAAGAGGAAATTTAGAATCTGCACCAGCACCTGCACCAGGGCGTTGAGGAACGCGATGATGGCATCAATGATCGCGATCAGCCCGGCCAGCAGCCCGCTGAACAGTCCACCGAAGTCAAAGCCACTGCCGCCGTCACCATTTGGCATCTGCGTTGACCCTATCTAGCTATACGATCGCGCCGATCGCGCGCAGCGCCTCAACGCGCTTCTGCGTCTCGGTGTTCACGTAGTCCGCGTTGAACTGCTTCGACGGTGTCACCAGCGTGAATGGGCCGTGGTCACCCACCATGTACGTCACTTGTGTGTGTGGATTCGGCGCGAGTGTCGCGGCGTCTATGCCGGCCACGTCCTGCACCTTGATGATTCTCACTGTTGCATCCATGTCATCCTCCGAGTCATACGCCTACTACCTTCCACCGTGGTGACCGCTGCCCCAGCCACCGCCACCGCTGCCCCCACCAGTCAGACCAGCGAAGAGACAGAGTGTGGTCACCGCCGGCGAACCATCACTCTCTACACTCAGCGCCCCCTCGTAATGAAACGCCGGTTTGCTGTTTCGGGTTATCGTGAACTGGCACGAGCCACCCGCGGGAATGGTGCCAGTGCACGTGGTTGTCACGCTGTACACTGTTGGGTCCGCCTGGTACAGCGTGATCTTCTTTATGTGCACGTCAGACTTGGTCGGATTGTTCAGATCCACGGTCACCGCGACTGGCGCCGGCACACTGTTCGGGTCGCCCATGTCGAGTGTAGCATCGCACGCCGGCGGTCCTGCGGTGCTTGCTCCGATCGGGAACGGCTGAGGTGGTGTTGGTGTGCCCGCTGCACCCAGCAGTGTGCCCAGGTTGCTCACCGAGGTGTCGCTAGGGCCCAGTGATGCGCCGAAGCCGGCCACTGTGTCACCCACTGGCGCAGGGTCGATCAGGTCAGCCTCAGCGAAGCTAGTCAGCAGCTCGCCGCCCAGGCTATCGAGCGCGCCGGCGAGTGCGTCAATGATCCCCACTGTCTCGAGGAAGGCAGTGTCAAAGCCATCCAGTGGAGTAGCGTCAGTGGGCGCGTTCGCCAGGATGAAGTCCTCGAGACCTGGTGGTTGACCCGCGGGTGGAAAGTCTGCAGGGTCCAGTGGCGCGATCGTGGGAGTCCCTGCGAAGAGCCCGAAAGGGAGCGTGATCGTTGGGCAGACTCTCGCTCCGTTGCTCATTTGTGTGTTTGCTACAGAGCGAACGCAATGAACGCGACTTCCTGTATCGTGCTCGCTCCCGTTGCTGCGTTTTGGACTAGCGTAAGTGCGTACTGTTGGCCTGCCACATTGCCAGGAGTATCGAAGTACCACCCTGCCTGGGTGATGAGATTTCCAGCCACTGTGGTGCTGGGCCAGACAGCTGCGCTTATGGTCGTGCCCGCCGCAGTGGTGCCGCGGCGAATCCTGGTCTGTAAACTGGTGATGCTAGCGCCAACGGTTGCAGCATAAAACCACAGCAGGAGTACCTGCGCACCATCTAACGGTAGAGTTAGTGGTGGCGTGACACAGATCACTGTCTCGGTTGCGTTTGCTGGTAGTGGTCCTACAAACGTGTTGCTGGCCACACTCGGGTATCTGACTCCCATACTCTTACCTCCCGCCGCGGAGTGACTCCGCGATCTGCCTGTCCCTGGCCATATTCGCGAGCTCCTGCTGCAGCGCGATAGCATTCTGCGAGCGCTGCTTAGCCTCGAGTACTCGCGTGGCGCGGCCGAGCATGTCCAGCATCAGGTCGAGAGAGTTGCACTTGCCGCCCACCTCGAGGTGGTCCGCCGCGCGATCGTACGTCAACACTAGAGTGTCTAGTGGAACGCGCTCCACACCGCTGCCGCCGTTGTTGTCGCCGTCCTTAGGCAACTTCCACCCACTTTTCCAGCAGCATGAAGATGTTCGTCCACGTGTCTGCTGCCGCAATGTTGAGAGTGTTCGACCGGATGCGGTGGTTACCAGGAATGGTCAGACCTGGTGGCAGCGTCACGTTCTGTATCGTCGTGACCACACCCGTTGGGACGTTGGTGGTAGTCGCCGTGATTGTGTTCACCGTCGACGCGGTGATGCTCGCGCTGGCGTCGTCGACCCAGTACACATTCACACCGTCGTCAACGATGATCTCGACCTGCCGGTTGGCCACCGCCACCGCGGCCGTGAATGTCGCTGACAACGATACGAAGTGCCACCGCTCCGCACCAGGGACGGTGATGGACCAGTCCGCGCCGGCTGCAGGAGTAGTAACCTGCTGCGACTGTAAAAAGCCCGGGCCTTCGACGGATGACACGCTGCGGCCAAACGGCCAGCCTGTTGGCACCGTTCCAGTGAGGTAGTCGGAGAACAGCGGGATGCGCACGATTAGGCCGCCGCCGATCTGCCGTACAAGTGTGCCGCGACAGAATACAGCGCCGCGAATCTGTGCAGCCTGGGCCTGCACTCCCACCATGAGCAGGTAACCCTCAGCCATCTGGAAGGTGGTTTTGGTGTTGCTTATCGAGCCGGCCTGAATTGTGGCCAACAGCAGCTTGATGGTCTGCGAGCTGGCCGGCCCGACCTGGGCAATGGGCGTGGGCGGTGGTTCGCTTGGCTGGCCGGATATTTCCGGTGAGATCATCAGCAGCCGCGCCACCACGTTCACATTCACGGCGGCGCCATCAGTCGCCACCGTCTCGATCGCCAAAAGATCATCCGGCCGAACGTACAAGTTGCTCGGAGGGGCTATGTCCTTGAACGCGAACGAACCAACGTACGGCTGCGCAGCACCGGTGAAGTCACCCGGCTTCATCGGGCCAGGCTGGCCTGGTGCTGGAAGTATGACGCTGCTGCCCATCTGGCTCCTCTAAGAAATATGGCCGGCGCGATCAACGCCGGCCATGGTCTGCAGTTGGCCTTTCGGCCGTGACCGTTTTTAATTGGTCACACTCGTTAGTGTGGCTGGCCTGCCGAAGTCGGCGCGCCACCACCACCAGCTTGTGCCGCTGCGCCTGTGGCGCCGCCCGGCACTTGCCCTGGCAGTAGCTGCACCAGCCGAAGGTTGAGGATGTAGGTCCCGCCGGTGCCGGTGGTCTGCACGTCCACGGTGGTCTGCGTCTTGTTGGCAGAGTTGAACACCGGGATGTACGGCGCCTGGAATGCATCGCTCAGCTTCATGAACCAGTTGTTGAGCAGCCAGCGCAGCGACGGCTCCGCAGGGAAGCCCACGCGCAAGTTGCCGAAGTCCACACCGGTGATCCCCACGCTGTCGCCGCGCGTGTCCGTCAACCCGCCAACGATCGCATAGTCCGTGTTGGCGATGAGGTTGTCGATCGAGCTGTTGATGGCCACGGCGCCGCCGAAGTTTCCGGTCGCTACCGCGGTGACGGTGACTTCCACCGTGGTCTCGTTCAGCCCAATCTTAGCGAGTGTGGGGTTGTCGATGAAGCGTCCCGCGATACCGCCCAAGTCCTCGTACGCGATGAGCAGGGACGCGGTGTCGATCTCCGCGCCGCCGCCAGTCAGCTCCACGGTCAAGTTGTCCTGCGCGTACAGCCGCTGCGTGTAGCTGTCACCCTCGGGTGAGCCAGTCAGCACCATAGTGCCGGCCGCCGTCACGCGGTTGCGGATCCCGCTGAAGAAGTCATGGAGCCGCGGACTGCGGATGCGCAGCTCGCCGGCCGTTGCGTTGAACGCCCACGCCGCCAGCAGCCATGTCCCCTTGGTGATGTCCGTGCCTCGCACGGTGAAGCTCTGCCCGGTGCTCGCGGTGAGTGCCGTGAACGTGGCGCCAGGGTTAGTGGCGAAGCCGGCTACCACTTCCATCGCGCGGCCGCACTTGTCCACGGGTCCGTTGTACTCGTAGGACTCGCGCTCCACCACCTGCATCGTTTCCATGTCGAGGACAACCTTTGTGCTGACGCGCATACTGCTCCTAACTCGGCTCGATGCCGGCACTCTTCAAGATCTTCTCTGCGCCCTCTTTATTGACGATGACCGTGGCCACGTCAACGTCGTACCCGCGGCTCATCACATAGCTGATGGCCTGCTCGCGCACGCTCAGCTTCAGCTCGTGCTCAGCAGCCGCGACACCAGCTCCGCGCTGTGCGTGGTAGTCGCGCAGTGTGTCGGTGTACTCGGCCTCTGTGAGGGTGTCGCGACCTAGGTCCGCACGCTTCTGGTCCAGCATGCGGTTGACTACCCCCGCATCGATCGGCTGAAGGACTGGTGACTCCTTCGCGGCGATGCTGGCCTTCTCGCTCAACGTCTGCAGACCGCGCACCTGCGCCGGTGTCCGGCCAGTGTGCGGCTCCCGCTGCGGGTTGAGTGGATCCACGCCCGCCGTCACTGGCAAGTGGTTCAGGTTGCCAGGTGTGTCCGCGGCCTTGGGGTGGTCGATGGGGAAGTCACGCTCACCGAGTGGGTGAACGTTCTGACGCGCCCACTCGATCGCCTCGGGTGACTCTGGGTCCCAATCGTGCCGGCCAGGGTGGCCTTTGGGGAAAGCTTGCTCAGTCTGTTGGGCCATGTGCGCCTCGTGCTGTGGTCAGACTACCCGCCGCCCTTGCGCTGCAGCTTCAGCGTGTGCAGCGCCTCAGCGATCGCCGCCACGCGCTGGATGTTCTGCGCACTGCCGCGCAGTCCCTTAGCAGGGAGGTTCACGCTGGCAATGGCCTGCAGGAACGGGGTGATGTTGGTGGTGAACTTCTGTTGCCCTGCAGCGATACCGCCACCGTACCGTGCTTTGCCCTTGACGTTCACACCATTGAGCCATCCCTGGTCACCGGACTTGTTCAGTCCACTGGTGAACGCAGCGAGAGCTGCTGGTGCGGCCACGGCCTGCTGCCACAGTGGTGCAGCTGCGATCGCGGACGCGGCTTGCGGCTGCTTGGGGCTCGCGGCGCCGGCTGCGTAGTCATTGACCGCGCCTTGGGCGCGCGTCATCCACTTGGCCGCCACCGTCGCGGGATCCTTCACCTTGATGGCCATGAGAGCCTCCAGCGCGAGAGCAGACTACTGCGCGCGCTTGGTGGTGTTCTCTGCTGTTTTGTCGGGAATGTAAAGCTTGCCGTCGCCGCTACAACTGTTAGCTATACATAAAATTCAAATCGAAGCACCCGGATGGGGGGAGAGTTTGAGAGGGGGGAAACCCTTGTGTCAACAGGATTTACACCGGATAGTAACTACTTTTCCACAGGTTTTCCGAGTACTATATACCGCGCGAGACAACGCCTAATAATTCGTAGTGAGGTCAATGGTTCGCGCGCGCGTGCCATGCTATACTCCCTGACCTAGTTACGAGCCGATGCTACGAGACCGCAAACCGTCCGACCCATCGCCCATCTACGTCGCCCGCGTCTGGAAGCAAGGCAGCTCGACGGTATTCCCTTTGTGTAAGTTAGCTTGTCGGTTACTCGGTGTCACGCCAGGGCAGAAGGTTTTGATCCGCGTGCACCCGCCGTACGTAACTTTCCGGCTCATCAATCCCGATGAGCTGATCCCCGTTGGTGGCTTCACGCAGCAGGAGCTCCCGCCGGCGTGGCCGCGGCGCATCACACCTCCGCGCGAGGACGCACCCGCACAGTGAGAGGAGCCCATGTACATGGCTGAGCCCAAGCTGATACCACTGGCCATGCTGATGGAGCCAGACAACCCGCTGCGCATCGAAGTGCACCAGGCGCCGCTGGATGACCTGGTGGAGTCCATCAAGATAGCCGGGATCCTCTCGCCGCTGCTGGTGGTGCCGTGGTTCCAAGACCACGAAGGCACCCTGGTCGCACACCCTGATGCAGAGCTCGGCAAGGTGGGTGTAGTGCCCGCGCGGTACGAGATCCGCTGTGGCCATCGCAGGTACATGGCCGCGCGCCAGCTCGAGCTGGACCAGGTACCCTGCATGGTGTTCGAGAACTCCGAGGACACCAGGTACCTCATCATGCTGCACGAGCAGGTGGTGCGCGCAGACGTCACACCAGTGGAAGAGGGTGTCCTGTTCCTGCAGCTCGCGGAGAAGCACCAGTGGTCAATGGATGACCTGCTGCGCGTGTTCAAGCGCAGTGAGAACTACATCAACGACCGCGTGGAGCTGGTGCAGAAGGACACTAAGGTGGCCGAAGCGGTGCAGCGCGGTGACATCAACCTGGGCCAGGCCAAGCAAGTGCTACGCCCCAAGGATCCCAGCTTCCGGCTGTACCTGCTGGACCAGGCCGCCACTCACGGCGCCAACGCGCGCACCCTGCAGCAGATGATCGTGAACAAGGAACAGGAAGAGCGCAGCGCCCAGGGTGAGCTGAAGCTGCACACACCGGAGCTGGCCACGGCACCAGAGGCGCCGCCGGCAATGGTGTGCATCTGGTGCCGCAGTGGTGACAACCCGGAGCACATGCGCGTTGTCCAGGTGCACTGGTTCCACCAGAAGGACCTCGAGGCGGTGTGTGAGCAGCTCGGCGTCCACAACCTGCACAAGGCCGTCGCCGGTGAAGGCCGCACAGTGTAATGCAGAACCTGGGCACAGCGACCACGTTAGTACAGACTTCGCCCACAACAACAGGAGTAGAAGCCCCCGCCGCACTACTGGGCCCGATCATTCCGAATAAGGAAGTGCAACCAATTTTGTTACTTGGGAGTATTCAATTCGGCGGTGCTGCTCTCACCTCGTACATCCTTAGAATTCGTAGGAGTAGCGACCTCACTGGGGCAATCGTCTCAGGGGGTATCCCGATCACCACGGGTTTTTCTGGCACTAACTTTTGGCTCTCGGAAATCAAGGGCGTGGACGTAGTACTGAACACCGGCCCGTTGTTTTACGTGCTCACATACACGCCAACAGGCGCGACTCTTGGCCTTAACTCTGTGCAATTCGCTGCCCTTTTACTCTGAGAAGCAGGTGTGACGTGAGCGCGAAAACAAAGCTACAGCGGCGCGCATTCTTCAGGTCGCTTCAAGTGATCCCTGGCTACATCTGCCGCACTTGCTGGTCAGCGGTCGCCTGGGCGCCGAGCAGCAAAGAGCCAAAGTGTAGGTGCAAGGATCCAGTAGTTGTGCCGGTCGATATGGTGGTGTGCCTGCCTGACTTGTGGTGGCACCGCTGATGGCGAAGTGGGTGGCAGTGCCGAAGCCGGCCGCGCAGCTCACCGCGGTGGATCCCACGCCGGTGCTCGAGCCCGATGGCCGCACCTCGCAGGTGTTCATCACGGTAAACGGCAAGCGCTTCGCGGAGATTGTCGAGCCCAACGGGTTTGTGCTGTGGCTCATGGAGAAGAGCGCATGATTGTGCCTCGTGAAATCTATGAGAAGTGGCGCGCCGGCGTCAACGTGGTGCAGCTCGTGTACATGCCGCCGCGAATGCCGAGGGGGCACGAGGATAACCACAATCGTGTGGCGATTCCCTGCTTTGCACTCCACCAGCTCAGGGTCATGCGGATGACGGAAAAAGGGCGCGCGCGCCACATCAAAGGGTGTTCACACTGCCAGTTTCGCGTTCCGTGGAGAGTCCTGCAATAAATTCCTCTTGACACGTATTTGTGTGTGTGTGCTATTCTCGCGTTCGCAGGCAGGTGGAGCGTTCGCAGACGCGCGCACTGCATTCGAGCGCGGCCCGCCTGCAAGGATTGAGATGAAGCACACACACAAGGTTTCGCTCAAAGGTTTCCACGTTCAGTGTCCCCACTGTAAATCGCGCAACGTGCTGTACCGTAGGCGCGACCGCCGCTGGTGGTGCCGCCGTTGCGGCCAGGAGTGGGACCAGGCTTCCCTCGGTGGGAAACCTCGAGAGGGGCTGCGTGCGCCGGCGTCCAAGGGTGCTCACAAACTCCCAAGGGGACAGCGCCGGCGCCGCGGCTCGAGGTGACCAGCCATGAAGCGCTTCCAAGTGTTCATCCGTTGCCGCGAGCTGCCCAGCGTCCACGCGGAGTACACCTACTCCGTAGACGCGAGCAGGTTCAACGTCGCAGCAGCTCGCGGCCTTGCTCTCTTCCAGGTCGAGAAGCACGTGTGGCGAAAGAGGTTCGCGTGTGTGGAGCTCCGCGTCACGATGCTGGGCCCTGGCCGGCACAACGAAGAGAAACCCCCGCTGAATTATGAGCTGGACCAGGCAGGTGGGTGATGTTGCACGCGCACGATTTTTGGCCGTGGCTCCTGCACAGAGACGATAAGCTCGGGACGGTCTATTCGTTCCCGAGCCTAGATAAAAACTTCTGGGTCGAGGTGGCGGTGCCGAGTGATGCGTTCATGTTGAACGCGGTGACTACCGCGCTGCGCGCCGCGAACGCAGGTCTGCGCCTACCTGGCCAGTGCCGCGTTAGCCGCGTGCGCGTCAGCGCTACAGCAGTAAACGGAGGTGCGTGATGGGCCTGCTTCTGTTTGTCATAGTGGTGGCGGTGGCGTTCACCTGGCTGGTGGCGCGCAGCATCCGCGCCGGGCACGGTAGGGTGCTGTTCTATCTCGCGTGGGTGTGCATGGGCAGTGCCGCGGTGTCTATGACTCAACTGCCGGCGCCACCGCTCGAGCGTTTCCTTGTGCAGTGCTGGGCGTACTCGCTCGTGATCCTGCCGCTGTGGTGGGCCATCAGCGCGCTGCGTCGACGCAACGGTGGTGCGCGATGAAGTTTCTCCACTGGTCTGTGGGAGTGATGCAGATCCTCACGGGTCTGATGCTGGCGTGGTCGATCGCGCCGGCCTGGCGGTGGGTGTGGCTGCCCATCGCGGTGGTCTGGTTCTTAGTCGGGTGTGTGCTCGGTTTGTTGGGATTGTCCGCGCTCGTATCCGGCAAGTGGCGGATGGGCGCGGCGAGGGCTTCCCTGGGTGGTAAGCCACACGCGCCCACCGCATCAAAGGAGGAGTGAATGCAGCTTGTCGTACACCTGAGAGGGCTAGGAGAGAATGCTGGTGTCACCAGGTGGACGCTCGACAGGTTCGCTGACCAGGAGAAAGTCGCGGCGCAGATTGCGCGCGCCGTGCGGAACTGGATCCGCGTGGTGCCGGTGCGCAACAGTGGCAGCCGGCTCGACCTGTGTGTGACGGCTCAGTGGATTGAGCCTGAGGTGGCGCGCGTGCCCATGAAAGTGGCTGAGAAAATTCTGGCGAAGCACATGCCGCGCAAGAGGAAAGCGAGGAAGTGATGGCTCTCGACGTTGACGAACAATCCCGATTGGCAGCGTTTAGCCTAGACCTGCAGCATCTACAGGACAAATTGCATGCGTTGCTAGTGCAGCCGGTCGACGTGCCGCTGTTCATCAAGCATGCCAACGGCTCAGTGACCACGCGCGCCGGCGCGGAGCTCCGCGGCCCGGTAGAGCCGGCGCCGGCGCCGGTAAAGAAGCCTGGTGCGTGATGCCCGATCGCGTGCACGCGCTCGAGCTGCTGGTGGCGTCGCTGTCTCGCCGGCTCAGCACACTCGAGTTGCGGTGCACCACCCTCGAGGAGCGCATCGAGAAGCTGGTGACACATGGCGAAGAGTCCAACAGGAGTGATACCCGAGGAGCTGATGCGGCCGGGCCAGCTCGGCCGGGTGATGACGTTCCTCCAAGCACTGCCCGGTGATGGTGACACCAAGGTGGAGTACCTCATCGGGTGGGCTCGTGCAGT
>WNFG01011621.1_pt1 | contig 13534 bp, 14 predicted proteins | sample 5400431 | NCBI WGS metagenome assembly WNFG01 (sample SAMN13153346, study PRJNA577476) | soil metagenome | isolation source: 120 cm saprolite under Douglas fir tree site 2 hole 3 replicate 2 | place: USA:California | collected 2015-04-18
GGACACGCTGATCATCAGGGTCTCGGGCATGGGGGCAACGTAGGAGCGCCCCCCGAGTGCGTCAATCGGACTCGCGCTCAGGCGTGTCGCGCCGCCACAGCGCGAGCCGGTAGCTTGAGCGGCTGCACCTCGGGCGTGGCGATCGGCAGCTTCGAAGCGTCGGGGAAGGCGGCCGTGAACGCGTCGACGGCCATCGGGTCGAACTGCACCCGCTTCATGCGCTCCAGCTCGGTCAACGCGTCGGCCACCGACAGCGACGGCCGGTACGGCCGCACGCTGGTCATCGCGTCGAACGCATCCGCCACGCTGACGATGCGCGCCTCGAACGGAATGGTGTCGCCTTTCAAGCCGTCGGGAAGCCCCTTGCCGTCGAGCCGCTCGTGGTGCGAGCGCACGATGCCCAGCGCCCCGGGCACATCGCGCAGCAACGGCCCCAGGATGTGGTAGCCGATGACCGGGTGCTCCATGACGTGGCGGTACTCGGCGTCGGTGAGCTTCTTCCCCTTGTGCAACACCTCTTCGCTCACACCGATCTTGCCGATGTCGTGCAGCTCGCCGCCCAGCCCGATTGTGTCGATCGCTTCCGGGTCGAGGGCCAGGCGGCGCGCGATGGCCGAGGCGTAAAACGCCACGCGGCGGGAATGGCCGCGCGTATAGGCATCCTTGGCTTCGAGCGCCTCCACCAGCGCGTGCACCCCTTCGAGAAAAATCTCCTCGATGCGCCGCGCCTGGACCGTCACCCGCGCCTCCAGGTCCTGCTGATAGCTCTTGTTTTCGAGAATGAGCCGGCGTTTATCCAGCGCCTGGCGCACCCGCGCCCGCACTTCATCCAGATGGAAGGGCTTGGCCACATAGTCGAGCGCGCCGAGCTGCAGGCAGGCGACGGCGCTCTCCACTTCCGCCACCGCCGTCACCATGATCACCGCGGTGTCGGGCCAGCGTACCACGATTTCGCGCAGCAGTGTGACGCCGTCCATCTCCGGCATCCGCAAGTCTGAGATGACGAGCGGCACGGGCTGCGCCTCAAGGACGCGCAGCGCCTCGACGCCCGACCCCGCCTCCGCGCACGAGAATCCCTCGTTCTCGAGCAGCCGCACCAGCACCCGCCGCAGGCGCGGCTCGTCGTCCACGACGAGACACTGCATACGCTAAACTTGGGGTTCGCTTGCTAGCGGCGGAAGCCGCCCTTACGTTCCGGCAATGACCAAGGCATTCGAGCAGGACCTCGCCCGCCGCGTCGCCACGCGCGCCGTGCACGGCGGGCAAGTGCCCGATCCGCTCGCGGGCGCGATCATGCCGCCCATCTATCAAACGTCCACCTACATCCAGGAAGCGCTCGGCGCGAACAAGGGCTTCGAGTACGCCCGCACGCGCAATCCGACGCGCGACGCGCTCGAGCGCAACGTCGCGGCGCTCGAGGGCGGGCGCCACGGCTTCGCGTTCGCGTCCGGCCTCGCGGCCGTCGACGCCGTGATCAAGCTGCTCTCGGCGGGCGACCACGTGGTGAGCGGCGAGAACGTGTACGGCGGCACGCACCGCCAGATGACGCACATCTGGGCGCGCCTCGGACTGAAGTTCACGTTCGTCGACGGCGGGGATGCGCAGCAGATCGCCGCCGCGGTGACGCCCCAGACCAAGCTGATCTACGCCGAGACGCCGACCAACCCGATGATGCGCCTGTGCGACCTCGAAGCCACGGGCGAGATCGCGCGCAAGGCCGGCGCCCTGTTCGTCGTGGACAACACATTCGCCACGCCGCTGTTCCAGCGCCCCATCGAGTTCGGCGCCGACATCGTCCTGCATTCCACCACCAAGTACCTGAACGGCCACAGCGACATGATCGGCGGCATGCTGGTCGTCGCCCGCGACGACGTCGCCGAGCGGGTGGGGTTCCTCCAAAACTCGAGCGGCGCGGTGCCGGGCCCCTTCGATTGCTGGCTCGCGCTGCGGGGCATCAAGACGTTCCCGCTGCGCATGCGCCAGCACGACGCCAACGGCCGGCGCATCGCCGCGTGGCTCACGACGAATCCGCGGGTGAGGCAGGTGTACTACCCGGGCCTGCCGTCGCATCCGCAGCACGAGCTCGCGTGCCGTCAGATGGCGGGCTTCGGTGGCATGCTCTCACTCGAGCTGGGCGACGTGGAGCGAGCCAAGCGCTTCGTGCAGCAAACCAAGATCTTCGCGCTGGCCGAGTCACTCGGCGGCGTGGAGAGTCTCATCGGGCACCCCGCGTCGATGACGCACGCCAGCGTGCCGGTCGAGCTCCGCAAGAAAATGGGCCTCACGGACAGCCTGGTACGCCTGTCGGTCGGCATCGAAGACGTGGACGACCTGATCGAGGACCTGGATCAGGCCCTCGCGCAGGCTTGAGAAACACGGCATGGCGGCACGGCGTACGGTCGCGACACCCCTGTTAGGAGCCTTGGTATGAGTGAGCCGAGCGGCGTTCCGGCCCAGCGGCCTCGAAAGATTCTGACCCAGATCGCCCCCGTCAGCTGGGAGCATGCGGCCGACCGCGCCGCCTTGCAATCGCTGCGTTCAGTCCCGGGGTTCGACGAAGTGGTGAAGAAGGTGTTCGCCTTCATCGGTGAGCGCGGCGTCCGGCTGCTGTTCCAGGCCGATGCCGTACGCGTGGGCGCGACGCAGTTCCCGCGGCTCAACGCACTCTACACCGACGTGCTGACGTCGATGGACTGGGAAGTGCGGCCCGATCTGTTCGTGTCGCAGACGCCGTTCGTCAACGCCGGCGCCTTCGGCATGGACCGGCCGTTCATCGTCATCAACTCCGGCGCGCTGAAGCTGCTCGATGACGACGAGATGCGCGCCCTGCTCGGCCACGAACTGGGCCACGTGATGAGCGGCCATGCGTTGTACCACACGATTCTCGCCCTCATCCTCTACGTCGGCTTTACATCGCTGCCGTTCCTCGCCGGGATCGCACTGCTCCCCGTTCGTTTTGCACTGCTCGAGTGGTATCGCAAGAGCGAGTTGTCGTCGGACCGCGCCGGCCTGCTCGCCAGCCAGGACCCCCAGGCCGCGCTCCGTATGTTCCTGAAGATGGCGGGCGGCGGCGACATGAAGCAGATGAATCTGGATGCGTTCCTCGTGCAGGCCAAGGAATACGAGGAGTCGGGCGGACCGCTGGACCGCATCTACCAGATCCTCAACACGCTCGATCGCACCCATCCGTTCAACACGCTGCGCGCCGCCGAGCTGCAGCGCTGGATCGAGGGGGGGCACTACGAGCGCATCGTGGGCGGCGAATACACCCGCCGCGGGCCCGACGCCGACAAGCGTCCCGTCGAGCAGGACATCGACGAAGCGCGCGATCACTACATGAAGGAAGCGAAGGCCGTCGTGAACGACGTGATGGACGGCGCCAAGCGCGCGGCCCAGGCCTTCACGGACGCTTTCAAGAAGAAGTGAGGCTCCTCGTCGTCGGCGGGGGCGGCCGCGAACACGCGCTCTGCTGGGCCCTGAAGCGCGACGCCCCCGCCACAACGCTGTACGCGGCCCCCGGCAACCCCGGCACCACCACTCTCGCCACCAACCTGAACATCGCCGCCACCGCCGTGGACGACCTGGTCCGGGCGGCCCGCGAGCACACCATCGACGCGGTGGTCGTGGGCCCGGAAGCGCCCCTCGCCGCGGGCCTCGCCGACCGACTGAAAGCGGCGGGCATCGCCACGTTCGGTCCGTCCGCCGCTGCGGCGCAGATCGAGGCGTCCAAGGCGTTCGCCAAGGACGTGATGGACGCGGCGGGCGTTCCCACGGCGGCGAGCCGCACATTCACGGCGTTCGCACCGGCGCGCGACTGGATCCGCGCCCACGCCGAGCCGCTGGTGGTGAAGGCGTCGGGCCTCGCGGCGGGCAAGGGTGCGGTCGTCTGCGTCACGCGCGCCGAGGCGGAGGCCGTGGCGCGGGCGTTTCTCGAGAGCGGCACCTTGGGGAGTGCAGGCCGCGAGATCCTGGTCGAGGATTTTCTCGCGGGTGAGGAGTTGTCGGTGCTCGCGCTTACCGACGGCGAGCGTTACGCGATGCTGCCGCCGGCGCAGGACCACAAGCGCCTGGGCGAGGGCGACAGCGGCCCTAACACCGGCGGCATGGGCGCCTACTGCCCGGTGGGGCTCACGAGCCCGGCGCTCTTACAACGGGTGCGGCGCGAGGTGCTCGAGCCGACCCTCGCCGAGCTGGCGCGCCGCGGCGCCCGCTACCAGGGCGTGCTGTACGCTGGGCTGATGGTAGCGCGCGACGGCACGCCCAATGTGCTCGAGTTCAACTGCCGCTTCGGCGATCCGGAAGCCCAGGCCATTCTCCCCGCGCTTGCGCCCGGGGTCAGCGAGCACCTCTGGGACATCGCCCGCAATGCATGGCGTCCGACAACCGACCTGATCGCGCCGCAGCGCGCCGCCGTGACGACCGTGCTGGCGGCGCCCGGTTATCCCGAGAAGCCGGAGCTGGGGGCCGCGATCGAGCTGCCGCAGGACCTGGGCCCCGACGTACTGGTCTTCCACGCAGGTACTTCCCGCGACCCCGATGGCATGTTGCGGGTACACGGCGGTCGAGTGCTTAACGTCACGGGACTGGGCACGACGGTGGCTGCCGCCGCGCGCAGCAGCGCTGCAGCGTGCGCCAGGATCGATTTTCAAGGAAAGCAGTATCGCCATGACATCGCCTGGCGGGAGGTCCGCCGTGCCGGAGCTGCCTGAAGTCGAGACGATCGTCCGCGAGCTCGCCCCGCGGCTGATCGGGCACCGCGTGAGCGCCGCCCGCCTCGCCAAGACCGACGTGCTGCGCCGCGTTTCCAAGCCGCGACTGCTCAAGGCCCTGAAGGGCGCGCGCATCGCCGCCGTGGAACGGCGCGCCAAGCACGCGGTTTTCCGACTCGCATCTGGGGATCGCGTGGTGATTCAGCCACGGATGACGGGCTCGCTGATCGTGTACGACCACCCGCTCTCGAAGGACGAAGCGCGCTACGCCGTGCTCACCTGCACCCTCGACGACGGCTCCCAGTTCGTCTACCGCGACGTGCGCCGCCTCGGCACGGTATGGCTCTTGGATGAGCGCGGCTGGGCGCGCTACACCGCACGGTTCGGGCCGGAGCCGTTGGACGACACGTTCACGCCGTTCGTCTTCGCCGCGCGATTGCGCGGTACCAAGGCGGCGATCAAGAAGGCGATCATGGATCAGAAGCGCGTCGTGGGCGTGGGCAACATCTACGCCAATGAAGCGCTGTTTCAGGCGGGAATCGATCCGTCGAAGGCGACGCACCGGCTGTCGCTGGAGGAATTGGCGGCGCTCTACACCGCCATCCGCGACATCCTGCAGCGCGCCATCGACGCGTCAGGCACCACGGTCCGCGACTATCGCACGGGCACCGGCGGATCTGGCACGTTCCAACTCGAGCTGCAGGTGTACGATCGCGCGGGCGAGCCGTGCCGGCGCTGCGGGCGGGCGCTCGCCACGACGCACGCGATCGACGGCCGCCAGACGACGCTGTGCGCGTGGTGTCAGCGCTAGTACAACCGCAGAGTCACCCGCGGCTGCCCCAACTTAGAGTTCGTCACCAACCGCACGCGCGTCGTCGCGACCGGCTCGAAGCGCGCAAGGCGCTTGTGACCGATCGTCGTGCCGCCGGCGCACGTGACCCACGAGTCGCGCACCCACGCGTCCAGCGTAAAGCTCTCGACCACCTGCCCCGACGCGATCGACTCGGTCAGCGCGGCCACGGCGAACGTCACTGGCCGAGGCCACTCGAGCTCGACGACGTTGCCGGCGGTGTTGATGTGGGCGTCCGCGGCCAGGTTGCTCACGAACAGTGCGCTGCGGCGCTCGCCGAACGCCGCGAGGTTCCGCACGTCGGCGTCCGCCAGCAGTCCCCCGCGCGTGGGCGGCACGTTCAAGAGCAGTCCGGCGTTGCGGCCCACCGACGCGAAGTACAGCTCGACCAGCTCGTCCGGCGACTTCACGGCGGCGTCCTCGGCCGGATGCCAGAACCAGCCAGGCCGAATCGAGACGTCCGCCTCGCCCGGCCGCCATACCGCGCCCCGCATGTCGCCGTGCTGCAGCTCTTCGATGATCCCGGGGCCCTGGGCGCCGGGATACGGCACGACGTTAGGATCCACCGCGCACCAATTGGGATCGCCGGCCACGCCCCGCTCGTTGCCGATCCAGCGGACGTCGGGCCCGGCGTCCGAGAACATCACGGCGTTAGGCTGCAGCCGGCGCACTGTCCCGAAGAATCGCGGCCAGTCGTACACTTGGCGCTTACCATTCGGGCCTTCGCCGTTGGCGCCGTCGAGCCACACCTCAACGATCGGCCCGTAGCCTGTGAGCAGCTCCTCCAGCTGCCCAACGTAATGGTCGTTGTACGCCGGCATCCCGTAGGTCGGCTCGTGTCGGTCCCAGGGCGAGAGGTACAGCCCCGCCTCCAATCCCTCCGCGCGACACGCGTCGGTGAATTCGCGCACCACGTCGCCCTGACCGCCGCGCCAAACGCTGTGACTCACCGCATGCGTCGTGAGCCGGCTCGGCCACAAACAGAACCCGTCGTGATGCTTGGCGGTGAGCACGAGTCGCGTCGCGCCCGCACTCTTGGCGGCACGCGCCCATTGGCGGCAGTCGAGGGCGGTGGGATTGAACGACCCCGGATCCTCCGTGCCGTCGCCCCACTCGCGGTCGCTGAACGTGTTGACGCCGAAATGCACGAAGATCCCGATCTCGCTCGCGTGCCACGCGAGCTGCCGCGGGCTCGGCACCGCGCGCGCAGCCGGGCGCACCGCGCGCGGGCGCGCCGCGAGGGCGGCGGCGCTGCAGGCGAGAAAGGCGCGCCGGTCCATCAGGGCTGCAACGTCACCAGCCGCGCCCGCGGCGGGATGCCGGGCTCCAGCTCCATGATGCCGAGCGAAACGGGGAGGTCAAATCGCCGCGGCCCGGCACTGCCGGGGTTCATCACGGTCACCGTGCGGTCCACCAGCTCGAGCAACGGCTGGTGCGTGTGCCCGAACACGATGATCTCGGCGCGGGGGAATGTGGCGTGCAGGTTGGCCGGCGTGGGACCGCCCACCTGGTCGCCGTGGGTGACCACAATATCGAAGCCATCGAGCTGCACCTGCGCCACCTGTGGCAGCCGCGCCCGCAGCGCCGGTCCGTCGGTGTTGCCGTAGACGGCGGTGACCGGCGCGAGCGTCTCCAGGTCGGCGAGGACCTCGAGCTTCCCGACGTCGCCGCCATGAAGAATATGATCCACGTCCTCGAACACTTCGAAGACCTCGGGACGCAGCAGGCCGTGTGTATCGGAAATAATGCCGAGCCGCATGCAGGAAGCGCGCTACTCGGTTTGCCAGCGTTTGACGAGGTCGCTGTCGACGCCCAGATGGTCGAGCACCCGCTGGACGACGAAGTCCACGAGATCGCGCACGCTCTGCGGCTTGTGATAGAACCCCGGCGCAGCGGGCAACACGATCGCCCCTGCTTCCGTTGCCAGGGTCAGATTGCGCAGGTGGTCTCGCGCGGCACCAGAATCAGCTTGCGGCGCTCCTTGAGTACCACATCCGCCGCCCGCTCGATCAGCGACCGGCTGGTGCCGTGCGCCACGGCCGCGACCGTGCCCATCGAGCAGGGGCAGATCACCATCCCAGCGCTCGGCGCCGAGCCGGACGCCGGCTTGGCGCCGCGGTCCTTGTCGTCGAACGGCAGCACGCTCGTCCAGTCGCCACCCGTCGCCTTGCGCAGACCGGCCTCGTCCTTGATGCCGCACTCCTCGGCCAGCAGGCGCCAGCCATGCGTCGACACCAACAGCCACGTGGGCACGTTGTGCGTCGCCAGGACTTCCAACAGCCGGACCGCATACGGGGCGCCTGACGCACCAGTGATGGCGAGGATGACGGGAAGCTGGCTCATCGACCGCGACGGTTGGGAGTGGGAGAACGCACGGGGTGCGCCGGCGGGCGCGGCGGAACGGCGCGGGGAGTGGGGAGTGGTCCCTTACGGCGCGTCGTAGTGGCGGGGCGCGCACCCTCAGGCACCGCTCCCCGCTCCCGACGAGTCTTTTTCATATCACCCTGTCCACCAACCCGCCGAGGAACACGACCACGCTCACGATGCCGTTGACCGTGAAGAACGCCGCATTGAGCTGCGACAGATCGTCGGGCCGCACCAAGCGATGCTCGTAGGCGATCAACGCCGCGCCGATCGCCACGCCCGCGTAATAGGGAGCGCCGAGCCCGGCACCCCAGCCCACCGCCACCAGGGCGTAGAACACGTCGAACCCTCCCACCCAGAACGTCACGGCCGCTGCCAGCACCCACAGCAACCATCCCGGTTCGCTCCAGCGCCCCGCGACCGCCAGGTACCCGGCGGGCCCTGCGATCGCATCGCCGAAGCCCAGCCACACGTGCGACCACCAGGTGAAACGCTTGGCATAGCTGTACAGCGTGACGATCGCGAGCGCCACGGGCGACAGCGCGAAGCACAATGGATTCAAGGCCCATGCGGCCCACTCGAACACCGCCGCCGCGACGAACACGGCGGCCCACGCCTGCGCTACCGTCAGTCGTCCGGCCGGCAGCTCGCGTCCGCGCGTGCGCGGGTTGCGTGCGTCCAGGTCGCGATCCGCAATGCGGTTGAATCCCATCGCCACGAACCGGCCCGCCGTGAACGCCAGCACCACCAGCCCCAGCGTCCGCAGCGTGACGGGGTGCGTGAAGGATGCCAGCACCACGCCGATCAGCGCGAACGGCAGGGCGAACACCGTGTGCGGCAGGCGCACGAAGTTCGCATAGCGGGCCAGCAATCCTTCGCCGGCGAGCGTCTGGCCTTCGCGAACGGTCACGGGCGCGACGGGTTGGGGAGAAAGAATAGCGCGGCGAGCAGCGCCGTGATGCCCAGGCTCACCCAAACGTTGAAGAAGCCGACGACTGTGGCGGTGGCATAGAGCACCGGCCCGAACAGGTACTCGCGCGACACCCACGCCACCAACCGCGCGTCGGCGTCGGGCCGCAGCAACCGCCCGCCCGATGCGGCGTAGCGCCATACCGCGTTGAACGCGATCGCGGTGAACGTCAGCGTACCGCCGTAGAACACCGTCGCCGCGGTGCGTGCGTCCGGCACGCGCAGGTACGCGGCCAGCACCGCGGTGGGATACGGCAGGAACGCCGCTCCCATCAGCAGCCAGATGTTCAGCATCACGAACAGATGATTCGAGCGGCCGATGTAACGGAAGATGTTGTGGTGGTTCGCCCACATGATGCCGATGATGAAGAAGCTCAGTGCGTACGCGCCGTACGACGGCCAGCGGCTCGCGAGCTCATGCCACAGGCCCACCCGCGCGACGGCCTCCGTCGCGGGGACGCCGACCTCGAGAATCAGCAGCGTGATGGCGATGGCGAACACGCCGTCGCAAAACGCGCCCAGCCGCTCCAGATTGCCCGTCTCGGCCGAGCTCACCGCCCGCGCCCGCCCAGATCGATGCCCAGGCTCCGCCACATGGCGTCGACTTTCGCCCGCGTGGCGTCGTCCATCACGATTCTATCGGGCCATTCGCGCGTGAACCCCTCTTCCTTCCATTTGCGCGTGGCATCGATGCCCATCTTGGAGCCGTAGGTGAAGCCGCGGCTCGAATGGTCGAGCACGTCGATCGGTCCCATGGAGAAGCGCACGTCGCGCTCGGGATCGATGTGATTGAGCGCCACCCACCATGCCTCCTTCGGGTCGCGCACGTTCACATCCTTGTCCAGCACGACGATCAACTTCGCCAGCGACATCAGCCCCTGCCCCCAGAGGCCGTTCATAACCTTCCAGGCCTGTCCGGGATACTGCTTGTCGATGCTCACGAACACGAGATTGTGAAAGATGCCCTCGGCCGGCATGTGCAGGTCCACGATCTCGGGAATCGTGAGCTTCAACAGCGGCAGGAAGATCCGCTCCGTCGCGTGGCCGAGGTAATAGTCCTCCATCGGCGGCCGGCCCACGATCGTATGCGGCCAGATCGGCTCGCTCCGCATCGTGATCGCGGTGATGTGCACCTGGGGGTAGTAATCGGCGAGCGAATAGAACCCGGTGTGATCGCCGAACGGCCCCTCGAGCACGAGCGGTTCGCGCGGGTCAACGAAGCCCTCGAGCACGATCTCCGCTTCGGCCGGCACCTCGAGATCGCACGTCACCGCCTTGGCAAGCGTCACCGGCTCCTTGCGCAGGAATCCCGCGAACAGGAACTCGTCGATCGTGGGCGGCAGCGGGGCCGAGGCCGCATAGATGCTCGCCGGGTCGCCGCCTAACGCGATCGCGACGGGCATCGTCTCGCCGCGCGCCGCCATTGCGCGCCAATGCGCGGCGCCGACCTTGTGGCGCTGCCAGTGCATCGCCACGGCGTCCCTCCCCAAGACCTGCACGCGGTACATCCCGACGTTGCGCGTGCCGGTCGTGGGGTCGCGCGTGATCACGCCCGCGAGCGTGAGGTAGGGCCCGCCGTCCTGGGGCCAGCAGATCGGCACCGGCAGCTGCGCCAGGTCCACGTCGGCGCCCTTGAGTACGATCTCCTGGCACGGCGGCCGTCCGCCGATGGTCTTGGGCGGGAATTTCGCCACCTCGGCGAGCCGCGGCAGCATCGCAAGCTTGCCGAACAGCCCGTCGGGCACCTTGAGATTCAACAGCTCCGCGATCCGCTCGCCGATCTCGTCGAGGCGGTCGACGCCGAGCGCCAGCGCCATGCGCCGCTCCGAGCCGAACAGGTTCACGGCGACCGGATGGCGCGACACCGCGCCGCCCGCAAGCGTCGGCTTGGTGAAGAGCAGCGCCGGGCCGCCGCCCGGTGACTTCATGCAGCGGTCGGCGATCTCGGTGATCTCCTTATCGACCGACACGGGGCGATCGACGCGCGCGAGCTCGCCGGCGGCGTCGATGGCGCCCACGAACGCGCGCAGGTTATCGAGTGCCATAGTGGATCGCGCAGATGCCGGCGGTGAGCAGCTCGTAGCCCGTGTCGCGGAATCCGGCGGTGGCGAAGCGCGCCGCGAGCGCCTCGGGCGCGTACCATTCGAGCACCGACTCTGGCAGGTAGGTGTAGGCGTCTCTATGTTTCGATACTACGCGCCCGATGGCGGGGAGGATGCGGCGGAAATAGAAGAGGAAGGCGGCGCGCAGCGGCGCGAACCGGGGCGTCGTGAACTCCAGCACCACGAAGCGCGCAGCGCGTCCGCCGCGACGGGCACCGCCCGCGCCGCCTTGCCGCGCCCACGCGCCAGCATCGGGACCACGAAGTCGGCGCCGAACACGCGGCCGTGGAATCCCGTGGTGCGGGCCAATTGGGCCGCCAGATCCATCGTGCCGGAGCAGAGATCGAGGTAAGTGCCGCCGGGGTTCGCTTCCCAGCCGAGCCGGCGTACCGCCGCGCGGCGCCAGCGGCGGTCGACGTTGCAGCTCAGGAGATGGTTGAGCAGGTCGTAGCGCGGCGCGATGGCCGTGAACATGCGGCGCACGTAGGACCGTTTGGCCTCGCCGCCGGGCGGAAATGCGACCACTTCGGACGCGGGAGACGGCGCCATAGGCGCGAAAGATAGGCCGAGCGACCTTCGAGGCGCCAGCGACCAGGACGTGGTCGCGTGGGCAAGGCAGGGTTACGAACGGGCGTTCCGCGAGCTGGTGCGGCGCTACGAGCGGCCCGTCTTCGCGCTCGTCTATCGCATGGTGCGCGACCGCGCGCTGGCCGAAGACCTGGCGCAGGAAACCTTCGTCAAGGTCCTCAACGGCATCGCCACGTACAAACCCGAATTCAAATTCTCATCGTGGATCTTCAAGATCGCGAACAACGCCGCGATCGATCATCTGCGCCGCCGCGAGCTCGACACCCTGTCGCTCGACGGCTCCCCCCACGCCAGCTCCATCGAGGAAGCGAGCGCCAGCGCTCCGCAGCTGGGAGCCAAGGGCGAGTCGGCCCTGGACGAGGTGGTGCACCGCGAGCTGGGCGGCGCCATCGAGCGCGCCATCGGCCGGCTGCGGCCCGAGTACCGCGCCTGCATCCTGCTGCGCTTCGTGGAGGGGTATTCCTATGAAGAAATCGCCCAAACCATGGAGCTGCCGCTCGGGACCGTGAAGACCTATATCCACCGAGCGCGTAACGAATTACGGACGTTGCTAAGTGACCGCGTAGCTTGAAACCGGCCTGTTTGGGCCTGCGTAGGAGACTCACATGATCGACAACAGCAAGCAGCACCTGACCCCGGAGGAAGTGGATCTCTGGGCCGAGGGCCTCCTGGCCACGGACCGCACGATGCATCTCGCCGAGTGCGGCCATTGCCTCGCCCTGGCGGAAGCGGAGCGGAAGCTGGTGCTCGAATTGGCGCAGCTGCCGCGCTTCGCACCGGCGTCCGGGTTCGCGGATCGCGTGATGGCGCAGGTCAAGGTCCCGACGCCCTCGGGGGGTTACAAGGCCTAGGCGCGAACCACTGCGCCTACGCCCACCCCCAGCAGTCGCACCGCGCTCCCCTCGCGCGCTGCAACCTCCACTTCGCCGTTCGAACCCACATACGCCACGAGTTGACCGCGCTCCACGTCGCTGTACGTGCGCCGTAGCGGGCCCACATCCACCTCGTCTACTCTGATGCGGACACCGGGCTCCACGTGCGCACCGGGAATGTTCGTCACCAGCGTGCCGAAACGATCGACGTAGATGACCTGACCCACCAACGCCACACCGTCCAATCGCGGCGTGGGGAGTGGGGAGTGGTAGGGGTCGGTGATCGGCGAGCCCATCTGCTCGAGCGGCGTGCCCGTCGCAAGCCGGGCGGCGGCGATCGCGAACACGTCGCGCGCGTGGAAGGTCGGCGCGGCATCGGACGGAATCGGTAGCGACACGAAGCGTCCCGCAGCGGCGATGCCGGAGAGCAGGCCGTTGTCGGGCGCGACGAAGTAATGGCCACTGGCCACGGCCGCGAGCGCGCGGCGTGCCGTGCCAACACCGGGGTCCACCACCACCAAGTGGATACTCCCCGGCGGAAACCGGGGCCAGGTCCGGCCGAGCACATATTGCGCGCCGCGGATATCGGCGGGAGGAGCGTGATCAGCGCCATCAGACGGTCGCGCGGCGCCAGCGGCCGCCGCGCCAGAACAGGGTCATCGCCACGCCCCGCAACACCGCGGTGAGCGACAGCGCGATCCATATCCCCAGCAAACCGATCGCCCTGGACCACCACGCCGAGAGCGGCACGCGCAGCGCGGTGAGCGACAGGCTCGTCACCTGCGGCCACAGGGTGTAGCCCGCCCCGGCGAGCGCGCCCTCGAAGATCAACTCGAAGGTCTGTCCCACCTGCGCGAACGCGATCACACGAAGGTAGAGACTCCCGTCTGCGATCACGGCCGGATCGGTGGTGAAGAGGCCCGCGAGGGTTCGCGGGAACAGGAAAAACAGGATGGCCGTGGTGACGGTCACCAGGAGACAATAGCGCACCGTCAGGCGCACGGCGTCGCGGGCCCGCTGCTCCAGCCCGGCCCCGAGATTCTGCCCCACGAGGGCGCTGGCCGACAGCGAGAACCCGGA
>WNFG01012789.1_pt1 | contig 13534 bp, 12 predicted proteins | sample 5400431 | NCBI WGS metagenome assembly WNFG01 (sample SAMN13153346, study PRJNA577476) | soil metagenome | isolation source: 120 cm saprolite under Douglas fir tree site 2 hole 3 replicate 2 | place: USA:California | collected 2015-04-18
GCGCTGGTCGGTTGGATCGAGCGGAAAGTCGCTCCTTGGCAAAAGGACATTGCCGGGATCGCGGGCGCTCCGTCTAAAAATAATCGCCTATATTTACTTTATTAACCCGGAATAAACGCCGACATCCTTACTTCAACCCCGGCTTTCTTCATTTCTTCTTGGTAAAGGCGATGAATATGTGACGATTGATCTTCATACTCGATTTGAGCGCCGCCCTGCTTTACGCTGGTCGAAATCCCGCCGAACCATGACTTGCGCTTACTTTCGGTGAACGGATAGCGCAAGCTTCCGAGCGCGGTAGCGATATATCTTGCAGGCATCGGGCTGGTATTGAAATGCTGATGAAACATTTGGTCCGGCGGAGCGAAAACGACTCCATGCCGCCAATCTATGCGATGAAAATCTTCATCACCCTCGTACCATAATAAAGAATATCCGCTCCCGGTCACGCACATGACATGATAATCGGCGCCGTGGCGGTGCGCCTTTTTATAAGTACCGACCGGCATATCAGAGACGTGCGCGTGCATGGTGCCATCGGCAAGGATCAGCATAATATTGCCCCCGCCTGCGCCGCGCCCGCTGAAGTCGTGAAGTTTTACCGTGTTGACATCCGGAATGAAATTAGTTTCCCACATATGATTTCCCGGCCGTACGGGAATAAAATCCCCTTCCCCGCTGAAGTATTTTGCGTTGCCCGCACGCTCGGCAAAATCCCAGTCATTGTTAAAAATGAACTCCTCGTTATGCAGCAAGTTCAACATGATGGGTAAGCTGGTAGTAGAAACCATTAAGGCGCGATCAGAGCCGCTGCCGTTGAAATGCCGGTATTTAGCGTTAAGAGGAATAGCGAACAAGCTCCGGGGACCCCATTCAAAGGTATGTTTACGGCCGGCGCCGGTTTCGACCGTGGTGCTGCCCTGGCCGCGTAATATATAAACAACCTCTTCGTACACGTGACGCTGCGGCGAAGTAGCGGCGGCGGGGGGTATATCCAGCAGGAACATGCAGACAAAATCACCGCGTCCCTTAAGATGCACCGCGGCGCCATTGACATCGAACCGCGCCCAAGGACGGGTTTCCACCTTGAACAGATCGACCCCCAAGTCCGCGACGACAGGTATATCCTCTCTCTTAATCCATTCTAAATAGGAGTCCACCGCTATTTTTATTGCGTTGGGGTCACTCATAGGCTGCTCCGCTGATTATACGGGAAATCATTCACCATCGGCTCGCGAGTATAGATGATGTCCGCATCGCTTAAAAGGTCGCGACCGGACGCCGGTGTTATCAGCCGCGCGGGCCGAAACGGTCTTTCCGGAGCCCGCTATCCCTGTCCGTACGGGTAATGGTACGATTCTTCCGTCCTGATTCGACTTAAAGAGGAAGTGAGCATGCCGCAATCACTGAAACAAACCCTCGATCTTCCCGGGCTCGTGGTGCCGCCATTGACGCCGTTTCGTGCGGACGGCGGCATCGACTACCCTGCCCTGGCTACCGAAGTGGATTATATTTTGGATCAAGCCCGTCCAGCGGTGCTGGCTATCGCGGCGGTTGAAGCGCAAGAATATCAATTTCTGTCCGATCATGATCGCGCTAAACTCATTCGATCCACGGCGGATATGGTCGCCAAGCGCGTTCCTATCCTGGTCGGCGTATCCCACCCATCGATCATGAAAGTCAAAGAACTCTGCTCGCTTGCAACGGAAGTGGGAGCGGACGCAGTACAGGTTTTAATTCCATTGCGGCCGTCGGGCGGAGCGGCTTCGCGTGAAGAGCTGATAAAATATTTTACCGCGGTAGCGAAATCCACCGATGTTCCCATGTTTGCCTATCACAATCCCGGACCGGGAGCTGAATTGGGGCCGGCGGATCTGTGCGCGTTGTGCAGGATTCCCGGCGTGCAAGCCTGTAAGGAGAGCAGCCGAAACTTGCGGCACATCGGCTTAACCCAATCCATGTTGCCGGAAGATGTTCTTTACTTTACGACCATGGAGGTATTGTCGGCGTCCTTGGATCTTGGCTGTGCCGGCGGCACCATGCCGCCGCCGGGCGCGGTAATCGGCCGCAAGATTATCGACGCCTATCGCCGCGGCGACTACGCCGAGGCCAAGAGATACCAGCGAATGTTCATGGCATTCCCGGGCCCGTGGATGCGCTATGGACTGGTTGCCGTCATGAAGGCGGCGATGAACGCAATCGGCGTGCCGGTCGGCGATCATTATCCTCCATTCGGGCAGATAACCGAGGAAGACCGCGCGGCCATCAGCGACTTTGTGCGCAACCAACTCGGGCTCGGTAACGCCGAGACTTCACATCAGGCTTCGGGCGGGAGGCGATGATGAGCAGCGTGTTGGTGGAGTCTTCAGACACGGCCGCAACCATCCGTCTCAACCGGCCCGACCAAAAGAATCTTTTCGACGATGATATGCTGAACGATATCCATCGCGCCCTCGACCAAGCGGATCGAGACCGGCTCCTGGTATTTGTCGGGACCGGCGAGGGATTTTCCATCGGTCGCCCCCGGCATACCAATGTCCACAGCGGCGGCGGCGCCGCCGCGCGCAAAGCGCTTGAAGGCGTCATGCAACTGAACCTCCGGGTCGCCGAATGGCGCGCCCCGGCGCTGGCTTTTGTCCATGGCTACGCCGCCGGGGCCGCGTTGGGCATGGCGCTGCATTGCGACATTGTCGTGGCGGCGGAGGGGACGCAATTTTCTTTTCCGGAAATTACCTACAATCTGCCGCCCTCGCTGGTCGCGTCTTATCTCGGTCGTGTTGCCGGGCACCGGGCGGCCCGGTATTTGGTGATGACCGGCAACGCCATTGACGCCGAAACCGCGTTAAAAATGAATCTCGTGAGCCGGGTCGTCGGCCGCGATCAACTGGATTTGGAAAGAGAAAATCTCATCCAGCAGCTGGGCGGCCGGCTGCCGGCCGAGATCGAGATTAAGAAAAGTCTCGATTTATTTCGTATCCCCTCGCCTAAACCGGCGGAAGATTTAAGAAGCGGTCTGGATGCGGTCATACAATGGGGCGCCAGGATGGCCCCGTCTCAGTCCAAAAAATAAAGGAGGATATTGCATGCTATATGATTTATCTGTTCCGATTGAAGAAGGCATGGCGAAGATCCCGGTCCTCCCCGAGGTGAAGATAAGGCTGGTGCATGGTCTAGCCGAAGGCGCGCCGCTGGAGATTCGAGAGTTGACCATCGCAACGCACATCGGCACCCATATGGATGCCCCTTCCCACGCCATTCTGGGCGGCCGCACGATTGATGAAATTCCGTTGCAGGACGTTTGCGGGCCGTGTGTCGTGATCCGGGTGGCGGCGCAGCCCGGGCACGCGATCGCCTTAACCGAGGTATTGCATAGCGGCCCGGAGATTCAACCAGGCGACATCGTATTGCTCGACACCGGCTGGGCGGCGCGGCGGCAAGACCCAAGCTACTTTGCGAACCCGTATCTCGCGCAGGACCTGGCCGATTACCTGGTCAAGCAACAGGTTAAAGTGGTGGGTGTGGACTGCATCACGGTCGATATGCCGGTGTCGGCGCGGCCGCCGGGTTTTAACTTTCCGATTCACCGGACGTTGCTGGGCAACGGCGTGCTGATCATTGAAAACCTGGAAGACATGTCCGCGGTCAGCGGCAAACGCGGTTATATTTGGGCATTTCCCATCAAAATAAAAGGCTCCGACGCAGGCCACGTGCGCGTCGTGTTTAGCTTACAGAAAATTGCGACTTAACCGGTCGTACCATGCATACGCGTCGAGACCCCATGCCTTAGAGTTGTACCCAAGGTGAGCACATGGCTGAACCGCTTAATGTTGTCATTGATCTCTCACACCACCAAGAGCAGGTCGACTTCGAAAAGATCAAGGCCTCCGAGATTGTCGGGGTGATCCATAAAGCCACCGAGGGGTCCGCGTTCGTCGACAAAATGTATACGACTCGACAAGATCAGGCGCGTCAAGCAGGCTTGTTGTGGGGCGCGTATCACTGTTGGCGGCGATGGATCTGACCAAGCCGACTTTTTCTTGAACACGATCAAACCCGACGCGCAGACGCTTATCGTCTTGGACTATGAGGCCAATTTAACCGGCCCAACGATGACGCTGAATCAAGCGCGCGAGTTTGTCGAACATGTCAACGAGATCACGGGGCGCTATCCCGGGCTCTACTCGGGGCACCTCATCAAGGAACAGCTGGCCGGCGTGACACCGGCAGACCCGATCTTGTCGCATTGTTTTCTGTGGATTGCCCAATACAACGGACCAAAGCCACTCAACATTCCGCCGACATTTAACACCTGGACATTCTGGCAATATACCGACGGCGTGCATGGGCCTGAGCCGCACCGTATCGACGGCGTCGGTCAATGTGACCGAAACCAATTCAACGGAAGCTTGGCGCAGCTAAAAAAATTGTGGGGCGTCACAACCTAGGAGAGGGAGACCGGGTAGTGTCTCAGTTTGAAAGCTGAGCAATTTCTTCCAGCGTCCAAATATGATCCGTAACACCCGCTTGCATTGCCGGTGTTTCTACGAGAAAACCGAGTATTTTGGCGCGGTCCTTTATGTTCAGCCTGTTCATATGAACATTAATATGTGACCGCTCACGTATGCCAATCAGTTTGCTGAAAAATTATTCCTTCATAGCTGTATATTTGGCTTGCATTCCACCAATGATTGATTTATATGTCAATATATGATCAAATACAAGACTGCGTGGGTAGGGGGTCATTGTTTCCCTGGCGTCCAGCCCTACCTTTCACCAGCCCTGTACGAGACATTTTTGTATCAAAGTCAATCAAAGATTTTATAGATGGTCCGTGGATAAACGATAGCCAAGAGCAGCGAGCTGGTCACCTACAAGCGGACTTGGACTCGTTTATTGGAGGCGACAACATCGTTGTATCGATGACTCCAACTAAAGCTCGCAGCGCCTATATGGGGCTGCTTAATCCGACAAGCGATGGTGTATGGGACATTAGAAGCCGAGACCCGAAACCAGGCATACGGGTATTTGGAAGGTTCGCCGAAAAGGATGTATTTGTTGCCCTTGTGTGGTGTGAGCGGTCGCCCTTAGGGGCTACGGATTCCCGCCAATGGAGAGATGTGATCGAACAATGTAAAACGGAATGGCGCAATCGATTTCATGCATATCAAGCAATTTGTGGAGACAACGTTCATGACTACCTATCCAACAACTTCGTTGTGGTCTGAGGTTCGTGGTGCCAACGAACTATCCCAAAAGGCGCTTGGATATTTCCAGGCAAGACTAAAAAACAGGCTCCACCAGTTGGTGATTGGCGAGTTCATAAAGCAAGAAAAAAGTGGCACAACCAAGGCCGACATCGCCCGCCGCATCGGCAAAAGACCAGAGCAGATAACTAGATTGCTTGGGGCACCGGGAAATTGGACCTTAGATACAGTGAGCGATCTATTGCTTGCCATGGGTTCCGAGCTAGCAGCACAAGCGATAAGATTCGATGATGTGGAATCTCGTGCTGTTACGTCCATAGAATGGCAAATAGAACCAACGAAAAGAAAACCTGGTCCTAAGCTCCGAGTAATTTCTCAGGGCACTACTGCCGATAGACCTGTGGCCGCAACGGGCAGCTAAATGGAGAATATTTGGTCTGTACTTTGTTCTAAAGGAATCGTTGATCAACGAACTAGCATGGTGAGCCTTATAGATACGTTGGACGCCCTTGATATCGAGGGGGACCCTCCGTCAGTTGACTCGCAAAATCCTGTACTCATCGGGCCAACATCAATTCATCTAGTTAGTTTTTGGTATCGATCAGACAACAATAAACCAGAAACGGGCAAGTGTAGATATATTTTAGTAGCGCCCGATGGAGAGGAATTTGGTCAACAGGAGGTAGAAATAGATTTAGAAAATACCCCGAGCAAGCACCTCATTATTGGGATTCCAGCGCTTCAATACGTCGGTCTTGGTTATTATTATTTTCTCGTGGAGAAAATGGACCAAGGGGAAAATAGGTGGTCAAGAACAGCGCGCTTGCCTCTACTAGTGAGAAGCCAAACCAAAAAGGACTAGGCATCCCTAGCGGTTTTTACGCCATCTTGCTCTGGCCGCTTTCCTTGCGCTTCCCATCAAAATAAAAGGGTTCGACGCAGGTCACGTGCGCGTCGTGTTTAGCTTACAGAAAATGGTGACTTAACCGGTCGTACCATGCTGATGTCGGGTAAAGCAAGCAGCATATAAATACGTTTGTGATCGGTTCTATGTTCTTCCATACGGTTCCATGCGTTAATGAAGCCATCTGTCCGGAACAACTCCACTGAAGGTACATTAGCAAGCGTGCGCCGGCCCTCAGTATGCGCGACGGGACTTCCAAGTCTCCCTCGCGCCCTCGGTCTCGGCGCAACCTTGCGGTGTCAGGCTCCGCCTGCACCGCCCTCGGCCGCCCTGCGGTCGAGCCATACACCGGCTCCCACGCGCCTACCTCGTACTACGCGCCTTCGCTTCGCTCTCCATGGCGCGCAGCGAATGACCCGAGCCCGTGATATTAATGAGATCGCAAATCGCCTGAATAGGGACAACGTTCTTGAGTTCACTCTACATACAATAATAAATTTTCATAATTTGTACGAGGCTGCGAAGACATTGATTAACGAAAAAGCTCTCTATGGAGCTGGCCAGAGCCTTGCAATATCAGCGCTCGAAGAGCTTGGAAAGCTATTCCTCAGCGCTGGTTATTTGATGAATCTATTCTCTGCCGATAATTTTATAAGGGGTGTCTATTTGCATAAGCGCAAACAAATTCTCGGAAAAGTGATGGCGCGGATAGCTCCCATCATAACTGCCTTAGGAGAGGTAAAAAAAGAAGCCGAGGCAGCTATAAGTATTGATGAGTTTTTTGCCAATATTGATAAAGATATCTCCGACCTGGTAGAGACAAAGTTATCAAGTAACAGCTTTATTTCAGAGATCGAAAATATACTCAAAGAGAATTTGGAGGAACAGCGAAAAAACGGGCTATACGTCTCCATCGCTAATCGGGACAATCGTAACTGCATATCGCATCCGGGTCAGGTTACGGAGGCCGAGGCTAAATCGATTCTTAATGTCGTAGCGACTTTCGACTATGTAATTAATCAACACGTCTTGCATGGACCGGAACTTAAATTTAGTTCATTGCATGAGAGCGATTTTTCAGGACAAGTTTCGGTAGATAAGCTTAAGTTATTGATCGATGAGATGTGCAAAAAATCTGAACACTATCTGGTCGCTACTAACTAAAGAGCGCTAACGCCGCCCTACTTCACCCCTACCAAGAGCAGCATAGCCTTACCCCGCGCGGCACCGGCTTTATGTCCGGCCGCCGGGCATCCATGATATCAGGGACCAACTTGATTTGCTCCGGAGTCGACAAATTTGACGAACACCTCTATCGCTTCTGATAGCGCCTCTCTGATACGGTCTGTCACCGCAGGCCACTCGGACGCCTTGAACAGGAAGTGCTGCGAAGTCTGAGAATCGAATGTACCTGAGACATGCGACCATCTCAGAGGTTGCATACGAGGCCCACCGTCGATCGGGAAATTTACTCGACCACCAGGTTGTCCAACGTAACCCTTACGCGTTATGTAGCCATCCAACGAAAACCTACTTTGAGATTGGTTCTCTATCAACTGGCGGTAGAAGGAAATGAAACTCAATTGCATATCCCGGGCTGGCTGAGACTTTGCGTTGGGATGGCCGGCTGCGCCCATACTTACTGTGAAGGTCGCATTGCGCTCTTCGCAAAGGAATAACTGGAGTAGATGTACCCTACCTAGGGCGTCGCTTTCATCCTTGAGCGTCAATTCCACGCCGCCCACGCCGATGTAACCAGAACGTGGACCCATGATGACTCTAAACTCTTCGTTTCGCAGGATAGTTGTGTCGCGAACTTCAGAGATCAAGGTGCCGGTACGGATAGTAGCGGCCACCTTTCCGAGCTCGTCTCTCAGCCAACCGAGCAGGCTCTCTATGACTGTCGCTAGGGTACGGGACTCAACGGCACGCGCTGCAGCGTTCTCTTCGGAAACAATACGGTTTTCTACAGCCCGCTTCTGGAGACGCTCGATTGCGGCCAGCCCCGTCGGACTGAGTGGAAGCTGACGCGCAGTCTGCTCCCAATCAACGATCTTCTGAATCTCCTGCTCCACCTCACGCATGTCTTGCAAACGAGATTGCGGTGGGCAGATCATCTTTGAGAGAAGGAGGTCGAGCAGGTGGTATCGCTCTCCCTTGTTGAATATCTGGCTGTATGCCTCTTCATGTAGGCGTTCGCGGGGAAGTACCCTTCCTCCGGTCACCATGAAGTAGATGACCTTGCCAAGGGAGTAGATGTCGGCAGAGGGTGTCACATTGAGCTGGCCGCCCGACTCGAGCTCGGGCGCCATGAAACTCTGCGGGCCTACGACCTCTCCTGTTTCGGTTGCCCGTTCTATCTTTGTGATCAGGCAAATCCCGAAATCCGTAAGCCACACCTCGTGTCCATCTCCGGTGAAAAGGATATTCGCCGGCTTGATGTCACGGTGGATGATCCCTGCGAAATGGGCGGCGGCAAGTGCCGAAGCGATTTGTTTGGCCACCTGAAGAGTGCTCTCAATTGAGCCCTTATACAAGCCAAGGCGCCCACTTTTGGTCAAGTCCCCTCCCTCAGCGATTGGCATTACAAGGTATTGCTTGTCGGGGTTCACGTCAGTGGCGTCCAGCATCGAATGGTCCACGAGCTTGATGACATTTGGGTGATCAAGGCTCTTTATAGCCTCGACTTCCTGTCGGAATCTCTCGTGCCGCGCCGGGTTGGTGACTCGTTTTAGCGCGAACTCACCCGACCGTTCGCCAGTATCATCGATAACTCGGAAGACCTCGCTCTGACCACCACCTCCAAGTCGAGGGCGATCAATTAGCTTCCATCTGCCGCCGTAAATTTTTGCCATTCAGTTAGCTCCTGAAACTAATCTCCTAACGGCTCGGATTACTTGGCCACGAAGATAAACGGGGGCGCTTCCCTTTATCCGCTCCTTCAAAGGGAAACGTCCCCTTTAATTTCTTCACGGTATAAATAATCTCATTTGGAAAGGTCACTCTAGATTTCATTTCACTTGATCGGCCATGAGGGAATCGCCGCATCAATCTCTGTCTGGAGCCGAATCGTTTCGTTAATCGCGGAGATCACACGCTGGTAATGAACCAGTTCGTCGAAGGTCAAAAGACGCCCTTTGTGGTCCTTAAGCCACTTTTGGCATACCTGATAACCGCCTATGTGGAAACTCCATACCTGTGTCGGTACGCCTTCGAAGTATTGCTCAGCATTGATATAGATCCGCCCGATGTCCGGTGAACCTGGTGAATTCTGGCCGGTTAGCCGGTCAGAATCGGTAACGAAATCCACTTTCACTACTTCGTTACTTCCCGCGATTGGAAAACGCGAAATTTCCTTACCAAATTCCTCCATCAAGTGCAGGGCAACCAGCCGTCTACCATTCGCGCACAAGGTTGAAAAGAGCTTGGTGTCAGAGGTGAGTGGCAACCGAGGAAAATCAATCTTTAGGAATTGCGCGTAGCGCACGCGATAAGTCGGTGAATAAAGCACCGCGTAGGCGTAATTAAATACATCTTCTGGCCCAAATGTGCTTTTAAGATCGCCGAGACCGTCGGAAACAAACCGGAGTTTGAGTTTCTTAGAAAAGCTGTCAACGAACTCGGGTGCAAGATTTGGTCTGCGCCCACTTGGCGAGCCTGAAGATTCGGTATTATCAAAGAGATCAGCTTTTTCGGTGGGGTAGAGATACAGTGGGAACAGATAGTTGACTTCCTTAATTGAAACCGTATGAAGCTGCATCAAGTCTCTGCAGCAGAATGCGTGTTCCCAGCCACGTCCAATCTCAACTTGCCTAGTTGTAGCCAAGCACATATTTGCCTTATGGACCACATGCCGCATAACCTCGTTTCGAGGCATGCAATGGAACCCTCGGCTGTGCCCGGTGTAGTATGTGAATCTATAATCAAAGGGGCGATAGATAATGCGGGTCAAATGCCTACGGTCTGGCCCTGATCGAATTACATCTTTTTGAGCTAGACTTACTTTCCAGTCTCTCACATCCTTTCCTAGGGAGTATTTTTCTCTCGCAATTTCTGGGTCAAGCTGAGCAAAATCTCCAATAACTTCCCAGATTCGATTTTCCTCGAACCTTATCGTGAAGTCATCTCTAGCGGTAGCGATCCCCAAGCTGTTTAGCGGCATTGCATCAGTGATTCTCCAACCCTGTCCGTACTCGTCCTGTAGTTCGGTGTCTTTTGACACGAACAAATAAGTAGGACCCTGCGGAGTGAGGTTCTTCCACTCTGTTGAATGTAAGTCATGTTCCAAGAGCCACGAGTATTTTTTATCACGCAACCCCCAAAGCTCCACATGACGCACTGCGACCGCCCCCCCTTTTTTAGGCGACTTAACGAAAAGGCCAATTGCGACCCCTTGCTGAATATCAAAAACGTTTTCATCCTTGCTACCGTCTGGCGCAACTTCCTTTTTCTTGCTGTTACCATGCAGGTCAATCACATAAATGCCATCGAATGTCTGCATTAATGATTCACGCATACCACGAAACGTTGCGTTGTCGAGGTAGCCATGGTTGGTGATAAAGGCAAGGATGCCGTAACCGGTCTGCTCGATGCGCCATTGAGCAAAGCGGATGAACTTGACGTAATCATCGTTCAGCCATTTTGGATTACGCTCGCCGAGTGATTGACCGTTAACTTCGAAGTAATTGCCGGTCTTCTGCGCTGTCATGATGTCGTGGCCACGTAGCAGATTACGAATCCAGTCGCCGGTATTAGCTGAGTGTCCCGAATACGGCGGATTACCGAGCACCACCATAATCGGCGCGTCTTTCTTTACTTCGCCTGCACTTACTGCTTCTTCAGCAATCATCTTTGCGAATAGCGGGAGACCGACAAGCTCGTGCGGTTCGTCGAGCGTGTTGGTTAGGTAAACACGCAACCGCTCCTCGGAAGCGAAGTCGTAACCGCTTCCCTTCAGTTGCAGATCGAGCTTCATATGTGCGACCGCATAAGGCGCCATGAGAAGTTCGAATCCATAGAGCCTCGGCAGTAGATGTTCGGCCACGTATCCAGGCCACATGCCAGCGTTACCCGTAAAGTGCTGTCTTATCTGATTGATCACGAAGTACAAAAATGTGCCGGTGCCAGTAGCCGGATCGAGTATTTGCACGCGATGGACTTCGCGCTCAGCCCTAATCTCGACCTCCTTGCCGCCTTTGATCTGCTTTTTACCCGTTCCGAACTTCACCTTAACTTTGCTTGCGTCCGCGAACCCGTCCTTTAGACCGAAATCGCTCTTGAGAATGGCGTCAACCGAACGCACGATGTAGCTTACGACCGGCTCGGGTGTATAGTAGACGCCGCGCATTTCGCGTAATTTGGGGTCGTAAGCCGTAAGAAAAGTTTCGTAGAAGTGAACCACGGGATCTTCCTGCTGAGTGTGCTTCCCGAAATTTTCCAGAATTGAATTCATGTCAGCACGCGCAAGCAGAAGCGCCAGATCATCGACTGCCCAGGCAATGCGATCGTCAAGCTCGATACCCGCGATCTGCTGAAACACCTTGCGCAGAAATGGGTTGGTCTTAGGCAACTCGCGGGCGGCCACTTCTCGCGTGAATCCGGAGCCGATATGGTTGCAGCGTGCCGCGAATAAGCCGTAGCAGATTGTTTGCGCATACATGCCAGCAAACTGCGGCGGCGTGAGGTCGGCGATAAGCACTTGCTTGAAGCCCTCATACTGCGAGTGCAGGTCGCCGCTTGGGGCTTCTGCAGTAAAAGCTTTTGCGATCAGCTCTCGAATCATGCGTGCCATCGCTGCCATTTTTTGCGCAAGTTCGCGAGGCGTGCCGACAGCCTCGACTTCCGCCTGAAAGAACCCGGAAAAGAGTTGTGCGGTTTGCGCGATTCCCTCCGGATCAGATTTGATCACGCCGTTCTTTTGGACGTGGGCGATTCGCGCGCTCGTAACCGGCTCGCCGTTACGGAAATAACGAAATTCGAGGTAGTCAGTCAAGATAAGGTTGTGCAAGCTTGCTCGATAGCGCTTGAGCTGCTCATCCTCCTCAATCTCATCGAGCGACTTGCCTACGTCTTTTGCTTCGACGTAGCCGATAGGGATAGGGCCTTTGGTAACAATAAAATCGGGCGCGCCACAAGCTACCCGTTTAGGCTCGTTCGTCGCAGTGACGCCGGTAGCAAGTGATTCAATCAATGTCTTGAGAGCGGGGCGGTAAGTATGTTCGGTCGCATTACCCGCTTTGAGAGCACTAGAAACGGATGTCAGGTAGTGTTTGAAAGGCATGTTCTTGACTGGTTGTTATTAACGATGATGCGCTCGCTAGTGGGCGCCTCTCCTTAACCGGGGATTATAATCGGTTAGTCAGAAATGGCTAGGGCGCCGCAGCAGTAACCTAGCCGATGGGCAAACAGCCTCGTTGCATTAGGTGCATCGAACTGACACGCTCCAGTGCCCAGATTTGTCCGGATGGGGGAGTCGCGTCAGACGCCATCGCGCCCGGAGATCTCCGTTTGCCAAGGCGCGATTTTGCGTTCGATCCAGGTGACCAGCGCCGTGAGCCCCACCGCCAGCGCCATGATGAGGATGATCGGCACGAACATCGCCGCGGTGTCGAACTTGTTCGCCGCGTTGAGGATGATTCCGCCGAGGCCGGAGACGGAAGTAAAGAACTCCGCCACTACCATCGCGATTACCGCCTTTCCCACCGCCAGCTTCAAGCCGGCGATGATGTAAGGCAGCGTCGCCGGCAACACGATTCTCCACATGACCGCCGAGGGCGGCGCAACGAACGAGGCGCCGACCTCGATCAGCGACTTCGGCACGGCACGCACGCCTTCCCAAGTGTTAATGCAAATCGGGAAGAACGACAGCACGAAAATGATGACCATCTTCACCGTAAAGCCGAGACCGAACCAGATCATGAACAGTGGCGCCAGCGCGACCAGCGGCATGGCGTAGCCGGCGGTGACATAGACGCCGAAGGCGGCAGCCATGACCGGATAGCGGCCGAGCACCAAGCCGGCCGGCACGCCCGCCAGCGCGGCAAGGGTGTACCCGGCTGCCAGTGGTTGCAGGCTCGCGCCCAACGCGCTTGCCAGTTCACCGCTGCGCATCATCTGCACAAACGCCATCGCGATAGCGCTCGGGTAGGACCCGAGCAGCGGATTCACGCCGCGGCCGACGAACTCCCATACCATGGCAAACACCAGCAGCGAGATAAACGTCACCACCGCGGCGCGCAGGCGTGGTTTGCCGGATGCGGGCGCGAGCTGCATTGCCGGTATTGCGGGTCGGTCAGGGTAGCGCAGATCGTCTGTCATTGGGTTCTCGTTTTCCTTAAAAAAAATTAGCAGGCTGCGACCGCCGCGCCGGCATCATGCAGCGATTTCCACAGGCGAAAGCGCGTGCGGGCAAAGGCCTCGCTCGCAC
>WNFG01006690.1_pt1 | contig 13532 bp, 13 predicted proteins | sample 5400431 | NCBI WGS metagenome assembly WNFG01 (sample SAMN13153346, study PRJNA577476) | soil metagenome | isolation source: 120 cm saprolite under Douglas fir tree site 2 hole 3 replicate 2 | place: USA:California | collected 2015-04-18
TGCCGCGGCTGTGGGCCCACGACAGGCGCGGCGAGAACGGCACATCGACGGCGGTGGCGCTGGTCGACAGGGATGGCCGCGTGCTGATCGCCCAGCGGCCGGCGGGAAAGCCGATGGCCGGGCTGTGGGAGTTTCCCGGCGGCAAGGTCGATCCCGGCGAGACTCCCGAAGAGGCGCTGGTGCGCGAACTGCATGAGGAGCTCGGCATCGAGACGGCGACGAGTTGCCTGGCGCCGATTGCTTTCGCCAGCCACGGCTACGACAAGTTCCATCTGCTGATGCCGGTCTTCGCCTGTCGCAAGTGGAACGGCCTGCCGCGGCCGCGCGAAGGCCAGGCGCTGAGGTGGGTCCCGCCGGTCGAGCTCTCGCGCTATCCCATGCCGCCGGCCGACCTGCCGCTGGTCGGGCTGCTGCGCGACCTTCTATGATCCGGCAAGAGCGGGCAGGGTGCTGCCTTCGCGCCAGCCGAGCAGCCGGCGGAAGATGACGGCCTGGACCGTCGCCACGATGCCGGCGGCGGCGTAGGAGACCAGGATCCCGACCGTCCAGGTGACGACCGCCGCGGCCTCCCGCGCGCCCAGCACCCCGCTCATCAGGCCGAGCATGACCAGCGTCGCCATGGCCGTAACCAGTGCGCCGGCGAAGCCGATGAGGAAAAGCGCGGCGATGACGGTCCAGGCGTTGCCGCGGCTGTGGGCCCACGACAGGCGCGGCGAGAACGGCACATCGACGGCGGTGGCGGCCAGGCCGTAGCTGACGCGCAGCGCCAGCAGCATCGACACGATGAAGCCGGCCGCCAGCGGCGGCGCCATCGCCTGCTGGCGTGTCGCTTCCGGATCGAGCGGGGCGCCCGGCGTGAGCGCCGCGGGATCGAGCGAGCCCACGGTGAGGACGAGGGCCCCGATCAGGACGAAGGTGACGCCGGCGACCTTGATCAGGTGCACGAGATAGGCCCACTCGCGCGGCGACCAGCCCAGTCCGGGCAGGCGGCCGACGCGGCTCGGCCCCAACAGAACAACCCTCTGCCAGGCGACCATGAACATCACGGTCGGCACGACATCGAGCGCCTTCTCGACCAGCACCGCGATCAGGGAATCCGGCGCGAGCGCGGCGCCGACCAGGCGGATGGCGACCGAGACGATCCACGGAATGGTGACGAGGTGGAAGAACAGGCGGAGCCTGCCGAAGAAGAAGCTGAATCCCTCCGACAGCACGTCGCTGAACGACAATTTCACGGCCGGCACGATCTAGCCCCGCCCCACCTTCTCGCCGGCGCTCTCCTCGGTGCTGCCCAGCGCGTCGGCCAGGCGGGCCGCGGCACTGCCCGGCTTGATGGGCTTGGGCTGCGAGGCATCGGGCCGCCAGCCGTGCAGGAACAGCACCTCGAAGCTTGCGGCGACCCGGCCGGAGGGCAGCGCGAAGCGCTCGCCGTAGATCTCGGCCGCGCGCAACAGTGTGGCGCGCCGCGCCAGCCCGCGACGGCGTTCGACGATCAGGTTGCTTTCGCCCATGGCGCCGAGGTCGCGCATCAAGGCGAGCGCATTGTCGTATTCGACGTCGATCGTTTCGCCGTCGGCCACCGGCAGGGCAAAGCCGGCGCGCTGCAGCAGACCCGCGGCGTCGCGCAGATCCGCAAACGGCGAGACGCGCGGGCTGAGGCCGCCTTCGACCTCGCTTTCCGCGGCGGCCAGGGCCTCGCGCAATTGCCACAACGTGGAGCCGCCCAGCATGGCGCCGAGCAGCAGTCCGTCGGGCTTCAGGATACGGCCGATCTGGATCAGCGTACCCGGCAGGTCGTTGACCCAATGCAGGTCCATCGCGCTCATCACCAGATCGAAGCTTTGCGGCGCGAAAGGCAGGAACTCTTCGTCGGCTACCACCGCTGGCCCGCGCGCGCGGCGGGCAAAGCCATGGCCGAGGTCCAACCGCACCAGGCACTCCACGGTCTTGCGTGGCCCGAGCGCCGAGGCGATTTCATCGCCATGCGAGCCGATGTCGAGGGCGAGGGGAAAGCTGCGGCGCACGTCGTCCAGACGCTCGACCAGGCGCTCGGCGATCTCGCGTTTGAGGAAGGCTCGGCGATCCCAATCGCGCGCCGCCCGCTCACGCCTGCGGCGAAGCAGGACGCGGTCGAAGACCAGGAGAGGGTCGGCGGACGTCACGCCCGTGTATGTAGGGCCAAAGTCCTGCGCCCGGTAGGGGAGCCGCCATCCTGTCGGCGCATTTCGATGGTCTGATGCCGGCATGTTGCCCGCTGGATTGAGCCACGCCTGTGCCCAAGCGGGCCGCTTGTTGCTCGATTCAGTGCTGCCGCCGCTTTGCCTCGGATGCAACGAGATCGTCGAGACGCCGGGCACATTGTGCGCGGCCTGCTGGCAAGGCTTTTCCTTCATCGCGCCGCCCTACTGCGCACGCTGCTCCGCTCCGTTCACCGAGGATCTGGGCGAAGAGGCGCTGTGCGGCGCCTGCCTCGCCCGCTCGCCGCACTATCGGCGCGCCCGCGCTGCGCTGGTCTACGACACGCGCAGCCGTCGCCTGGTCCTGCCGTTCAAGCACGGCGATCGCACCGACATTGCCCGCGCCTGCGGGCGCTGGATGGCGCGCGCCGGCGCCGAACTTTTGGCGGAAGCCGACCTGGTCGCCCCGGTGCCACTGCATTGGCGGCGGCTGTTCACGCGCCGCTACAATCAGGCGCAGCTCCTGGCCCGCGTCGTCGTCCACCAATCGGCCGCGAAATCTCCAGCTCGGCTCGCCCCTGAACTGCTGCGCCGGCGGCGGTGGACCGGCTCGCAGACCGGCCTGCGCGCCCAGGAACGGCGCGGCAATGTCCGGCAGGCCTTCGATATCCATCCGCGCTGGGTGTCGGAGGTGGCGGGCAAGACCGTGCTGCTGGTCGACGACGTGCTCACCACCGGCGCCACCGTCGAAGCCTGCGCACGGGTTTTGCAGCGCGGCGGGGCGCGGCACGTTGACGTGCTGACGCTGGCGCGGGTCGTCCGCCCGGCGGTATAATCCGCCAAAGAGGTTCACGATGGCCAAGGTCGAGATCTACACCACGCCGTTCTGCGGCTACTGCGCGCGGGCCAAAAGCCTGCTCGACAAGAAAGGCGCGGCGTACGAGGAAATGGACGTGATGATGGACGAGAAGAAGCGGGCCGAAATGCGCGACCGTGCCAAGCGCTCGACGGTGCCGCAGATCTTCATCAACGGCCAGTATATCGGCGGCTCCGACGAGCTTTCGGAGCTCGAGCAGACGGGCAAGCTCGATTCGCTGCTCGCCCAGCCGGGCTAACGGGCGGGCGCCATGCCGACCACGTTCAAAGCCGGCCTGATCCAGACCAATGTCAGCAACGACATGGCCGAGAACGGGGCCTTCGTGCGCGAGCAGGCGCGGCTTGCCCGCGACGCCGGCGCCGACTTCGTCATGACGCCGGAGAATACCGGCTTGATCGGCGCCAGCCGCGCCGAAACCCTGGAAAAGGCGCAGACGGAAGAGAGCCACGCCATGCTGGCCGCCTGTCGCGCCAGCGCACGCGAGACCGGCGCCTGGTTCCTGCTGGGGTCGATCCATGTCCGCGTGCCGGGCGAAGAGCAGATCCGCAACCGGTCCTACCTGATCGATCCCTCCGGCGCCGTCGTGGCAAGCTACGACAAGATCCACATGTTCGACGTGCAACTCGCCGGCGGCGAGAGCTATCGCGAATCGTCGACCTTCAAGCCGGGCGAGAAATCGGTGCTGGCGGAAACGCCGTGGGGCGTTCTCGGCATGACGATCTGCTACGACCTGCGCTTCCCTTATCTCTACCGCGACCTGGCGCATGCCGGCGCCACCATGCTGACGATCCCTTCGTCCTTCACGGTGCCGACCGGGCAGGCGCACTGGCATGCCCTGATGCGCGCCCGCGCCATCGAGACCGGCTGCTTCGTGTTCGCGCCGGCCCAGGTCGGCACGCACAAGGGCCAACCGCAAGACCTACGGCCATTCGATCGCCGTCGCGCCGTGGGGCGAGGTGCTGGCCGACGCCGGTGGAGAGAAGGCAGGCTTCGTTGTCGCCGAGGTCGACCTTGGCAAGGTCGCCGAAGCGCGCAGGATGGTGCCGTCGCTGACGCACGACCGGAAATATGCCGCGCCGGTGCTGCACAAGGCAGCGGTCGCCAAGGCAGCGGAATGACAGCGAAGCTGTCATCCTGAGGCCGCAGGCCGAAGGATCCTTCGCTTCGCTTCAGCGCGGGGGTTACCCCGCGCGCGATGACAAAAGCCGCCGCGCCGCGATTCGCTGCACCATCGCCATCCTCGGTTCGCTGATCATCCGTGCTTCATAGGCCGTCACCGAAAGGCGGCCGCGGACCCATTCGAGCAGCTCGCCGTCCTTCAGCAGGAACTCGGGCCGGCTGGGCCGGCCGAAGCGCTCGTTGCCCTCCATGAACGTCTCGTAAAGAAGGATGCCACCGGGCGCGAGCGCGTCGAGCAACGCAGGGAAGAGCGGCCGGTGGAGATAATTGGTCACGACCACGGCGCCGAAGGTGCGGCCGGGCAGGGGCCAGGGCGAACCATTCTCGAGATCGGCCTCGATGGCCTCGACGTCGGGATGCCCGGCCAGGGCACTGATATCGCGGTCCAAGGCCGTTACCTTGAGGCCGAGGTTGGCCAGGAACCGGCTGTGTCGCCCGCCGCCGGCGGCCACATCGAGGACCGTGGCGCCGCTCCCGATCAGGCCCGCCCATTGCACGATCCAGGGCGAAGGCACGCCCCTTGCGTCAGGCACAATCGCACCCCATCATCTCTGGCACTCCCCCGCAGGGAGTGCCAACAGCGGAATTGCTCGTAATTTCATGATCCTATACCGACTGCGCTGCTCCGAAGGCCATGAATTCGAAAGCTGGTTCAAGGACAGCAAGAGCTACGAACGCCAGGAAAAGAAATCCCTGGTCGGCTGCCCCGTCTGCGGCGGCGCCAAGATCGAGCGCGCCCCGATGGCGCCGCGGCTTGGCAAGGGCGGCCAGAAGAAGGACGCCGACGCACCGCCTGCCGTCGCGCCGGCGCCTGCCCCGTCCCCTGAACAGCAGCAGATGGCAGCTCTTGCCAGGCATATGCCGAAGGAATTGCGCGAGGCTCTGCTCAAGGTGCGCGAGCAGGTCGAGAAGAACTGCGAGCCTGTCGGCGACAAGTTCGCCGAGGAAGCGCGCAAGATCCATTATGGCGAGAGCGACAAGCGCGGCATCTACGGCGAGACCAGCAAAGAGGAAGCCGAGGCGCTGGCCGAGGAAGGCATCGAGTTCGGCCGCCTGCCTTGGATCCCGAGGGGAAATTAGACGGCTGTCATCCCGAGTCGCGCGGATCAGATCGGCGCTGAAGCGAGGGATCTTTCGCGCCCTGCGCCGTTCCGTAAAGCATGTAGTTCACGTCGAGGTCGCGCTTGCTGAGCGCCCAGGCGCGGCTCAGTGGATTGTAGACCACGCCCACGATCTCCTGCGCCTCGACGCCGCCTTCGCGCAGGCCGTTGGCGACTTCCGAAGGTTTCAGGAACTTCTTCCAGTCGTGTGTGCCGCGCGGCAGCCAGCCCAGCAGGTATTCGGCGCCGGCGATGGCCAGCACCCAGGCCTTGGCGGTGCGATTGAGCGTCGACAGGAAGAGCAGGCCGCCCGGCCTCACCAGTCGGCCGCAGGATTTCAGGAACAGCGGGGCGTCGGCCACGTGCTCGACGATCTCCAGTGCCAGCACGATGTCGTACCGGGCGCCCGCCTGAGCCAGCGTCTCGGCCGTTCCCTGGCGGTAGTCGATCCGCAGCCCCTGCTTCTCGGCATGCAGGTTGGCGACCCCGATGTTGCGCGCCGCCGCATCGACCCCCGTGACGGCGGCGCCCAACCGGGCCATCGGCTCGCTGAGCAGGCCGCCGCCGCACCCGATATCGAGCAGCGACAGGCCGTGCAGCGGGGTGCCCGAGAGCGGATCGCGCTGCCAACGGTTGGCGGCGCGATCGCGGATATAGCCGATCCGCAGCGGATTCAGCCGGTGCAGCGGCGCGAACTTGCCGGCTGGATCCCACCATTCCTCTGATATGCGCGAAAAGCGCTCGATCTCGGCAGGATCGACGGTGGTATGCGCTGGCTCGGCCATGGCTGCCCTTGACCCCGATGGTGCCCCCGGTGTCTATACCCCGCTTTCGAGCAGGTCCATGGCGCGCATCGTTCTGAAATTCGGTGGTACTTCGGTCGGCGACACTGAGCGCATCAAGAATGTCGCGCGCAAGGTCAAAGCCGAGGTCGACCGTGGCAACGAGGTTGCCGTCGTGGTCTCGGCCATGTCGGGCGCCACCAATCAGCTCGTCAAGTGGGTCAACGAGATCGCGCCCTTGCACGATGCCCGCGAGTACGACGTCGTGGTGGCGACCGGCGAGCAGGTGACGATCGGGCTTTTGGCGATGGCGCTGCAGCAGGTGGGCGTGAAGGCGCGCTCCTGGATGTCGTGGCAGATCCCGATCCGCACCGACGGGACCCATGCCAAAGCGCGCATCGTCGACATCGAGACCGCCGCGATGGCCTGCGCCATGGAAGCGGGCGAGGTGCCGATCGTGCCGGGTTTCCAGGGCCTCTCGCCGGACGGCCGGCTGACGACGCTCGGCCGCGGCGGCTCGGACACCACGGCGGTGGCGCTGGCGGCGGCACTCGGGGCCGAGCGCTGCGATATCTACACCGACGTCGACGGCGTCTACACGACCGATCCCAGGATCGTCGAGAAGGCGCGCAAGATCGACCAGGTGACGTACGAGGAAATGCTCGAGATGGCGTCGCAGGGCTCCAAGGTGTTGCAGACGCGCTCGGTCGAGCTGGCGATGAACCATCACGTGCGCGTGCAGGTGCTGTCGTCGTTCGACTCCGCCGTGGGCAGCGACCTGCCCGGCACGATGGTTGTGGATGAGGAAGAGATCATGGCCCAGGGGCTGGAAAAATCCGTCGTGAGCGGCATCGCCTTCTCCAAGGACGAGGCCAAGATCACGGTGACGCGGGTCGCCGACCGGCCGGGCGTGGCGGCGGCGATCTTCGGTCCGCTGGCCGACGCCAACATCAACGTCGACATGATCGTGCAGAACGTGTCGCTCGACGGCAGCTCGACCGACATCACCTTCACCGTGCCGCGCGCCGACCTGGTACGGGCGGTCGAGCGGCTCGAGCGGGCCAAGGCCGACCTGAAGTTCGCCGAGATCAAGTCCGACACCAATGTCGCCAAGCTGTCGGTGATCGGCGTCGGCATGCGCAGTCACGCCGGCGTGGCGCTCAAGATGTTCCAAACCCTGGCCGCCAAGGGGATAAATATCCAGGTGATCTCCACCTCCGAGATCAAGATCAGCGTGCTCGTCGCCGCCGAGTACACCGAGCTCGCCGTCCGCGCCCTGCATATCGCCTACGAGCTCGACGCCGCCTGACGCAGGCGTTTCCGTTTCGCTTATGCGAACAAGCCGGTAGGCAGTTCGGCGCGGGTCTTGCTATAAGCACGCCATGCGCGCCAAAAGCCTGCATAAGGCCTGCCGAAACGTCCGCCGGACCCGCCAATCGGCGAAAGGGTCCGCGCCGGCATGGCGCGTCTGCGCGTGCGTGATCGACCGTAGCTTTGTCGTCATCCGACTCAAGCATTTAGCGGTCTGACCATGGAGCGAACAACTCCTCCGGCCGGATCGCGAATGCTCCTAAAGCGGCTCCGGGACACGATGGCGCGTGCCGACACCGTCGACGACCCGCTGGGTGAGGTCGTGCGCCTGGTCGCCAACGAGATGGTGGCCGAGGTGTGCTCGATCTACCTGCTGCGCGCCGGCGAAGTGCTGGAACTGTTCGCCACCCAGGGCCTCAACCCCTCGGCCGTACACCGCACGCGGCTGCGGGTCGGCGAAGGCCTGGTCGGCGACATCGCCGCCCATGCGAGGCCCCTGGCGCTCGACGACGCGCAGAGCCATCCCCAGTTCGCCTATCGGCCGGAGACCGGCGAGGAGATCTATCACTCGCTGGCCGGCGTGCCGATCGTGCGCGCCGGCCGCGTGCTGGGCGTGGTGGTCGTCCAGAACCGGACGCGCCGCCTGTACGACGAAGAAGAGATCGAGACTCTACAGACGATCGCCATGGTGCTGGCCGAGCTGATTTCGGCGGGTCATTTCGTCAGTCCCAACGAGATGCAGCAGGTCGACGGGCTGGGGCTTCTGCCGCTGCGCGTCGACGGCGTGCAGCTGACGCCGGGAGTCGCCATCGGCCGCGCCGTGCTGCACGAACCGCGCATCGCCATCCAGAAGGTCGTGGCCGAGGATATCGGCCAGGAGCTGAAGCGCTTTGAGGATGCCGCACACGGCGTGCGCGAGGACGTCGACCGCATGCTCGAGGCGCACGACATGCAGTCGGGCGAGCAGCGCGAGATCCTCGAGACCTTTCGCATGTTCATCGACGATCGCGGCTGGCTCGAGCGCGTGCGCGAGGCGGTGGGCTCGGGCCTGACCGCCGAAGCCGGCGTCCAGCGCGCCTTCGACGACATACGGACACGGCTCGGCCAATCGAGCGATCCTTACATCCGCGAGCGGCTGAGCGATTTGCAGGATCTCACCAACCGGCTGCTGCTGCGGCTGAGCGGCCGCATCGCCGCCGATCCCAGTTCGCTGCCCGACGACATGATCGTCATCGCCCGCGACATGGGTCCGGCGGAGCTGCTCGACTACGACCGCACGCGGCTGCGCGGGCTGGTCCTCGAGGAGGGCTCGGCGATGAGCCATGTCGCGATCGTGGCGCGGGCGCTCGACATTCCGGTGGTCGGCCGCGCGCCCGACGTGCTGGCGCGCATCGAGGCGGGCGACTCGATCGTGGTCGACGGCGACAACGCCCAGGTGCTGGTGCGGCCGGCCGAGGACATCCTGCAGACCGTCTATGCCGCGATCGACGCGCGCGCCGAGCGGCGGCGCAAGTATGCCGCCCTGCGCGACCTGCCGTCGGCGACGCGCGATCAAGCGCGCATCTCCTTGCACATGAATGCCGGCCTGTTGATCGACATGCAGCATCTCGACGACAGCGGCGCCGACGGCGTCGGCCTCTATCGCACCGAGATTCCGTTCATGGTGCGGTCGGAGTTTCCCGATGTCGATGCCCAGGCCTGGCTCTACGGTCGCGTGCTCGATCTGGCCGACGGCCGGCCGGTAACTTTTCGCACGCTCGATGTCGGCGGCGACAAGGTCCTGCCCTATGTCGGGGCTTTCGGCGACGACAATCCCGCCATGGGCTGGCGGGCCATCCGCATCGGCCTCGACCGGCCGGCCATGCTGCGCCGGCAATTGCGTGCGCTGATCCAGGCGGCCAATGGCCGGCCGTTGTCGGTGATGTTTCCGATGATCGCCGAGGTGAGCGAGCTTTTGAGCGCCCGCCAACTGCTCGACCTTGAATTGGAGCGCGGCAAGCGGCGCGGGCAGGCCGTGCCCGAGCGTTTGCGGGTCGGCGTGATGTTCGAGGTGCCGGCGCTGGCGTGGCAGCTCGACAGCCTGCTGCCGCACGTCGACTTCCTTTCGGTGGGGACGAACGATCTTTTGCAGTTTCTTTATGCCGCCGATCGCGGGAACAGCCGCGTGGCCGGACGCTACGACAGTTTGTCCCCGCCGCTGCTTCGACTGCTACATTTTGTGGTCGAGAAGGCAAGACCGGCCGGCGTGGACCTGGCCGTGTGCGGCGAGATGGCGGGCCGGCCGGTCGAGGCGCTCGCCCTGTTGGCGATCGGCGTGCGCACGCTATCGATGTCGCCGGGCGCCATTGGACCGGTGAAAGCCATGATTCGCTCGCTCGACCTCAACGAGGCAACTGGTTTCATGACCGCTGCGCTTTCACAACCCGATCGACCCATGCGCGAGACCTTGCGTCTCTTTGCTGCAGATCACGCCATCGAAATTTGAACATCACACTCGAAATCTGACTGTCACAGTCGAATCGCTTTTGCCCTGTCATGGCGCGTCTGCTAAAAATGAGTTGAGAGGGGAACAGCAGGGTTCATCATGCCGGATCAGGTTGATTGGCGTGCGCTAGAACGCGAGGCCTCGCCAGGTCGCGCGGTTGGCCGGTTGCTGCGCGACCAGCGTGAAGCGCGCGGGCTTGCCCTGCCCGATATCGAGAAGAACCTGCGCATTCGTCTTTCCCATCTCGAGGCCATCGAGGAGGGCCGCTTCGACAAGCTGCCCGGCGCCGCCTACATCCCGGCCTTCCTGCGCGCCTATGCAGCACATGTTGGGCTCGATCCCGAAAAGGTCCTGACGGCCTATCATCTTTCCGGCCCGGTACCGATCAAGCGTCCCGTCGCCTTGCCGGCCGACTTTCCGATTGTCGAAAAGCGCGCGCCGATCGGCCTTGCGGTGCTGACCATCCTGTTGGTCGTCGGCGCGGGTTATGCGGCGTGGCATTATTTGCCGCGCGAGCAGTCGGTCGTCGCCGAAAAGGTGCCGCCCGTACCGGATCGGTTGCTGGCTTCGCGTCCGGCGGGGTCGCCCGCGACCGATCCCGCGCCGCCCGCACCCGGCGCGACGGCGACGACGGCCGCCCCGGGCCCGCCCCCTCAGGAAACGCGCAACGCGCCGGCCCCGGCCACCCTGCCGGCCGACGCTTGGCCGGCCCGGCGCGACAGCGTCGCGCCGCCGGCGCAGGCTCAAACCCAGGCACCGCCGCTTGCGCCACCGGTCGTCATCGCCGTTCCAGCGCCGCCGCCGCCGCCGGCAGCCATGGCAATTCCCGTCATCGGTCAGGCGCAAGCCGCCCAGCCGCCGGCGCCGGCGGAGCCGCCGCGCGTTACCACGTCGCAGCCGGCGCCCGCGCCGGTCGATGAAGCCGTGGCGCGCAATCCGGCGGCCGATGTGCCGGCGATCCTTCCGGTCAAGGTCGACACTCCGGTCAGGGTGCGCCTCAACAGCTGGGTCGAACTGCGCGCGCCCAACGGCGACATTCTTGCGCAAACCTACGTGCGGGCCGGCGAAAGCTACGTCGTGCCGGCAGGAATCGCCTACCGCGTCATAGACGCGCGTTAGCGAAAGGCGGCCGGCGGGCCAGACTCGCCTGCTGGATAAGCCGCCGTCCGGCGATTACATTGGCAGACATGAGCATCAGGCCCTATCGCGACATCGGGCGCCGCAAATCCCGTCAGATCATGGTCGGATCCGTGCCGGTCGGCGGTGATTCGCCGATCACCGTGCAGACCATGACCAATACGCTGACCGCCGACGCCGAGGCGACCATCGCGCAGATCCGCCTGGCCGAGGCGGCCGGCGTCGATATCGTGCGGGTATCCTGCCCCGACGAGGCCTCGACGGCGGCCCTGCCGGCCATCGTCAAGGCCTCGAAGGCGCCGATCGTGGCCGACATCCATTTCCACTACCGGCGGGCCATCGAGGCGGCCGACGCCGGCGCCGCCTGCCTGCGCATCAATCCCGGCAATATCGGCAGCGCCGAGCGGGTGCGCGAAGTGGTGAAGGCCGCCAAGGACCACGGCTGCTCCATGCGGATCGGCGTCAATGCCGGCTCGCTGGAGAAGGATCTATTGGAGAAATACGGCGAGCCCTGCCCCGAGGCGATGGTCGAAAGCGCGCTCGATCATGCGCGCATCCTGCAGGATCACGATTTCCACGAATTCAAGATCAGCGTCAAAGCGTCCGACGTCTTCCTGGCGGTCGCCGCCTACCAGCAGCTGGCCGAGGCCTGCGATTATCCCCTGCATATCGGCATCACCGAGGCGGGCGGGCTGCGCACCGGCACGGTGAAATCGTCGATCGGGCTGGGCTCGCTGTTGTGGGCCGGCATCGGCGACACGGTCCGCATCTCGCTGTCGGCCGAGCCCGAGGAGGAAGTGCGGGTCGGCTTCGAGCTCCTGAAGGCGCTCAACCTGCGTCACCGCGGCGTCAACATCATCTCCTGCCCGTCCTGCGCGCGCCAGCAATACGACGTTATCCGCACGGTCGAGGCGCTGGAGAAGCGCGTCGCCCATATCACCACGCCGATGACCGTGTCGGTGATCGGTTGCGTGGTGAACGGCCCGGGCGAGGCGCGCGAGACCGACATCGGCTTCACCGGCGGCGGCAACGGCACCCATCAGGTCTACGTCGCGGGCGTGCCGCACCACCGCCTGAAGGACGCCGGCATCGTCGAGCACCTGGCCGGAATGATCGAGAAGAAGGCGGCCGAGATCGAAGCCGCAAAGGCGGCGGAGGCCGATCGACATCGCGCCGCGGCCGAGTAGCGGCGCTTCGGTCTTTCTCTGTCGACGATCAATTCAGGGCGATTCCCCTTGAGCAAATTGCAACCCGTGCGCGGCACGCACGATCTTCTCCCCGACGAGTATCGGCTCTTCGCCCATGTCGTCGACAGCGCGCGCGACGTGGCGCGGCTCTACGGCTATCGCGAGATGGCGACGCCGATCTTCGAATTCACCGAGCTGTTCGCCCGCGGCATCGGCGAGACGACCGACGTGGTCTCCAAGGAGATGTACACGTTCGCCGATCGCGGCGGCGAGTCGCTCACCCTGCGGCCGGAATACACCGCCGGCATCTGCCGCGCCTTCGTGTCCAACGGCGAGCTCGCCCAGCAGCTGCCGCTGAAACTGTTCGCCGCCGGCCCGATGTTCCGTTACGAGCGGCCGCAGAAGGGCCGCCAGCGCCAGTTCCACCAGATCGACATCGAGGTGCTGGGCGCAGCCGAGCCCGGCGCCGACATCGAGGTGATTTCGCTCGCCGCCGACATTCTGGATCGCCTGGGCATCCTCGACCGCTGCGTGCTCAAGCTCAATTCGTTGGGCGATCCGGAAAGCCGCACCGCCTATCGCAAGGTGCTGGTCGACTACTATTCCAAACATATTGCCGAGCTGTCGGAAGACTCGCGCGAGCGCCTGCAGCGCAATCCCCTGCGCATCCTCGACAGCAAGGACGAAGGCGACAAGGCAATCAATGCCCGGGCGCCTTCCTTCGCCGACCACCTGAACCAGGCGAGCAAGGATTTCTTTTCGGCCGTCAAAGACGGTCTGTCGGCGGCCGGCATCGGCTTCGAGGTCGATCCCGGCCTGGTGCGCGGTCTCGACTACTATACGCACACGGCTTTCGAATTCGTCACCAGCCATATCGGCGCGCAAGGGACGGTGCTGGGCGGTGGCCGCTACGACGGGCTGATCGCCGAGCTGGGCGGACCACCGACGCCCGGCATCGGCTGGGCCGGCGGCATCGAACGCCTGATGATGCTCGCCAACGAGCCCGCCGCCCTGCCGCGGCCGGTGGTGATCGCGCCGTTGGGCGCGGCCGCCGAAGCCAAGGCGCTCGGCTTAGCCCGCGCGTTGCGCCGCGCAGGTATCGCCGTCGAGCAGGACTATCGTGGCACCATGAAACGGCGCCTGCAGCGGGCCAACAAGCTCAACGCCCGCGCCGTCCTGATCATCGGCGACGACGAGATCGCCAAGGGCATCGCCCAGCTCAAGGACCTCGACAGCGGCGCCCAGCACGAAGTCGCGCTGGATTCTCTGGCCGGAGTCTTGAAGGGCTGACCTTCAC
>WNFG01003275.1_pt1 | contig 13530 bp, 8 predicted proteins | sample 5400431 | NCBI WGS metagenome assembly WNFG01 (sample SAMN13153346, study PRJNA577476) | soil metagenome | isolation source: 120 cm saprolite under Douglas fir tree site 2 hole 3 replicate 2 | place: USA:California | collected 2015-04-18
GCCCTGGGGCCTATTCTGCTGCTCACAGTTGCGCTGAACATCGCCGCGCAGCTCGGGGACCTGGTCGAATCGCTCATCAAACGCGGCGCGGGAGTGAAAGACTCAGCGGCGATTCTTCCCGGGCACGGTGGCATGCTTGACCGCATCGATGCCCTGCTCTTCGCGGCCCCGGTACTGTGGTACTATGCAGCTTGGCGTGTAATGCAATAGCTCCCCTCCGACCGCCTCCCGTCACGCGAGAAAACGCGTAAAATAAGAATCTGTCCTGATGAAACGCATTGCCATCCTGGGATCGACTGGCTCGATCGGCCGAAGCACGCTCAGTGTGGCCGAATCCTATCCCAATCGCTTCGAGATCGTGACCCTGGCCGCAGGGCGCAATCTGGGGGCAGCATTTGAGCAGGCATGCCGCTGGCGTCCGCGGGTAATGTCCATCGCAGCGGAAGCAGACGCGGATGCGATACGCTCGCGTCTGAAAAAAGAAGGCCTGAGCGGAATCGACGTGGTTCACGGAGCTGTGGGGACGGTCGCCGTCGCGACCCATCCTGATGTCGACTTCGTGGTGAGCGCGATCGTGGGAGTGGCGGGACTTGAAGCAACCTACGAGGCCGTACGGGCCGGCAAGATCGTGGGCCTGGCGAACAAAGAGTGTCTGGTAGCCGCGGGCGAGTTGATCACGGCCGAGGCTCGCAGGCAAGGCAACCCGCTGCTGCCCATCGACAGCGAGCACAACGCAGTCCATCAATGCTTGCGCGGCGGGCGAATGGAAGAAGTCGAGCGCATCTGGCTCACGGCCTCGGGTGGGCCGTTTCTGAATACCCCGCGATCCGATTTCGCATCCATCAAGGTGGAGCAGGCGCTGAACCATCCCACGTGGAAGATGGGCCGGCGCATTACGATTGACTCCGCCACGTTGATGAATAAGGGTTTCGAGGTGATCGAGGCATGCAGACTGTTTCACATGCCTCCCGCAAAAGTGGAAGTCCTCGTCCATCCGCAATCGACAATTCATTCCATGGTCGAATTTGTGGATGGCAGCATACTTGCTCAGTTCTCTGTGACCGACATGCGCTTGCCGATTCTTTACGCCCTCACCTATCCGGAACGGATTCAATCGGATATGCGTTTCCCGGTCAGTGACTTGCGTCATCTGGACTTCAGCCCGCCGGACATGAATAAATTCCCTTGTCTGCGTTTGGCTTACGAGGCGGCCGAGGCGGGCGGCACGAAGACGGTGGCGCTCAATGCCGCCGACGAAGTTGCGGTAGCAGCATTTCTGGAGGGCGCCATCCGTTTCGATGAGATTCCCAGGATCATCGAGGATGTACTCTCGCGAACAAAGTCTGTCGAACTGGAGTCTATTAAGCAGGTGCTTGAAGCCGACGCCGACGCCCGCCGATATGCTGAACAGAGGCTGGCGGAGGGGAGCAAGACCGTGCGGCCGCGCGCAACATCTTTTGCGTAGTTTTGGAATCTAACAAGATGGAGATATGTACTTTAAGTTATGTCTGAATTTTTAATCTCACTAGTGGCCGTCGTCGCCGTTCTTGGCTTCATGATCCTGATCCACGAATTTGGCCACTATGCCGTGGCCAAGTGGCTGGGAGTGCGGGTCGAGGTGTTTTCCATTGGCTTTGGCAAGCGCCTGTTCGGCTTCCGCAAAGGGGAGACTGACTACCGCATCAGCGCGATCCCCCTGGGCGGCTACGTCAAGATGAGTGGCGAGAACCCGATGGATGAGCGCACCGGGGACCCCGCGGAGTTTCTCTCGCATTCGCGCTGGCACCGTTTTCTGATCGCCATTGCCGGGCCAACGATGAATATTTTTCTGGCCATCTTCCTGTTGACCACGGTTTACATGGTGCATTACGAGTACCCGGCGGTGCTCGATGAACCGACAGTGATTGGATGGGTTATCAAGGACACGCCGGCGGCGAGAGCAGGCTTCCAGGCGGGCGACCACATTGTCCGCATCGATGGCATTGACAATCCTAACTGGGAGCAGGTGGACACCAAGGAAGCCTTGAGTCCCGGTCAACCGCTCGACATCACTGTCGACCGCGGCGGGCAGCTTCTGACCAAGACGATCGCGCCGGAGCCTTATGGCGTTGACCAGATTGGAATGGCGGGATGGTCCCCCAAGCAGCCCTGCGTGTGCATCACCGATCTGAGCCCTGGCATGCCGGCGCAGAAGGCGGGCCTGAAGGTTGGGGACGAGATCGTGAGCCTCGACGGGAAATCCGTGCCCGCGCTTGCCGCCATGGTGGAGAGTCTCAAGTTAAGCAAGGATAAGCCAATCACTTTAGTCGTCCGACGCGGCAGTGAACTTAAGACTTTTACGGTGCAGCCGGTTTTGAACGAAAAATCCTACCGCATCGGCGTTGGAAGTTTCCCCAGCAAGGTGACGACTCTGCCCTTTGGAGAAGCGTTGCGGTTGTCGGTGGCTCGTAATCAGCGCGCTTCGCTGATGATTCTGGAGTTGGTCAAGAAAATGTTGCAGCACAAGATGTCGATTCGCTCGATTGAAGGGCCAATCCGCATCGGGCAGGCTGCCGGTGAAGCTGCCAGCCGAAAAGGCTGGACTCCGCTGCTGGAGCTGACGGCGGCGATCAGCCTGAACCTTGGGATCTTCAACCTGCTGCCGATTCCGATCCTCGATGGCGGAGTGATCTTCTTCCTCTTTATCGAGGGCCTGATGCGCCGCGACATCAGCCTGCGCATTAAGGAACGTGTGTACCAGGCCGCGTTCGTGTTCCTGGTGCTGTTTGCGGTGATGGTGATCTACAACGATCTGATGAAGACGATTCCAGGGCTGGCGGATAAGCTACCGTAGCCTTCGATACAAACCACGAAGAACGCAGGAGATATCCGTTTCTTCTGACGACTTCGGTCTCCACGTGTCTTCCACCGGCGCTAGCTTAAAGCCGGAGGAGCTCTACCTCCGCGTGATAAACTAGTAATTCCCATATGGCTACGATTCAACGCAGGAAAACCGTCACGACCGTCGTCGGGGGTGTGCGCGTCGGCTCGGATGCACCGGTTGTGGTGCAATCCATGACCAACACCGATACGGCGGACGTGCCCTCGACTGTCCAGCAAGTTGCAGCTCTCGCCCGTGCCGGATCGGAACTGGTGCGCGTCACCGTCAACAACGACGAGGCTGCCGCCGCCGTACCCCGCATCGTCGAGGAACTCGACAAGCAGGGCGTCCGCGTGCCCATCATTGGCGACTTTCACTATAACGGGCACGTCCTGCTGACGAAATATCCCGAGTGCGCCCGCGATCTGGCTAAGTACCGCATTAACCCTGGCAACGCCAGCATTGGACGCACCGGCGACTCGAACTTCCGCACCATGATCGAAGTTGCGGTCAAATATCAGAAGCCGGTGCGCATCGGAGTGAACTGGGGATCGCTCGATCAGACTCTGCTCACCCGGATGATGGACGAGAACTCGCGGCTCGACGAGCCCAAAGACGCGCGCGAAGTGACCATGGAAGCGATGGTGGTCAGCGCGCTCGACTCCGCCAGCCTGGCGCAGAAATTCGGCTTGCGACCTGACCAGATCATTCTGAGCGCAAAGGTCAGCGGCGTGCAGGATCTGATTGACGTGTATCGCGCGCTCGCGGCCCGCTGTGACTATCCCCTGCATCTTGGGCTGACTGAAGCAGGCATGGGCGCCAAGGGCGTAGTGGCTTCGAGTGCCGCCATGGGTGTGGTGCTTCAGGAAGGCATTGGCGATACCATTCGGGTTTCGCTGACGCCCGCGCCGGGCGGCGATCGGACCGAGGAAGTCCGCGTGGGACAGCAAATTCTGCAATCGATGGGTATTCGCAGCTTCACGCCGCAAGTGACAGCCTGCCCGGGCTGCGGACGCACCACCAGCACCTTCTTCCAGGAGATGGCGCAGCAGATTCAGTCCTACCTGCGAGAGCAGATGCCGTCCTGGAAAGGGCGCTACGTTGGCGTCGAGGAGATGAAGCTGGCAGTAATGGGCTGCGTAGTCAACGGGCCCGGAGAGTCCAAGCACGCGAACATCGGCATTTCCCTGCCGGGAACGTTCGAGGAACCAAAGGCCCCGGTCTATGTGGATGGGCGCCTGTTCACTACATTGAAGGGCGATCGGATCGTCGCCGAGTTTATCGGGATCCTCGACGAGTATGTGGATTCGCACTACGCCGCGAGAGAAGTTCCGCAAGAAGAAGTCGCTGCCCGGAACTAAATTACCGCGCTATATCACTACATGTCGTCACGTCTGTAACGACGGCGTTGTCAAGGTAAACCAGCGTCGACGCTTTGAATTTTGAAGAAGCGCGGGATGACCCCCAGGTTGCGCTAGACACCCACCGGGAAAGGCTTGCTGTGCGGCTCTGGCCCGAGCGAAACCCCGGAAAAGCGGCCTTGTAAAAGCGACATTAGTCCGGTGTACCAGTAGCCCACTACGAAAAGCAGCAAGAATGGCACGGTGATGAATTTTTCGTTTTGGATGGCGTAGATAACTGTCAGTGCGAAATATGCGCCAATCAAGAGTTCGACCCATGGGACCCAGCCCAAGCGCCGGCGGTATTTCCTCGCGCCTACCTTGTCATGCTTCGATTCGACGCGGTACTTCGGGGTGCGGGCGAATGCGGTCTGCTTGCCCATGAGAGCTTCGATCACGGCTTTAGTATTGGTGATGGTGAGACCCACGCCCAGGGCCATGAGAATCGGCAGGTACAACAGCGTGCGCGGCCAACTTCGCGGAAATAGCTCACGCTGCGAGACCAGGTAGAAACTAGAAATAGAAAACGTAGAGGCCATGAACAAAGGCAGGTCGATGTATAGCATCTGAAACCAGCCCTGATAGAAGCGGATAATCATGGCGGGCAACAACAGCACCGACAGCACAATCATCAGCGGATAACTGAGATTGGCCGTGAGGTGGTACCAGGCTTCAATCTTAGTGTGCAGAGGCGCATCGCTTTTGAGCACGCGGGGCAGAATCTTTTTTCCGGTCTGGATGAGCCCCTTGGCCCAGCGGGCCTGCTGGGTCTTGAATGCCGTCATCTCCACGGGCAACTCGGCTGGACACTCAACGTCCTGCAGGTAGATGAACTTCCATCCTTTGAGCTGCGCGCGATAGGAAAGATCTGTGTCCTCCGTCAGTGTGTCGTGTTGCCAGCCTCCGGCGTCTTCAATCGCGTTCCGCCGCCATAAGCCCGCGGTGCCGTTGAAGTTGAAGAACACGCCGCTGCGGGCGCGGCCGGAATGCTCGAGAACGAAATGTCCATCGAGCAGGATAGCCTCGACCTGCGTGAGGATGGAGTAGTCGCGATTGATGTGGGTCCAACGGGTTTGCACCATGCCAATCCCTGGAGTGGCGAAGTGGTGAATGGTGCGCAGCAGGAAGTCTTCCGGCGGAGTAAAGTCGGCGTCGAAGATGGCGACGAATTCGCCCTTCGCCGTCCTCATCCCCTCGGCCAGCGCCCCGGCCTTGAAGCCCTCGCGGTTGGTGCGGTGATGGTAAGTGATGGGATTGCCCAGCGCAGCATAGCGCTCGACCAGGCCGCGCGCGACTTCTACGGTTTCGTCGGTGGAGTCGTCGAGCACCTGTATGTCGAGTTTCTCTTTCGGATATTTCAGCTTGCAGATGGCCTCAAGCAGCCGCTCCACGACATATTGCTCATTGAAGATGGGAAGCTGCACCGTGACCCGGGGCAAATTTTCGAAATACGCGGCCGGTTCTGTGGTGCGATTTTTTTTGTGCTTGTAATAAAGGTAGACCAGGATGTAGCGGTGCGCGCCGTAGGCTGCAAGCAGAATGAGAACAATGAAATAAGGAATGAGCAGAGCAAAATCGAATGCGTCAGCTTTGTAGAGACCCTGGAATGTCTTGTCCAGAATGTGCTGGCGGATGTAGGGAAGAATGCCCCTGGGCGCCGCCCAGAAGGCCAGGATCGATGAGACGATGGGATCAGAAGTGAGCAAGCGGTCCGGTGAAAACTTTCATTCTACCGGATTCGCTTATCACTCTGCTCCTGTTTCAGGAACGTGCCCTCCCTGGAGTTCCGTGAATGCCTGCCTACCCTTCGCCGGTCCAAGCGGTTTCGGTACTTAGAAGAAAAATCAATCCATGGATGCCAAAAATACGAAGTCTATTCCTCCCGCACTTCGTGCTAGCTTTTGTCTAATTAAGTCCCGCCGTCCAGGTGCGGAATCTTGGACATTGGCTTGGCGAGCAGATTCGAGATGACAATGACTTTGTGCACGAACAGCAAGTGCCCGTCTTATGGGCACGTAGTCTACACGCGCGCGACCCGCTGCATATTTTGCAAATGGGATTTGAAGCCTACGTGGATGTGGAGCGAAATCGTGGCCGCGCAGAAATACAGCCAGAGTTCAGGGAGAAGACTGCCTAATCGTGCTCCAAACGCGCAGTATGGCGAGCCTTTTCGCCCTCTGCAGACGTGAGGCTACCCAGAAATGAACCTACTTGTGGCTTACCCGCTGGCAAGCAGGACTTGAGCACGAAGCGTTTTTCAAACTCTATCCCCCTTTTGTGCTACAGACCTCGCACCCAGGTGCTATTCTCCGCGACCTGAAACCGTGTCAAGTTACTGGCCGCAGAAAGCCTTAGCCGTAACTTTAAGGAATATCGCCAGCGGAGAAGAAAAGGCAGGGGATGGCGGAGCAGCAGCAAGGGCACGAAGTAGAGAACAAGGGCCGGCGCAGGATGCTCATCACGCTGGCCATCTTGCTGGTCACTCTTAGCATAGTTCTAGTGACGGAACGTGAGATCTGGGTCGGTTCTGACGAAACCCCGGACGCGGATCAGGCGTCTCCGGGATCGGTTCCGGCCAGCGTAGCACATCGGTCCTCCAGTCCTAAACCCGCTCCCACCGCCCCCACTGTCTCCATTGCCAAGACGAAGAGCAAAGTTGCTGCCAAGAGTTCCGCCGAGCCTGCGGCCGCTGGGGCGGCGGTCATCACGGCCACCCGTACGCAGCTTCCGCCAATGGCCTTCGAAGTGGTGGCCGGCGACACACATCGCACGGTTCATCCGGGCAACAACTCCGTGAGGGTTGAGATGCCGCCGAACGTGGGCTCTCGCCCTGCGGGCTCGACGACGTTCGATTGGAGCCCGGCCGTGAAAGCCGCGGAGCGGACTCGGATAGCTTCTGATGAACCCGAGGCCATACAAGCAGTAGAGGCGTCGTATCCCTCGCTGGCCCGGCAGATGAAGGTCCAGGGATCCGTGCTGCTACAGGCGTTCGTCGGCCCCGACGGGGGCATCCGGGATCTGCGCGTGCTCAGCGGTCCGAGCATACTGGTGTCGGCGGCCCTGGAAGCTGCGCGCCAGTGGCGATTCAAGCCCTATCTGCAGAATGGACAACCGGTCGAAACGCAAGCGAAGATCATCGTTAACTTCTCAATGAAAATTCTATGACGGCAGATATCGCGGCCCACGGCACCTTCGCAGTTATGTTTCTCCACAACCTTGCTAGGGTTGGTCTGCCGAAGCTTCTTCCCAGGACACCGCCCCTAACTGTACGCTCGTTCGCTCTCCTTCACTCAGGTGCAGAGCTCTTCCCTGCCCCTCGTACTTGCTGAGAAATTCCGGGTTGTAATACGCTTCCCCGTCAACGCTCTCCCATGCGATGAGCGTGTACGCGCCGGGCGTGACCGCATGGAGAGTGAAATGTCCGCTCTGATCGGTGACTGTCTTGTAATAGCGGTCAGTACGCGAGCGAAAGCGCGGTTCCGGCACAGCGACGACTACAGCATTCGCCACAGGCGCGCCCTTTGCGTTGGCCACCAAGCCATCGACAGCGGCTCCGTCCGCGCTTGCCACCAAGTCGAGCACGGCGGCGCCGCCATTCACGCTGAATCCCGTGTCGATTACGTCGCGGCCTCCTACAACCGCCGATTTGAGGAACCAGTCGGCACTCACACTCTCATCGCCTGAGAACTGAATGTAATAGTGCCCCGGTGGCACGTCCTTCCACTCGAAGCTGCCATCGGAATTGAGGTGAGCGAGCGGGACAACGCTCTCTCCGATCGGCATGGCGCTCGATATGTCGTCGTCTCCGTCGCCCGGGAGCAGCGAGAGAAAGATTTTTGACGGCGTGAATCTTCCCATCTTGGTTTTGCTCTCCAGGCGAAGATAGCCGTGAATCCAGCCACCCGGCTGCAGCGTCAGGCGGAGCCCCTCCACGTTCGCGGAACTAACTTGCAAGGTTTGCCGCGCCAGCTTAGTTCCAGTGGTATCGGTAACAGCCGCCACTAGCGTATATGCACCTGGTGAGACGTCACGAATCTCAAAGCTGCCATTCTTTTTCACCTCGGCAGCACTCTGCGTCAAATTCGAGTCTTTGGACTGCAGCATCACCACGGCCGAATTACCCGGTGCAAGATTAGTAATCGAGCCACGAATCAAAACGCTAGGGCTCGGCGTCAGGGAGAAATTGGCCGGGAAATCATCGCCCGCATGTAGGTCGACGGGCGCGGCCTGGGTGCGCTCTTTGGTTCCCGGATAATAAGTCGTCTTGTACGACGTTGGCGCAGGCCTTTCCGGCGATCCAGTCGCGGCATTGCGCGGATCGGATGCCGGAGCGTTTGCCGCTTCGATCAGGCTCTTGAAGTCCAGCGGGGGCGTGACGGAGATGTAGTAGCTTCCAGCGGGAAGATTGGCAATGCGGTATTCGCCCAGGTCGTTGGTGCGTTCCCCGCCAGCTTGCTCCCAGCGCCGGCGCCCCAAAGCGAAGGTCTGTCGCAGCACCGAGACCTGCGCCTCGGCCAAAGGATCGCCATCTTCGTCGGTCACGCGGCCCTCGACTACGGCCCCGGCCTGCAGGCGGATCAAGACGTCTGTGAGCTCTTGCCCGGCAGTCAAAGTCAGCAAGCGGCCGTCCGAGCGCGGACGACGCTTGTCGACTTCCAGGTAGCCGGTGCGCTCGGCAAAAAGCCGGTAGCGTCCCGGTGCGATGTTGTCCATGTGGAACGCGCCATCCGCACCGGTGAGCGCTGTATGGTTCCCGCCCGTAGCCTGGCTCTCGGCGATTAATTCGACCAGGGCTTTCTTCATCGGCTCGCCAGCTGGATCCTTGGTGACAATCCCTGCGACCGTAGCCGCGGCTGGATCATGCGTCATCTGAATGGAAGCAGAAGAATCTTCGGTGGTCGTGGTCTGGGCAAGTAGGGGGCCGGCCGCTAACAGAAGACCAAGCAGAGATGCGCAAGCTAGCTTCATTCTTCTTCGGTAGGCTTGGAAGTTGTGATGCAAAAAACCGGCCGTGAGGATCGGTCGGTCGGTACGGATCAGTTACTTATTGTACATCGCCTTCTTCACATACTGAACGTCAAAACCCGCGGGCGGGCCTGCCCTGAGCGAAGTCGAAGGGAGTGCCCGCGCCACATGACCAATCCTACATCACCAATTTCTAGGCTTGGGTTAGCACCCCTTCGCGAACTGGCTGCGGCTCTTTCACAGGCTCCAGGATCTTTGCGGCTGGACCTTTGGCCACTTCGGGCAGCGAAACGCGGAGCGCCTGGTCAATCGTCTTGACATAGTGCACTGTAAGATTCTCAAGCTGTTCGGGCGTGAGATCTTCGTCCACGTTCATCTTGTTGTCTGCGGGCAAAATCACCTCACGCACGCCGGCGCGCTTGGCCGCGAGCACTTTCTCTTTAATGCCGCCGACAGGAAGCACGTTGCCGCTGAGCGTTATTTCTCCGGTCATGGCAATGAGCGGCGTGATGCGGTGTCCGGTCAGCAGAGAAACCAGGGCGGTGGCCATGGTCACTCCAGCCGATGGCCCGTCCTTGGGAATCGCTCCCGCGGGCACGTGAATGTGAATATCATGGTTGGCGAAGAAGTCGTCGGGCACGCCGAGCTGGGCTGCATTCGAACGAACCCAGGTCAATGCGGCCTGCATCGATTCCTGCATGACCTGGCCGATCTGGCCCGTCATGGTGAATCCGCCTTTACCCTTCATGGCGTTGGCCTCAACAAAGAGCACGTCGCCGCCGGACGGTGTCCAGGCCAAGCCCACAGCCACGCCGGGACGTTCCGTGCGCTCGGCAATTTCGCCTTCCACGCGGATCTTGATGCCACCCAGAAATTCCTGAATGATTTCCTTGGTGACCACGAGCTTGTCGGTTTTACCTTCGGCCATGCGCCTCGCCTGCTTGCGGCAAATAGTGCCGATGGTTCGCTCAAGACTGCGGACACCAGCCTCACGCGTGTAATGCCGAATGATGTAGTGCACCGAATCATGCGGAAATTCGATCTGCTCGGCGGTAATTCCGTTTTCTTCCACCTGCCGGGGAATCAGATACTGGAATGCGATGTGCGCTTTCTCTTCTTCGGTGTATCCCTGGAGTTCGATGATCTCCATACGATCGCGCAAGGGCTCGGCAACGGGGTCGAGCATGTTCGCAGTCGTGATGAATAGAACTTTCGACAGATCAAAAGTCACGTCGAGATAGTTGTCACGGAATGAGGAATTCTGCTCTGGGTCAAGTGCTTCAAGCAAAGCGGAAGCGGGATCGCCGCGAAAGTCGCGGCCGACCTTGTCAATTTCGTCGAGCATGAAAACTGGGTCTTTGGTTTCAGCGCGGCGGATGCCTTGAATAATTTGTCCAGGCAGCGCACCGATGTAAGTGCGGCGATGGCCGCGGATTTCGGCTTCGTCATGCACGCCGCCGAGGGACAGACGAACGAACTTGCGTCCCAGAGCGCGCGCAATGGATTTGCCCAGCGAAGTCTTGCCCACGCCCGGGGGGCCGACAAAGCACAGGATCGGGCCTTTCATATTCGGCTTCAGGCGACGCACTGATAGATAGTCGAGAATGCGGTCTTTCACTTTCTCCAGGTCGTAGTGGTCGGTATCAAGAATCTCTTTGGCCTTGGGAATCTCGATCTCCTGCCCGGAAGTCTTGGCCCACGGAAGCACGGCCAGCCACTCGATATAGTTGCGCGTAAGTGAATAGTCGGCCGCCATTGGGGACATGCGCGAGAGGCGGCCCAATTCCTTGAGCGCCTCTTTCTTGACCTCATCGGGCATGCCCGCTTCTTCAATCTTCTTCTTCAGGTCTTCGACGTCGCGCTGGCCTTCGTCCTGTTCGCCGAGCTCTTTTTGAATCGCCTTCATCTGCTCGCGCAGGTAGTACTCGCGCTGGGTCTGCTGCACGCGGTCCTGCACTTCGCTTTGAATCTTGTTGCGGAGTTGCTGGACTTCGAGTTCCTTGGCCAGGTGCTGGTTAATTTTTTCCAGGCGCGTACGAACATCGGTGGTCTCGAGTGTGTCCTGCTTGTCGGGCGTTGAGAGCGAGGGCAGCGACGAAGCGATGAAGTCCACCAGGCGCCCGGGTTCGTCGATGTTCATGGCGACGGTCGAGAGTTCGTCGGAGAGCGTGGGCGAACCGGCCACAATCTGCTGGAAGAGTGTGAGCACGTTGCGCTGCAAGGCTTCGATTTCGGAGCTGACGACGAGCGGCGGTCCTTCCGGCACAGGCGTGACATATGCCTGCATGAAGGGAGTGAGCTGCGTGAATTCGCCCAAGCGGACGCGTTCCAAGCCCTCGGCAAACACAAAGAGGCTCTGGTTGGGCATCTTGACGACTTTGTGAACGATGGCAGAAGTCCCGATCGTATAAAGGTCGCTGGGCTGCGGGGTATCCACGCGCGCCTCGCGCTGCGCCACAACCACGATAGTTTTATCTTCGCCGAGCGAATTGATGAGTTGAACCGAGCTTTCGCGGCCTACGGTCAGGGGTAAGACCGCGTGGGGAAAGAGAACGGTGTCTCTCACGGGCAGAACTGGGACGGGTCTTTGTTCTTTTGTTTCCTTCGGTTTAGGAGTGCGCTCTACAGGCGGCTGCTGACTCATATTTCTCCTTGAGTGTAACTCGCTCAAGTTTAGATGATACTCCTCGGGAAAGGTTTCAACATCCGGGAGGAGTGTCACGGTTTCTTGAATTGTAGTCACTTCTCGGGCGCTTCACACTGTATCAAAGGTAGTGAGGCTAACGCGGAGAAGCGTGAAATTATCCAAATTCGGCAAGCGCATCGCCATGGCACCCTGATCCTCACTTAGGGGTGAATTGCGAAATGTCATAAATTCCAAGTCTCCTTTCCAGTTGAGCAACCTGGTCCACGATTTTGAAGAAACCGTCCTCACCGAACAAATCGTCTTCCTTTTTCTCGAAGTCCTCGCCCAGTGCGTCGTATTCGTGTGGCGAAACGACAGAGCGAAACGCCGGAAACAGAACCGTATCTTCGCGGGCCTCGTGCGGACGATACATGCGAAGAAACGCGCGCAAGGAATCGGCCAACTTGTCGCCGCCGGAAACTAGCTTGAAAGTGGCGGTGGCTGCCAGTTCCCGGATCTGCGCGGTGAGATCTCCGCCCGCAGCATGCTGCTTTTCTAGAGTGTTGACAAGAGGGACCCACTTGCCCGCTTTCCGAAAGCGGGGAAAGAGAAAATCTTCCTCCAACTTTTCGTGATAGTCCTCAACGAAGTGCCGAACGATGTCGGCGGCCGCAGTAAGCACAGAACCGTCAAACGGTTTCTTTGCGGCCAGCAGTCGCAGGTGTTCATCGTAGATCAGCAGGATGCGGTTGAGCACGCCGTGCTCGCGCATGAGATCTTCGGCAGGGGAAATCTCTTCCGCGGCTTTTGGCTTGTTTTTATCTTTGGCTTTGTCTTTGTCTTCTGGCCCGGAGCTTTCTGGCGCGGACGGCTGCTGGACCGCGACCGCAAAAGCGGGAAGGACGAGTCCGCCGCACGCGACGGATGTGTGGCGGAGAAAGTTTCGGCGGGTGGTGGACGACAATTCCATGGTCGTACTCCTCAATTGCGTCTCCCTCGATTGCATAAGAATGGCCTGCCCGGACGAGGGTTGCAAGACTCTACGCTGCAGGATAGATGCCGAGCACTTTGACAAACTCGGCGACTTCGCCCAAGTGGCGAAGAGCATTGCGCGCGGGCTCGTCGTCACCGCGAAGGAAATCGACATAGAAGACGTACTCCCAGGGACGTCCACGCATGGGGCGCGATTCGATCTTGCTCAGGCTGATGTCGCGCAGGGCGAAGACGCTGAGGGATTTGAAAAGCGAGCCGGGCAGGTTTTTTAGTTTGAATGCGATCGATGTTTTGTTGGCGCCGCGCGAAATAAGGCGGTAGCGTCCGGGTCCAGACGCGACACTTCCCCGCTTCGCGATGGCTTTTCGTATCAGGAAAAAGCGCGTGAAGTTACGCTTGTCATCTTCAACGTTCGCCTGAAGAATCTTCCCCGAATATTCGCGCGCGGCCTGGCGTCCGGCGATGCCGGCTGCGTCGAACTGCTGGTTGGCAATCACATGTTTCACGCTTCCCGCAGTGTCGTAGAAAGGGACCGGTTCGATCTGCGGATGATGGCGAAAGAAATCGCGGCACTGGTCCAATGCGACGGGATGCGATAGTACCCGGCGCAATGCGCTCAGTTTCACTCCGGGCGCGGCAATCACATTGTGCACAATGCGAAGCAGGAATTCAGCCTGAATGAAGAC
>WNFG01007335.1_pt1 | contig 13529 bp, 9 predicted proteins | sample 5400431 | NCBI WGS metagenome assembly WNFG01 (sample SAMN13153346, study PRJNA577476) | soil metagenome | isolation source: 120 cm saprolite under Douglas fir tree site 2 hole 3 replicate 2 | place: USA:California | collected 2015-04-18
CCATTCATCCCATTCGGCTGCAATCGGTTCAACACAAAATTGAGCGTCGTTTGCACGCGCGCCGCGATGGCTGCGCTCGGTTGATAGCCGCGTTGATCGCCGATGCAGAGCGCCGTCAATCCGAATCCCGTTGCCGCAATGCTCGATACCGTTCGAGTGTCGTTTCCTGCCGCGAGCGCGCGGTCCTTCACCTGTCCCGTCGTGGGGTCCGCCTGCTCCCAGAAAAAAAGAAAACCAGCCTTCTCGATGTCGTCGAGCAGTTGGTCGTCGGTCCCGGGGTAGCCGTCTCCCTGTGGTGGTGGCGGAGAAGATGTGTTTCCGCTGCCGCAACCAAACGGGAAGAATGTCATGCCCGGCAGCGACGAAAAGACCGCCACCTTGCTGAGCTGTGCAAGAAGTTCACGCCTCTTGAGATTGTTCTTCAACGGGTTGCTTCCTCGGTTTCGAGTAGAAGAGATCCATTACTCTTTGTTTTGGATGCAAGCCAAGGCCCGCGGTTTCGTGCGCGAGGTCGTCGCGCATTGTCTGCTGGATTTTGACAAGGAGAAACGCCACGCTACTGCAACACGAGAATCAACTGCTTGCGAAATCAGACCTCACAACTCAGTTGGTGGGCCCGCTAGGATTTGAACCTAGGACCAACGGATTATGAGTCCGCTGCTCTAACCGCTGAGCTACGGGCCCCGCGCTGCTCCAACATCTTACATCGAAAAGAGTTACTTCAGATGTGTCGTCGACGGTCAATTTGAGCGATTCGCGGCGGCATCGTAAGGCTGGATAGAGGGTGTCATTCACCGCGAAGCGTGCCTGGCGGGATGCCATGACGGCGCGCCAAGTCTTCCAGTGCTTCGAGCTTCGTTTGTGTTTCTACGCGCTGCTGCAGAATTTCAATGCCGGCTTCGGGAGTAAAGCCTACATCCCCTTCATCGAGATTTATGCCGCCCGTAGTCTCCCGGAGACTTCGGGCATCTTCAAGTGCTCGCCGGTACTCAGCGAGCCGAGCCTGTCTGCCTTCAAGTTCATCGCGCAGGTTTGCTGCTTGCTCGGCATACCATTCCGAGTCCTGGGTCGTCACGTAAGGTGGAGGCGGCTTAACAGCAGTCTCGTCTTCTGCAGTGGCGGGTTGACCGACGATAGAAATCAGGCCGGGGGCTCTGAGTTTCCCCAGGTCTTCGTTCGTCCATACCACGGTGGTCTTTTCCATTTTCCCCCCGCGCGGCTTGTTTGCCGCGCGCAGGGGAATGGCCAGGGTACTCAGGGTCACGGAGATAGCGAGTGAAAACGTCAGGTAGCGATTCATCTCGCTCTCCTTAGTGTCCCTTCGGCGGCGCGGGAGGAAAATGCTGAAACATTTTGTTCACGCCTTTGCCGAGGTTCTTGGTGTTCTTGTCGGCATTGTCGGAGAGCGTATCGCTCGATGAGCTTCGCCAGATTAACTTCTCTGTCTTGGCATCAAAGAGATCGACCACTAAGGTGCCCACTTTATAGGTTTCGACTGTCGTGGTTGCATCGCCAAATCCACCGAATCCTCCCCAACGGCGGCCTCCCCCGAACCCGTTGTAGAAGGTGTCGAGGGTTTGTTGATTCTGAGTGGTCTCAATGGCAAAGACTTCGACGTCACCGCCCGACGGAACTTCCGTCCAACCTTTTGCCGCCAGGGCGCTGTTCACCGCACTCTTGATTCGATCGACGAAGAGCGGGTCCTTCGTTTGGACTTTCTCCCAAGAGTACGTCTTGTATTGGCCAAAGTTTGCATTGTGGTCGTAGTCGGTTTTAACGTGCTGAGCGAACGAAACAGTCGCCAACACTAGCGTTAGTCCGATGGATGCTGCGATTCTTGATAGAAACTTCATACTTCCTCCTTTTTATTTTGTTGAATTTGCTGCTGCTTCTCCGGTTTGGTTATTGGGTTTAGCCTGCGGCGGAGCCGGTACTCCCAGCCACCCGCCGCCCAGAGCTTTTACAAGAACAACAGTGGCAACCATGCGTTGCCCGCTGATCTGCGTGGCCACGCGTTCGTTGGACAGAAGCGTGGTTTGCGCGAAGACGACATCGAGATATCCCACAAGACCGGCTTTGTATCTGTTCATGGCGATTTCTTCGGCTCGCTTGGCGTCGTCCACGGCATCATTTTCCGATTGCGCCTCACCGGACAGGATTCGGAGGGCAGCGAGCTGATCCTCGACTTCTTGATAGGCGGTGAGGACAGTTTTTTCGTATTGCGCGAGCGATGCGCGGTGCGCCGCTTTGGCTTGATCCACGTCCGCGCGAATTCGCCCGCCGTTAAACACCGGCGTCAACGCCGCTGCTCCCAGCGACGCTATGAAATTTTGCCAATTGAAAATGCTAGTCGTATTGGTGCTTTCAAACCCGGCGTACCCGGTGAGCGATAGATGGGGCAAATACGCCGTTCGTGCAACCCCGATCTGCGCGGTCGCAGCCGCGACAAAGCGATCGGCTTCCGCGATATCGGGACGCCGCTCAAGAAGCTCCGAAGGAAGACCCGCCGGTATGGAAGGCGGCAGGCCATCGAACGGCGCCTTCGCCAGGGAGAAGTCCGACGCCGCGCGCCCATCGAGAACGGCGATGGCATGCTCGAGTTGCGCGCGCTGAACGTCCAGTGCTTGGGCCTGCGCCTTCGTCTGATCTAAAAGAGTCTTTGCTTGCTTTACCTCGAGCTCGCTCTTCGACCGACAAGCGCACAAAGCGCAGATCCGCTTCCGTGGCCTGGTGTACATCGCGCGCGGCCTCCAGCGAACGCCGCACGCGGCCCCAGGCATCGATTTCATAGTTGAAGAAGAGCGACAACGGGAAATCGTTGAAAGTAGCCGCGCGGCCGTTGGTATTGCCGTTGTTCGGCCGGTTCTGCGCCTCGCGAGTTCGCGATGCGCTCGCGCCGAGACTCAGCGTGGGAGACAAAAAAGACCGCGAGTACCGTGCCGCCGCTTCGGCCTGATCGACTCTCGCCACAGCAACGCGAATATCCTGATTGGCAGAATCGGCATCGCTTTCCAGCTGATTGAGAGTGGAATCGTTGAAGACCAGCCACCAATTGTTGTACGCGATGGAAGGTGTACCAGTCCCTTGTGTTGCCGGCGCGCTGGATTCTTTGAATTGGGTCGGCACGGGAGCCACGGGGCGCTGGTACTTCGGCCCGACAGAGCAACCCGAAAGCACTATCACCATGACAAGGCCAATGGCTGCGGCAGTCGATCGCCCCGTGGAAACCCGAAAGCGTGGGATCGACGAATTCATCGGCATAAATCCAGTGGGAAACATGTTCACTCCTACTTTCCGCCACTCTGGGTGGTCTGGCCTGTGGTCTGCACGGCTACCAACATTCCATCGACCAAATAGTCGGGAGGATTGGCGATCACCGCGTCCGGCTGGCTTACTCCGCTGAGGATTTCGACTCTGTTTCCGAAATCGCGGCCCAGTGTGACCTTTCGGAGTTCGACGTGATTCTGGCTGTTCACCACGCCCACCTGCGGGCCCTGGGCCTGGAAGAGAATGGTGTTCCCCGGAAGCACCAGTGGCACGACCTTTAGCGAAAGGTGGAAGTGCACCTGGGCATAAGCGCCGGGAAACAGTTCCCCTTTAGGGTTGGGAACATCCACTTCCGTTAGCAGCGTCCGCGAGTTGATGCCGATGGCGTTGCTGGTTCGCGCGACTGCGCCGGTGAACTGGCGATTGGGAAGCGAAGCAACCTCCATCGAGGCTCGCACGCCGGGGGCAATGGCCTCGCTGTACACCTCAGGCACATTGACGTAGACGCGCATCGTGGTGATGTTGGAGATGCGGAAAAGCTCCGCACCGAGGCCGCTGTTGCCGGCGTTGATGAGGTCACCCACTTCGGTTTTCCGAGCGGTGATCACTCCGTCGAAGGGCGCGTAGATCTTCTCGAATCCCTGCAACTGCTCGAGTCTGCCCACTTCCGCCGTGGCCGCCTGCACGTTTGCCGTTTGCGAGCTGAGGTTCTGATTGTTGTTGTCGACTTCCTGTTGTGAGACCGAATTTGATTTGATCAGCTCGCGATAACGCGCCGAGGTTACGTTGGCAAGTTCAAGGTTCGCCTGCGCCTGGGCCAGCATCGCGCGCGCGTGGCTCAACTCTTGATCAACCTCCGGCGCTTCGATTACGGCGAGGAGTTGTCTCTTGCGTACGTGCGCTCCGATATCCGCGTTCCAAACGCGAAGGTAGCCGTTGATCCGTGCGTAGATGGGCGATTCCGAAAAAGCCTGAACGGTGCCGGGAACCGTCAAGTCGGTCACCGGGCTGCCGAGCTCCGCATGAATGACGTTGACGTTCTGCAGCGCAAGAGTCTTGGTAGTCGCCGCCAGGCTCTTGTTGCTCGCGCGGCGTGCATAGGCGGTGACCACGGCCAAGCACGCCAGCAAAGCGGGGATCACCAGGAACCACAACAGCCGTTTTCCGTTCGAACGTGTCGCTGGCTTCTGCGGGACTGGTCCCTTGTCCATCGCTACGGAAGTTTCTAATTGTTCATTCATAGAGTCCTCACGAATTCTGTGGAGCCAAATCTTGAGATTTTTTCTGACCGCGTACCATGGCGAAAACGATTGGAACAAAGAAGAGAGTTGCGATCGTGGCGAACAGCAATCCGCCAATGACCGCGCGGCCGAGAGGCGCATTCTGTTCGCCTCCCTCGCCGAGCCCGAGGGCCATGGGCACCATGCCGATGATCATCGCGAGAGCCGTCATCATTACCGGCCTCAGCCGTGTCGAGCCGGCCTCGAGCGCCGAGCGGAAAGCATCCTTGGTCTCCGCGAGACGTTCGTTCGCAAACGTGATGACCAGAACGCTGTTGGCTGTGGCCACGCCGATGCTCATGATCGCGCCCATTAGCGAGGGCACGTTTAACGTCGTCCGTGTCAGGAAAAGCATCCAGCAAATCCCCGCGAGCGCGCCGGGCAGCGCCGTGATGATGATGAAAGCCTCTGTCCACGACTGGAAATTGACCACGATGAGCAGGTAGACCAGCACGATCGCAAAGACCAGTCCGCCGAGGAGTCCGGTGAAGGAAGAGTGCATGGTGGCAACCTGTCCGCGAGTTACCAGCGTGCTTCCCGCAGGCAACTCCTTCTGAGCTGCGGAAGTGATTCGGGCGATGTCCGCCCCTACGGCTCCCATATCGCGTCCTTGCGTGCTCGCAAAAATATCGACGACCGGGAGCACGTTGTAATGGCTGACCACCGCAGGCTCATCCATGCGTTGCATCGAAGCCAGGTTTTCAAGAAGCTGCGGCGTCGTTTGATTTCCGGCGTTGACGGGGATGCTTCCCAGCGCATCGATCGAGTCGATGTGGTACTGCGGCGTCTGAACGGCCAGGCTGTAGACCACGCCGTTTTTCGAATTCAGCCAAAAATTGGGAGTTGTCTGGTAGCTGGAGCTCAGCGACACCAGAAGGTTGTTCGCTACGTCGCGCTCGGTGAGCCCTACCTGCTGCGTTTTGGCGCGGTCCACCGAGTATTGCAGCCTCGGCTGATCCAGAGCTTGTTGGATATGGACATCCACGGCGCCGGGCACGGAACGAATCTGATCGGCTATTTTTGAGGCGACGGCAAAATTATTCGCAAGCTGGGGACCCACGATCTGAATATCGATGGGAGCAGGCAGGCCGAAATTCAGAATCTGGCTGACGATGTCGGCGGGCTCGAAGAAGAACGACGTGCCCGGGAAATCCTTGGGAAGCTGTTCGCGCAATTGCTCCACATACTGCGCGGTAGGGTGATGCTTGGCCTGAAGCGATATCAGGATCTCCGCATCGGCGCTGCCGATTGTTCCGCTGTTGCTGTAGGAGAGGTTAATTCCGCTCGTCGGAAGGCCAACGTTGTCCAGGATGCCCGCGAGTTCCGAAGATGGAATCTGTTGGCGAATTACGGCTTCAATCTGATCGCTGAGGGCGGCCGTCGTTTCGATTCGCGTGCCGGTCTTCGCCCGGATATGCAAACGGATCTCGCCCGCGTCAACTGATGGAAAGAAGTCTTGTCCGAGTTGTGGAACGAGAGCGAGACTCGCCACGCAAAAAATCAGAAAGCAGGCGGCAAAGACGCGCCGGTGCTCCAGGCACAGACTGAGCAGGTTCGAATACTTTTCCCGCAGCGTCTCGAAGCCGCGCTCGAAGCGATGGTGAATGCGCGCGAAAAAGCCAAGCCTCTTCTCCGGCTCAGGGTTCTTGCGCTTTTCCACTTCGGACGGCAGTAAATACATGACCAGTGTCGGAATCAGCGTTCGTGAGAAGAAATAAGAAGCCAGCAAAGCGAATACGACGGCCTCGGCGAGCGGCACGAAGAGGTAGCGCGCCACACCCGTCAAGAAAAACATCGGTACGAATACGATGCTGATGCTGAGCGTGGAAACGAGCGCCGGAACCGCAATCTGTTGCGCTCCATTCAGGATGCCCTGATGGAGGTCCTTGCCTTGGCTGCATTGCCGCTCGATATTCTCAATCGTGACCGTGGCATCATCGACTAGAATTCCCACCGCCAGCGCCAGACCGCTGAGGGTCATGATGTTGATGGTTTCTCCGATGGCGCTAAGAATCAGCAGCGACGTCAAGATGGAAAGCGGAATGGAAATCGCGATGATCAAGGTGCTTCGCCAACTGCCCAGGAACATCAGGATCATCAGCGACGTCAACGCAGCGGCAATCGCGCCTTCGCGCAAAACACCTTGTAGCGAAGCGCGCACAAACAACGATTGATCGAAAAGCGGCCTTATATTCAGTTGCGACGGGAGAGTGGCCTTAATCTTCGGCAATGCCGCGAGAATATTGGACACGATCGCCAGCGTGGAGGAATTTCCCGCTTTCTGAACGGTGAGCAGAACACCTCTCTGCCCATCCTGCCGCACTACGTTGGTTTGTACGGCGTAGCCGTCACGCACATTGGCGACGTCCCGAACGTAAACGGTGCCGCCATCGACAACTCTTACGGGAAGATCGTTTAATTCCTCGACCGTTAGGGGATTCCCGTTGAGGCCGACGTTGTATTCGGTGCTGCCGATTTTTGCCGTTCCGGAGGGCAACACAACGTTTTGCGTGTTGACTGCGTTCACGACGTCCGTAGGCGAAAGGCCCTTGGAGAGCAGCTTCTGCGAGTCGATGTCCACCATGATCTGCCGCACTTTGCCGCCGTAGGGAATCGGGACGGAGGCCCCTTGAATCGTGGCGAGTTGCGGGCGAATAAAGTTCAAACCCAAGTCATTCAATTGCTGCTCGGAAAGACCTTTCCCGCTCAAACCGAGCTGCAAGATGGGCACGGAAGAGGCGTTGTAACTGATCACCAGTGGAGGCGTGATGCCCGGCGGAAACTGCTTCAACCCCACCTGCGCCTCGGCGATCACTTCGGAAATCGCGCCATCAATATTTGCCGAAGGCTGGAGAAACACTTTGACTACCGCCACGCCATTCAGCGACTGCGATTCGATGTGCTCGATGTTGTTGACGCTTGTTGTTAGCGACCGTTCGAAGATGGAAACAATGCGTGTGCCCATTTCGGCGGGCGCAAGACCTGAGTAAGTCCAGATCACGCTGATCACCGGGATATTGATATTCGGAAAAATATCCACCGGCGTGCGCAGAAGAATTACCGGGCTGATGAGAAGTAGCACCAGCGCCAGTACGACGAATGTGTAAGGACGCGATAGAGCAAGCTTAACGATCCACATATTCCCCTTCTTTTCGGTTGCCGGTCACCGCAGCGGGTTCCCGAAGCTGCCGGCAAACTTGTTGCAATGCCTTCATATCAATCTGTTTCCTTTGAGTTCGATTGCCGAGATGACAGCTTGATCGTTCGCCACCCGGAGAGCCGCGCATCCAGCGAATATCCGCCCGGCCCCAACAAAGCGAGTGAACTGGATAGGAAGAACACCAGGGCGAATAAAAATGACCACGCATCTCTCTCGCTCCCTAGCAGTCTCAAGTGATGGTTGGCGTACAGCGCCGCTCCGGCTGTGCAGATAGCGGCAGCGCTGCTCGCTAAGGATGTTTGCAGACCAAGGATCAACAGGATCGCGCTGGCCCCCAGCACTAGAGCGAGGAGCACCACCCTCGTCGGTTCCGTTGAGGTTTCTGCGGGTACGAAGAGGTGTATCCCTTCCCCAAGGAGTCCGAGGCCATCGACGAGCCTCAAGAGAAGCAGCGCCAATCCGACGCTGCCCGCGGGAAACCTTGAGTAAAGCCTTGATGGCTTCGCCGCAGCCAAACCAGCCTTAATTCTTCGCTTCATCCGCATGCTCTTCTCCTAGGTGATCCTGGAAAGCCGCCCGGAGTTCTATAACTGCGTCCTTCGGATCTCGATCCTCGGGAAGCAGAAAGATTTGGTCACACCGCGAGCACTGGTAAGCCAAAGGCTCGTTCTTGGCCCAAGCGGTCACCATAAGGCGGGGCTTTTCATTCGGCTCCATCAGTCTGTCTCCTGCGACGCGAAACTCTTGAAGTGCTCGCGTCTGAGGCAAAGTTACGCGTCTCGCAGCCGCGCTAAAACGCGAAAGCGAGCGTAAAGCCGATAGCTATTTCGGGTGTATGGACGGGTACTCGGAGGTGGGGCTTAGAGGTGGATAATGCCGCGGCGAAGTGCGATCGTAACCGCCTCGGTGCGGTCGTTGACTTGCAGCTTGGAAAGAATATTTCGCACGTGCATTTTTACCGTGTCTTCCGCGATCGAGAGCTCGCCGGCGATTTCTTTGTTTCGCTTTCCGGCGGCCATCAGCGAAAGCACCTCGAGTTCGCGTGGGCTGATCGGTTCGTCAGCCATGTGCTCGGCCAGCCTCTGGGCCACGGCGGCAGGAAGGCGCCGCTTTCCCGCGTGAACGCTGCGGATGATTTCCAATAATTCGCCGCGAACGATTCCCTTAACAGCGTATCCTTGAGCTCCCGCTTCCAGCGCGCGTTGTATGTCGACGTCACCTTCGTGGGAACTCAGGACGATCATGCGGGCGTTCGGAGACTTGTCTCTGATTCTCTTGATTAAGTCGAAGCCGCTCATGTCAGGCAACTGCAAATCCACGAGAGTCACATCCGGGCGCAGCTCCAAGAATCGTTCCAGCGCTTCGCCTCCGGTCGCAGCAGTGCCCGCTGAAATCATGTCCGTCTGTAGATTGATAATTGCCTCTAGCCCGTCGCGCACGACCGGATGATCGTCCACGCACAGGATTCGTATTTTCCCGGTGTCCTTCATGAGCTTGTCTGGTCCGGCTTACCCGCCTCGGAATCGTTTTTTGCGGGCGTGTCCGCCGGCCGCTTGCCGGAGTTTGGCATTCGCATTCCTAATTTTCCGGTTACGTAGTGCCACACGTCTGCGAGGCGCCAAACGGAGCGAGGCACGCCATCCTGGTATAGAAGATCCGCCGGAACACCCAAATTAACTTCCGTACCTTCGCCTACGCGGCTTCGGATGGAAATACTTCCGCCCAGGCGTTCGGCTCGTTCTTTCATTCCTGCTATTCCGTAGTGACCAGGACGTCCCAAATTCAGGGTTTCCTCGCTTATGCCGCGGCCATTGTCCTGAACGCGAACCTGCAACTGTTGTTCGCCATAACTCAATAGAACGTGAATCTTCCTGGCACAGGCGTGCTGAAGCGCATTTGTGATTGCCTGGCGTCCAATTTGCAACACGTCATTACCCATAGTCGCGTTGAGCGGGCGCTCGCCGCCTTCGACGATGACCTCAACCACGGTCCCAGGATCTCTTGCCAATTCATTCGCTGATTGCGAAAAGGATTTGACGAGATCAGCAGCGCTTAATGGTGCGCTCCGCAGATCATTGAGCGCGCGCCTCCCGGCATCCAATGCCGATTTGCACAAGACCAGCGCGCGTGCCAAAGTTTGCTTCGCCGGCAAATGGGCCGGCAGCAACTCGTCGGCAACCTCGATTTGCAAGCTGATACCCATGACGTCTTGAATCAAGCTATCGTGCAGCTCCTGGGCGATCCGGGTTCGTTCTTTTAGACGCTCTTCAAAGCGCTCCCGCAACTGGGTAGTAACTTGCCACACGCGCAGACGGTAGCCGCCCCAGGCGAGAATGACGAGAACCAATCCGCACAGCAGAAGGAACCACTGCGTTTGATAAAACGCCGGAAGCAGATCGAAATCCACACTAGCGCCGGACTCATTCCAAACGCCGTCGTTGTTGCAAGCCAGAACCCGGAAGCGGTAGGTCCGAGGACGCAGATTCGTATAAAACGCCTGGCGCCGCGTACCAGCGTCCCGCCAGTCCGAATCAAAGCCCTCCAGCTTGTACCAAAAGCGAACCTTCCGCGGCTCTGCGAGACTGAGTGCCGTGTAATCGAACTCGACATCTCTGGTTAGTGGTTGCAATCGCGCCTGCTGCGTGGCATCAACCACCGTACCGTCGGCGACCACGCGTTCGACTTGAACCGGTGGAGAAACTGAGTTTCTCCTCAAGTCTTGCGGATCGATAATCGCCACTCCTTCTGAAGTCCTGAACCAGAGTTTGCCGTCGCTTGCTCGAACGGCCGGCGATTGCCAGCCGCGATCCGGGTTGCCCTTTAGTCCGTCGCCATCGTCAAGGAAGCGATAAGCAACGCGGTACGACGGGTCTCGCGCCGCTCGGTCGAGTTCGGACCGGCTGATGCACGCGATCCCGGTGCTATAACCGAGCCACATTTGACCGACAGCATCCGAAAGAATCCACAGGATGCGCTCGCCTGGAAGGCCGTTTGCAATGTTCCAGGTGACAAACTTCTGTCCCTCGAGGCGGCTTAGCCCTCGTTCCGTTCCGATCCACACAGTATCCTTGTCGACGTGCACCGCATTTACTGATCCGCTGGCAAGGCCCTCGCGTTCCGAGTAAACCCGAAACTGGCCTGCATCGAAAACAATAACGCCCCCTTCGCGTAGTCCAAACCATACTCTTCCTGCGGCGTCCACATCTGCTGTCAGAATCGATTTATCTTTGAACAGGGGCTCTCGCGAATAATCTGTAATACGGCCGTTTGTCCACCGGTAAAGTCCTTTGTTCGCATCAAAAAACCAGAAGCCAATCTCATCGTCTCCCGTAATCGCGGTAACTGCCGTAAGCTGAATCCCAGCTGGCAATGGGAATTCCCATTTGCCGCCCTGCATTCGTGCAACTCCTCGATTTGTTCCTGCCCAGAGCGCATTTTTTCGATCGATGTACAACCCCAATGTGCCTGTGCCCTTGAGGTACAAATCGCGGCGCCCGCCATCAATTCGATTGATCCCGATCGCTGTCGAAGCCCAGACAGCTCCGGCCGGCCCGGCAGCGAGAGCGTCGACATTGTCACTCACCAATCCTTCGCGCCGCGTCAAGGTCGCGATTTTTTCGTCGCGAAAACGGTTCAGACCATTTTGCGTTCCGACCCAGATGTTGTGTTCGCGGTCCTCCAGAAAACACCATACACGAGCCGCCGACAGCCCGTCGGTTTGCGAATACCTTTCTATTTTCATCCCATCGCGGAAGCCTGCGCGTAGCCGAGCTAGTCCCTGCCCAAGGGTCCCGACCCATGTGTTTCCTACACCGTCGCGCAACACCGTCGCGATATCGGGAGTCTCTATCTCCATGTCAGGCCGGCTAACGATCTGCCCTTCATCTACGCGTCGCGTTGCTCCGTCAGCCCGCGTCAGCCAAATGTTTCCGTTTGTGTCTTCACTTATCCAAAACTTGCCTTTGGTTATTTCCAAGGGCGGGCCCTGCGGGTTGCCGGAGTCAAGACGCAGAACACCGCCACGCGTAGTGAACCAGATGGAGCCATTCTTATCCTGGAGCGGTCCAGACAAGAAGGATCCAGGTAGCGTGATGGCGGGGCCAATCTGTTCTTGGGTTTTTGCGCCGAATCGCAATAGAAGATTTTCGAATGTGTCCGACCAGGCCGGCGGCAGTCCCGATCCAGAGACTTCCATCCCGCGCCGCGCACAGACTTCGCACGACACCCAAAAGTTCCCTATAGCCAGTTTTGGGGCGCCAGTGGACAAAGCGGACGCCGTCAAACCGGACAATTCCATCCGTCGTGGCCAGCCAAAGATAGCCGTCTTGCGTCTGTGCAATCGAGTAGATGAACGCGGATGGGATGCCGTCTTTGTGGGTCCAGACCGTGTGCGTGTATTCGGTGAGAGGCTTGTTAGGATCAGATGCCTCGGCCTGGAGCGCAAGCAAGACCCAACACGCAGCCGCGCAGAAGAAACGTACCGGACTGGCTGCCAGAAAAGATCGCATATCACGCGCCACTCCGATATTACGCCTGAACCATGAAGATTGATGAGGCCAGGATCCCACTGACCAAAGTCTGACTCCCTAGGAGTCGCGATAGTAAATCCTTCACAATTCATTCGGAATTGACGCACTTGGCACAGCCTGCCGTCTGTTTCTCTGCTCACGCCTCCACTAAACGGGCGTCTATCGGTACTGGGGTGTACGGCCGGCGCGGCTCCGGCTGACTTACCTGAGAGATCCAATTGGAGAGGAGAAGCGTGATGATGCGCAACGTGTGGAAGTGTGCTTTGGGCTTGTTGGTGGGACTCGGCGTTATGGCGGGGAATGCCGGCGCGCAATTCAAAAATGGGAGCCAGGCGACGGAACTCAACATTCCGCGGCTGAGCCAGCGCGGAACGGTGTCGCAGCGGATCGGGCTGACGGACATCACCATTACGTATCACCGGCCGGAAGTCGGCGGGCGGGAGATTTGGGGCAAGACGGTACCTTATGGAAAAGTGTGGCGGGCGGGCGCGAACGAGAATACAACCATCACTTTTTCCGACGATGTGAGCGTGGAAGGAAAACCGCTTGCGGCGGGGACGTACGGGTTGCACACCATTCCAGACAAGGATCAGTGGACGATTATTTTCTCGAAGAACTCGACTTCGTGGGGCAGCTTCAGCTACGACGAGAAGGAGGATGCGCTGCGCGTAACGGCGAAGCCGCAGGCCGCGGACTTCCGCGAAGCGCTTACTTACACATTCGAGGAGGTCAAACCGGATTCGGCGGCCGCGACCTTGCGGTGGGAGAAGCTGGCGGTTCCGTTTCACGTTTCCGTGGACGTGAAGGCCGTGGTTCTGCGAAGCGTCAAGAACGAATTGCGGAGCGTTGGCGGATTTAGCTGGGCGGGATTCGACGAGGCGGCGCAATGGTGCCTGGACAACAATTACAACCTGGAAGAAGCGCTGAAGTGGGAAGACACCTCGATTCAGAATGAAGAGCGCTTTGAAAATCTGGAGACGAAATCTCGCATCCTCGACGCGCTGGGACGAAAAGATGAATCCGCGAAAGTGCTTTCCAAGGCGTTCGATAAAGCCAGTGCGATTCAACTGTACTCGTACGCCCGCGGCTTGCAACGCTCGGGGAACGCCAAGCGCGCGTTTGAACTGTATCCCCAGGTTCCCAAGAAGGATGCGAATCACTGGATCAGCCACCTGGCGCTGGCGCGAATCTCGTCGAACACGGGTGATTTCCCGACGGCTGCCAAAGAAATGACCCAGGCGATCAGCGGCGCGCCGGATGCGACGAAGCCTTTTCTCCAGCCGTTGTTGAAGC
>WNFG01007455.1_pt1 | contig 13525 bp, 15 predicted proteins | sample 5400431 | NCBI WGS metagenome assembly WNFG01 (sample SAMN13153346, study PRJNA577476) | soil metagenome | isolation source: 120 cm saprolite under Douglas fir tree site 2 hole 3 replicate 2 | place: USA:California | collected 2015-04-18
CGATTCCGTCATCTTGATCTCGATGTCCTCGGTCATGGCGGTCGCGCCGAGCGAAGCGATGACGCCGAGATCGAGCACGCGATCCTCGCCGAGCTTCCTGCCCCACGCGGGAAAGCGCTTGCGCAGCTCGGCGAGGACGACCGGGCGGCAGTCGAGCTCGACCGCGTGGCGCTGGCCGTAGCGAAAGCCGACGGTCTCGACGCGCGCGAAATTCGCGAGCGCCCACGCGAGGCAGGTGGTCGAATCCTGGCCGCCGGAGAAAAGAACCAGAGCTTGCTCGCGCATGGGTCGGTTGCGAAACTACTCGTGCACGGCAGTTTCCCGGTGTTTGTGCTGGATTGCAAGACCCCGAAGGTGTTCCGAACCGAGGCAAACCCCTCTACAATCACGAGGATTTTCCCTCGCCCGACCGAGCCATGCCCGACACCAGCGACGCAAGCCAGCCCGTCTCCGCGACGGGCTCCGACGACCTGCGCTCCGGCGCCGAGTGGCACGTCGACCGCGCGCTGCCGCGCGCACTCGCGCGTATCCTCGCGCTCGATGATTTTGAAGCCCCCGCGCGCCGCTACCTGCCGCGGCCGATGTTCGGCTACGTCTCGGGCGGCGCGGAGACGAACGCGTCGCTGCGCGCGAACAGCGCACAGTTCGACGAGATCGAGCTCAGCCCTCGCGTGCTGGTGGACGTCTCCGCGCGCACGGCGAAGACGACGCTCTTCGGCCGCGGCTACGACGCGCCCTTCGGCATCGCCCCCATGGGCGGCACTTCCATGGCGGCGTATCGGGGCGACATCGTGCTCGCGCGCGCGGCGGCGGAGACCCGCATCCCGATGATCATGAGCGGCGCATCGCTGACGCGCCTGGAAGAGGTGCGCGCCGCCGGCAGCACCGCCTGGTTCCAGGCCTACCTGCCGGGCGAGACCGGGCCGATCACGCGGCTGGTCGACAGGGTCGCGCGCGCCGGATTCGATACGCTCGTCCTCACCGTCGACGTCCCGGTGAGCGCGAACCGCGAGAACAACGTGAGGAATGGCTTCAGCCGGCCGCTGCGGCCGACGGCGCGCCTCGCGTGGGAGAGCGCGCTCCGCCCGCGCTGGCTCTTCGGGATGTTCCTGCGAACGCTCCTCGTGGACGGCATGCCGCACTTCGAGAACATGGGCGCGCGCATTCCGCTCATCACCCGCGCTTCCCGCGGGGACGGGGAGCGCGACCGCCTCGCGTGGACCCACCTCGAGCTGATGCGAAGGCTGTGGAAGGGGCGCTTGGTGCTGAAAGGCGTGCTGGCCCCGGAGGACGCGCGCATCGCCCGTGAGAGCGGCGTCGACGGCGTCATCGTGTCCAACCACGGCGGGCGGCAGCTCGACGGCGCTCTAGCGCCCTTGCGCGCGCTCCCCGCGGTGGTTGCGCAGGCGGGGGACATGACGGTGATGATCGACGGCGGCGTCCGCCGCGGCACCGATGTTTTGAAGGCGCTCGCGCTCGGCGCGCAGTTCATGTTCGTCGGCAGGCCCTTCCTCTACGCGGCCGCGATCGGCGGGGAAGCCGGCGTGCGCCACGGAGTGAGGCTCCTGCGCGAAGAGATCGAGCGCGACATGGCACTCCTGGGGATCACCAAGCTTACAGAGATGACGCGGGAGCGGATCAGGCCGCGATACACTTCATCCACGAACGCTTGAAGGGTCAAGCATGAAACCATTCTCAATCTTCACCAGGGGGATCGCCATGTCGGCACTGATCAGCAGCTCGGCGCTGGCAGGGACCTTCGTCTATGTTTCTCACGCCGAGGACGGCGACATCGGCGCCTGGAGCATGCAGGCGGACGGGGCGCTCGCGCCGCTCGCGCGAGTTCAGGCAGCGAAAGTCGTGATGCCGATGGCGGTGAGCCCGAACCGGCGCCTTCTCTACGCGGCTTCGCGCTCCAAGCCGTATACCGTGCACGTCTATTCCATCGACTCAGGGACGGGGGCGCTGAAGCCCTTGTCCACCGCGCCCCTCGCGGAGAGCTTCCCGTACATCTCGCTCGACCGGAACGGGCGCTTCCTCTTCGGCGCCTCCTACGGCGGCCACCTGGTGAGCGTCAACGCGATCGGCGGCGACGGGCGCGTCCTGGCGGAGCCCCTGCAGGTGATCACTGTGGGCCGCAACGCCCACTCCATCCTCGTGGACGCGGGCAACCGCTTCGTCTACGTCCCGAACCTCGGCACCGACCAGATCTTCCAGTTCGTCTTCGACGAGAAGTCGGGGCGCCTCGCCTCGAACACGCCCGCGGTCGCCCAGATGAAACCCGGGACGGGCCCGCGCCACTTCATCTTCTCCCCCGACAACAGGTTCGTTTACCTCCTCTCGGAGCTCGTCGCGACGGTGACGACGCTGTCGCTCGACGCGAAGACGGGGTTGTTGACCGAAGCGAGCTCGGCCTCGGCGCTGCCGCCCGATTCCAAGCTCCAGCCCGGCGCGCCGCGCGGCGGAATCGGCGCCCCCGGCGGCCCGCCGCCGCGCAACACCGACAACGACGTCTGGGCCGCTGACCTGCACCTGACCCCGAACGGAAAATTCCTGTACGCCTCGGAGCGCACCTCGAACACCCTCGCCGCGTTCAGCGTCGATGCGGCAAGCGGGAAGCTCAGCTATCTCTCGAGCACGCCGACGGAGAAGCAGCCGCGCGGATTCGCGATCGATCCCAAAGGAAGGTTTCTCGTCGCTTCGGGGGAAAAGTCGGAAACGATCTCGGTCTACGCGATCGAGCAGGCGACTGGCGCGCTCAAGCTGCTGCAGAAGTATCCGGCCGGGAAGGGCTCGAACTGGGTCGAGATCGTCGGTTTCGATTGAAGGCTCCTCGCATCGGGGGAAATATGAAAACGCTCCAGGAACGACTGGCCATCACGGTTGCCGCCGCGATCGTTGCGGGCGCTTTTTTCACGAACGCGACGGCGCAGACGGTCATCGACGAGTGGGGGAGCGCGAGGTTGCCGCCGCCGCCCGCGCTCAAGGCCGCGACCCTGGCTCCCGCGGAGACGGCGCTGCTGGTGATGGATTTCACGAACCAGACGTGCAGCACGCAGCGGCGGCCGCGCTGCGCGGCTTCGGTTCCGAGAGTGCAGAAGCTCGTCGCAGGCGCCCGGGCGAAAGGCGCGCTCGTCATCTACAGCGTCGCCGTCCCCGGCTCCACCGCCGCCGACATCCTGAAGGAGCTCGCTCCCGCAGCCGGAGAGCTCGTCCTGCCACCGCTCGGGCCGGACAAGTTCATCAACAGTGATCTCGAAAAGATCCTGAAAGGCAAAGGCATCAAGACGGTCGTTGCGCTCGGCACGCAAGCGCAGACCTCGGTGCTGCATACCGGCGCCGCCGCGGCGCTGCGGGGATTCAAGGTCATCGTCCCCGTTGACGGGATGTCGTCGGACGACGTGTTCCCGGAGGCCTACACGGTATGGCACCTCGCCAACGCCGCGCGAATCAGCGCCCAGGTGACGCTGACGCGGCTCGACATGATCGGGTACTGACGTTCGGGCTAGCCGGGGCGCTTGCGCGCCGCGCGCAGGACGTTTTCGACGAGGAGCGCGAGGCAGCCGGCGAGGAGAATCGCCGCGCGCCAGGGATCGCCGAAGGGCAGCTCGCGCAGGACGAACGCGGCAAGCGCGACCCACGCGAGGATGCCGAGCGCAAAGCCGGCATCCTCGATGAACAGCCCGGCGATCTCCCGGGCGGCGGCCGCGAGCCATTTCATTCGACGATCTCCCCGTGCGGGCGCGCAAGCGGCGCCGCCGCGGTCCGCCTTTGCGAGATCCGGCCGACTGCGGCGGCCGCGGCGGCGAGAAACAGCGCTGCAATGGCGAGAATCGCGAGATCATCCCCGGGCCAGTGAAACCCCAGTCCCTCGCCCACCCAGAACGCGCCGAACGCGGAGAGGAGCACGCCCACCGCGAACTTGAGCGTGTTTTCCGGGATCCTCGCGAGCGGGCGATGCACCGCGCAGCCTACGATCACGACGAGCGCGCAGGCGGCCAGCGCGCCCAGGCTCGCAGGCCCCAGCAGGTCGCCGGCGGCGCCGACAGCGAGCACGATGAAGACGACTTCGAGACCTTCGAGCACCACGGCCTTGAACGCAGTGATGACCGCAATCGCGTCCCAACCGCGCCGCGGGCCATGCGCCGCGCGCAGCGCCGCGCTCTCCTCGGCGAACGCCTCGGCCTCGTCGTGCAGGGCGATGACCCCGGCGGCGCGCAGAATCGCCTTCCTCAGCCACCGCATTCCGAAGAGCAGCAGCAGAACGCCGACCGCGAGCTGCATGTAATGAATCGGCATGCGGGCGATCAGCGGACCGAAAGCGAGCACGAGGAGCGCGAGGAAAGCGAGCCCCGCCATCGTTCCGGCGAGCGCGGGCCGCCATCCGCGCACCGTGCCCACCGCGAGCACGATGGTGAGCGCTTCCACCGCCTCGACGAGAGAAGCTAGAAAGGCCGAGGCGATCGCGGTCCCGGCGTGGGCGAGGGAGAGCATGACTGAAGGAAGTCTAGCGCAGGTGTGGAAACCAGTAGGGCGCCGCGCTACAACGAACGCAGAAAGTTGAGAACGTCCTGCTTCTGGTTGTCCTGGAGCTTGTTGAAGTTTCTAACGACTGCGTTCGCTTCGGATGCGTTGAAGGTCAGGAAACTCCCACTGCGATGCGCCCGGATCGCCTCCCGCAGGTCCGACGTTCGTCCGTCGTGCAGGAAGAACAGCCTCTGTCCCAGGCCCCACAGCGGGGCGGTGCGAAACTCCCTGGGGCCCGCCTGTCCCTGAGTGACCCCATCGGCCAGCCCCGGGCCCATGTCGTGGACCAAGAGGTCGGACAAGAGATTCACCGGCTGGTTGCGCAACGCGGCGACACCCGCATTGCCCGTGCTGAGCGTGGGCGTGTGGCATAGCGCGCACCCGGCATCAGTGAAGAGCTTTCGGCCCCTCGCAATCGAATCGGCCCCTCCCGGCGTGTCGGGCGAAGGCGCGGGCGGCGCCAGGAAGCGCGCGAAGAAGGCGAACTTTTCGATCGCGCTGATCCCCTCGACGAGCGTCTTGCCGTCGGTCTTGGTCAGGTCGTTGGGAACCGCCGCAAACTGGCAGCCGGGGGTTTCATCGCGCTCGGTCTGAAACAGCTCGTTGGTGATTCCCATTTCGACGTTGTATGCCTCGCCGGAGAACAGCAGCAGCGATTTGTTCTGGGCCTTCCATCCGAACCGCGCGACCGTGCCGTCGTTGCCGTTGTTGTTCGCCTGGCCGGAGATCGCGTGGCCGGCGAGGACGATATTGGGCCGGCCGTAGATCCTGAGGTCTTTCTTCCTGGGTGCGTCATCGACCTGGTTCGCCAGGATCGCCTTGTCCGGGATCTGTTCGATCAGGCCCGCGCCGAACACCGGCGTGGGAATGCGGAAGATCACGTTGCGGCGCCCGAGCTCCTTCCCGAAGTCCGGTTGCGCGAGCACGCATCCCGGCGCGTCCGCGCGGCCGGCGATCGTGAACAGATCGTGCACGCCGCCGTCCGGCGTCCCGTCGGCGTTCTTCACGAACCTCGCCTCGCGCACCGGTCCTTTCGCCGTGATGAACGATGGAACGGCGTTGGTCGCGCCGTTCAGGGTGGCGAATGCGACCTGGGGATTCACCGCGGGACTGGTTCCACCGACTGCCGGCTGCAAATGGCAGGCGCCGCAGCCGTCGAGGTTCATCGTCGGTCCCAGGCCGTCGGTGACTTCTTCCTGTTGTGCGAACTCATCCTTCCCCGCGTTGAAAAACGCGAGCTCGGTCTTGGTCAGCCCCGCGATGGGCGCGCCCGCGCCCGCGGCTCCCCCGCGCACGCCGGGATCCCGGGCCGCGGAGGACGAATCGTCCGGGAACGGAATCTCATCGCGCAAAAGGAAGAAACCGATGACCGCAAGGACCAAAAGCAGGGCAACGACGACGTTTTTCATGGCCGCTCCTTCTTCGCCAAGAATCGGCCTCCCCTTTCGCGCATTCTTCGCCGGGGGGAGCCGGCGTGTCAACGTGCAATTTTATGACAGCGGCATTTTGCTTTCGGTCCAGGCTTTTTTCGTCTCGCCGTTACGGGTTGAGCAGCGGAATGTTCTTGTAGTCCGGCGCCTTCGGGAGCGATTGAAGGTAAGCGTGGATGTCGGCGAGGTCCTCGTCCGACAGTATCGCTTTCTGATAGGGCGGCATGGCCCCGTTGGTGAAGCGCACGAAAGCCGCGAACGCCTCGGGCGGCATCGGATTCGGGGCGAGCTTCGGGCCGGTCACGCCGCCCTGCCCCACGAAGCCGTGACACTGCCAGCAGCCGTGCTTCACATAGGCGACCTTGCCCTTCTCGGCGGACCCGGCCGCTTCTGCGTTTGGAGCGGCAAGGAGGGCAGCCGCAGTGGCGACGACAGCCGCGATCACGCGCAGACGAGAAAAACGCATGAACGGATCTCCTAGCGCGGTTGCGTCCAGACGTTGAGCAGGGCCGGCTGGCCCCCCTTCACCACCGCGACAGCTTCGCGGAGCGCGGGACCGAGCTGCGCCGGATCCTTGATCGGCCCCTTCGCCCACCAGCCCATGCTTTCCGCGAGCTTGTGATACTCGACGTCCGGGTTCTGGATGCTGGTGCCGACCGGACCCATGTCGCCGCCGAGGTTGGCGACGCGATTGCGGAAATTGGACAGGCGCTGCACGTGCATCACCTCCTGGTGATAGCCGCGGTTGTTGTGCATCACCGCGAGGAGCGGAATCTTGTGCTTGGCAGCGGTCCACAGCACGCCGGGCGCGTACATCAGGTCGCCGTCCGACTGGATGCTCACCGAGAACCGGCCCAGGTCGCGGTTGGCGAGCGCCGCGCCGATCGACGCCGGCGCGCCGTAGCCCACGCCGTAGCCGCCGGAGCGGCCGAGCCAGTGATGGTACTTCTCCAGCGGCCAGAGGCGGTTCGGCCAGTTGCTGACGTTGCCTTCGGAAGCGACCAGCGACCAGTCGAGACCCTTTACCGCTCCGTACACCTCCATGCACATGCGCGCCGTGCTGACCGGGCTCGCATCCCAGCCGAGCGCCGCCGCCGCCCGGGTGCGCTCGCTGCCCTCAGCGTAGGCTTTCCTCGCGGCCTCGCCGCGTTTCTCGATCGCCGCCTTGCGCTCGTTGGGAATCGCCGATTTCACCGCCTCGATCAGCGCCGGCAGCGTCGCTTCCGCGTCCGCGGCCATCTGCACGTCGATCACCTGGAAGCGCTGGAAGTCCTGGTAGTTCGCCTTGGTGTTGAGATCGACGGAGCTGATGCTGACGAGCTTCGTGTCGCGCTTGATCCGCGTCGAATTCGTTCCAATGCCCTCGTTCATGGCGTTGTCGGTGTAGGCGTTCACCGTGGCCCAGAAGTCCGAGAGCTCGAGGCCGATGATGACGTCGGCGCCGCTGACGGCCGCCGGCGGAGCGGAGAGATAGTGCGTCCTCGGGAAGTTCATCCGGCCGCCCTGGTCGATCACCCGCGCCTGCAACAGCTCGGCGAGCTGCACCAGCAGCGTCATTCCGTTCGGCGTTCGCGCCGCGCGGTCGGCGACGATCACCGGGTTCTGCGCTCCGGCGAGGAGCCGCGCAGCTTCCTTCACGGCGCCCGAGTCGCCCTGCGGCGGCGCGGTCGGCACGTAGCGCGGAATGTAGGGCTTTTCGCCGCCGTGGTTCTTCACCGGCTCCTGCTGCAGGCCCGCGTCGAGCGAGATCGCCACCGGTCCGTACGGCGGCGTCATCGCGATCTTGTAGGCGCGCACGAAGGACTGCGAGAAATGCTGCAGCGACACCGGCGTGTCATCCCACTTGGTGAAGTCGCGCACCAGCGCGTTGATATCCTGCGCGGAGTGGAAGGTCGGCACGCCCGGAGGCCGCGTCGCGGCATCGAGGTCGTTGCCGCCGACGACGATCACCGGCACGCGGTCGCACCACGCGTTGTAGATGCCCATGGTGGCGTGCTGCAGGCCGACCGTGCCGTGGCAAAGCGTCATCAGCGGCTTGCCGGCGACCTTGAAGTAGCCGTGCGCCATGCCGACCGCGGACTCCTCGTGCATGCAGGTGAGGAACTCCGGCATCTTGTTGCCGCCGTAGTTGATCAGCGACTCGTGGATGGCGCGGTAGCTGGAGGCGCAGTTCGCCGGAAGGTATTTAATGCCGAGCGTCTTGATGACATCGACCATGAAGTCGGACCCGGGGGTGCCTTTGACGCGCGCGAGCTCCCGCGGCGTCCCGGTCTCGGCCTGGGCGACATGCATCGAAGGCGCCAGCGCGGAGGGCACACGCGGCGGAGGCGCCGTCTCGGCCGAGCGCACCGGCGGGCTCATCGCGGATGCGGCGGTCGCTGCGCCCGCGGCGACGACTCCCGTGAGAAACCTGCGGCGATCTGCTTTCGGACCCGTATCCTTGCGTGCCATCGTCTTCTCCTCTTCAAGCCCCGGCGAGGATTCTAATCCAGGCCGGATTGCCGCACCACGAGTCGGCGAAGTCAGGGCGTTGTTCCTCCGGGTGGAAAACCCGGCGACAAATCGGGCGCTTCGAGCGCAACTAGCGTCCCTTGAGCCTTTCGCTCCAGTAACCGGGTCGACGGTGCGTGTGCGCCACGGCGATCAACAGAACGCCGACTTCGTCCGCGTGATAGATCAAACCATAGGGAAACCGGCGCAGCCGGCAACGACGAACGCCCTCGCCGAGCGGATGCCAGGCGTCAGGAAACTGCCGGATCCGTTCGATTGCCGCGACCGCCTCCAGAAGAAACGCATCGCCGAGGCCGGCTACCTGTCCGTTGTAATACGAAATTGCTTCGTCGAGCTCCTGTTGGGCGACCTCGAGAACGCGGACGTTCACTTCCCGCGGTACTTCGCGAGCACCTGTTCCAGCGGTATCACTTTGATCTCGCCGCGGCGATAAGCGGCGAGGCGGTCTTCGGCCTCCTTGGCCCAGAGCTTATCGATGTTCGGATCGGGCTCGTCGAGGCTCGCAAGGATGTCGTCCACGAGCTCGAGGCGCTCCGAAGGAGAGAGCTTGCGCGCCTGGACACTCAGGGTCTTGGCTGCTTCGGTCATCGCATCATCCTCCTTGGTACGGGACGTTTTCGAGGCAATCAGTCGAGGATTCTATCCCGCCTTGCGCTATGCTTGCGTTCCATGGCGCTCAACCTCCTCCTCGTCTGGCTGATCAACGCCCTCGCGCTGCTCGCCCTCCCCTACCTCGTGCCCTCGGTGCAGGTGGAGAGCTTCGTCGCGGCGCTGCTGCTGGGGCTCGTCAACTCGCTGATCCGGCCGCTGCTCGTGCTCCTGACCCTGCCCGTCACCGTTCTCACGCTGGGATTGTTCATCTTCGTGATCAACGGGCTCCTCTTCTGGTTCGTGGCGTCCTTCGTGGAGGGATTCAGCGTCGCCGGCTTCTGGTCGGCGTTTTTCGGCGCGATCGTCTACGCGCTCATCTCCTGGGCGGCGAGCGCGCTCGTGTTCGGCCGCCCGCGCGTCGTCGTGGTGCGGCACGACGAGTTCCGCCGCTAGCGGTTCCCGCTCACCTGGCCCGGCCGGCCGCTCCGAAATCCGCCAGCAGGCGCGAGAGCTGAACGTGCGCGACCAGCGCGTCGGGCACGGCGTCGACGATCTCCCGGTAAGGACCGGTGAAGCCGTCGTTTCCCTCGAAGCGCACCAGCGTGCGCAGCCTCTCGATCACGCCGCGCATCTCCGCGCGCGCGTCCTTGTCGTCCGCCTCGGCGAGCTCGTCGAGCCGCGCGATCAGCGCCGACAGCACGCGCAGCCATTCGAAAGACGCATCCTCGAGCACGAGCGCAAGCAGCTCGCCCCTAGATTCGATGCGTCCGTTCTCGCGCTCGTAGCGGATGCGCTGCGCGTCGAGCAGCGCCTTGTGGAGCTGCAGCAGCGCGTGCCGCAGCTTGTCGAGCTTGGAGATATCGGTCTTGGTCATGGCGTTTCCATCTATCGGAACAGACCAAGTGGGGGCGAATCGCGGGAATTCCACCCCGGTCGGCACTCTACCTCGCGCGCCTAGAAATTCGACGCGGAGCCGCGGCCTCCAGCCAATCTGCATGATTTTCATGGTGTCCTCCGCCCTAGTCCTTGAACTTTATGCCGGTGGCGGTAACGTGGTACGCGCGGTTCTCGAAGCGGAAACCGGTCGAGCGGTCCTGAATCTCGATGATTGCGTCCGCACCGGATAGGCAGGCCTGTTTTTTGAGTTCAGGAATCGCGGATTCGAAATCGCCCTGAGCGAAGCCGGTTCTTTCAATGTGCACATCCAGCCGGGAGACTCGCTCGAACGCCTTCTGCGGAACGGAGTCCTTGAGAACCGCGACGCTGCAATCCCCGGGGCGGGGCGGATACGCTTGGCCGAGCGGGGTAAAACGGCTTTGCGTAGTCGCGCAGGAAGCGAGCAGCGTCCCCAGGAAGACAATCGCCGATGTCGATAGCGTGCGCTGCGCCGGAACACATCGCATTGACGATGTGGACATGCGGCTACTCCGGCTTCCCCAGTGACTTCGACATTTCGTTCAGGATGTCTGCATTCCAGTTTCGCTGGCCGGCAATGCCCAACAAGGATTTTGCGGTGTCTACGCGTACGCCGGTCCTTGAATCACCCAACGGCTCCAGCCACACTCCAACGGTTTCCCCGCCTGAACCAACGACCAGTCCCACTCTGTGCGGTCTAAGGCCCTCGACATACAAGGGCTCCGTCTTCTGGATCTCGAATCCGGCAACGATCAGCGAATTAAGGGCGGCTTTTTGCACTACGGCGGGTGGCTTTCCGAAAACTGTCGACCCTCCCGAAGGCATTTTCGGGGTTGAAGCGCATCCCGCCGTCAGCACGATCGCGAGCATTGCCGTCGGAGCAAAAAAATTCCATCGATGACCTTGCATCTGCAACCTCCTTGAATGTGACGAACTCAACACGGCGCCAGCGGCCGGCGTGGTGAGGAACTTGATCAGCGCCTTTGCCGCCGATGAGTCCTTCGAGCCCACGCCGACGCCGGCATGGAAGACAGTGTAGTTCTGCAGTTCGGGCGGCAAAGGCCCCAGGACTTCTACGCCGGGGGCGGCCATGAGTTCGTTGACGAGGATGACGCCGAGCTGGACTTTTCCTGAGGCGACGAGTTTCCCGACTTCGACGCCCGAGGCGGCGAGGACGATTTTCGGTCTCATCCTTTCGGCGATGCCGATGCGCTTGAGCAGGTCCGCGAAGTAGATGCCGCTCTGGCCTTCTTTTGCCCAGGTAATGGAATCCGCGGCGAGGAGCGTGCGCTTGAGCGCTCCCGGCGTGCGAATGTCGGGACGCCGCGCGCCCTTCTTGATTCCGATTCCCACGCCGGAGCGGGCGATCGCGGCGCGCGCGCGCGCGTCTATCTTGCCCTGCTTCGCGAGGTCGTTGAGCCCGGCGGCGGGGAGTATGGCGAGGTCGAAGGCTTCGCCGGCCTCGATCTGGCGCTTCAGAGCGGCAGCGAGGCCGAAGGAGATGACGAGCTTGTGCCTGGTCTCGCGCTCGAAGGCGGGCGCGAGTTCGTTCAGCGCTTCCTTCACGCCGTTCGAGGCGAGGACCTTGATTTCGGCGGCGGAAATGGAAGTCGTGGCGAGCATGGCTGCGATGGCGGCAAGCGTTTTTGCGTTCATGGGTCTCCCTCAGATTTCCAGCAGATCCCGCCCGACGATGATCTGTCCGCCGTAGTGCTTGCGCACGCCCTCCATCCACATGTCGTCGGTGATGGAGTTGTCGTCGGGCGGCACGAAGTGCGTGAGGACGAGGGTCTTCACTCCCGCGGCCGCCGCCAGCTTGCCGAGATCCTCGGTGACGATGTGGCTCGCGAGCAGATGCTCGCGCAGCGTCGCGGCGTTGGGGACCTTCTTCAGGAGGGTTTCCAAGCCGCCGAGGTGCATGACTTCCGACACGAGCACGTCCGCGCCCTTGGCGAGCGCGATCAGCTCGGGTGAAGTGGTCGTGTCGCCCGAAATCACGATCGAGCGGTCGGCGGCATCGAAGCGGTAGGCGTAGGCGTGCACGATCGGAGGATGGCGCACGCGCGCCGCGGTGACCTTGACGTCCGCGTTCTGCATGACGATGCCCGGCTCCGCGAATTCGTGCGCGGTGACGAGCTTGCGCAGGTCGGGCCGGCCCTCGTCGGCGATGCGCGTCTCGATGTCGAAGCGGTTCAGCTGCCAGTACGCCTCGGTCATGGCCTTGATCGGCGGCGGGCCGTAAGTATCCACCGGCGCGCGCAGCCCCGCGGCCCAGCTATCGTAGATGAGGTTGCCATAGTCGAGGTTGTGGTCGGAGTGGTGATGCGTGATGAAGACGTAGCGCAGCGTGTTGAGCGCAACCCCTGCCCGCACCAGCTGGGCCGCCACGCCCTCGCCGCAATCCACTACGTAGGGCACGCCGTTGACGACGATCAGGTTCGCCGACTTCGAGCGCCCGGGCGCGACGATCCGCGGTCCGCCGCCGGTGCCGAGCAGGACGAGACGGGTCTTCGGCTTTGCCGGAGCTTGAGCGCGCAGGGGCGAGAGCGCCGCAGTCGCCGCCAATGCCGCCGCGCCGGAAAGAAAATTCCGGCGGAATGACGAGATCATTTTCCCTCCCACGATGAGCGTAGGGAGCATCGTACGCTTGTGCTCCTGGCAAAGCTAAGTCGGGGAAACTTTACACGACCCGCTTTTCAGTTCAGCGCGGCAAGCAGCTCCTGGAACTGCGGGCTGCCCTCGATCAGCTCGCGCCTTTGCGCGTCGATGCTGCGCCGCGACTTCGCCGACAGGAACCATCCCAGGGGCGGCGCGAATTTTTCCTGCCTCAGGCCGAAATGGAAGTAGCGGCGGCGCTTGTCTGGCGAATTTGCTTCGACGAATTCCTTGGTGAGCGACTGCGAATAGGTGCCGCGCGCGACGCGCGTGTTGAAGAGCGCGTCGATCGGCGACATCAGCTCGGTCAGCCACCGCAACGGCGCCGGGCGCCAGGGCGCGGCGGTGCTCGTCTCCTCCTCGCCGGGGTCGTTGTTCACGTAGACGACGACGAAATCGAGATTCAGCTTCTCGCCGCGCGAGTAGAGCGCGGACAGGACATCGAGCGCCGTCGCGGTCCCGGAGTTCTCGAAGTATCCGCCGTCGACGACGTGCGCGGCGGTCTCCTTCTCGCTCCGCCTGCGCAGCGACCCCGCCGGGCTCACGTAGGTGAAGCGCGCGCTCAGGTGCGCCGCGGTGCTCGCCGGGATCGGGTAGTCGATGAAGGAGAAGACGTCGGCGGTGTCGTTGAAGATGCCGGGGTCGACAGCGAGGTTGCTCGCGATCATCCGCTTGCCCGTCTCCACCCAGGTGGCGTTCAGGAAGAGCGACGGGATACGGTGCGCGCGATCGCCCCTCCACAGCCCGTCGAAGGGTTCCGCGAGGCGGTCGTTGCCCATGCCCTGCCGCCACGCGTCCTCCCAGGACACCTCGAGCGCCCGCGCCCGGTCGAAGCGCTCGACCGGAAAGGGAAGGAACCGCTGCACCAAGTCCGGGAAGAGAAAGGCCGCGAGCGC
>WNFG01013014.1_pt1 | contig 13523 bp, 16 predicted proteins | sample 5400431 | NCBI WGS metagenome assembly WNFG01 (sample SAMN13153346, study PRJNA577476) | soil metagenome | isolation source: 120 cm saprolite under Douglas fir tree site 2 hole 3 replicate 2 | place: USA:California | collected 2015-04-18
CGCTGTCAGAGTGACTTGCCCAGACCCCACACCAGAAAATACCTCTTGACCCCGTACCATGGTCCGGGGTTTAGACTTGCACTCAGAAAGCGAGAAGAGACGTGAAGTCACTAACAATCGGTAAGCTCGCAAAAGAAGCGGGCGTCAATTTGGAAACCGTTCGTTATTACGAACGCCGGGGTCTTCTGCCAAAACCTCCGCGGAGCACGTCATCCGGCTATCGTCAATTCCCGGAAGACGCCCCACGGCGGCTTAGATTCATTCGGCACGCTCAGGAACTTGGATTCTCGCTCGCTGAAATCCGAGAACTGCTGTCTCTCCGGGTTTCACGCAACACCACAAGCGCAGCAATTCGCACGCGAACCGCAGCCAAGATTGCTGACATAGATTCCAAAATACGCAGTCTTGAGTCTATGAAGAAGACCTTACAGAAGCTGGCAAAAACGTGTGACGGATGCGTTCCAGTGGCCGAATGTCCAATTCTTGACAGTCTTAACAAAAAGGAAGCATGAACCGCACATGGAAGCAGAGTTTAATGACGCTACCGGGCGTTGGCGTTTCGATTCTTCCGAAACTAGCTTGTCCCGCTTGCTGGCCAGCTTATGCCGCTTTGCTATCTTCAATTGGTCTGGGTTTTCTAGTTTCAACAATCTATCTACTTCCGATGACCGTTGCGTTGCTCAGTCTAGCCGTGGGAGCAATCGCATTCAGAGCAAAACAGCGCAATGGGTACGGACCTTTCCTGCTGGGATTGGTTGCCGCCACTGCTGTCCTGCTAGGCAAGTTTGTGTGGGAATCCAAACCCACCATGTACAGTGCTTTCGGGCTGCTTGCGTGGCCGCGCCACGCACCATCTAGCGAAGTGGCAACATGCCCCGGCTGCGAACGAAAAGAAGTCCAATGAACTCAATTCAGAAGTGCCAGGAGAACACCATGAACGCAAGAAAGAAAATCGAAGTCTTCAGTGCGGGCTGCTCAACATGCAAAGAAACCATCGAACTTGTGAAGAAGATCGCAGGCGCTTCACATGAGGTGGTCATTCATGACATGCAGAAGTCTGAAGTAGCTTCCAGGGCAAAGGAGCACGGCGTCAGAAGTGTGCCAGCCGTAGTCATTGAAGGTAAGCTGGCCGGATGCTGTGCTGGCCGTGGCCCGGACGAACATGTTCTGCGTTCTGCTCTAGCCTAGGTTTTATTGGTTGAAGGCTCTCCAATCAAACCAGACGCGCTGGACTGTCAAAGTGCAGCGCGTTTTCCTCTTCCGAGTCTAAGAACTAACGCGCAAATCGGAAATTGACCCACTACCTGTTCTTTCTGCGGGCACAAACGATTCGAAATCTTCTTGCGGCCGCAACAAGAGTGCCGGAAAATAGCATCTGTCGGATGGAATACGCCAGGCCCAAACCTCTCTCGGCCTCGGCCCCGACGTTCAGCCACTCGCTATGAGCACAACACTGAGTCTGGTCTCGGAGATGGAGCGCATCGCCAATGCCCTTGGCACGGAACAAGGGGATGGGTCGCAGGTTTCCCTTACCTCCGTAGCCGAGAAAATCGCCAAAAATCTGGGTGTCAGAAAGGATGAAGTAGCCATCCTGTCGGTTTCCAACCGCTGGCGGCACCTGCACTTTCTGGTGCCGGAAGCCTTGAAGAAGGTCGGTTTTATTCCATTGTCGAGCAATTCCGCCCTCGCGGCGCGCACCGCCCGCGATAGCCGGCCCGAGATCGAGAATAATTTCCACGCCGCGCGGCACGCGACCGTGTTTGAAGGCGTAAAAATCACCGAGGAGGCTACCGAAGCGATTCAGAAAATGATCAGTGCGCCGATTCTGCTTGATGGCAAGGTCATCGGCGTCATTCAAATCAGCCGGAAAGGCGCGACTGCGGCCAACGCTGGCCCGGACTTCACGGCCGAGGATCTCGGAAAAATCCTGGCGCTCTGCAAGCCTCTCGGCAAGTTGCTCCATCATATCGCGGGCGAGTGACCCTTCCGCGCCCGCCGGTATTGACGTACCACCTTCAAAATATTTCCGCTGTTGCCGCGTTCAGGGTCGGAAATGCGTTGACAGTGCAAAACCTTCTTGCTACTTTTCCACAGCGGGAAAATTTTTCGCGCACACTACTTACGGAGGCACGGCAAACCGGCACCATGGCGTTCGTTGCTAAGAAAATCTTTCTCACCAAAGGCGTCGGTAAACATCGTGAAAGGCTCTCGAGTTTCGAGCTCGCCCTGCGGAACGCAGGCATTGCGGCGTGCAACATCGTCCGCGTCTCCTCGATCTTCCCTCCCAACTGCAAATTGATTTCTCGCAGCGAAGGATTGAAGCACATCAAGCTCGGGCAAGTCGCGTTCACGGTCATCAGCGAAAATTCCACCAAGGAAGCGCACCGGCTCATCGCCGCCAGCATTGGTTTGGCGCTGCCCAGCGACAAATCCATGTACGGCTATCTGTCCGAGCATCACTCCTTCGGTGAAACCGAAGAAGTCGCCGGCGAATACGCGGAAGAGCTCGCCGCGGAAATGCTCGCGACAACCTTAAACGTGGAATTCGACCCGGACCTGAGCTTCGACGAAAAAAAAGAGGTCTACCGCATCTCCAACAAAATCGTCCGCACCATGAACGTCACGCAATCCGCCGTCGGCGACAAGCGCGGCCTGTGGACCACCGTTCTCGGCGCCGCCATCCTCATCGGCGAAGACGACTAGTTTTTGCAATCCCACATTGCGCTGGAGGTGAACCATGGCACGGTTTCGGATATTCCGAAAGCTGGTGGCGGCTTGTTCCGTGCTTCTCGTGCCCGCCGCGCTCCAGGCAGCCGATCGCGTCACCATTCTTTACGACGCCTTCGGCGCCAATCAGGCGCTCACTCGTGACTGGGGTTTCTCCGCCCTCGTTGAGCACGACGGCAAGCGCATCCTCTTCGACACCGGCAACAACCCGGAAATCTTCGAGCACAACGTCAAGGCCCTCAACGTTGACCTTACCAAGCTCGACTTCGTTGTTATTTCTCACCGTCACACCGATCACGCTTCCGGGCTGAAGTATCTGCTCAAGATCAATCCGGGCGTCACCGTTTACGTCCCCGCCGATGGCGATAACGGGTTTGGCGGTTCAGAATTTCCTCAGGCGTTTTTCCGGCCCGAACCTTCCCTGCCCGCCAAAATGCGTTATTTCGACGGAGCCTATCCCGAACATCTGCGCTCCGGCAAACTCCACGACACCGGCCATTTCGTCCTCGTCGATAAACTCACGGAAGTCGCTCCAGGCATTTTTCTGCTCTACACCGTTTCCAGCATTCCGCGCACCCTGGAGCTCCCCGAGATCACTCTCGCCATCAAAGGACCGCACGGACTGATGCTGGTCGATGGCTGCTCGCATTCCGGCATCGAGGAGATACTCCAAGCCGCCAGCGCAGTAGACCCGCACACGCACATCGTTTTCGGGGGCCTGCACCTCGTCCGGACACCCGTGACCGACATCGATCACCTCGTCGATTCGCTCAAAAATAAATGGAAATTGGACGAAATTGCTCCCGGCCACTGCACCGGTGAGCCCGCCTTCCTGCGCCTGCAGAAGGCTTTCGGCGAAGGCTATCTTTACGCCGGAGTCGGCACGCGTATCGATTTGCCCTAGTTCGTTTGAAAGTTTCTTACTGGTCCAGGTCGTTTTGGCAATTTGCGCTTGTAATGCGGCAGCGCCAGTCCCAGATCAATACGCGAGTTGGTCGTCGGCTTGATTTGCGCGAATACATGTTCGAGATACAGGGGCTTGATCTTCATGCGCTTTTTGCGAGGCTTGCTTTTGCTATTTTTTCACCTCCCAATCAACTCTTGCGAATCGGCGCCCCATTCGACCCCTTAACGCTTTTCTTCTTTTTGAAATATCCGACGCGCTCCAGCACCGCTCTGACGATCAAAGGCAGCGCCACCGTCGCGTCATCGAATACTTCCGCGAACCGCCCGCCCTCTTCCGGCGGAACAAACTTGCCCCAGGAGACGGCCTCCGTGTACGTGCTGCCGCTTAGTCCGCCCCAATGCACCGGTTCCGGGCAAATGCGCACGCCGTAGTTGTAGCGCTTCAGGGGAATTTTCTTATAGCCGCGCCGCGCCAGCAGTTCCGCGTACACGCCGAATTGCTGCGACCAATTGCGCGGCACGCCTCCGCCGATCGTAAAAATCCCCATGCGCCTGGTAGCCAACATGGTGTCGGCAAACTTCTCGAAATCCAGGAAAGGATCGAAGCGCAGCAGCGGGCGCTTGTCCCTCTGCCGGGCAATCTTGTGGAGCGCAAAGTCAATGCCCAGCTCCGAATCGCTGAAGGCGGGAACAAAAATGGGAACTTTGTGCTCGTAAGCGGATTTCAGAATCCCTCGCCCGGGCGCCGTCTTGTGCAGATACTCGCCGATGCGCTGGTGAATCTTCCAACTGCACGCAATGTCTTCCGCGTCCCATGCCGTGAAAATGTGGTCCATCACCTCTTCGACGTGATCGAGATTCGTCTCCGGCTCGAGCGAATCGTACACGCGGTTGTATCCGGCGTGGAAAAGTTCCTTATCGTCCATATTGGGGTTGTAGCGGAAATGCGAGTAGCCCGTGGCTTCCACCAGTCCATGAGCCATGAGCGCCCCGGTCGAGACGATGGCCTTCACGATGCCCGACTCGATCAGATCGCAAAAAACCAGCCCCATCTTGCCCACCGTCAAAGCGCCCGAGAGTGTCATCACCACAAAACAATCCTTGTCGCGAGCCATCTGCTCGAAAACATCGGCGGCATCGCCGATCTGCCGGCCGGTGAACGCCGTGTCACCCATGGCGCGGACCAGTTCGTCGACGGTGCGGCATTTGGATAAATCCAGCGGAAACATCGGCCGCAGTTTATCTTTCACTGGATCATGGAGTATTCTCCCGGTCACAGTTTTCTCTCGCTGCTTCGCCATCGCGTCTCCTCGATCAGAATCCTTTATTGCAAATGAATTTCCGCCGCGCGAAAAAGAAAATGCTGAATCGCCTCGCAGATTGATAGTACAAATGCAGTGCAAAAGATACTACAAAACGCACTAGAATAACTCTTTCTCGCTCATGCTAAACTAAAAATTATGGCAAACAAATTTACCATTGGCCTGGTGCAGATGAAATGCACGGCGAACGCGGAAGAAAATCTGGCGCGCGCCATCGAGAAAATCGGCGAAGCAGCGGCGCGCGGCGCGCAAATTATTTCTCTCCACGAACTGTTTCTCGGCGAATACTTTTGCCGCACCGAAGATGCCGAGCTTTTCAATCTTTCGGAAGCGGTGCCCGGCCCGACGACGGAAAAACTTGCCAAACTCGCCAAGGAAAAGAAAGTCGCGCTGGTCGTTTCGCTTTTCGAGCGCCGCGCCTCCGGCGTCTATCACAATTCCTGCGCGGTGCTCGACGCCGACGGAACTTTTCTTGGGAAATACCGCAAGATGCATATTCCCGACGATCCGCTCTACTACGAAAAGTTTTACTTCACTCCCGGCGATCTCGGCTTTCCCAATTTTGATACTAAATATGCGCGCATCGGCGTGCAGATCTGCTGGGACCAGTGGTATCCGGAGGGATCGCGGGTCACCGCGCTCGGCGGCGCGAACGTAATTTTTTATCCCACCAGCATCGGCTGGCATCCGCACGAAAAATCGCAATTCGGCGCCGCGCAACTCGACGCGTGGCGGACCATCCAGCGCGGGCATGCCATCGCCAACGGCGTGTACGCAGCCGTGGTGAATCGCGTCGGATTCGAAGGCAAGCCGGAGAACGGCGATCCGGGATTGGAATTCTGGGGCAATTCCTTTGTGGCAGATCCCTTCGGCCAGGTTATTTCCGAAGCTTCCAACGGCAACGAAGAAATCCTCGTCGTCGAATGCGACCCCGCAAAGAGCGAGGAAACACGCCGCAACTGGCCGTTTCTCCGCGACCGCCGCATCGACGCGTATCAGCCCATCCTGAACCGCTGGCTGGACAAAGAATAATATTCCCGTGCTCAATCGATTCCGCGTTTTCTTCTCCGTGATCTCTGTGTCCTCCGTGATCTCTGTGTTAAATTCTGTTTCCTAATGAAAACGCTATCGCAATCCAAAACGCCCCACGCTCTTGGCTTTCGCATGCCCGCCGAATGGGAGCGCCACGAAGCGACCTGGCTCGGCTGGCCGCATGAGGTAACCGACTGGCCGGGAAAATTTGCGCCGATTCCGTGGGCGTTTGCGGAAATCGTGCGGCATTTGTCGAAGGTCGAGCGCGTATATTTGCTCGTGGAAGATCGCGAAGCCGAATCGCGCGTTCGAACCATCCTGAAAAAGTCCGGCGCCAATCTCGATGCCGTGGATTTTTTCCGCGTGCCGACCGATCGCGGCTGGATGCGCGACTCCGGCCCCATCTGTGTTCGAGACGAAACCGGTGAAGTCGCCTACAACCATTTCGTGTTCAACGGCTGGGCGAAATACGCGAATCACAAAAGGGATGCGGTCGCAGTCACGAAAGTAAATCAGAAACTGAAGCGCCGCGTTTGGCAACCCATTCACAACGGCCGCCGCGTCGTGCTCGAAGGCGGCAGCATCGAAGTGAACGGCCGCGGAACGCTGCTGACCACGGAAGAATGTCTCCTCAGCAAAGTGCAGGAGAGAAATCCGGGTTTCACCAAAGAGGATTATGCGCAAGTCTTCCGCGAATGCTTCGGCGTGACCAACGTTCTTTGGCTGAAAAATGGAATTGCCGGCGACGACACCCACGGCCATGTGGACGACCTGACGCGCTTCGTGAATCCGACAACGGTCGTGACCATCGTGGAGGATGATCCGAAGGACGTCAACTATGCCCCGCTACAAGAAAATCTTGCTTTGTTGCAAACGATGAAGGATCAGGATGGCCGGCCGCTTCGCGTGGAAACGCAGCCGATGCCCGCGCCCGTCTATTTCGACGGCCAGCGGCTACCCGCGAGCTACGCGAATTTCTACATCGCCAACAAAATCGTACTCGTGCCCACTTTCAATGATGCGAGCGATCGCGTCGCGCTTAACACTCTAGCGAGTTTATTTCCAGGCCGCGAAGTGGCGGGGATTGCCTGCCGCGATCTCGTGCTGGGACTCGGCACGCTGCATTGTATGACGCAACAACAGCCCGCCGCAGGTTAGGGCTTTTTTCCGTGGATTCGTTCCTGCACTCGCCGGGCGCGACTTCCACGAAGAGTTGTGCCTGAAGATTTGATAGACTGCTGCACAACGATTGCCCAGTTGCATGCAAATGTGTGCCAGGAGGCCGAATGTCAGCACTCGCACTGATTACCTTGAGCCAGGTCCGAGGTATCTGGATTGCAGTCCCTCACGGATTCTGGGGATGGCTGCTGATCGGACTGATCGCCGGCTGGCTGGCTGGAAAAATCGCGCGCGGCCGCGGATTCGGCTGCATCACGGACATCATTCTTGGAATCGTGGGTTCCTTCATTGGTGGATGGGTTTTCGTGAAACTCGGAATTTTCGGCGGTGGTTTCTGGTACTCCCTCGCCGCTGCCACGCTGGGCGCCGTGATTCTCGTTTCCATCGCCCATCTTTTCAGCGGCGATAGCCATCATTGAGTTCTCCGGCTTCCGTTGCTCTTTGTCACCAGTCACGAGTCACCGGCCGCCAATCACTTCCTGTGATACGATTCTCGTTTGCGTCCCGGAGTTGACGCGTCATTGAGCAAGACTTCGCAATCCCTCACAGCTATTCCTCTCGGCGGTCTCGGCGAATTCGGCATGAACATGATGGTCTTGCGTCTCGGCGACGACATCATCGATGATGTTCCCGGAATCCGAATTGCTCGGCGTCGACCTGGTCATTCCCGACATCACCTATCTGAAACAGAACCGCGCGCATGTTCGCGCGATCGTGCTAACGCACGGCCATGAAGACCACATCGGCGCGCTTCCGTATATTCTGCGCGACTTGAATGTTCCGGTGTATGGGACGCGCTTCACGCTGGCGCTGGTGAAAAAACGGCTCGACGAAGCGGGGCTTCTGGATTCGACCACGCTTCGCGAAGTGCTACCGGGCCGGATGGTGGAGATCGGGCCGTTTGAAGTGGAATTCATTTCCGTGACGCACAGCACGGTGGACTGCGTGGCGCTGGCGATACGAACGCCGCTCGGCGTGGTCATCCACACGGGCGATTTCAAAATCGATCAGACTCCGGTGGGCGGCGCGCCGTTCGATTTGCACTCGTTCGCCAAGTATGGAAACGAGGGCGTGCTGGCGCTGTTCAGCGATTCGACGAACGTGGAACGCCCCGGGTTTACGCCTTCGGAGCGAGCGATCGTTCCGCGCATCGAAGAATTGTGCCGCTCGGCGCCGCGGCGAGTGATTTTGTCGTGCTTCGCTTCGTCCATTCATCGCATTCAGCAGGTGATCGATATCGCTTCGCGCGTGAACCGCAAAGTGGCGTTCGTCGGGCGCAGCATGGTCGACAACGTGGAAATTGCGCACTCGCTCGAACTGCTGCGCATCCCCGACGGAATGGTGGTGCGGCCGCAGGACATTCGCGGATTCGATCCGAAGCGCATCATTATTTTGGCCAGCGGCAGCCAGGCCGAGCCGATGTCGTCGCTCTCGCGAATCGCAGTGGACAATCACCGTTTCGTCTCCGTGGATGAAAACGACAGCGTGATTCTTTCCGCGCGCATTATCCCGGGAAATGAAAAATCCATTTTCCGGATGCTGGACCATATGTTCCGGCGGCGCGCGCTGGTCTATTACGACAATTCAGCGGGCACCATCCACGTTTCCGGGCACGCCAGCCAGGAAGAGCAAAAACTTTTGCTGCAGCTCGTGAAGCCGAAATATTTCATTCCCGTACACGGCGAATACCGGCATCTCTTCCGGCACGCCGCGCTGGCGCATCAGCTGGGGTCGGTTTCGCACGAGATTCTGCTCGTCGAAGACGGCCGGCCGATCGAATTCACGGAGGACGGCGCACACCGGCGCGACCCGGTGACGGCGGGCCGCGTGTGCGTGGATTCCGGCTCGCTTGAAGAGATTGAAGAAGTTGTGATTCGCGACCGCAAACATCTTTCCGAAGACGGCATCGTCGTGCCGATCATCGCGATCGACAAGCACACCGGTAAAATGGAATCGCATCCGGAAATCGTGACCCGCGGACTGATGAGCGACAACGGCCAGGAATTGATCGCCGGGGCGCGACTGGTGATTATGAAGACCGTCGAGGAATCCAACGCCGAGGAAAAATCAGACTGGGGGGTCATCAAGGAAAAAATTCGCGTGGACCTCAAGCGCTATATAAACAAGCAGACCTCCAAGCGGCCCCTGATCCTTCCCGTCATCCTTGAGGTCTAACAGGCTGGGCTTCTGATGGCCGAACCCACCACTACACTCGCGCCGAGCGGTGGCCGAGCCGCATTTACTTTCATCCTGATCATGGTGGCGTTTGATTTTCTGGCGTTTGGCATCATCGCGCCGGTCCTGCCTGATCTCATCCGGCAATTCGAGGGCGGAGATTTCGCGCGCGCTTCGAGCATCACCGGCTATTTCGGATTCGCCTGGGCCACGATGCAATTCATTTTTTCGCCGTTGCTCGGCGCGTGGTCTGACCGGTTTGGCCGCCGTCCAGTCATCCTCATTTCGTGCTTCGGATTGAGCATCGACTACGTTTTCATGGCTCTGGCGCCGTCGCTGCGGTGGCTTTTGGTGGGCCGCATCATTTCCGGGATCACTACTTCCAACGTGTCAACGGCTTTCGCTTACGTCACCGATGTGACTAAGCCAGAGGAGCGCGCGAAGCCATTTGGGTTGATCAGCGCGGCGTTTGGACTCGGGTTTGTGATTGGCCCGGCAGTTGGCGGGTGGCTGGGCAACATGAATCTGCGTTTTCCTTTCTGGGCCGCTGCGGCGCTGAGCCTCGGCAATGCGCTGTACGGCTATTTCGTTCTTCCCGAATCCTTGCCGCCGGAGCGGCGCGCCAAGAGCGCCTGGCATATGGCAAATCCTCTTGGGTCGCTACGATTACTCAGCGCGAATCGTGAACTTGCAGGACTTTCCGTAGTGACGACGCTCTACTACCTCGCTCACAACTCGCTTCCGTCGATGTGGGCGCTTTATACGGAGTATCGCTATGCGTGGAGCAGGCGCGACGTCGGTTTCTCGCTAGCAGTAGTCGGCGTGAGTGCGGCGGTTGTTTCCGGCGTGCTCGTCGGCCCGTTTGTTAAGCGCTTCGGCGAACGACGAGCCCTTCTTTCCGGCTTGCTCTTTGGCACCATCGGCTTCGCGGGTTTCGCTCTTGGCAGCCGCGGGTGGATGATGCTTGCAGTCATTCCTTTCATTGCGCTGTGGGGAATCTCTGCCCCGGCCATGCAATCGCTGATGGCGCGGCACGTTGATCCCACGTCTCAAGGAAAATTGCAGGGGGCGATCAATTCGCTTCGCGCCATCACGGGAATGGCGGGCCCGGTTCTTTTCACGCAAGTTTTCGCGGTTGCCATCTCGCCCCGCTACGACATCCATCTGCCGGGAGCGCCGTACTATCTCGCGGCACTGCTTCTCGGCGCCAGTTTGCTGGTGGCGGTCTACGTGACGCGGCCGAGCGAAGCCGCAGCATCCTCCGGTCAAGCCGCCACCGACATCAACCCGTCGAGGTGAAAGGGGATCCTTTCCGGCCGGGCCGATCACCTCCCAGTGGTCGTTCAGGACGGACACCCTTGGTCGGCCGTGAGGAGGGATCCCTCGCCGAGATGCTCCTCGGGACACGTTATCCTTCATCGGATAGCTGGTTAACCATAACAGGACCACCCCCCCTATGTTTTTTGTAGGTGTTCATTCTAAAGGGAGTTAAAGTCCTTTGTTTTGATACACTTTTGGAAGTGTTGATTTTAAAGGTAGTTAGAGACCTGAAATTTGGTCAGTTTTGGAAGTGTTGATTGTAAAGAGGTTACCTCGAAAGCGGAAATTCACCGGTCTGAAGACCGGCCGCGACAACTTCGGGTTGCGGCCCGGGCGCAATGTATTGCGTCGCTACGTCCGGCGGGAACCATGCGGAGTGAATTCGACCTGCCTCTAGGAAGGCTGATCGGTGTTGGACGGTTTGGGGTGTTGAATGGCCGCGGGTGATGGCGTCTCGGCGGGGGTTGGTTGCGGAGTGGGAGCGGGTGAGGGTTGCGCCGGCACGGCAGGCTTAGGCGAGGGTGCGGGAGGCTGCGATGAGAGGGCCGTTGGGGCGGCTTTCTGGGGCACCAGAGAGGGACGGTGAAAACAGGAATAAATGGCGTCGCGCCAGGCTTTCGTGCTGAAGGACTCAGTGTACTCGTGCTCGGCGAGGGGAAGGGCTTGAACCAGAGTTTGGCCGAGATAGGCCATAGCCATCGCAGCTTTGGGTTTGATCTCACCGCGAGCGACGGCGCGGAAGAGTCGAGCTAAGGCGGCACTTAAATCGCAGGCGGACACGTAATGTTTGGAGAAGAAAGAAGAAATATCCTCACCGGCCTGTTTTGCGATGAGGGCTTCGGCTTCCTTCTTGGCATGGTAGTAGCAGAGATGCGGATGGCCGGAGGAGCGGGGCGTACGGCATTGGCGGCCATCGGCAAAGGTGAAAGCACACAGGCCGGAACGATCCTTTTTAGGTGTGGCCGTAGAACGGCCAACGGAGTGGTTCGTGGACATGGAAGTCTCCTGAAAAGTTAGATTTGAGTTGTAAGGGGAGTCTCGCGGAAGGCGAGGCGCACTACTTTACGGGGATAATGTAGCAGAGTCGTGACCGAGTTGTCAATAAGAAACTGCGAAGAAACGCAACCTGCGGACTCCAGTTGATTCCCACGGCCTTTTCCTTGCCGGCGTAGGGGTTCTTCCGTTCTTTCCATTTGGAAAAGTCATAGGCCTTCTTCATAAAATCCAGGCTCTGTCCTGGTGGCCTTGCGTGCGGAAAGAATTCGGAACATTGAAACAATCGCGATGGATTATGGAACCAAATGCGGGGCGATGATATCGATGAACTCGCGGGAAGAGATGATCTTGGTTTTCTTCCAGAATTTTGGAAAATGGCGTTGGTTGCCGGTTACGAGATAGTCAGCGCGGGCGGCATCGGAACATTCGAGAAAGATATCGTCGCCAGGATCAATGGTGATTTGAAGCGATTGCGAGGAAGAAACAAGGTGAGCGCGGTTCTTAATGAGTTGAAGGAGTTGAAGGCGGAGCCCTTTCCGAATGCCGAGTTCCGGGCGCGCCAGGACTGTCCGGTATTCCAAAAGGATCGGCGGTGACACGTACAAACGCGCTGGCTTCGTGATGGCGAGAAGCAGGACTGTGCGCTGCAACCCGTCGGGCTTGAGCGCGGCAGAAACCACGATGTTGGTGTCGAGAACCAATCGAAGAGGAAGCATTGGCCTCAGATGCTGGATTTTATTTTCGCGACTTGCTCTTTGGGGATTTCGCTTTTTTGGCACGCGCAGCCTTAATGATGCGGTCAATCTGCGCTGACGTTAGAGAGGTGGTGCCCTTCCGCTTTGATTCTTCCCCGATGGCTATTAGAACCTCCGGTTCCGGGGAGGCCAGACGCACGTAATCCCTAATGCTGAGGAGAACCGCTCTAGGAGTGCCGCGCTTCTCAATGACCAAGCCGCGGCCGTCCTTCTCGACTCTGCGCAAGAGCAGGCCGAAGTTTGACCGCGCATGCAGGGCTGAAATTACAAGGCCGTTGTTTTTTGCCGTTTTAGGTGCAGGCATAAAGTCTCCAGTTCGCCCAATTGAACTGTACAGTTTCTAGCGCACTTCTGTCAACCCTACAACTCGGCAGGATGGAATCGCGGCAGACGGCACGCGCGGAGGGCCGAGAATGCAGCCTAGCCGGCCGGCGACGATGAGGCTGCGACGGCCGGGGCTGGCGGCTTGGCGCCCCTGATGACGAGCCACAGCATGAACGCTATCTCCGCGAAGAGGGCGGGCTGGGAGAGGAGAAACAGCTTGTTCTGGTATTGCGGCAACAGTTCGCCGGTAAGGCTGAGGAGCACATAGGCGAAGCCGTTGACGGTGAGCCAGACGCCCAGGAAGCGGGGCAGGAAGCGCGACCGGTACGTGAGGATCGCTAAGGGAAAAAGCCATAGACCCCAAAGGATCTCCGCGGCGGTGTTTTGATGGTCACGAAGACGGAGGAACAGCATGGCCAGGGCGTCGCGCTGAGGCTTGTCGAATACGGAGAGGAAATCGGCTCCCCGCACGACCATTAGGGCAGCGGCGTCGTACACCACACTGACGAAGTTGATGAGGGCCGGCATCACGCCCCCGAAGATGACCACAAGCACAGCGAGGTTCTGGTCCACTCCCTTGAACAAGCGGTAAAAGGCCAGAGTAAGAAAGATCAAGATGACCGCGCCGACCAGGTCGCTGACGATGCCGAGACGGAAGAGCCACTCGTGGGCGGCGATGTTGCTGGCCGTCGCGGCCGCGTTCCCATGGACGAACAGCTTGCTGGGAATGTAGATGAGGGGGAGGGGGCCGGCGAGGACGAGGAGCAGGTACCAGAGTCCGGCGACT
>WNFG01009088.1_pt1 | contig 13520 bp, 9 predicted proteins | sample 5400431 | NCBI WGS metagenome assembly WNFG01 (sample SAMN13153346, study PRJNA577476) | soil metagenome | isolation source: 120 cm saprolite under Douglas fir tree site 2 hole 3 replicate 2 | place: USA:California | collected 2015-04-18
AAAAGCTGTCTTTCACCCTCTTCTCATTCCCCTGTCATTCCGCGTTCACAAATCTAACGTCTACTTCCTTTCGCCGAGTCTTCGGGGTGACCTCAGCAGGCTGGACGCTGCTCCCCTCCCGGCGTGCAATTGTTGCGGACTGCCGCTTCTGATCCGAGACTCGAATCGAAATATAAGTGGAAGGACTAATTATGCGAAGTCCCGTGAATTTCCAGTCCATTGTCGTGTGTACACTCTCGTTGATTTCAGTTGTACTCTCCCTACCGGATCGCAGCGCCGCGCAGGAACACAAGGGCGGCATCAGCGGCCGCGTCACGGATAATTCCGCTGGCGTGCTGCAGGGCGCACAAATCGAGTTACAACCAAAAAACGTGACCCTTGCTTCGAACGGTCAGGGCGAGTTCTTCATCAACGATCTTGAACCAGGAAATTACACTATCGCAGTCACTTACGTCGGATTCAAGGCCTCCACGACGCAGGTGAATGTGGTCGCTGGCCAGACGGCGAATGTCGAAGTCAGCTCGAGGTGGAGTCCCAAATCCTTCAGGTTCTCGTGACCGCCGAACGCGCCTATGGGGAAGCCGAGGCGGTCAATCGCGAACGCAGCGCCGACAATATCGTCCAGGTGCTCCCCGCTGATGTAATTCGTAGCTTGCCTAACGCCAATATGGCCGATGCTCTCGGCAGGTTGCCCAGCGTAACGATTGAACGCGATGAAGGTGAAGGAAAGTACGTACAGGTCCGTGGCACCGAACCGCGCCTGACCAATACCACCATCGACGGTGTTAATGTTCCTTCACCGGAAGGTAGCGTCCGCCAGATCAAGTTCGACGCCATCCCTGCTGACATCGTCGAGTCCGTCGAAATCAATAAGACACTGCAAGCCAACATGGATGGGGACGGCATCGGCGGCTCCGTGAATCTTGTCACCAAAACCGCTGGAGAGCGCCCGACTTTCAATCTTAGCGGCATGGGGGGATATACTCCCATTCTCGGTGGGCGCGGGCTCGTTGAAACAGCCGGTACCGTTGGCCAGCGCTTTGGTGCGAACAAACGCTTCGGCCTCCTCATCGGCGGCTCTTATGATTGGAACGGGCGTGGAATTGATGACATTGAGCCGGTGCCGGACCTCTCCGCAGGGCAGCGCACCTTCGACTTCATCGACATCCGAGAATACCGATACTACCGGAGCCGATGGGGAATTGCGGGCAGCGCCGACTACAAGCTGGCTGAAGGGTCGAACCTCTACCTTCGGGGTCTCTTCTCTGATTTCAAGAACTATGGGGACCGCTGGGTGTATTCGCTGAACGATGGCGCACCACCGAGCTTTGGCACGCAGCTTCGGCGGCCGGATTACCTGATCAGCAGCGTGGTGCTTGGCGGCAAGCACGTGTTGACGACGACGTGGTATTCCTGGGATTTGTCGGTATCGCGTTCGCGTCAGACAGGGCAGGTGGGAGACCGCAACGCATCGTTTGACGCCACTGGCCTGAACGGCGTCAGCAACTGCCATTACGATCCGGCGAACACGACGAATGTCTATCTGCCACAGTGGGCGCCTGCTTGTTTCACGGAGGCTTACAACCCAGCGAACTTTACCTTGAGCGACGTCAACATCAACAAGGGACTGACGGCGCAGCTCAACCTGCAGGCCACGGGCGCAATGGCCAAGCGCTATCACATTGGCTCGCATCTTGCGTGGCTTGAAGTCGGCGGGAAGTTCCGGAATGCGCACAAGTTCGACAATACGTTCCGGGTAGACTATGCACCTAATGTGTCGGTGCCGATGACGCAGTTTCCGAGCAGGCTCTCAAACAGCGATTACTACAACGGCGCATACAAATTGGGGCCGAACCCGGCGTTTCAGGACGTTTTTGCGTTCGTGAACAGCAATCTGAGCAGCTTTGCGGTGAGTGACGACTCGGGGGGCAATTCTGCAAATTTTAGCTTGATTGAGAAGGTCTCAGCGGGCTATCTGATGAGCACCATCGACTTCAAGCGGGTGCGCGTGGTGGCGGGAGTTCGGATTGAAGGAACGAATCTGAACACGAGAAGCTTTGAAACAACGACCGTGCCAAATCCCGCAGACCCGAGTAACCCGATCACGACCTCGGGGTTCGTGAACCGCAACGGCTCGTACGTGAACGTGCTCCCGAGCGCGTCCGTGCGGTTTGCGCTGAGGAACGACACGAACCTGCGGCTGGTTTACAGCCGGGGATTGTCGCGGCCGAACCCGCAAGATATCGCTCAGGCACAGACGATCGACGATACGGCTAACCCAGTGCTGTTCAGCCTTGGCAATCCCAACCTGAAACCTGAGAGGGCCGACAACATCGATGTGCTGGTCGAACATTACCTAAACCCGTTTGGGATGCTGTCGGCTGGGTTCTTCTACAAGAACCTGATTGACCCGATTGTGACGCACACATGCCAGCCGCCGGCGACTTGTCCGGGGTTTCCTGCGGGTACGGAAGTGACGGAACCGCTCAACATTGGGAGTGCGTGGCTTTCCGGATTTGAAGCTGCATATCTCCAACATCTTACGTTCCTTCCTGGCGCGCTCCGCGGCCTCGGCTTCTCCGCAAATTACGGCTACACGGCATCTCGGGCTTCCTTGGGGCCCGATTTCGCTCGCTCGGATCATCCACGACTCCTGCGGAACGCTCCCCACACCTGGAATGTCAGCCCAACCTATGACCGCGGTCGCGTCTCGGTTCGCGTGGGCTTGTCTTATAACGCGGCGAATATCGCCGCCTATGGATTTAGAGACGGAGCCGTGGGCGGAATCAGTGGTCCCTTCGGCGACAACTATTTCTATCCCCACCTCCAGGTCGATGCGCAAGGCAGCGTTCGATTGGCCCGTGGGCTGACTTTCGTCGCCTACGGTCTCAATCTCTCCAATGAGGTCTTCGGTTTCTACAATGGCAGCCCTCAATTCATGGTCCAGCGCGAGTATTACAAACCTACAATCGCGGCGGGTTTCCGCTGGACTCCGCTGCACGAAAAGTAAAGAAACTGGCAAAGCCTTGACGAACACTGGACTCCACCGCGTCGCGGCAGACTCAACTCCTTTTTGTCCTGAAACTTGGGGCACGGACATAAAGCCAGGTCGCGAGGGCGGCTCCGCAAGTCCCGGCGGGTGCACATGCCAGGTAGCTGAATAAAATTTCAGGCTAAATTCATGGCGCGTTTGCGCCAGGCCACTTAAAATAGTCTTCGCCCACGGCCATCAGGAGCAGGACTGGTTATGAAGAAACAGTTGTTATGTTCAGGATTGATATGGTTCGCGGTGGCGCTGATCATGCTTTCGAGCGGCCACGTGAACTCCGCGGCGCGCACTCCGGCAACGGAGGACACTGCGGTTCTCGTCGGCGCTGGCGATATCGCGGATTGCCGGGATCTCTCCGGCGCCGAAGCCACGGCAAAATTGCTCGATCACGTCTCTGGCACCGTCATGGCCGACGGCGATCTCGCGTATCCCGACGGCACCAAAGAGAATTTCGTTTGCTACGACAAGACCTGGGGCCGCGTCAAATCCCGCACCAGGCCCGCTCCGGGCAATCACGAATTTCATTCTTCCGGAGCGACGCCATACTTTGACTATTTCGGCACGGCGGCGGGAGACACGAAAACCGGCTACTATAGCTACGAACTCGGAAAATGGCACATCATCGTGCTGAACAGCGAGTGTCTGGCCGTCGGCGGCTGCGAGGCCGGTTCGCCCCAGGATAAATGGTTGCGCGCGGACCTCGCGGCGCATCCAGCGGCCTGCACCCTTGCCTATTGGCACAAGCCGCTCTTCAGCTCCGGCGGGGCGCACGGCAACGACCTCACGGTAAAGCCGCTCTTCCAGGCGCTCTATGAAGGCAACGCTGATGTTGTGGTCAACGGTCACGACCATGACTATGAGCGTTTCGCTCTACAAGACCCGGAAGGCTCACCGGATTCCAAAAAGGGCATTCGCGAATTCGTCGCCGGCACCGGCGGCAAGAATCTTCGCCCCTTTGGCGCGCCGAAGCCGAATAGCGAATTACGCGATGCGACAGCTTTTGGCGTTCTGAAACTTACGCTCAAGCCGAACAGTTATGAGTGGCAATTCATCCCGCAGGCGGGGAAGAGCTTTACCGATTCCGGCAGCAGCAATTGTCACGGAAGATTGTAATTTTCAGAGGCAACAGGCAACACTGCCTCACACTTGATCATCGGAGAGAAAGAGAAAATGAAACGCTATTTCACATTGCTCACAGCATTTCTCGGCCTTGTTGCGACAGTCGCTCTGGCGGCGCCGCCATCCGGATATCACATCATCAAGAAAGTGCCGATTCCCGGCGCGGGCGGCTGGGACTACGTCACCGTCGATGACGCGGCGCGCCGCGTTTATGTTTCGCACGCCACGCAGGTGGAGGTGTTGAACGCCGACACTTTCGAACTTGTGGGCACGATTCCGAACACTCCGGGCGTTCACGGCATTGCCATCGCTTCGGAATTCGGCCGCGGATTCATTACCGCCGGCAAATCGGATTCCGTAATCATCTTCGACCTGAAGACGCTGAAGACTCTGGGTGAGGTTAAAGTCGGCAAGAAACCTGACGCAATTATGTATGACCCGGCTACCAAGCATGTCTTCGCGATGAACGGGGACAGCGACAGCGCCACGGTGATCAACGCAGCGGACGGAACTGTGGTCGGCACGATTGATCTTGGCGGTGGGCCGGAATTTGCTGTGGCCGATGGCAAGGGCAACGTTTACATCAACCTGGAAGATAAGGCGGAGACCGTTCACATCGATTCGAACACGCTGAAAGTCCTGCATCACTGGCCGCTGGCGCCCGGCAAGACGGCGACGGCTTTGGCGTTTGATCCGCAAACCCGAAGGTTGTTTGCGGGCTGTCGTGGCGGACAATTGATGGTTGTGCTGGATGCCGACACCGGTAGAGTAATCACCACTGCGCCCATCGGCGAGCGTGTCGACGCAGCCGCATACGACCCCACGCAGAAACTGGTGTTTCAGTCCACAGGCGGTGGCACCATTGCGGTTTTCCATCAGGATTCCGCAGACAAATACACACTTCTGGAAAACGTCGTGACCAACCCAGGTTCAAAGACCATGGGACTCGATCCCAAAACGCATCGTCTCTTTGTGCCTGCTAATCTCGGGGGCACTTTCACGATTCTTGTTTTGGGTCAATAACGAATGTTCGGCCGATCTTCGTTCCCCTGCTCGTCCGCATATTCTTTTTGTGGCAAAGTAACGGCTTCGTTCGTTTTCAACTGGCCCGATTCTGCATCGTCGTTTCGACCGAGATGCAATCAGTCGCGGTTGGCTGGCAGGTCTACGAAATCACCAGGCGCCCGCTGGACCTTGGCCTCGCCGGGCTCGCGCAATTTCTTCCCGGCATCCTCCTCTTTCTCGTGGCAGGACACGTGGCGGACCGTTTCGAACGCCGCAAACTCATTGTTTTGTGTTACTCCGGGTTTGCACTGTGCTCAGCCCTGCTGCTTTTCCTCGCTCTGCGCGGAATCCATACGGTCTATCCGATTTATGCCGTACTCGTATTCCTCGGCGTCATCCGGTCCCTGAACGGCCCGGTGAGCCGCGCTTTGCTCCCACAATTGGTCCCCGAAGAGCATTTTCCGAGCGCGATTGCCTGGGCCTCCAGCGTTTTTCAATTCGCGACGATTCTAGGTCCATCGCTGGGAGGAGTTGTCTATGCCGCCTTTCGTGGACCGTCGGCCGTCTATGCATTGGGGCTGGTCGCGGCGACGTTTGCTGTTTTCACGACACTGCCAATCAAAACACAATCGAAGCAGCGCCTGCGCGAGCCGGTCACTCGCGAGACGATCCTCGCCGGATTGTGGTACATCTGGCGTGAAAAGGTGATTCTGGGCGCCATCTCGCTGGATCTTTTTGCCGTTTTGCTCGGCGGCTCGGTGGCTCTGCTCCCCGTATACGCTCGCGAAATCCTGCAGACCGGCCCGTGGGGTCTCGGCCTCCTCCGCAGCGCACCCGGAGTGGGTGCAGCCGTCATGGCCATCCTGCTCGCCTATAAACCTTTGAAGCGCCAAGCTGGAATGACGATGCTGTGGTGTGTCGCCGGGTTCGGCGTTGCGACAATTCTCTTCGCGGTCTCCCGCAGCCTGGTCATTTCACTTGCTGCTCTCTTCCTGGTTGGCGCGACGGACATGGTCAGCGTGATCGTTCGCCAGATGCTGATTCAGCTGGGCACGCCGGATGAAATGCGCGGCCGGGTCAACGCCGTGGACATGGTCTTTATCGGAGCATCCAACGAGCTCGGCCAATTCGAATCCGGCCTCACGGCGCAGTGGTTCGGAACCGTTCCCGCCGTCGTACTTGGAGGCATCGGCACTCTGGCGGTGACCGCGCTTTGGGCCTGGCGTTTTCCCGAGTTGCGGAGAGCGGACAAACTCACGGATCGAAGTAGCTGACCTCTCCCAGGAGGCAGCGGATCTACATTCTTTTTCGTTCGGCCGGATTTGATTCTCCCGTCCTCCGCCTAAACCACCTCATGTCGTATCATGCTGGCATGCGGCTTCTACTTGTCGAAGACGATGCGCGCATTGCACGGTTCGTGGCCAAAGGCCTTCGCGAACAGGCGTATGCCGTTGACGTCGCCACAACCGGTGACGATGCCCTCTATCAAGCGGCCATCAACGCGTATGACATCGTAATCCTGGACGTCATGATTCCGGGCCGCAATGGTTTTGAGGTATGCCGCGAGCTGCGAAAATCGGGCCAGCGGATGCCCGTCCTCATGCTGACCGCACGCGACGCAGTTGAAGATCGTATTAGCGGTCTCGATCATGGGGCTGACGATTACCTCACAAAGCCATTTGAATTTCGCGAACTGCTCGCGCGCCTTCGCGCCGTGCTGCGGCGTTCCGGTGAGCTTCGCCCCGCGAAAATCAATATCGCAGACCTGGTCTTGGATACTGCGGCACAGAGCGTTTCCCGCGCCGGCCGCAGCGTGACGCTCACGGCGAAGGAGTATGCGCTCCTGGAGTTCCTTGCGCGCAATGCCGGCCGCGTCGTCGGGCGCGCCGAAATCGCAGAACATGTCTGGGATGAAAGCTTTGATCCATTTTCAAACCTGATCGAAGTCTACGTCAATCGCGTGCGGGGGAAAATTGACACGGATCCCGCAAAGCCGCTGCTCCATACCCGCCGTGGCGCCGGTTATGTCCTAGGTTCTACGGCGGATTCCCTGGCCTCTGACTCGGCAGAGGAAAGCACCGTGTCGCGCGCCCGTGCGAAGACAAGTGTTCCTACCCGGAAGAGCCATGGTTGATTCCGTCCGCGTTCGGCTCACGCTCTGGTATACAGCCGTGCTGGCTCTTGTCCTTGTTGCACTTTCCCTCATCACCTATTTCATCTTCTGGCGGAGTACGATGCAGCGTACGGACGTAAGTCTTGTGGAACTCTCCAATGCATTTCTCACCACGCTCAATGCCGAAGCAAAAGATCAGACGGGCCCCGACACGCTGAAGCTCGCTGCGCAGGTGGCCATCACGGAACACCGTTTCCGCGATCATGTCTTCGCGATCTTTGATGCGGCAGACAACATTGTCGTCAGTTCGCAGGATGTTCCGTCGGCGAATCCTACGAACGATTCTTCGCCGACCGGGCTTTTGTCCTCGGGCTCGTTCCGGCGCTTTCTTGATGCCTCCGTGCATTCCGACCGTCTCTTTGGCGAGGTCAAAGGAAACAAAGCCGGCTACAGGGGGTTCGCGCGACATTTTTCAACCAGGGGTCAGACTTATACCCTGGTGATCCTGCAATCGCTTCATCCGCAGCAAGAAATGCTCGAAGAAATCACCACTGCATTTGCATGGATGATTCCGATTGCCATCCTGCTCGCAAGCGGAGGCGGCTACTTTCTTGCCCGGAAAAGTCTTGCTCCCGTTGTGGCCATGAGCAGCCAGGCCGGGCGCATCGGCGCCGCCAATCTTCACGAGCGTTTGGCAGTGCACAACGAAAAGGACGAGCTGGGGCATTTGGCGCTTTCGTTCAACAGCCTGCTGGATCGGCTTAGCCAATCGTTCGAACGCCAGCAGCGCTTCATGGCCGATGCCTCGCACGAATTGCGCACGCCAGTAGCAATTCTCCGCGGTGAATCGGAAGTGGCTCTATCGCAGCAGGTCCGTTCCGCCGAAGAATACCGGGAATCGCTTGGCGTTCTTCACCAGGAGGCCGCGCGCCTCACGCACATCGTCGAGGATCTTTTTACACTCACACGCGCAGACGCCGGACAGTATCTGCTCCAACCACGCGATTTCTATCTCGACGAACTTGCAGGCGAATGTATGCATTCGGCCCGAACGCTGGCGCTTGCAAAAGGAATATCTCTGAATCTCGATGAAGTCTCCGAATCTCCCATCCACGCCGACGAATCTCTTCTGCGGCGTATGATTCTCAATCTGCTGGATAACGCGATCAAGTACACTTCGGAAGGTGGATGCGTCAACGTGTCCTGCCGTCGCATAGAATTGGAATACGCGTTGAGCGTCACGGATACTGGAGGAGGCATCCCCGCCGACCTGCAGCCTCGGATTTTCGAGCGCTTCTTCCGCGCTGACGAGGCTCGTTCCCGGGCAGAGAACGATGGGGGCGGCGCTGGGTTGGGCCTATCGATTTCCCGCTGGATCGTTGAGGCCCACCATGGGCGTTTGGAGCTCACGCGCTCGGATTCGTCCGGAAGCATCTTCACGGCCTATCTTCCCGCACCGCGGTCTCTCTCCGCGTCTGACAGTTAATCTTATGTTTATCTTTGATTCGATAAGTTAAATTCTTCCTTGCTGCGCGTGTGTCTTCGCGCGGCCCAGGAGCCAAGATTCATGAAATCGCACAGCATTTTCGTTCTGTCGTGGACTTCGGTTGCTGCCGTTTTGCAGGTCTGCGCGGGAATTGCGGCCGCACAGGAGGCGTCGGCTCCTGCGAACACTGCAGTCACAAAAGGAGCGCAGCAGGCGGCCCCTGCTACTTCGCCAACACTCCGACTGACGCTGCAGGATGCTCTAGCGCGCGCCAGGAAAAATAGCACGCAATTTCAAGCCGCTCAGACCGACGTCGCGATTGCACGCCAGGATCGCTTTCAGGCAGCAACCGCGCTGCTCCCCAGCGTGAACTACAACACCCAGGCGCTGTACACGCAGGGTAATGGTCCGGGCAGCGGCGTGCGTTTCATTGCCAACAACGCCGTTCACGAATATATGAGCCAGGGCAACGTACACGAAGTCCTTGACCTGGTGAGCGTATCCAATTTTCGCCGCGCTTCCGCTGCCGCTGCTGTTGCGCGCGCGCGGGTAGAAATTGCTTCTCGCGGCCTGATCGTGACCGTGGTTCAGAACTATTACGCCGTGGCTGCTGCGCAGCAAAAGCTGCAGTCCGCGCAGAAAACAGCCGACGAAGGCGACCGTTTCTTCAAGCTCACCCAGGACCTTGAACATGGCGGGGAAGTGGCTCATTCGGACGTCATCAAAGCGGAATTGCAGATGCAGGAGCGCCGCCGGCAATTGCAGGAAGCCCAGCTCGGACTCCTGAACAGCCGGCTCGTTCTGGCCGTTCTGATTTTCCCGGATTTCAACGACGACTACGAGGTGGCCGACGATCTCCATGCCCCTGCGCCGTTGCCCACGATTGCGGAAGTTCAGCAGCAAGCCGCGCGAGACAATCCGGATGTTCGCGCGGCCCTGGCCGCAGTTCGCGAAGCCGGCGCCGGTGTCACCGGCGCGCGCGCGGGCTATCTGCCATCGCTGAGCCTCGACTACTGGTATGGTATCGATGCTCCGCGGTTCGCTGCGAACACGGTCATTAACGGTCAAGAATTCTCGAATCTCGGTTCTTCTGCCTCGGCCACACTGAGCATTCCTATCTGGAACTGGGGCGCCACGCAAAGCCGGATCAAGCAGGCGGAATTGCGCCGCTCTCAAGCGCAGCGCGAACTTTCGCTGACACAACGCAAACTCCTCGCCGAAATCAAGTCTCTTTACGCGGAATCGGAAACGGCGTTGAACGAACTTGGCGGCCTCAGCCGCTCTGCCGAACTTGCAGCCGAGAGCTTACGGCTCACCACGCTGCGTTACAAAGATGGCGAAGCCACGGTGCTGGAAGTGGTCGACGCGCAGACGACCAACGCTCAGGCCAGCAGCGCCTATCAGGACGGTGCCGTACGCTATCGCGTGGCGTTGGCCAATCTGCAAACTTTGACAGGGGTGCTGACAACTCCATGAAGCTTCCGATAACGATTCACCTGCAAAGACAAAGAGTTTCGCTGGTCTCCGTCGCGGCGACTGGCGCGCTGCTCTTCGGCATGAACGGTTGCGGCAAAACTGCAAAAGAGAAGGAGCCCGTGGTCTCCGTGCAGACCGCTCCGGCGGAGCGGGCTTCTATCTCGCAGTTGATATCCACGGAGGCTGTTGTGTTCCCCGTGCAACAAGCGGTCATCGCTCCGAAAATCACTTCGACTATAAAGCGATTTCATGTGCAGCGAGGTAGCCGCGTAAAAAAGGGACAATTGCTCGTCGAATTGGAGAACGCTGACCTCTCTGGTGCGGCGCTGGCAAGCAAAGGCGACTTCAAACAGGCCGATGCAACCTATGTCACCACGGTCAATTCTGGCCTCCCGCAGCAGATCCAAAAGGCGCAACTTGATGCTGTGAATGCGAAAGCGGCATTTGATGCACAACAGAAGGTCTATGACAGCCGCAAGGAACTCTTTCAGCAGGGCGCACTGCCGCGGCGCGAATTGGACTCGGCGGAGGTCGCTCTGCTTCAGGCCCGCAGCCAGAACGAACAGGCACAAAAGCAGCTAGCGGACATGCAGCGCGTGGGCCAAGAGCAAGGTCTGAAAGCCGCCCAGGGTACGCGGGAGTCAGCGCATGGTCGCATGCTCAGTGCAGAGGCGCAGCTCAGTTATTCGGAAATTCGCAGCCCTCTCGAGGGCGTTGTGACGGATCGCCCCCTTTATGAAGGGGATCTTGCGAACGCCAATCAGCCGATTCTTACCGTCATGGACATCTCGAAGTTGATCGCCAAGGCCCACATCGCGCAGTCCGAAGCGGCTTCCCTTAAAGTGGGCAACCCCGCGGAGCTAAGGGTTCCTGGCCTTGACGACCCAGTGAAAGGCCTTGTAACTCTCGTCAGCCCGGCGCTCGATCCCGGCAGCACCACCATCGAAGTGTGGGTCGAAGCGTCGAAGCCCGATCCGGCACTGCGCCCCGGAATTACCGTCACTCTTTCCATCACCGCGAAAACCGTGAAAGACGCCATCGTCGTGCCCGCATCCGCCGTCTTCAAGAGTCCTGAAGGAGGGGACATCGTTCTCCTCGCGGGTTCGGACGGCCATGCGCATGTGAAAACCGTACAGATCGGCGTCCGAACTGCGGATCGCACTCAGATTGTCAGCGGGATCAAAGTCGGTGATGCGGTGATCTCGTCCGGAGGGTACGCGCTGCCCGACAATACGGCGATCAAGATCGAAGCGCTCCCGCCTGCGGAAAAAGATACCGCCGACAAGGGCCACAAAGCAGTTAAAGCTGGTGATTCGGCGAAGCCCCCGGAAAAGGCCAAGGAGTAGACGCGGATGGAGCCGACCTCCGATTCTCTCCGCACGACGAATCCCCCTGCCAAACCAGACGTATCCTGGTTTCAACGCTTCTCGCGCCCTATTTTGTTTTTGATCGTCAGCCTGACTCTGGTCGGCGGATATCTGGCATTTACGATTCCCGTCTCCGTTTTTCCAAACACTGATTTTCCACGCATCGTCATCGGCGTGGACAATGGCGTCATGCCCATCGACCAGATGCTCGTGGTGATCACCCGCCCGATCGAGGAAGCTGTCAATAGTGTGCCGGGCCTGCTGAAGGTCACTTCCGTGACCAGCCGTGGTTCCGCCGAAGTCGATCTTTTCTTCGATTGGAATGCCGACATGATTCTGACGTTGCAACGAGTCGATGCGGTCGTTGCGCGGTTGCAGGCCGAACTTCCACAGACCGCGAAGGTGGAAACACACCGCCTCACGTTTGCCGTGTTCCCCATCATTGGCTACAGCCTGACTTCGGACACCGTTCCGCCGAACAAGCTCTGGGAAATCGCGACGTACGATATGAAGCCGCGTGTCAACCGGCTGGACGGCGTCGCGTCGGTAATCATTCAAGGCGGCCGCGTTCCCGAATTTCAAGTGATGCCCGATCCCGCGCGCCTGCTTGCCGCCAGCGTCACGGTCACAGAGATACTGGATGCGATCCGCCGCACGAATCTGATCGATTCTCCCGGACTTCTCGAACATGAGCATCACCTTGTGCTCGGTCTCATTAGCGGGCAGGTGCGCAGTCCGGAACAGATTGGCCAGATTGTCGTTAAGAATTCGCCTCTAGGTGTGCCGATTCGGCTTGGCGACGTTGCGACGATTGCGCCCTCCGTGGCGCCGGTCTACACGATCGTAACGGCTAACGGGAAACCCGCCGTGCTGCTCAATGTGAATCGGCAGCCGGAGAGCAACACGCTTGACGTGGCGAACGAAGTACACACACAAATCGAACAGCTTCGTGCTGCGCTCCCTCCGGGAGTTCACCTCGAGCCTTTTTACGATCAGTCGACCATCGTCCACGATTCCATCGCCAGCGTCCGCGACGCCGTGCTGCTCGGATTGGTGCTCTCTTCGATTATTCTCGTGCTCTTCTTGCGCGATTGGGGCAGTTCACTGGTCGCAGGGTTAGTCATCCCCGCCACACTGCTCATCACCTTCATCGTTCTGAAGTTTACCGGCCAGAGCTTTAACCTGATGACTCTTGGCGGTCTTGCCGCCGCCGTCGGCCTTGTGATTGATGATGCTATCGTGGTGCTTGAAAACATCGTGTTGCACCGCGACGCGGGCCAGAGCCGCTCCCAAGCCATCCAGAGTGCACTGCGAGAATTGACCATCCCCCTGATAGGCTCGACGGTCACGCCGATTGTCGTTTTTCTGCCCCTCATCTCTACCACCGGCGTCACCGGCAGTTTTTTCCGCGCTCTTGCTGTCACCATGACCGTATCTCTCTTCACCTCGCTTCTCCTTGCGCTGACCTGGACTCCGACGCTAAGTCTGTATTTAGTGCGCCGAAAAGACACTGCTGAAGCCGCAGAACCGTCATCCGCGGGCGGTCCAGACGTTGCCGCCCTTCTCGCCGCCGAAGAAGCGCACCTTTCCGGCTTTTTCGGGCGCATCGTGGATTTTTATGCGCGAACTATGAAGGCGGTGGTGAAACGTCCCTGGGTTCTGGCCGCGAGTTCTGTTGTGATCATTATTCTTGCGATTGTCTGCTACCTATCTTTGGGCAGCGGCCTGCTCCCCGAGATGGATGAAGGAGGATTCATTCTCGACTATGACACTCCTCCGGGCAGCTCACTGGCCGAATCTGATCGCATTCTTCAACACATCGAAAAAATTCTGCGCTCCACACCGGAAGTCGAAAACACTTCGCGCCGGACCGGCTTGCAGCTTGGTCTCGCAGCTGTTACCGAG
>WNFG01009213.1_pt1 | contig 13520 bp, 14 predicted proteins | sample 5400431 | NCBI WGS metagenome assembly WNFG01 (sample SAMN13153346, study PRJNA577476) | soil metagenome | isolation source: 120 cm saprolite under Douglas fir tree site 2 hole 3 replicate 2 | place: USA:California | collected 2015-04-18
AATGGTGTTTGCCGCCGCCGCGTGTTATTCGCGTGGCTGATCACGTTTCCAAAATGCGGCGCTTTGCCGCAGAACTCACACTTCAGTGCCATTTTTCTTCCTGCTTCAGTTTTTATTTTGGCCTGGATTTCCTGCTCGAAATGTCGCAAAACCAAGCTCCTCATTCTAGCAGACCCTCCACCTCCGGCAAAGCGCGTCCTTTTGCATCCCCGTTGTCCTAGGGGACGCGCCACTTGCTCTCGAATGGTTCTCCGAGACGACTTGGCCTATCGCTCGGCGCTGGCACGTCCTTCGGCCCTGTTCTTTCGTACGGGTTTCGAACGCGCGCCGCGTATCAACAACCCCTCCAATCGTATTGAAGCTACAGGGTTTGGCACCAAGAACGAGTTTCGCTGGCCGCGCGTACCATTGTTGCTCTCGTTTCCCCCCGCTTAACTGGCTCCTTAGCGCGCCGAAGACGGCCCGCCTCGCGTGACTCATGAACGATTCTTTGGAAGACATCTCCGGGGCTCCTCCGCCCGCTCCACGCGGGGACTGGGCCGCTCATCGCGAATCGGAAATTCCGAATCGCTTGCCTCGTTACGTCTCATTGCTGATCGTGCTCGCCGCCGCTTCCACCGCCGCTGGTTATCAGGTCGCGCGCCTTGAAATTGCTGGAGCAAGCTGGTTCCACACTGCCCCGTCGCTGGCATCGGGGCCTGTTCAGGCGCCCGCTTCCGTGCCGGCCTCCAATGCCCGCGCTAATAACACCGACGTCGAGGCAATCAGCCACCTGGCGCCCCAACAGCAGGCCGAGCGTCTTCTCGAACTTGCCATCCACCGGCCTGAGCAGTCTCTCGGTTTGATCCACATGCATCTGGATTCCTGGCGCGGCCATCTCGAGGAAACGGATCAGCTCTTCCATCTGGTGCTTGCAGCCCTTAACTCCGACGATCCTCGCGTGCGCGTCGCCGCCGTGGAAATCGATCTCGTCGCCAACGACCTGAGGAAGTCCCCGCAAAGTCTCGCAAAGCTTCTCAATCAAATTCATAACGATCCTGACGGCCGCTATCTCGCGCTCTGGAGACTTGGCGCTCTCGGCAATCGCGGCGTTGAGCCCGCCACGGTATTGGCCACACTCCTTCGCTATTCGCGCGATCCGAATCAGCAGATACGTTTCTGGGCCGTCGAAGGATTGGCAATGCTGGGCACCGAGGAATCCATCGATCCTCTTCTTTCCATTCTGGCCCATGATCCCGCGGAGCAAGTCCGCGAACGCGCTGCCTCCAACCTTGCGCGTTCCGGCATGCTCACGGATGAGCAGCGCCTCACCGCCGTTCCCCAGCTCTTGAATCTCCTCGACGATGATTCCCTCGAGCCCGCCACGCAAGAGTTAGTCTGCGCCTCTTTGCAAGCCATCACCGGCGCGTCGTTCGGCAAAAACCCCGGCGCTTGGCGCGACTGGTGGGCACATCATGATCGACGCGAAAACCGGCACCATGTCCCCAAAGGCCTGCTCCTCGCTTAATATTGAATCGGCGGCACTTTTCACTAGGATCATCGTTCGAAAAGATGAAATAGTGCTTGACCCTCTCGGGTCCTATTCGTAAAACTGAGCTGTGCCCTCCCTAATCTCAACCTGGTTCCCTCCCAGGTCCAAAAGGAAAACCATGCCGGCACCGGAGCGCCGTTGTGCTCGTCGTATGATCATGAAAGTTCCGCTGAAGTTTCGCCCCCTCCAAGCCTCGACCGATTCTGAACGGGAGGCCGCCTCCATGAACATCTGCAACCATGGCGTCTATTTCGCCACGGATCAGAGGGTGCCCAAGGGAGTGATGATTCAAGTGCATTTGAAAATGCCCCGGGAAGTGGTCGGGGACGACGTGACGGAATGGTGCTTCACTGGCCGCGTCGCGCATGTCGAACCGTTGGGGGCCACAAATGATAAATTGGGCGTGGGCGTTCAGTTTCTATATTACGAAGTTCCTCGAGCTTCACTCTAGCGCTGCGCCTGATAACCCGAGGACCGGTTCGCGCGTCCATTAAGAGGTAGACTATCCCCGAAACGCTGCAATAGGGAGGCCGCATGAAACGTCGCGATTTCATCCATCGCACTGCTTGCGCCGCTGGTGCCACCTGGATCCACACGGCCGCCTTCGCGCGGCGTCCGTTCACTCTTACTGCGCTGTCGCGCAAGTTCAGCGCCGCCGACATTGTGACCCTCGGTAAGACTGGCATCCAGACCAGCCGCCTCGCCATGGGCACTGGCACTGTCGGCAGCGGTCATCATTCCCACCAGACTGCCCTCGGCATCAAAGGCCTCTCCGACTTGCTCCTCAATGGCTACGATCATGGTCTGCGCTTCTTCGATTCCGCCGATTCTTACGGCAGTCATCCGCACGTTGCCGAAGCGCTCAAGCACGTCCCGCGCGATAAAGTCACCGTGCTCACCAAAACGTGGGCGCGCGATCCCGCCTCCGCCCGCGCCGATCTCGACCGTTTTCGCCGCGAGCTCGGCACCGATCACATCGACGTCTGCCTCATGCACTGCCTCACCGAAGGCGACTGGACCGAGCGCTACAAAGGCGTTATGGATGTCCTCTCGGAAGCCAAAGAAAAGGGCGTCATTCGCGCTCACGGCTGCTCGTGCCACAGCATCGAAGCCCTCCGCGCTGCCGCCAAGTCTCCCTGGGTCGATGTCGATCTCGTCCGCATCAATCCCGTTGGCGCTTTCATGGACGCCGCTCCCGACACTGTCATCAGCGTCATCCGCGAAATGCGCGCCGCAGGCAAAGGTATTGTCGGCATGAAAATCCTCGGCCAGGGCGAGCTGCGCAGTCGCCAGGACGAAGCCCTCAATTTCGCTCTCGGTCTCAATCTCCTCGACGCCTTCACCATCGGCGCCGAATCCCAGTCCGAGCAGGAAGACTTGATTCGCCGCATCGCTGCCGCCGCGTAACCCGTCTGGGCGTATAATCTCCGCGAAACGGCAGGAGGTGCCGACATGGCCAAAACCAAGCAGTTTACGATCGCCATTGATAATCATCCTGGTGCGGTTGCCGCAATCGCGCGAGCCCTTGGGGACGCCAAGGTGAATATTCTTTCTCTCTTGGGAACCGCCCAAGGCACGGCCGGCAGCGTTCAATTCATCGTGGATGATGCCCGACGCGCGAAGAAAGCGCTTGACGCGGCCCGCATCGCATACCAGGAAACTCCCGCAGAAGCCTGCGATTTGCCCAACAAGCCCGGTGCCCTCGCGCAATGTTTGGATAAACTCGCGGCCAAAGGCGTCAACCTGAACTCGATCCACGCCACTGCTGCCAAGGGCGGCAAAAAGGCAGTCATTGTCTACACTGCGGAAGCCGCCGTAAAAACTACAACCGCCACGGCGTAGGGGCCTCTTTCTCCTTCCGTGGTTCTTCCGCTCGTCCGGCGCGGCGTGCTCGCTCCTCGCGACCGCGTGGGCTTGTTGCCCGAGGACGACCGTTGGTTGACCATCTACTTTGCGCAACTTCCCCTGGCACGATTTAACAGCCACAAGTTGCAGGTGACGCCATTGCCAGAAACAGGGGGCTGCGATCCCCCGGCCGCACATGACGAGCATCCACTGATCACTGCCCACTTTCTTCTAAGTTCTTTGGAATGCGCAGATCCGAAAAACGCGCTTATAACCCTTTAGAACAATTCTAGAAACTCATACAGCCCGTAACGAACAGATTCCATGCCGCGGGCAATCCTTCCTAATGCTTGCCGAGCCGAGGCGCAATCTCTTCCGTCGTTCCGCTCGTTTGATGAAGTACTGACCCAGTTCGCGCCGCATTTTCGGCCGGGCGTGGAAAATCCGCGCCTTTACGGCTGCGACGGAAATGCCCATGCCTGCTGCGATCTCCTTCATCGAGCGCCCTTCCAATTCATAGAGTTCAAGGACGCGGCGCGCATTCGGCTTAAGCTCGGCAAGCGCTTCTCTCAGCATTCGCGATCTTTCTTGGCGCAAGCAGTCCTGCTCGGGGTTCAGCGCCGAGTCTGTTACGGCATCCCGAAACGACTTGTCATCCGATTCAGAATGTTCGTCGATCGAGATCTCCACTTTCCGCGCCTTCTTGCGGAGCTTCATAAGAGCGACATTGATCGCAATGCGCGAGAGCCAGGTGGAGAATCGAGCGCCGCCCTGGAAATCGTGCAGATGAACATATGCGAGCTGGAAGGCTTCCTGCACAACGTCTTCAGCGTCCTCGTGGTTTCGCATGATGCGCTGTGCAAGGTGAAAAATCCTCCGCTTGTAACGATTGAAGAGCTCGCCAAAGGCTACCGAATGGCCGCTCTTCGCCGCGGCCAACAGCCGTGCGTCGTTGCCCTGCCCGGCTTCCAAGTTGACAGCCCACCGATCGTTCAGGAGGGTAGCTCCATCAACCATCTGTACTGACATAGCTCTTCGCCTTTCTGTTTTCATTCCCGGGATCCAATTCGCCCCGTGGCACCGATCAGGAGCGCTTGACGGTCGTTGACCGGCACTCCTAGGCCGCTCCAGAAGTTGGAGTTCTGGGGGCTGCGATCTCTGCTGTTGGGCACTCCCTTCTCGCATCGTGACTAAAGGCACTCTTCGTACCAAACCCGATGCGCTTTACGTCACCGCAAGTTATTGATTTAGAAAGACGATTCGAAAGCAGAGCCGAAGCCATGTGTCGGAGTGTTGGAGGCAGAGTCACCCCTCTGACGCTTCTACTGACACCGCAGGCGCGATAACGGCGGTGCTTTTCTTCAACGCTTACGTGTTTGTCGGCTGTGCGTATCTTATTGAAGGGGACCCGCTGCTCGGCGATACAACTGCCGCCTCCTGAAATCATTCTGCTTGAGCTCGTGCGCGGCAAGCTTTCCCCGGCGGACTTCGGCCGCGGAATGCGTGCGGTTTTTTATCAGGAGCCCGGACTTATCACAACGTGTCCTATCGCTTTCTCCGCAACAAGGAGGTGAGGTTTTGGACGCTCTTGGCAAGTTCCACGACTTCTCCACCTCCATGGAATTCGAACTCGACGGTCTGAGAAGATCGTCCAAGCCTTTTTCATAAGCCAGCACGACTTGCCGAATGCGCTCGACGGGTTCTTGCCTTGACTCCGCCATCGCCGAAACTGTTGCAGCGAATCGCTGCTCATATAGGGTGAGTTCCTCGAGACTCTGCTGAACGATGGTTTCATCGCCAGGCTCAAGTTCCCCAATAAACTGTTGCAGCGAATCGCTGCTCATATAGGGTGAGTTCCTCGAGACTCTGCTGAACGATGGTTTCATCGCCAGGCTCAAGTTCCCCAATACGAACCAGGACTTGCCTCGCATTGGTGAGTGATTTCTGGTTCGTCTGAAGATATTCCGGGTCCTGCAACAAAACGTAGTTACGCGCCGCACGCCGAGCCTCTAAGATCTCAATGGAGGCTTGCTCCGCGAGCTTTGCCGCCGGCGCATCGACATTCACGATGCGGTCCACGATTCGGCCCATCACAAACAAATAATAAACAGCCAGGAAAATAACGGGGACGAGAATTAACCTGACGATCGCCATGCTATAGGCGACTCTTTTTCGCAATGAGCTTCCGGCCGCAAAGATCTTAAACGATTTTCGGATTCTCCATCGCATGAGCAAAACCTTCGCAGAGTGTTACCGTCAGTTCCCGCGAAACTTCTTAAGGCACTAACCAGACGAACGGGCGTCACTGGCCCCGCAGCGTGCCTGGGGGAATGTCATTGTGCCGCGCCAGGTCTTCGAGATCATCGAGCTCACTTTGGATCTCGTACACCCGCCGCTGCAGGATCTCAATGCCAGCCTCGGGCGTGATGCCGATGTCGCCCCCGTCAAGATTTATGCCGCCCGTCATGGTCTTCAGGCTCCGCACATCATCGAGTGCCTGACGATACTCCTGAAGTCGAGCTTCCCTGCGTTCGAGCTCAGCCCGCAGCTTCGATGCTTGCTCGGCGTACCACTCAGGATCCTGTGTCTCTAGGTACGGTGAAGGCGCCGCGGCGGCCGCTGTCGCTTCCTCCGGGGCTTGGCCTACGACCGAGATGAGACCCAGGCCGCTAAGTTTTTCGAGGTCCTCGTTCGTCCATAGCACGGTTGCCCTTTCCGTCTTCCCCGCGCGCGGCTTGTTTGCCGCGCGCAGAGGAATGGCCAGGGTACTCAGGGTCATTGAGATAGCGAGTGAAAACGGCAGATAACGATTCATCTCGCTCCCCTTAGTGTTTCGCCGATGGGGCGGGAGGAAAATGCTGGAACATTTTGTTCACGCCTTTGTCGAGGTTCTTGGTGTTCTTGTCCGCCTTATCGGAGAGCGTATCGCTCGATGAGCTTCGCCAAATCAATTTCTCCGTTTTTGCATCGAAGAGATCGACCACCAAGGTTCCCACTTTGTAGTTTTCGACGGTCGTGGTGGCGTCGCCAAATCCCCCGCCGAATCCTCCCCAACGGCGACCGCCTCCGAACCCGTTATAAAACGTATCCAGGGTTTGCTGATTCTGGGTCGTCTCAATGGCAAAGACCTCAACGTCGCCTCCCGAGGGAACTTCCGTCCAGCCTTTTGCCGCCAAAGCGCTGTTCACAGCACTCTTAATGCGGTCGACCATGAGCTGGTCTTTCGTCTGGACCTTTTCCCAAGAGTACGTCTTGTATTGGCCAAAGTTTGCATTGTGGTCGTAGTCGGTCTTGACGTGTTGAGCGAACGAGACGCACGCTAGAAGCAGCATGAGTCCCGCGGATGTTGCGATTTTCGATTGAAGCTTCATATTTCCTCCTTCACCTTTCTGATTTTTGTTGTTTCTCCGAATTCGTTGGTCCCTACCAAGCTAGTGACTTCTTAGGGCAATTGCTTTGCCAAGCGGCCGCTGCTCCCAAATCCTTTCTTTTCAGTGTCTGAACGGTTTTCTTTTTGCTCTCGATGCCACGATGCTGACACCGCCGTCAGCTTCTGGGCCCGTTTACCCGGGGTTGAACGACGGGCTCGGCCTCCCGAGGCGAGAGGAAAGGAACGTGAATCGAGGATGGCTCATTAGATCGCAACTTCGAACTCCGGGCGTGAAAGTCCCAATTTCTTCATCTTGCCCATCAGGGTGGTGCGCTTGAGGCCCAGACGGGCAGCGGCGCCCCTCGGACCTCCCACCACCCAGCGCGATTCGCGAAGAATTTTCAGAATGTGACCCGACTCCACCTGCTTCAGAGTGGTCCCGGCAAGCTCAGTCTCGAGGGGAGATTTCAAGTCCCCCAGCGGCGCGCGGAGCGTCGATCCGGTTGTCAAGATCACCGCCCGTTCAATGAAGTTTTGAAGTTCGCGAATGTTTCCGGGCCAGGGATAGTCGATCAGTTGCTCCATCGTGGATGCCAAGATTGTGTCGATCTGCCTGTTCATCCGCTGGGAGTATTCCTGCACGAAGAATTCCGCTAGCAACGGAATGTCCTCCCGGCGTTCCCGAAGCGGAGGAATCACGATGGGAAAGACGTTAAGGCGGAAATAAAGGTCGCTGCGAAACTCCTTGTCGGAAACCATTTGTACGAGACTTCGATTGGTCGCTGCGACGAGTCGCACGCTGACTTGCTGGGTATGCGTGCTGCCGAGTCTTTCGAACTCCTGTTCCTGAAGAACGCGCAACAGTTTTGCCTGTAGCTCGAGAGGGATATCGCCGACCTCGTCGAGAAAAAGGGTTCCCTTGTCGGCCACTTCGAAACGGCCGATCTTACGAGTGATCGCTCCGGTGAACGCGCCCCGTTCATGGCCGAAGAGTTCGCTTTCCAGCAACCCCGACGGAATCGCCGCACAGTTGAGCTTGACAAAGTTCCGGGCCCTTCGGCGGCTAAGAGCGTGGATGGCCTGCGAAATCAACTCTTTGCCGGTGCCGGTTTCACCCTCGAGCAGCACCGTCGAGTCCGTCGAGGCTACCGTCTTCACGTGAGCCAGCACGCGCTGCAGCGCCTCACTCTTGCCGATAATCCCGTCGAATGCGCTGGGAATGGATTGTTCCGCGGCCGAAGAAGCATCGCTCTCCGTGGTAAGTTCCTCCGATCGAACCACCCTACTCGGCGGACCGTCTTTGGCTTTCGAATCACCGAGCCACGTTGTGGGTGACGAATATTGATAACCATAAGCAGCTGAAGCCATTTTGGTCCTCCCCTTAAGTTTCTCTTGGTCCGATTACTTCGGCGATGCCATCTTGAAACGCCTTCATGTCAAATCTGTGTCCTTTGAGGCCGATTGTCCGGATGACAGCTTGATCACTCGCCAGCCGGAGAATCGCGCATCCAGCGAATAGCCGCCGGGGCCTAGCAATGCGAGCGAGCTCGAGAGGAAAAACACGAGAGTGAATAGGAATAACCACGCATCCGTCACGCTCCCCAACAGTTTTAAGTGATGGCTGTCGTACAGGGCCGCTCCGGCGGTGAAAATAGCGGCAGCGCTGCCTGCCAAGGATGTTCGCAGACCGAGGATCAACAGGATCGCACCGGCCACGAGCACAAGGCCAAGAAGCAGCACACTCTTGGGTTCCAATGAGGTTTCTGCGTGGGTAAACAGGTGTATCCCTTCCGCAACTAGCCCGAGTCCGTCGACCAGCCTCAAGACAAGCAGCGCCAGTCCGACGCTGCCACCTGGAAATCTTGAGTACAGCCTGTCCACGTCTGCCTCCTATGGCGCGAACCCTCTTGAAGAACTCGCGTCTGAAGCAAAGCTACCCGTCTTGCCGCGGCGCTTAAACGCCAAAGCGAGCGTCTAGCCGATAGCCATTTCGGGTGTATGGATGGGTACTCGGAAGGAGGTTAAAGGTGGATGATGCCTCGGCGGAGTGCGATCGTGACCGCCTCGGTGCGGTCGTTGACTTGAAGCTTGGAAAGAATGTTTCGCACGTGCATCTTTACGGTGTCTTCCGCGATCGAGAGCTCGCTGGCGATTTCTTTGTTTCGCTTTCCGGCGGCTATGAGCGACAACACTTCGAGTTCGCGCGCGCTGATCGGCTCGTCAGCCATGTGCTCGGCCAGCTTTTGGGCTACCGCGGCAGGAAGCCGCCGCTTCCCCGCGTGAACGCTGCGGATGGTTTCCAGTAGTTCGCCGCGAACGATTCCCTTCGCAACATATCCTTGCGCTCCCGCTTCCAGCGCGCGTTGTATGTCGACGTCGCCTTCGTGGGAACTTAGGACAATGATGCGTGCGTTTGGAGACTTGTCTTTGATTTTTCTGATTAAGTCGAAGCCGCTCATGTCGGGTAACTGCAGATCCACGAGAGCCACGTCTGGGCGTAACTCGAAAAATCGTTCCAGCGCTTCACCGCCGGTCGCAGCAGCGCCCGCTATCACCATGTCCGGCTGCAGATTAATGATCGCTGCTATTCCGTCGCGGACGACGGGATGGTCGTCCACACAAAGCACGCGAATCTTTCCGGCGTCCTTCATGAATTTGTCTCATCCGGTTCACGTGTTTCGGAACCGCTTTCCGTGGGCGTGCCCTGCAGCCCTTTACCCTGCTTTGGCTTTCGAATCCCAGACCTTCCAGTTAGGTACTGCCACTTGTCTTCCAGGCGCCAACCGGATCGACGCACATCATCCTGGTACAGGAGATGCGCCGGAACGCTCAAATTGACTTCCGTACCTTCGCCCACGCGGCTTCGGATGGAAATACTGCCGCCTAGGCGCTCCGCTCGCTCTTTCATTCCTGCTATTCCGTAGTGACCTGGACGCCGTAAATTTAGGGTTTCCTCGTTTATGCCGCAACCATTATCCTGAACCCGAATCTGCAAGAGTCGCTCGCCGTAGCTCAATAGCACATGAATCTTCCTGGCATGGGCGTGCTGAAGCGCGTTTATGATGGCCTGGCGGCCAATTTGCAACACGTCATTACCGGCCAGCGCGTTCAGCGGGCGCTCGCGGCCTTCGACGGTGACATCCACCACGGTCCCGGTGTCTCTTGCCAATTCGCCTGTCGATTGCGAGAACGATTTGACGAGATCGGCTGCGCTTAATGGGGCGCTGCGGAGGTCACTTAGCGCGCGGCGTCCGGCATCCAATGCCGATTTGCACAGACGCAGCGCGCGTGCCATCGATTGCTTAGCCGGCAAATCGGCTGGCAACAACTCATCGGTAACTTCGATTTGCAAACTGATGCCCATAACATCTTGAATCAAGCTATCGTGCAGCTCCTGGGCGATCCGGGTTCGTTCCTTTAGGTGCTCTTCAAAGATCTCTTGCGCGTGTGTCGTCACTTGCCACACTCGCAGGCGATAGGCGCCCCAGGCGAGAATGATCAGAACCAATGCGCAAAATAGACGGAACCACTGCGTTTGGTAAAACGCTGGAAGAACATCGAAATCCAGCGTGGCGCCAGACTCATTCCAAACGCCATCGTTGTTACAAGCCAGCACCCGGAAACGATAGGCCCGCGGACGCAGATTCGTATAAAACGCCTGGCGTCGCGTACCGGCGTCCCGCCAGTCTGAATCAAATCCTTCGAGCTTGTAACGAAAACGAACGTTGCGTGGCTCGGCGAGGCTGAGAGCCGTGTAATCTACCTCGATGTCCCTGGTAAGGGGCTGCAATCGGACCGGCTGCGTCGCTTCAACCGCCGCGCCGTCAGCCACCAAACGCTCGATGTGAACCGGTGGGACAACCAGATTTCTCGTCAGGTCTTGCGGATCAATGATCGCCACTCCTTCTGAAGTCCTAAACCAAAGCTTGCCATCACTTGCTCGAACGGCTGGCGATTGCCAGCCTCGTTCAGGGTTGCCCTTCAGGCCGTCACCATCGTCGAGAAAGCTGTAAACCACGCGGTGCGACGGTTCTCGCGGCGCACTATCGAGTTCGGAGCGGCTGACGCTCGCGACTCCGGTGCTGTAACCTAGCCAGATTCGCCCTCCGCTGTCCGAAACAATCCACAGCACGCGTTCTCCTGGAAGGCCGTTTGACATGTTCCAGGTAACAAATCTCTGGCCTTCTAGCAGGCTCAGCCCGCGCTCCGTTCCTATCCAGACAGCGGCTTTGTCGTCGATGTGCACCGCGTTTACCGATCCGCCAGCCAAGCCATCGGTTTCCGAGTAAGCGTGAAATCGGTTGCCGTCGAAGACTACGACGCCTCCTTCATAGAGTCCAAACCACACTTTCCCTCCGCCGTCTCCACGTGCCGCGAGAATTGATTTCCCCTTCAATAAGGGCTCGTTCGAAAAATCGGTGATACGGCCGTTGGCCCAGCGGTAGAGCCCTTTGCGAGCATCAATTAGCCAGACACTCTTTTCTTGGTCCTCCGTAATTACTGTGACGTCTTGCAGGTGAATCCCCGCAGGCATTGGAAGGTTCCACCACTTCCCATTTTCCAAGCGCACCACTCCACGATTTGTTCCGGCCCACAGCGTATTTTTTGAGTCGACAGACAATCCCATTGCGGAGATGCCATTAAGGTAAAGGTCGCGATTCTGGCCATCAATGCGATTGATCCCGACCGATGCCGAAGCCCAGATAGCTCCATCCGGCCCAGCAGCGAGTGCACCGACACTGTCGCTCGCCAATCCCTCGCGCCCTGTCAATGTGGTGATCTTTTCGTCGCGAAAACGGTTCAGGCCGTTTTGCGTTCCAACCCAGATGTTGTGTTCCCGGTCCTCCAGTAAACACCAGACAAAATCTCCCGATAGTCCGTCGAGTTGCGAAAATCTCTCCTTCTTCCGCACATCATTCGAATCCGCAGGTAGCCGGGCCAGTCCCTGTCCGAGAGTTCCGATCCATGTGTTTCCATTGCTGTCGCGCAGCACCGTCTGGATGTTGACAGTCTTTGTCTCGCGGCTGACGTTCTGGCCTTCATTTATGGGCCGCGTAAATCCGTCAGCGCGTGTAAGCCAAACGTCCCGGTGCGAGTCTTCACTTAACCAAAACTTGCCTTTCGCTATTTCCAAGGCCGCACCCTGCGGCTTGCCGGAGTCAAGACGCAGAACACCGCCGCCTGTGGTGAACCAGATGGAGCCATTTCTATCCTGCATCGGTCCGGACAAAAAATTCCCAGGTAGCGTGATTGCAGCGCCAATCTGTTCTTGCGTTCCTGCGCGGAATCGTAGAACGCGATCCTGCGTCGTTACCCAAAGCGTACCATCGCGGTCCTCCAGCATTGCTTCTGCCTGCGCCCCAACGGAAAAGGTTGTTAGGTCTTCCCCGCGAATGTGGCCGACCAGACCAGTCGCAGTCCCGATCCAGAGACTCCCATCCCGCGCTGCGCACAAACTCCGCACCACACCCAAAAGTGCCGTATGGCCGGTCTTGGGACGCCAGTGGACAAACCGGACGCCGTCAAAGCGGACAAGTCCGTCCGTCGTGGCCAGCCAAAGATAGCCGTCCTGAGTCTGTGCGATCGAGTAGATGAACGCGGACGGGATGCCGTCCTTGTGGGTCCAGACCGTATGCGTGTATTCGGTAAGAGGCTTGTTAGGATCTGATGCCTCGGACTGGAGCGCAAGAAGGACCCAGCACGCAGCCGCGCAGAGGGAACGCATCAGACTGGCTGCCGGGAAAGATCGCATGTCACACGCCTGCCCGATAATACCCCTGACTGTAACGATTGAGCGAACTTGGAATTTGCGCTTCTATTGGGCGGCGTATACGTCGTCACGGCAGAGGCCGCCGGCAACGGTTCCGCCCCAGAATCCGAAAGGATTATTACGTTTTTCTAGCAGCTCTTGTTGGTTTTGGACAGGTCGCCAAGAATGCTTGTGGTTTAACAACTCGTGTGCGCCACTTCGTTCCCATGTACGAGCATTCGATTGCGAGCCAGAAGTAGCGAACCCCGCCTGCGACTGTTTTTCCACATATTTTCCACAGTTAAGTTCACAATTAATCAGAAAAATTTGTGCGCTACTTGACATTCGTCAAAGACTTTTGGATTATAAAGGGAATCCACCTGGAGTTGGTTGGGCCCCCGCCGGAAGTTTTGAACAGAGACGAATCGTACGTAGCCAACCTCAGTGATGTGTCAAATGGCTCAAGCAGAGAGTGCGAGAGGCTGGCCGATCGGGGTCGCTTATGGCAATTGGGGTGAAAAGCAAGTGGGTAGGCTCCTGAGTTAGTGGCGCTTTTTTGAAACCACGACAACCTAATCGTTTGACGAGCCCCGAATAGGCAATTCGGGGAAGAGCAGGGCTACGCCTGTGGCTCGTCTTGTTTGCCGCTTGGATTCCGCCTTCGTACGCGGATCAGGGTGCATTTATAACTCGGAGCTTAAGCGTCTACATGGAACACAGGGAGAGACTGATGAGGGTGAGCGAACTCTAGGCCCCTTTGGATGGGCGACAGAAGCTTGAACGGAGACAGTGATGTGTCAAGGGAGTGTTCATGCGCAATCGGTTTTGTCTTTTTGCCGCCGGTCTACTAGCTTGTGGCGTCTTGTTCACGACGGCCTACGGGCAGAGCCAGGACGTCCGGCCCGATGGCCGCGGCGATCGAATCCGGGGAACTCCCCCGAAAGCCTCCACGGGAGCCGTGGTCACCGGCAACGGCATCAATTATCACGGCGGGCCGGTGCTGCACACAATCAATGTTTATTACA
>WNFG01007655.1_pt1 | contig 13516 bp, 11 predicted proteins | sample 5400431 | NCBI WGS metagenome assembly WNFG01 (sample SAMN13153346, study PRJNA577476) | soil metagenome | isolation source: 120 cm saprolite under Douglas fir tree site 2 hole 3 replicate 2 | place: USA:California | collected 2015-04-18
ATCGCTACGTCCTCGCCGCAGAGCAGCGCCTGTTCGCGAGCCCGCGGCTGCGTGCCGTGATCTGCAATTCGCGCATGGTCAGAGATGAAATCCGCGCGCATTTCGGCACGCCGGATGCGAAGCTCCATGTCATCTACAACGGCATCGATCTGGAAGCGTTCCATCCGCGGCTGCGCGAGGTGCATCGATCGACGATGCGTCAAAAACTCGGTATTCCGCAGCACGTGCCCGTGCACCTGCATGTCGGCGCGGGATTCGAAAGGAAGGGCGTGTTTCGCCTGATCGAAGCGTTCGCCCGCTCCGGGCAGCATGACGCGCATCTTGTCATCGTGGGTCGGGATAAGGCGCAGGCGCGCGCCGAGCGCTTGGCGAGCTCGCACGGGATCGCATCCCGCGTTCACTTTGCGGGCGCCCAGGAAAACGTGGGTCCCTGGTACGGCGCAGCCGACGCCTTCGCGCTGGCTAGCCTCTACGATCCCTTTCCGAATGCGGCGCTCGAGGCGATGGCCTGCGGCTTGCCTGTCATTACCACGCCCCAATGCGGCACGGCCGAACTGATCGATGAGGGTGTGAACGGCTTTGTCGTAGACGCTCTCGCCGTCGATGAACTCGCCGACAGGCTCGCTCGCCTGGAAGTACCCGCGGCGCGCGAGATGGGACGTCTGGCGCGCGAACGCGCGGAGGGGTTCAGTCTCAGGGCCATGGCCGAGCGGCTACTTGCGCTCTACCGGAGCCTCGCACCGACCTGAAGCCGTCGCTTTCCGGTTCCCGGCCCGGAAGCGGGTGCCGGATCAGTTATAATTCAACATTTCCCGGCGCAGCCATGGCATCGTCCGACGCCACTAGCCTGCAGCTCTACCTTCGCCTCCTCCGCTACGTTAAGCCTTACTGGGCGCCGTTCGCGCTGTCCGTCGCGGCAATGGTGGTGACGGCGCTGACCGAGCCTGCTTTCCCGGCGCTCCTCAAGCCGCTGCTCGACGGCAGTTTCGTGCACAAGGAAGGCGGGCTGCTCGTCTGGCTGCCTGCCTTGATCGTCGCCGTTTTTCTGGTGCGCGGCTTCGCCTCGTACCTCTCCGACTACGCGATAGGCTGGGTGGCGAACAAGGTCGTGATGGATCTGCGCAACGCGATGTTCTCCAATCTTGTGCGGCTCCCGACGAACTACTACGACAATCACACGGGCGGCAGCCTCATCTCGAAGTTCACCTTCGACGTCCTGCAGGTGACCGGAGCGGCGACCAGCGTGATCTCGGTGCTGTTCAGGGACTCGCTCACCATCATCGGATTGCTCGGATGGCTCTTCTGGCTGAACTGGAAGCTCACTTTAGTGGCGCTCTTGGTGGGACCGCCGGCCGTCGTGATTACGCGTGCATTCTCGAACCGGTTGCGCGCCATGAGCCGGGCCGAGCAGACGGCGATGGGCGACCTCAACCATGCCCTGGAGGAATCGATTGGCTGTCATCGCGTCGTCAAGGTGTTCGGCGGACAGGACTACGAGGCAAAACGCTTCGATGCCGGAGCGAACAAGGTGCGCACCTTCAACATGAAAATGACCTCGGCGGCTGCGGCCAACGTGCCGCTGGTGCAGATCGTGGTGTCGGTGGCGCTCGCACTCATCATCTATCTCGCGGTGCGGCAGGCTGCCACGGACGAGACGACAGTGGGGGGATTCGTGTCGTTTCTCACTGCGCTATTGCTGGTGTTTCCGCCGCTGCGCCGGCTGACCGGCGTCAACCAGACCCTGCAGCGGGGGCTCGCCGCGGCGGAGAGCGTATTTCGCCTGATCGACGAGCGGCCCGAGTCCGATACCGGAACGCGCGAGATCAGCCGCGCGAAGGGCAAAGTCGAATTCCGAGCCGTCGGGTTCAGCTATCCGGGCAGCGCACGCCCGGCTCTGGATCGGGTTTCTTTTTCTATCGAAGCGGGCGAGACCGTTGCACTGGTCGGGGCCTCCGGCGCGGGCAAGTCCACGCTCGCCAACCTGCTGCCGCGCTTCTACGCTCCTGATTCCGGACAAATCCTGCTCGATGGCGTCGACATCGCGACGCTCAAGCTCGGCAGCCTGCGCGCGAACATCGCACTGGTGAGCCAGGATATCGTGCTGTTCAACGACACGGTCGCCGCGAACATCGCCTACGGGCGCCTCGCGGGAACGAGCGAGACTGACATCGTTCAGGCCGCCGAAGCGGCGCACGCAATGCAGTTCATCAGCGAAATGACGGAAGGGCTTGGCACCGTGATCGGCGAGAACGGCGTGCGCCTTTCGGGCGGGCAACGGCAGCGGCTCGCTATCGCGCGCGCGTTCCTCAAGAACTCGCCGGTGCTGATTCTCGACGAGGCCACCTCCGCTCTCGACAGCGAATCCGAGCGCCACATCCAGGAGGCGCTCGAGACGCTCATGAAGGGCCGCGCAACGCTCGTGATCGCACATCGGCTCTCCACTATCGAGCGGGCCGACCGCATCGTCGTGCTGGACGCGGGCCGTGTCTCCGAGACCGGAAGGCACGCCGAACTCCTCGCCGCCTCCGGGATATACGCGAAGCTCCATCGCCTGCAGTACTCGCGGGAAGCTTCCGGCTAGATGGGCATCCGGCATGTATTCTGTGCTGACCCCGAACGACGTATATGAAAATTCTCCATACGGAATCTTCATGCGGATGGGGTGGGCAGGAAATCAGGATTCTTGACGAGGCGCACGGGATGTCGCTCCGCGGCCACAGCGTTGCGATCGTCGCGCCGCGAGAAGCGCGGATCTACGGGGCGGCGCTCAAGCGAGGTCTGAGCCCCGGAGCACTGCCGATTGCCCGGAAGGATCTCGGCGGACTTCTTGCGATGCGGCGGTGGTTGCAGGCTCACCCCGTGGATATCGTCAACAGCCACAGTTCGACCGACGCTTGGCTCGCTGCGCTCGCTTGTGCGACCCTGGCACGGGCCCCGGCCCTGGTGCGCACGCGACACATTTCCGCTTCGATCCCGAACAACCTGCCCACACGATGGCTGTATCGCAGCGCGACGCGGCACATCGTGACCACGGGAGAAAACCTGCGCTTGCAGCTGGTCCGCGACAACCGGATTCCACCGGAGCGCATCACTTCGGTCCCGACGGGGATCGACTCGGCGCGTTTCGTGCCGGGTGAGCGCAACGCAGCGCGGCGCTCGGCTGGCCTTCCTTCAGAGCGCCGTCTCGTCGGCATCGTGGCGACGCTGCGGAGCTGGAAAGGCCATCGCTACCTGATTGAGGCTGTGCACCGACTGCCCGGCAACGTCGGACTGGTGATCGTGGGCGATGGGCCGCAGCGGCGGAATATCGAGTCGAAAATCCGCGAGCTCGATATGAGCGAGCGGACCTGGCTCGCCGGGAATCAGGATGACGTGCTGCCCTGGCTGCAGTCGCTGGACGTGTTCGCACTGCCGTCTTATGCCAACGAAGGGGTCCCGCAGGCGCTCGTGCAGGCGATGTGTTGTGGTCTGCCCTGTGTCACCACCGCTGCCGGCAGCATCGGCGAAATCGCCCGCGACGGGATGACGGCGATCGTCGTCAAAGCGGAAGACGTGGTCGATCTTCAACGCGGGCTGGAAAAGGCGCTCGGTGATGCCGAACTTTGCGAGCGACTTGGAACAGCCGCACGCCAATACTGCGCAGCGAATCTCGGCGTGGAAACGATGCTCGATCGGATGGAACGGGTGTTTCTGGAAGCCACGCATGCCCCAACCCGGAACTGAATTGACATCATGTCCACCCGGGCATTTTCAAAATTTCTGACGGTGTTCCTCGCGTTGTTGCAGCTTGTCCGCAGTCTCGGGCGACGCACCAAGAATCCGAATCCCCGGCGCATTCTGGTCGTGCATCATCTGCTGCTCGGCGATACGCTCATGCTCACTCCATTGCTGGCGAAGCTGCGAGAACGCTTCCCCCGGGCCGAGATCGCCCTGACCACGCCCGTCGGATTTGTTCCGCTCTACCGGCAGCGCCCGTACGGGGTGGATGCCGTTCCCTACGATCCGCGCAAGCCTGGAACGCTGATAAAACTGATGAAACAGTCCGGCTTCGATCTCGCATTTGTTCCCGGCGACAACCGATATAGCTGGTTGGCGCTGGCGCTGGGGGCAAGGTGGATCGTGGCTTTTTCGGGCGATCGGCCTGCATACAAGAGCTGGCCGGTGAATGAACGCGTTCCCTATTCGAGCACGCCTGCAAGCTGGGGCGACATGGTGGCGCGTCTGGTGGAAGGTGAAGCGCCATCGCTTTATCGGCCCGAAGCGTGGGGTGATCCAGAGTGCCAACCCTTCGATTTGCCCTCGTCCCCTTACTGCGTGCTGCACGTTGGGGCCCGCTCATCCTATAGGCTCTGGGGCAAGGAGAGATGGGCCCACCTCGCGGCTTATTTGACGCGGCGTGGACTGACGGTCGTATGGAGCGCAGGTCCAGGCGAGGACACGCAGGTCTCGGCTATCGATCCTGGGGGATGCCATGCTTCCTACGCGGGCAAGCTCGATCTGGCGCAGCTCTGGCATTTGCTCAAACGCGCAAGGCTGCTGGTGTGCCCGGATACCGGTATCGCGCACATGGGTAGACTGGTCAATGCCCCCACTGTTGCGTTGTTCGGCCCGGGATCGGCAACGCTGTTCGGCGCCGGTGAATTCTGGAAGCCCAGTCCCTATCGGGCAATCACCGTTGACAATTTTCCCTGCCGAGATCAAAAGATGCTCTTCAAGCGCGAGATCGGATGGATGAGGCATTGCTCCCGTGGAGCCAAGGAGTGCGGAAACAACCTGTGCATGCAAGTGATCAACCTTGATATGGTCGAATCCGCGATCGATAGTCTGCTCGGGTTGGAGCCGGAGCGGAACGCCGCCTGACCCGCATCAAAGCGACGGGCTATTCGTATGAGAATGGAACTCGACTGCGTCAGCTTCGGTACACGGGGGTGACGGACTTGGATCGGCACCCTCGCATGGATCTGATGCGCGCCTTTACGCTGCTGCCTTTCATGGTGCTCCTGTTTATCCTGCCTTTCCCCGAGACCGTGGCGCTTCGGCTGCTCTGCCTTGCCGGGGCATTCGTGGTCGCGCTCGCCCTGTGGCGGCGCCTTGCTCCGCCGCGCATCCCGTGCAAGCCGGCGCTGGTCTTCTGGGCGCTGGTCGCGCTCTTTTCGCTCGCCGGCGCCGTCGATCGCTACTACAGCCTCGGTGAAATCAAGAACGAGATTCTGTACACGATGATAGCCTTCATCGCCTTCTTTGCGGTTACTCGTGAAGAAGACGATCTGAAGCGGCTGCTGATCGCGTTGTTTGCGGGCGCGGTCGCGATGTGCGCGTGGGCTCTCGAGACGCGCTTCCGTTTGGGAATCTGGCAGGAAAGGGGGGGCAGTTACGGCACTGGAGCCTTTCCCGGATATGCGGCTGTGCTTGTTCCGATGCTGTTCCTGTTTGGCGCCTGGGCAGCCGCCCGCTGGCGCCGCATCGCCGTTGCGGCCCTGTTCGTGACGGTGGTCGTAACCGGATTTCTGAGCCTGCAGCGCGTTTTCGTGGGGATTCTTGCCCTGCAAGGCGGTGTGGCCCTGATTCTGTTGTCGCGTGCGGGTCTGCTCCGGTGGTCACGCACGGCTGTGCTCGGTGCCCTGACCGGTATCGTGGTGCTGGCGGGGGGGGTTCTTGTCACCGTGCAGCACGAACGCCTCAACATGAGAAATGCCGCGCCGATCGCCGAGGACATCCGCATTTCTCAATGGCCGGCCGTGCTCGATCGCATCGCTCAAAATCCGGTCCAGGGAAACGGGTTCGGGCGGGAGATAATGAAGAAGGCTCACCCCGATCTCATTCCCAACTCTTCGATGTGGCACGCGCACAATGTATTTCTCAACTACGGATTGGAAATGGGCCTGCCGGGCATCCTGGCGCTCGGATGGGTTTTCTTCGGCCTGCTGCAGCAGTATTGGCGCCTATACAATTCGCAGGACGAAAAATTGAAACTGCTTGGGATCGCCGGCCTCATGCTCGTCCTCGGGGTGGTGTTGCGCAACCAGGTCAGCGATATGTTCATTCGCGACGCGGCAATTCTATTTTGGGCGGTGAATGGCGCGCTGCTTGGTTTGGGTCACAGGAAATCGCTTCAGGGGCGGTTAAGCCCGCGTGTTTGATACATGCATTCAAATCAACCTGCAGCGGGGCTTCGGCGGCGGAGAAGTCTTTACCGCTGCGCTCACCCGCGCGCTGCGCCGCCTTGGGATCGGCACGCTGCTGTTTGTCGATCCGCATGCTGGGGCATGGTCGTCGCTGCCCATGCATGATGCCCGGGTGGAGTCGCTGGCCGATCTCGCGGACTTGCCCGGGCTCCTGCACGGGAAGCCGCGATCCTGGCTCCTGTTCCACACGTTCGCGCCGGCGGAAGTGGTCGACGCATTGCGCGCTCAGGGACACCTTGTGATCGCGTTCGCCCACATGCCTCTGTACGGTCGCGATCCTCGGCCGCTCGCCCCCTTCGATCTGATCCTCGCGGGGTCGCGCCACGTGATTGCGAGCTTGCATGCAGCCGGAATCCGGCGTGTCCATCCGGAACCGCTGTACGCCGTCGCGCAAATCGACCGCGTGGGTGCGGGTTCAGAACCCCTGCGAGCCCGCTCGCGCTACGACTGGGACCGGCGCAAGCTGCGTGACCGCGCACTCGGGGCGCTTGAGCCGCTGTGGAGGATCATCCTGACCGAAACGGCGTATGCGCGGCGCACCGGACTGGCTTTGGGCGTCGTGTCGCGCATCACCCCGATCAAGCAATTTCCGTTGCTGTTCACGCACCTCGCGCCGATTCTTGCACGTCATCCCGTGGTGCAGCTCGAGATTTTCGGCAGCGGCGGCTATGCGTCTATACGCGATCTGGTTCGAGCGCTTCGCCCTATCCGCGAAAGGGTGCGGTTCTGGGGCTACCAACGGGACGTCGGAGCGGCGTACCGGAGTGTCGATTTCCTGCTGACCGGGCTGCCCGAGAAGGAGGCTCTCGGCCTGAACGTCATCGAGGCGCAGGCTTGCGGGACTCCGGTGATCGCACCCGACGCGCCCCCGTTCGACGAAACCGTGATGCACGGGGCATCGGGCCTGCGCTACCGCGATCCACGCGAGGATAAGGGCGCCGACTTCGAGCGCACGCTGGAGCTCGTGCTGGGAGGTGGATTTCGCTTCGACAAGGAATCGGCGCGGGCGCATCTGCTGCGGTTCTCCGAGGACGCCTTCGTCGAGCGCCTGAAGGCCCTGGTTGGGGCGTTGGCGGGTTCCGGTCCCGGACGAATCGGCGCTTCATGAAGCGCGTTCCTTCAGCGTCTGCAGCGGCAGCGGGGGAAGGGCACCCGCGTGTCCTGGTCATCCGGCGCGACAACATCGGTGATCTGGTTTGCACCACGCCGCTCATCTCGGCGTTGCGAAAACGCTATCCCGGCGGACACGTCGCGGCGCTGGTAAACACGTACAACGAGGCCGTCCTTGCCAGGAATCCCGATGTGGATGCCGTCTACGCTTACGAAAAGGGAAAGCACCGCGGCGGGGCGCGTTCCATCGTTTCGGTCTACTCCGATCGCCTTCGGCTGATCATGACGCTGCGAAAGGAAAAGTTTGACTACGCCATCCTCGCCACTCCGGGGTTTGCCCCGCGTTCGCTTCGCCTCGCGCGGTTGGTCGGCGCACGGCATGTGCTCGGGTATACCGAGCCCGGCAAGGATCATTCCGGGCTGGACATCGCCCTGCCGCACGATCGCGAAACGAGGGCGCACGAAGTGGAGCAGGTCTTCGGCTTGCTCAGGGCGCTCGGCGTCAAGGGCCCGCCCCCCTCCGCGCGGGTGTTTCCAGATCCCGTCGAGCGTCGCGACATCGAGCAGGCTCTCTCCCGGCTGGGGCATGGCACCCCTGTCGTCGGCGTGCATATCAGTGCTCGGAGGGAGAACCAACAGTGGCCGGCGGAAAACTTCGTGGCGTTTATCCGTGCGATTGCAAAGCGGCGCGACTTGCGATTTCTGCTGCTCTGGGCACCGGGCGAGGCCGACAATCCCAAGCATCCGGGCGATGGCGGCAAGGCCCGCGCGATCGTGAGAGCTTGCGATGGCGTTCCAATCCTGCCTTGGCCGACCGAGGCCCTGTCGCGGCTGATCGCGGCACTGGCGCTCTGCGACTATGCGGTGTGTGCGAACGGCGGGGCGATGCACCTTGCCGCTGCGCTCGGCAAGCCGATTCTGTGTTTTTTCGGCGACTCGCCGCCCGAGCGCTGGCGGCCTTGGAATACGCCGCACGAGCTGCTGCAGCCCGCGAGTCGTGATCTCAAGGACTTGAGCGTCGAGCAGGCGCTGGCGGCCTTCGAACGCTTGATCAGCGCTTACTCACCTGTTCGTCGCTGAATCCGGCCGATCGCCTATCTCAGATGAGCTGCATCGCCTTCGCGCGACCGAGCACCCATCGCGCGTACGCGACTTCGAATATCAGGAAGGGGATGAATACGAGCAGCCGCCGCTCGGCGGGCAATCCGATCGAGACGAACGCCGCGAGGCCCTGAACCACGGTCAAGGCATAGTGAAAAAGCGACACCGCCCGATGGCTATACCCTGATCTGTTCAGGAGCTGATAGAGATGAGTGCGGTGGGGGAGATAGACCTTTTCCCCCCGCAGCAGACGCCGCGAGAACGTGAAGACCGTGTCGAATATGAAATGAAACAGCAGCATCGGGACGATGTAGAACGACAGATGGCCCAGATCGAGACTCGCGCCGATCACGGCAAGGGTCGAAAAGGTAAATCCCAGAAAGGCGCTGCCCACATCGCCCAAGAAAATCTTGGCGGGCGGGAAATTGAAAAGCAGGAAACCCGCAGTGCCCGCAAGCAGCACGTACGAGCTCATGTATACAAAGACGCTCTTTTGCTGAAGTGCGATTGCGCACAGGAAGCCCGCCGCGATGACGGCGACCCCCGCGGCCAGTCCGTCCAGGCCGTCCATGAAGTTGTACGCGTTGGTGAGCCCCACGATCCAGAGGAAGGTCAGTACGTAGCCCAGCCCGCCCAGCGGCACTTCGCCCCAATACGGTATCGCGAGCCTCGTGATGGTGACCCCAGAGGCGAGAACGACGCCCACGCACAGCACCTGAGTGGAACGCCAGCAGCACAGCGGAAATCACGTACCCCCAGAAGTACCGGTCGTCGATTCGCGCGATCTCAGCAGAAAAATAGATGATCACGCTCCCGATCACGAAGGTCGCGACGATCGCGATCCCGCCCGATTTCGGGACCGGCCGGGTGTGCGAAGAACGGGGATTGGGCATGTCCATCACCCGCACGAAGCGTGTCATAACGTACGTCAGAGCAACCGAGCAGAGGAATGTCGTGCCTGCAAAGGCGAGGTGGGTGAGAAATTTGAAGACATCCAACACGTCAGCGGCTCTCAGCCGGGCGGTACTCCGGCACGAGGCGCGCAAGCTGCCCCCTGACGGCGTGGTCGTCTAACGCGTCGGGCGCATCCAGCCAGGCCATTGTCTCGCGCACCCAGGACGAATCGGGCGCGGCGAGCGCCCTCACGACCCGAACCTTCGGATGACCGGTCGCGAGCGTATGTTCGTTGGTGGCCAGCAGCTCCTCGAAGAGCTTCTCCCCTCTGCGCAGGCCGGTAAATTTTATCTCGATATCCACCTCGGAATAGCCCGATAGCCTGATCATGTCTCGCGCAAGATCGACGATCTTCACGGGCTCGCCCATGTCGAGCACGAAGATCTCGCCGCCTTTGCCCATGAGGCCCGCCTGCAGGACGAGCTGCGCGGCCTCAGGGATCGACATGAAATACCGCGTGATGTCCGCGTGCGTGACCGTCACCGGGCCACCGCTGGCGATCTGTTCGCGGAATTTTGGAATCACGCTGCCGGTCGACCCAAGCACGTTGCCGAAACGAACCATGACGATACGCGTGCTTTCCGCCCCGAGAGTCTGGCACAGGAGTTCGGCAAGGCGCTTCGAGGCGCCCATGACGTTGGTGGGGTTGACCGCTTTGTCGGTGGAGACGAGCACCAGTTTCTCGACACCGTGCGCGATCGCCGCCTGCGCGACTCGCCACGTTCCGAGGGCGTTGTTGCGCACCGCTTCCCAGGCGTTCGCCTCTTCCATGAGAGGCACGTGTTTGTAGGCGGCGGCATGGAACACGACGGTTGGCCGGTGCGTCCGCATCGCCCACGCAAGGCGGGTGGAGTCTTTCACGTCGCCGATCAGGCAAACGACGGGCAGGCCGGGAAATCGCGCGAGGAACTCCTGCTCGATCTGGTAGAGCCCGAGCTCGTTCGCTTCGAAGAGAACCAGCCGCTCGGGGGCGAACTGTGCAAGCTGGCGGCAAAGCTCGGTGCCGATCGAGCCCCCGGCGCCCGTGACCAGCGCCGTTCTACCCTGCAACCACTCGCGCAGGCCGGCGCTGTCGAGGGTGACCGGATCGCGGCCAAGCAGGTCATCGAGCTCGACCGGGCGAATCTGGGAGTAAGTTACCCGGCCGGACATCAGGTCCTCGTAGGACGGGACCGTCATTGCACGGATTCGCGCTCGACTGCACAGCTCTAGCGCACGCCGCCTGGCGGAGTGTGTCGCGCCCGGCATGGCGATGATGGCCTGCTCGACCTCGAGGCGCGCGGCGACCTCTGAAAGGGTCTCCAGCGCACCCAGCACCTTCACCCCGTCGATATCGCGGCCTTGCCTCGCCGGGTCGTCGTCGAGGAGTCCGATGAAAGTCCACTCCGGGCTTCGACCCAGGCTCTTCAGGAGATTCGCGCCCGCGGTGCCGGCGCCGAGCACGATCACGCGCTTGGAGCCGTCAGCGCTGAATCGCCCAAGACGGCCCTCCTTCCAGGCCCGGTAGGCGATGCGGCTACCGCTCATCATTCCGGCGAGCAGGATCGGATAGAGCACCACCACCGAACGCGGAATATACGCGCGCTGCAGGAGCAGCACGAGCATCGCGACGGCGAGCGCCCCCAGTCCGGCCGCGACCAAGATGCGCCGCAGATCGGTGAGGCTCGCGTACCGCCACAACCCCCGGTACATTCCTGCGCGCCAACAGACGAGCGCCTGAACGGGCAGGATCCAGACGAGGTCGGCAAACATCAGGCCGGAGTAGAAGTCCGAAACCTCGAAGTTGAAGCGCAGCTGATAGGCGAGCAGCCAGCTCGCCCCCGAAGCCAGGACGTCGTGCAGAACCGTGACTGCGGTCTGCCAGCTGAGGGTCCTTGTGCGGGTTTCTTCAGCGGGCTCGTTCTTCGTCATTTCGGATTCGCGCAGAGCCGCTGCATCGGGCGCACTGGACGCACCGGCCCGTGTCAGTGCGCCGCTCGGCGCATCACCTTCTCGACAGCGCGCGCAACGTCACTCATGTCCGGTTCGGAGAGTGTCGGATGCACCATGAACATGAGGCTCGTCTCGCCGAGCTGCCGGGCGATCTTGAATCGCTCGGCCGGTCGCATCGACCCGGGGAACGCTTTCTCGAGGTAGATTTCGCTGCAGCTGCCAACGGAGCATGGCACGCCCTCGGCGTTGACGGCTTCCACGATGCGATCGCGGTTCCACTCGGCCTTCAGCGCCTCGGAGCGGATGAAAGCGTAGTACTTGTAGTAGGCGTGGCCGATTCCATCCCGCGGAACGGTCAATCGCAAAGCCGGAACGCGCGACAGCGCCTGTGCCAGCGCGGCGGCATTGCGCCGGCGGGCCGCGCACCAGCCGCCGAGCTTGCGAAGCTGAATGCGCCCGATCGCGGCCTGCATTTCGGTCATGCGCCAGTTCGTTCCGAAACTCTCGTGGATCCAATTGAACAATCCAGGTCCCGGTGCCGGCCGATTGTAGATCGCGTCGTAGCTCTTGCCATGATCCTTGTACGACCAGGCCTTTGCCCACACCGCGGCGTCGTTCGTCACGAGCATACCGCCTTCGCCGCCCGTGGTGATGATCTTGTCCTGGCAAAACGAGAACACGCCTGCGTTGCCGATCGAACCGACCGGGCGGCCCCTGTAGGTCGCGCCGTGCGCCTGTGCGCAATCCTCGATCACCGTGAGATCGTGCTGGCGGGCGAGCGCCATGATCGAATCCATATCGCACGGCCAACCCGCGAGATGCACCGCAATGATCGCCCTCGTTCGGGGAGACAACACCGCGCGGATCGTGTCCGCCGTGAGGTTCTGGCTCGCGGGATCGACTTCGGCGCACACCGGTATGCAGCCGCGCATGACGGCGCAACTCGCGCAGGCGATGAAGCTGCGGCTCGGTACGACGACCTCGTCCCCGGCGCCGATGCCGAGCGCGTACAGAGCGAGCTCCAGTGCCGCCGTGCCGTTCGCAAGCGCAATGGCGTGGCGGCAGCCGGTATGCTCGGCATAGTCCCGCTCGAAGGCGCGGGCCTCGTCGCCGGTCCAGTAGTTCACTCGCCCCGAGGCGAGCACTTGGGAGACCGCCTCGATTTCGTCAGCTGCGTAGAGGGGCCAGGGGGCGAACGGCGCGGCGCGCACCGGCACGCCACCTTCGACGGCCAGACGCTCCGCGCCCGCCGGAATGAGTCGGGCGCTCATGCGGCGAGGATCCTTGCGGGAGAGCCCGCGGCCCTGACGTTGTCCGATACGTGATCGAGCAGCGTCGATCCTGCGCCGATCACGACGTTGGCGCCCACTCGAATTCCCGGAATAAGCACAGATCCCGCACCGATGAAACTGCCGGCTCCCACTCGTACGCCGCCGCACAAGCGAACGCCGGGGGCGATATGCGCACCGTCCCCGATCACGCAATCGTGGTCTATGGTGGCGGCGGTGTTCACGATCACATTTTCCCCTATCACGGCGTCCGAGTTCACGATCGCGCCTGCCATCACCACGGTCCCCGCGCCCACCGCCGCCCCGCGCCCGATCCGGGCGTCCGGATGAATAGCGCTCGCGAACCTGAATCCTTTCGCACGCAGCCACGCGGCGATGCGCGCGCGTGCTCCATTGTCGCCGATCGACACGAGTACCCACGGTTTTCTCTTTTCGGGCATCGCGAGGATACTTTCGGTGGCGCCTGCGACTTTGTAGCCGAAAAAGGGCTTGCCGTGCAAGGTCCGATTGTCGTCGAGCAGGTGCGCGATCCGGTAGCGGCCGTCGTGCTCGATGACGTCGATCACGACTTTTGCGTGCCCGCTAGCTCCGATGAGGACGACCGCGGGTCGCTTAGCCATTTCGCGGCTCGCCGCGATTGCCGGTGAAGCGAGGCATGGTCGCGTGCCCTGGTCGGTTCACGCCTTCAGACCTCAGTACCTTGAGGATCGTAAGCCAGAGAATTTTCAGGTCGAGCCAGAAGGATTGATGATCCACGTACCACACGTCCAGACGCAGGCGCTCGTCCCAGGACTGCGCATTGCGGCCGCTGACTTGCGCCCACCCCGTGATTCCGGGGCGCACTTCGTGCCGGCGGGCCTGCTCGACTGAATAGAGCGGCAGGTATTCCACGAGCAGCGGCCTGGGTCCGACGAAGCTCATGTCGCCGCGCAGAACGTTCCAGAG
>WNFG01003281.1_pt1 | contig 13509 bp, 15 predicted proteins | sample 5400431 | NCBI WGS metagenome assembly WNFG01 (sample SAMN13153346, study PRJNA577476) | soil metagenome | isolation source: 120 cm saprolite under Douglas fir tree site 2 hole 3 replicate 2 | place: USA:California | collected 2015-04-18
CTCCTCTTGACCGTCAAGGATCAGGTGGGCGTGGGCTTCGACCTCCTGCTCGATCCGAAGGACGGGCCGATCCCGCCGCCTCCGCCCAAGCCGGCGCCCGCGGCCCCGATGGGGCCCACCGAGCCGTCCATACCCGGTCCCCCTTGAGGGCGGGGCTAAGGAGGTCCAAGGCAAGCAAGCAATGCGTCCCGGCCCCATGATCACGGCCGAGAACCGCGTCGTACTCGCCTGCGTAATTTTCACAAAGCTGTCCCAAGTGTGAATAAAGGTTGCACCCGCCGCGTCCCTTGAAAAACGCGGGATTACGGAACAGTCAGCGCCCCACCGGCGTTTCGTTCCAGTGACGAGATCCTGAAACTTGTGGACGTCTCGCCGCGTCTAAACAACTGATAAGGGGCTCTTCCAGGCGTCAGGCCTCGGGGAGCCAGCAAGGAGCGTGATAAGCCATGACGTTCAGGGAAGCCGACGAGGCCGCGACCCCCGCGATCAGCCATTCCGGCGCGGCCGCGATGCAGCCCAAGGTCAAGATCCGGGCAAAGCTCCGCCACCACGGGCTGTCCAGGGTGAAGGCCGCGGCGGAGCCTCTCGCGCCTGATATCGAGGAGGACGAGGCTGAGCGGCCTGTCATCCTCGAAGAGACGCCAGCGCTATCAGAGGAAGCCCTTAGGCCCGGCGCGACGACGGGCGAGGATCCGGTCCGGCTCTATCTCAAAGAGATCGGCAAGGTCCGCCTGCTCACGGCCGAGCAGGAGGTGGCGATCGGCCGTCGCATCGAGGCGGGCCAGATCCAGCTGCGCCGGGCGCTGGCCGGCATTCCCATGGCGACGACCCGGCTGCTCGGTTTGGCTGACCTGATCCGCCGGGATGAAATGGCGCTCGACGAGGTCATCCTCCTGCCCGACGGTGTCGAGCCCAAGCCCGAGGAGGTCAAGCCGCTCCTCGCCGCCTTCGCGAGGATCCGGCGTCTCGAGCGCGAGATCGAGCGGCTCGCGCTGGCCCTCGCCGACAGGCGCCGCGGCAGGACCACGCGCGCCAACTATCACAAGTGGATCGCGCAGAACCGTGCGTCGATCCAGGGCGTAGTCGAGAAGCTGCCTCTCAAGCCCGCCCTCGTGGACCGGGTGGTGGCGGATATTCGCCGGCAGGCCAAGCGCCTCGCCGAGCTCAAGACCCCGAAGGAAGTGCGCGAGCTCGAGGCCCAGATCGGCCTGGGAAAGAAGCCCCTGCAGTCCGCGCTCCACGAGATCGAGGAGCATGACCGAGTGGTGCGTCAGGCCAAGCGCGAGCTCATGGAGGCCAACCTGCGCCTCGTGGTCTCGGTGGCCAAGCGTTACCTGGGGAGCGAGCTCACCCTGCTCGACCTCGTCCAGGAAGGCAATATCGGGCTCATGAAGGCGGTGGACCGCTTCCAGTACCGGCGCGGGTTCAAGTTCTCGACCTATGCCACCTGGTGGATCCGCCAGGCCATCACGCGGGCGATCGCCGACCATTCCCGGACCATCCGCATTCCCGTCCACATGGTCGAGACGCTCAACCGCATCGCCCGGGTCAACCGGAGCATGGTCAACGACCTGGGCCGCGAGCCCACGCCCGAGGAGCTGGCCCAGAAGACGGGCGTGCCCGCGCGCAAGGTCCGGCTCATCCTGGAATCCTCGCGTAAGCCGCTGTCGCTGGAGACGCCGATCGGAGAAGACTCCGAGCTCGGGGATTTCCTCGAGGACAAGAGCGCCGAGTCCCCGAACGAGACGCTGATCACGCAGGACCTCACGACCCAGGTCGAGCGGGCGCTCAGCACGCTCAGCCCCAAGGAGAAGGAGATCCTCCGGCTGCGCTTCGGCATCGGCGAGGAAGGCGAGCACACGCTCGAAGAGGTGGGCCGGCGCTTCTCGGTGACGAGAGAGCGTATCCGCCAGATCGAGACCAAGGCTCTCCGCAAGCTGCGCCACCCTCTGCGGGGCCGCGCCCTCAAGGCCTTCGTCGAGAACTGATCCCCCGCCCGCCGTCCGCGGACACCCCGCGGGCGGCGGGCTGTCCCATCTCGGGCCGGGCCATGCGGGCGAGCCGCGCCACTGGTCCTGGCACCCACCAGTTCCACGTCCCCATGAGTCGCATGGTCGCGGGGACCAAGAGTGCGCGCACGACGGTGGCGTCGAGGACCACCGCAATACCTATCCCCACCCCCACGGCCTTGATGACCACAGAGTCGGCCAGGGCGAAGGCAAAGAAGACCGCGGCCATGATCGCGCCCGCCCACGTGATGAGCCGTCCCGTCCGCTCGAGCCCCGCGCCCACGGCCAGCACGTTGTCGCCGGTCCGCTCGTATTCCTCCCGCACGCGGCTCAAGAGCAGCACCTCGTAGTCCATGGAGAGCCCGAAGATCAGGCAGAACATGATGATGGGCGTGGCGGTCTGGATCGGCCCGGGCGTGAAGTCGAGCCAGCGGGAGAGATGCCCGTCCTGGAAGATCCACACGAGGGCGCCGTAGGAGGCGCTGATGGACAGCAAGTTGACGATGACGGCCTTGAGGGGCAAGAGCACCGAGCCCAGGAGAATGAGGAGCGCCGCGTAGGTAGCCACGACCACGAGGGCGATGGCGAACGGCGCATTGCGCTGCACGACACCCATGAAATCGAGATCGAACGCGGTGGGGCCGGTGACCAGGACCTCGCCGTCCACGGGCGGGTGCGAGGCGCGAATGCCGCGGACGAGGGCGCGGGCCTCGTCGCTGCCCGGGGAGTGCGACGTGGAGACCGCAAGGAGCATGATGCGCTCCCCGACCATTCGGGATACGGCCGCCTGGATCTCCGGCGGCCACATGGCCTGGGGGATCTTCACGAACCGCTGATAGTCCTCGCGGCTCATGTCAGGGGACAGGTCGAGCAGGCTTCGCACCGCGGTCACTCCGGAGAGCTTCACGAGCCAGCGACTGAGGTCATAGACTTCGCCCACCCGCGGAGGCGAGAGGGGTGACCCGTCCCGGTAGCTCAGCACCACGATGATGGGCGTCTCGTCGTCACCCGGGAACTCCCGCGCGAGAAGCTCGGCCCCGCGGCGCGCCTCCGCCCACCGGGGCAATGCCGTGACATCGCCTGCGCCCAGCCGGATATGCAGAAAAGGTTGCCCCAGGAGGAGAAGCAGGGCCGCCGCGGGCAGGAAGAATCGCCACGGGTGTGTCATGACGAGCGCGGCCAGGCGATGCCAGAACCCCGAGCCGCCGCCCAGGCCGAGGAAGCCGAGGCGGGGCAGCGACAGGGCATTCACGCGCGGACCAAGGATGGCGAGGGCGGCGGGCAGGAAGGTCAGCCCGTAGAGCACCGACAGCGCGACCACGATGGTCCCCGCCAGCCCCAGCGACCCGATGTTGCCGAGGCCGAGCACGAGCATGCCGAGCAGCCCGATGGCCACCGTGACCCCGGAGAAGAGAATGGCGCGCCCCGTGGTCGACATGGTGCGGGCGAGGGCCTCGGGAACGGTGCGCCGCCCGATCTCCTCCCGAAAGCGGTTCACGATGAACAGCGAGTAGTCGATGGCGACGCCCAGCCCGATCATGGTCACGATGTTCGGGGCGTAGGCCGAGACGGACATGTGGCGCGCGAGCAGCTCGGTCCCCGCGATACCGCCGATCATCGCTAGCAGGCCCACGCCGAGAGGGAGGAGGGCGGCCACCACCGAGCCGAAGGCCAGCAAGAGGAAGACCACGACCACGGGAAGGATGACGAGCTCGGCCCGCTTGAGGTCGCGCTTGGCGACCTCCACGAAGTCGTGATTGATGGCCAGCATGCCCGCCCCGACCACCTCGAGAGTCCGCGACTGCACCTTGGCGCGGAGGGAGGCGTACACCTCGGGCGACACGGAGGAGAATCCGAGGGTGACCAGGCCGGACGAGCGGACGGCAAGCTCGACCACGACCCGCGCACCCCGTACGACGTGAGAGCATGGCCGGGTCCGGCGACCTCACGTCGTACGGGGTGCGGACGCGCGCCACGCGCGGGTCGGCCTTGAGGGGGGCCAGCGCCCGCTCGACCTCCTCGCGGAAAGCGCGGTCGGTGGCACGCAGGGTGGCGCTGCTCAGGATGAGCTCGAACGAGACGGGCGGTCCCGGGAGCTGCCGGGCCATCAGCGAGGCCGCCCGACCGGACTCCGTCGTCGTGAGCATGGTGCCGGCTTCGAGCGAGGCGCCCTGGATCAGGATGACGGAGGCCGGCGCGAGCGAGAGGGCTGAGGCAGCGAGGAGCCACCAGCGGAAGCGGTACACCCACCGCCCCCACGCGCCCAGCATGTCGCTCATCGTCGTTCAGCCTCCGCGGCGTGTCGCCGGAGAGACACCGACCGCCGGCGTGGTCATACTGTAACAGAGAGGACCAGCCTCCCGCTGGCCCAGAGGCCCGATCGGCGTTAGACTGCCCCCGTCGCGAAACCGTCCCGACCTCAAGGAGGCTGCCCATGAACATCGGCGTGTGCATGTTCTTCACCGATTACGCGATCCGCATCGACGAGCTCGCCCGCGAGGCAGAGGCGCGCGGCTTCGAATCGCTCTGGGTGCCCGAGCACACTCACATCCCGACGAGTCGCCGCACTCCGTTCCCCGGCGGCAGCCAGCTCCCCAAGGAGTACGCGCACACCTTCGACCCCTTCGTCTCGCTCATGGCCGCCGCCGCCGCAACCAAGCGACTCCGGATCGGCACCGGCATCTGCCTGGTCATCGAGCGCGACACCATCATCACGGCCAAGGAGGTGGCGAGCCTCGACGCGCTGTCCGGCGGGCGCTTCGAGTTTGGCATCGGGGGAGGATGGAACGCCGAGGAGATGGAGAATCACGGCGCCGTGTTCGCCACACGCTTCAAGAAGCTGCGCGAGCAGGTCTTGGCCATGAAGGAGATCTGGACGAAGGACGAGGCCGAGTTCCACGGGAAGTTCGTCAACTTCGACAAGATCTGGTCCTGGCCGAAGCCCGCTCAGAAGCCCCACCCGCCCGTGCTCCTGGGCGGCGAGAGCGCGTACACGCTCCAGCGTGTCGTGGATTTCTGCGACGGGTGGTTTCCGCGCGGTCGGGCGGCCGAGATCATCATGCCCGCCCTCAAGGACCTGGGCGAGCGCGCCGCCAAGGCGGGGCGCGACATGAAGACCATTTCCGTATCGGTCTTCGGGGCCAAGCCCGACGAGGCGACGCTCGAGACCTACGCCCAGGCGGGGATCACGCGGGCCATCTTGCGGCTGCCCCCCGACGGCCGGGACGCGGTGCTGCCGCTCCTCGACGAGTGGAGCAAGTTCGTCAAGAAGTAGGTTCTAGATCGGGATGTCTTGGCCGACCCCTCGTGCGCGCGCCTCGCGCAGCACGAGAGCGGCGGCCGCCACATCCTGCACGGCCACGCCTCCGGACTTGTACAGCGTGATCTGATCCCTCGAGGTGCGTCCAGGTCGTCGGCCGCTCACCAGCTCTCCGAGCTCGGCGTGGACGTGGCCGGCATCGATGAGCCCGTCCCGGACGGCCCAAAGCAGATCATTGGCTCCGCTCGGATAGGGGGCGAGAGCGGCCGCCCTCGTCTCCACCACCACGAGGGCGTCCCGCACGGTATCTCCGTCGACCTCCCGGCCCTCCCGATTGAAGCCGACCGAGTTGACGTGCATGCCGGGCGCGAGCCATTCCCGACGCACCACGGGCTCCACGGCATGCGTGGTTGCCGCCACGATGTCCGCCCCCTGCATGGCCTCTCTGTAGGAGGCCGCGGGACGCACGGGGATCTTCAGTTCATCCGCCAGGTCCTGCGCCAGGCGATCGACGGCGACCCGATTGCGGCTGGCGATACGGACCTCTCGAATGGGCCGCACCCGGGGGATGGCCCGGGCATGGCTCCGGGCCTGGACGCCGCTGCCCAGCACAGCCAGCACGGCAGCATCTGGACGTGCGAGGAGGCGCGTGGCCAGCGCCGAGCCCGCCGCCGTCCGCGCCGCCGTGATGTAGATGGCGTCCATGAGGGCGACGGGGGTGCCGGTATCGGGATCGAACGCGACGATGACGCCCTGATGGGTGGGAAGCGTGGACCCGGCATTCCGCGGGAAGAGGGACACGAGCTTGACGGCGAGCGCCTTCGCGGAAGGAAGAAAGGCGGGCATGGCCGCCACCATCCCCTCCTGGTCCGGCACGAGCGCCGCGATGCGCTGGGGCATGGAGGCCGCGCCCGTGGTGGCGTCGACCATGGCGGCCGCCATGGCGTCCACGAGGGCGTCGAGGTCGAGCAGCTCGCGGACCTGGGCCTCTGTGAGGATCAGCATCGCCCGCCGGCTCGCGCCGCAGATCGCCTCATACGAGCATGACCCCGTGCTTCATGGCAGGCGAGACGTTGGCGTGGGTGGCCAGGAGACCGATCTCGCGGAAGGAGTCGGGATCAAAGAGCCCCGCGATCCGCTCTCGAGCCGTGTGCTTGCCCTCGCCATGCTGCTTGGCGATGGCCGCCGCGCCGCCCATGGTGAGCGCGCGCTCACGACGGGCGCGAAGCTCATCGACCAGCTCCTTCATCCCCATGGCCGCTCCGACCGCGCGTCGTCCGATCGCCTCAGGGCTGGAGCTGGCCCGAGGCGACGCGGTAGTAGACGACCATGTCGGTGGACGGCGGCGAGCCCTTGACCATGGTGATCATGGTGGCGAGCTCGCTCCGGTGATGCGTGGCATGGTTGACCACGTGCTGGAGGAGCTCCCACAGCGGCTGGCGGAACGTCACCTTGCCGTCGAGGCTGGTGTGAACGACCACCCGCTGGAGCTCGGACGGAGTCAGCGCATCGACGAAGCGGTGCTGCTCGGCCTCGAGGTCATCCCAGCGCTTGCGGAGATCGGCCAGGCTCGCGAAGTCTCCGTCACCCAGCAACTTCACCGGCTTCTTCCCCATCCAGCGTTCGAGCCAGATCCTGTCGGCCCCGTGGATGTGCGCGAGCATGCCCTTGAGCGAGGGAAAGCTGAACTGCGTCCCCAGCTCCCGGGCCGCGGTCTCTTCGCCGAGACCCGAGACGATGTCGAAGAGCTTGCGATTACCCCACCAGTGATAGCTCCAGCTGCCCCGAATCAGCTCGAGCTCCATGACGGCCTCCTAGTCGAGGACGGCAACGGTCTCGCCTTCCTGCACGGTCTGTCCCTCGGCGACCTTGATCTCCTTGACCTTGCCGGCCCTCGGCGCCTCCACGGGGATCTCCATCTTCATGGATTCCAGCACGATGACGGGGTCGCCGGCCGCCACGGCGTCACCGACCTTGCTCGTGATCTGGAAGACCACGCCCGTGATGTGAGCCTTCACGTCCTCAGGCATTGAACGCTCCTTGCTCGACGAGTTGGGTATGCACGCGTCCCTCGCGAAAGGCGGCGCTCCGCATGACGCGCAGATGGAACGGGATCGCGGTCTTGACGCCCTCGATCACGAAGGCCCCAAGGGCCGCCTCCATGCGGGCCCTTGCCTCCTCCCGCGTGGCGCCCGTGGCGACCAGCTTGGCCAGCAGCGGGTCGTAGTGTACCGAAACCTGGCAGCCTTCGGTGACTCCGCTTTCGAGCCGGAGGCCGGGACCCTCCGGGGGGATCCAGCGCACGAGGGTTCCGGGTGATGGCATGAAGTTCCGGACCGCATCCTCGGCGTAGATCCGGCACTCGATGCTCGCGCCACGCTGGACGATGTCCTCCTGACGCCAGGCCAGCGGCTCTCCAGAAGCGACCTTCAGCTGCTCCTGGACGAGATCCAGCCCCGTCACTTCCTCGGTCACCGGATGCTCCACCTGGAGCCGGGTATTCATCTCGAGGAAGTAGTACTCCCGGCCCTGGACGATGAATTCCACGGTGCCCGCGTTGACGTAGCCGACGGACGTCGCCCCGGTGACGGCGGCCGCGGTGAGCCGCTCCTTGAGGTCGGGCGTCAGGTTTGGGGCCGGGCTCTCCTCGATCAGCTTCTGATGTCGGCGCTGGATGGAGCACTCACGCTCGTGAAGGTGCACGACCCGTCCCTGCGCGTCGCCGAATATCTGGACCTCGACGTGGCGGGGCTGGGTCAGATAGCGCTCGACGAAGAGGGCGGGCGCGCCGAAGGCCGCCTGGGCCCGGCGCTCGGCCGCGGCATACGATTGCTCGAGGGCGGCCGCATCCGCCACTTTCACCATGCCGATGCCGCCGCCGCCCGCCGCGGCCTTCAGCATGACGGGATAGCCGATCTCTCCGGCCATCCGGCGTGCCTCCTCCACGGAGCCGACGGGCCCCTCGCTCCCTGGCACCACGGGCACGCCGGCCCGCTGCATCTCGCGCCGCGCGCCCACCTTGTCTCCCATCTGCTGGATGACTCGCCAGGGCGGTCCGATCCAGACGAGACCGGCCTCCTCACAGGCCTTGGCGAAGCGCCAGTTCTCGGAGAGAAAGCCGTAGCCGGGATGAATGGCCTGGGCGCCCCGCTCGCGGGCGGCCGTCAAGATGCGCTGCGCGTCGAGGTAGCTCTCCCGCGCGGGGGCGGGGCCGATGAGCACGGCATCGTCGGCATCGGTGACGTGGGGCCAGCCGGCGTCAGCCTCGGAGTAGACGGCGATGGATCGGACACCGAGGGCACGGCAGGCGCGGATGACGCGGCGGGCGATCTCGCCGCGATTGGCGATGAGGACGCTCTCGAGCACGCTTCAGGCGGGCTGCGTCTGCTCGATCTTCACGACGTCCACGGCGCCCACGCGCCAGCCCTCCGCGCCCTGCTCCCAGCGCGCATTGAGGGTGACCGCGCCTCCCCCACCCTCCAACCGGTACTTCACGATGCGGTGCCGGCCCAGCTTCACGAACGCCACCGCACGGTGGCTCGCGAAGCGCCCGGCCTTGAGGGCGGCCATGGCGACCGTGTCCATCGGCGCAATCAGGAAGCCGGCCAGCGTGCTCTCGTCCGCGGAGACGAGGGCATCGCCAAGAGCGCGGATGGCGCCCTCGAGGTCTTCCGGTATGGGCCAGCGAGTCTGCGCCCGCTCGAGACGGATGAATTCCCGCGCGTCGTCAGAGACGGGAGCGGACGGGCTGGTCGGCAAGCCGACGGCCGGAGGCAGTCCCTGTCCGGTCACCCCGCCCGCGGCCTCGAGCAGGCCCTGGAGCTGGCTCTGCCAGGCGCCCGCGCGGGCTTGAACCTCGGAAGAAACGGCGAGATGGCGAATGATGGTCTCGCCGGCCACGACGTGGCGGCGCTCGTCCTCGATGCAGCGGGAAAGGATGCGGCAGGTCGGCGGCTCGTACACGGGGTTCGCCCGGACGAGATGCTGCTCGTAGACGCTCAGGAGATGGGGCTTGAGCACGCGATAGACGCCGGCCAGTCGCTCGACGGTCTGGTCGGGCGCTTCGGGCGCCTCGAGGGCGTCCATGAGAGCCACGAAGGCCTGGTTGGCAGGCGCGGACTCCTGGGCATGGGCCCGCAATTCCGGCAGCCGCTTGCCCCAGGCATCGGCGTGCTGGGCGTTGTCCCAGACATGACGGCCAAGCAGGAGCTTGGCGGAGAGCTCGGGCGTCAGCGCGATCCAGCCGGCCATGATCCGCATCCCGCGCTCGGCCGCGTACCGATAGTGGCGGCAGAGGCGGGCGGATTCGTCCGCCGAGAACTGCCCTTCGAGGAGCTCCACGGCCGGCTAGTAGACTTGCGAGCGCTGAGTGGTCTTGATCAGCCGCTCGATCTCTTCGTCCGTGAAGCCGGCGAGCTTGCGGGCCTCGGTGGCGATGGAGATGGGCACCACCTCGTGGTCCCCGAGCTGGCGGGCCCCGCCCAGGTTGAAGCGCTCGTCGATGGTCTCCTGGAACTCGATGGCCTTGCGCCGCCGCTCCGGATCGCCTTCGGTCAGCTTCGTGAGCCACTTCGACCCCATGCGCACATGGGTGATCTCGTCGGCGAGGACGAAGTCCACCGCGCGCTCCAGGATGGGATCGCCGATCTTCTTGCCGATGTAGACGAGCTGGTTGAACACGTCGCAGGCGAGGCCCTCGAGACCCCGGTTGACGCCGGCCACGCGGGCGGCGGCGTCTTCCGCGCAGGCGCAACGCCAGAGGATGGTCGTCTCGGGAAATTCGCCGATATAGCCGTCCAGGTGCTCGAGCAGGCGAATGTAGATCTCGACGTGGCGGGACTCGTCCCAGACCTGCCGCGCCATGTCCAGGCTGAACTCCCATGGCGCGTCGGGGAAGTCGTACACCGTGCGGCCGGCTCCCTCCATGGCCTGCATCTCTCCCACCAGGATGCCGTGGGCTCGCTCCTTGATGGAGTCGCGGCTGGAGAGCTCGGGAAACGGGGGCAGGCCCTGGCTGATCTTGCTCTCCGCGACCTCCCGCGCCCGCATGCGCACCATGCGGTCCTCCCGGGCCAGCTTGTCGAACGCGATCTGCCGCTCCATCGCTCTCTCCTCGGTGACCTTCCCCAGCAGACTGAACGACTGTTCAGTGAGTCTAGCCGAAGCGGAACCCGAAGGCAATCGGCACGGGTCGCCGTCTACTCGGAGGGCTGCCTCGGTCGAGGCCGGCGCCTACCCGGGACGAGGCTCGCGGGACGGACGGCCTCGTCTCCGAAGCGCGCGGCGAGACGGTCCACCGCGCGGGCGAGGCGCTCCGTGCGCGCCACGTCGGGCTCGAGAAGGGAGAGCTGCCCGCTGCCCGCGGACCCCAGCATCGAGACGGAGACGCCGATGAGCCGCACGGCCTGCGTCAGGCGGACACGGGAGAAGAGCGCCTCGACCCGGCGATAGATGGCGAGGCCATCCTGGGTGGGATCACCCGTCTGCGCGCGCGTGATGGTGGAGAAGTCGGCGAAGCGGAGCTTGAGCGTCACTGTCCGGCCTGCATGGCCGCCCGCCCGGAGCTCGCGGGCCACCCGCTCGCTCTGACCCCGGAGCGTCGCCCGAACGAGCTCGACGTCGCGCGTGTCCCGATCGAAGGTCTCCTCGGCGCCCATGGATTTTGGCGCGGCGTCGGACTCGACCGGCCGGTCGTCGAGGCCCCGCGCGAGCTGAAGGAGATCGGGCCCGTGAGGGCCGAAGCGGGCCTTCAGGTGCGCGGCCGGAGTCTGGGCGAGCTGACCGATGGTGAGAATCCCCATGGCCTGGAGCTCGGCTCCCGCCACCTTGCCCACTCCCCAGAGCCGCCCCACGGGCAGCGGTGACAGGAATTCCCCCTCTTCGCCCGGCGCGACCACGACGAGCCCGTCGGGCTTCTCGAGCTCCGAGGCGACCTTCGCCACGAACTTGTTCGCGGCGACTCCGACAGAGGCGGTGAGGCTCACCCGGGACCGGATCTTCGACTTGATCTGACGCCCGATGGCGGCGCCGTCACCCCACAAGGCGCCGCTCGCGGTGACGTCCAGGAAGGCCTCGTCGATGGACAAGGGCTCCACGAGCGGGGTGAACTCGGCGAGGATGGCCATGACCTCGACGGACACGCGGGCATACTTGTCCATGTCGACGGGAAGGAAGGCGCCCTCAGGACAGAGCCGGAAGGCGCGGCTGATGGGCATGGCCGAATGCACGCCGAAGCGCCGGGCCTCGTAGGAAGCGGCGGAGACCACGCCGCGGCCCCGGGGGTCCGCCCCCACGATGACGGGGAGCCCGTGAAGCTCGGGCCGGTCGCGCTGTTCCACGGATGCATAGAAGGCGTCCATGTCCACGTGCACGATGGTGCGAGGGCCCGCGTCGTGGCCCACGGCCGCGCTACGACGGCCCGCCCGCGAGACCGATGCGGGGCGCGACCGCGGTCAAGGCGGAGATGACGAAGGCGATGTGCTCGTCGAGATCCACACCGAGCTCCTCGGCGCCGCGGTAGACGTCCTGCCGATTCACCGTGCGCGCGAATCCCTTGTCCTTGAGCTTCTTCCTCACCGACGCCGGCTCGAGACCGGCGATGACACGCCCGGGGCGCACGAGGGCGCACGCGGTGACGAAGCCGGACAGCTCGTCACACGCATAAAGGCCCCGCTCGAGCAGGGAGAGGCGCGGATAGCCGGAGTAGTCGGCATGCGCGAGGATGGCGCGCACGATGTCGGGGGGCGCGCCTCGCGCGAGCAGGATCTCCGCCCCCTTCATCGGGTGCTGGGGCGCCGCGGGATGCATCTCGTAGTCGAAGTCGTGGAGCATGCCCGCCACCCCCCAGGCGTCCACGTCCTCGCCATAGCGGGTGGCGTAGGCGCGCATGGCCGCCTCGACGGCCAGGGCGTGCTTGCGGAGGTTGTCCGACTGGGTGAATTCTGCGAGGAGCGACCACGCGGCGGCGCGATCCAGCATATCCGCCTGTGAGTCCGGCACGACGACGGTGACGGCTCGCGCCTTACTGCGGCCCGGCCGCGGCGCTCCGGGCCCGCCACTTGTCGACGGACTTTTTCGAGAACAGCCATTGCCCGTCCTGCTCGAGGGCCGGGATGCGACGCTCCACGGCCAGGCGCTCGAGGGTGGCGGCGTCCATGGAGAGATAGGTCGAGGCTTCGGCCACCGTCATCGTGTCTTTGGGAATCACGTGCGCGAGGTCTCCTTGAGTGCCCGCCTGAGTAACTCGATCTCCGCCTCGAGGGCGTGGATGCGCTCCACCATCTGCTCCAGGGTGCGGGCCAGGGGATCGGGCAGATCGCTCTGGTTCAGGTCGATGCCCGACCTCGCGCCATCCCGGAATGTTACGCGTCCCGGCACCCCGACCACAACCGAGTTCTCGGGCACCTCGCGCACCACCACGGACCCGGCTCCGATCCGGCTGCCGTTGCCGATGCGGAACCCGCCGATGATCTTGGCGCCCGCGCCCACCACCACGTTATCGCCCAGGGTCGGGTGGCGCTTCTCTCGCTTGGTGCTGGTCCCCCCGAGCGTCACGCCCTGCAGGATCGAGACGTTCTCTCCCACCTCGGCCGTCTCGCCGATGACCACGCCCATGCCGTGGTCGATGAAAAGCCCGGGCCCGAGCACGGCCGCGGGATGGATCTCGACCCCGGTCATGAAGCGTCCGACGTGGGAGATGAAGCGGGCCAGGGTGTGCCACCCCGCCCTCCAGACGGGATGGGCGACGCGGTGAAACCAGATGGCGTGCACACCGGGACAACAGAGCACGACCTCCAGCGACGACCGCGCCGCGGGATCGCGCTCCAGCACCGTCCGGATGTCACGCCGCATCTGCTCGAACATGGATATATCCTCCCTAACCCCGCCCGTTCCGGGCCAGGGCATCTCGTGCTGCCGCGCGCAGGGCCCCCGCGACCACGAGCGCCGCGTGCCGCCGCTCCGGCGGCAGCCCTCCCACAGCCGCCTCGATTCGCGCCGGGGGCACCGTGGCGAGATCCTCAAGCGTGAAGCCCGCGGCGATCTCGGTGCCCGCGCTGCATGCCGCCAGCGTGGGCCCGCATCCGTAGGCCTGGAACCGCGCCTCCTCCACCCGGCCGTCCCGCACCCGCAGGTAGAAGCGTGCCAGGTCCATGCACTCCGTGAACTCGTCCTCGCCCACCCCGTCGGGCTCCCGCATCACTCCCGCGTTCCGCGGGTTGCGAAAGTGATCGATGAGGGTCG
>WNFG01022024.1_pt1 | contig 13503 bp, 15 predicted proteins | sample 5400431 | NCBI WGS metagenome assembly WNFG01 (sample SAMN13153346, study PRJNA577476) | soil metagenome | isolation source: 120 cm saprolite under Douglas fir tree site 2 hole 3 replicate 2 | place: USA:California | collected 2015-04-18
CGTGGTAATTTCGTGAAGTTAAGTCGTGCAGCAAATGGCGACGTAGTCAGCGGTGGCGTCCTGCAGGGCGCAACAACCGACAACTTAATTCAGTCGGATGTCTCGGTGCGCCACATAATTAAGGTCAGTGAGAACAACCGAATGGAGTTCGAAGCGAATGTTTTCAATCTGTTCAATCAGCGCGCGGGAGTGACGTACTCTGAATTTGCCATCCCCACCAACCTGATCTCTCCCACGCGGGCGTCGCGATTCCCGGGCGATCCGCGGGTAGATTGGGGCAAAGTGATGAATGGGTACAACTACATTGATGCTCTGAACGGCGCAGGGGCGTTTGCCGGCGTGCAGACCAAGACGACTCTGGCAGCTTTCTATGGGCTGCCGAGCGGGTTCCAGTTGGCCCGCACCATACGGCTGGCGGTACGCTTTACCTTCTAGTCGATTCAATAGGCTCGCAAGTCTTCAAGGGACCGGGAAAACCGGCCCCTTTTCTACTTTCCCGCTCCCCAATCCCCAGTCCCTAGCCCCTAGCCCCTAAAATGGAACAGGGACATGCGCAAGCGCCTCATCTTCGGCTCCGGCCTGGTACTGCTCGCCATTCTGCTCACGCTGGTGGTCTCGCAAGGTTCCTTCAGAAGCCCGTTCGCTCCTTCCGGCATCCAGCAGATCTATCTGTTCTGGGCCGTCTCCACGCTCATCTTCATTCTTACGGTGATCCTCGGATTCATTCTGTTCCGGACCGCCGTCAAGCTGTATATCGAGCGGCAGGCCAACCGGCCGGGTTCGCACATCAAATCCAAGTTGATCGGCGGGGCGCTGGCGTTGAGCGTCCTCCCCGTTTTTTTCCTGGTGCTGTGGAGCTTCTACGTGCTGAACCGGAATCTCGAAAGCTGGTTCAGCCGGCCGGCGCGAGGCATCAACATCGATCTGACCCAGGTGGGATCGGCAATGGATCAAGAGGTGCGCGACAAACTCGCTGCGCAGGCCCACTGGCTTGCATCGCTACCGCCTGGCGGCAATTCGGATTCTTACCAGCGCTTTTGCGTAGAGAATCAGATTGAACGGGCGGAGATCGAGAGCCCCAAAGGCGTTAAGCGTGTTCTCTGCTCACAAGCGAAAATGCATGATGGGGAACTCTACACGGCACGCTTGAAGACCGATCAAGGCGTGCTCACTCTTTCCGCGCGAATGCCGCTGAATCTCGCGGCCAAGCAGGGCGAAATTGAGCGCTACGTGGCCGAATACAATCGACTCTCGGTGGACCGCAAGGCCTTCCGCAGCATGTACCTTTTGCTTCTTACGTTAATCACGCTGTTCATTTTGTTCTTCGCCATCTGGATCGCTCGCTACATGGCCGGACAGATCAGCACGCCGATCACCGCCCTGGTGAAAGCGGCTGAACAGATCCGAAAAGGGAATCTGGGTTACCGATTTCACGTCGACGCCATCGACGAGATGGCCACGCTGGTGAAGGCCTTCAATGAAATGACCGAGGCGCTGGAAACCAACAGCAAAGAGCTGGAGTCACGACGCCGGTTTACCGAAGCGATTCTCGAGAGCATCCCCACCGGCGTCATTTCGTTGACCTCGGATGGGCGCATCCAGCGCGTCAATCGCGCGCTCAGAGGAATTTTCCCCGAGGAACAAGTTGCGCGGGCCGCCCGTCTCAGCGACTTATTTTCGCGCGAAGACACGGCCGAGATTCGCTACCTCATGAACCGCGCGCGACGTACCGGGGTGGCGGGCACGCAGCTCGAGTACAAGGCGGAGCGCCGGGTGTTGCATCTGGCGCTCACGGTGGCCGCGCTGGATGAGCAACGAAGTTCGGGGTTCGTGCTGGTATTGGAAGACACCAGCGAATTACTGCGCGCCCAGAAGTCGGCCGCGTGGCACGAAGTGGCGCGCCGTGTCGCGCATGAGATCAAGAATCCGCTGACGCCCATCGCTCTCTGCGCGGATCGTATTGGACGCCAACTGGAGCGAGCCGAACAGACCGCCGACACCCGGCGCATTCTGAAAGAGTGCTCGGCTACCATCGCGCGCGAAGTGGAAAGTGTGCGGACGCTGGTGGACGAGTTCTCGCAATTCACGCGCTTCCCCGCCGCGCAACCCGTTCCGTCGGATCTGAACGAAGTGATCGACAACGCGCTGACGGTTTTCAATGGACGCCTGGATGGCATCCTGCTCGAAAAAGAACTTGCGGGCGGGTTGGCCGCGGTGAATATCGATCGCGAACAGTTCAAGCGTGTCGTGGTTAACCTGGTGGACAACGCCGCGGAAGCGATGCAGGATTCACTCGTGAAGAGGCTATATATTGCCACGCGGTCCACGGAAGCCGACTCTGTGGAACTGATTGTGGCCGACACCGGCTGCGGCGTTTCCCGCGAGGACAAGGAAAAGCTTTTCCTGCCATATTTTTCGACGAAAGGCCGCGGCACCGGTCTCGGCCTCGCGATCGTGAATCGCATTCTGGCCGACCACGACGCCACCATACGAATCGAAGACAACACGCCGGAGGGCGCACGTTTCATCGTGGAAGTTCCAATCATTGCGCTGGCTGACGCGGAAGCGAAGGCAGCCGAGGTTTCGGCAACAGAAATCCGCTCATGAAGTTCGCACGTATTTTGATCGTCGACGACGAGCCGCTCATCCGCCAGTCGCTCGCGGGCGTTCTGGATGACGAAGGTTATCAGACGCACGCCGTTGCCACCGGCGAGGAATGCTGCGAAGAACTGGCGCACGCAGCCTACGATCTGGTCCTGTTGGACGTCTGGCTGCCGGGAATGGATGGCCTTGAAACCCTGGCGCGCGTGCAGGAGATTCCATTCGACAATCGGCCGATGGTGGTGATTATCTCCGGGCACGGGACTATCGAAACCGCGGTGAAGGCCACCAAGTTGGGTGCGTTCGATTTTCTCGAAAAGCCGCTCACCATCGAAAAAGTTATGGTGGTGGTGAAGAACGCGCTGCAACAGCGCAAACTCGAGCTGGAGCTGGAGCGGTTCAAGCAGGATGGCCGGAGCCGGCTGCAGATAATAGGCGAAAGCGTGCCTATGAAGGCCCTGCGGCAGCAGCTTGGCTTGATGGCTGCCACCAACGGCAGAGTCTTAATCTATGGCGAGAGCGGAGCGGGAAAAGAGCTCGTGGCGCACGCCATCCACAGCAGCAGCGCCCGCGCGTCGGAGCCTTTCATTGAGGTGAATTGCGCGGCGATTCCTGAAGACTTGATCGAGAGCGAATTATTCGGCCACCGCAAGGGCAGTTTTCCCGGCGCGCTGGAAGACAAGATCGGTAAGCTGCAAAAGGCCGACAGCGGAACATTGTTCCTGGACGAAGTGGGCGACATGAGCCTGAAGACCCGGAAGACGAGATCGAGCGTGGGAATTTCCGTGAAGATCTGTTCTACCGGCTGAATGTGATTCCCTTTCACGTGCCTCCGTTGCGCGATCGGATCGAGGACGTGCCGCTGTTGGCCGACCATTTTCAGCGGGAATTCACCATGGCGTACGGGCGCAAACCGAAGGAGTTGACGCCGGAGGCTTACGAAGTGCTGAAGCAGCATCGCTGGCCGGGTAATGTCCGCGAACTTCGGAATCTGATGGAGCGCATTGTCATCATGAATCCGCAGGTGCGTATCGATGCGCGTCACATACCGGTGAATCACGGCAAGCGGGCTTCGTCGGATCGCCCGGCGGAGCGGTCGGGCAGTCTTCAGGAAGTGCGGGCGGCGGCTGAGCGCGAGTATATCCTGAAGACGCTGGATGAAACTAAGGGCAATGTCACTAGAACGGCCGAGGTGTTGGGGCTGGAGCGCAGCAATCTCTACCGGAAAATGAAAACCCTAGGCATCGCACCGCCTTAGGCGGGAACCGAACCGCGACCGTAAGGGAGTCGGTTTCAATGTTCGGCTATTTCAAATGACACCCTAGACATGTAAAAGTCTTCCCGTGGCAAACCGCGCACGATTTCAAATCCAGATTCAGATTCTTATTCGTGTGGGTGTCCAGGAACCCGGCGATATGGCTCGCTGGCTTCAACTGAGCGCCTTTTGGATGACAGAACGCGCAACTGTCGGGCGGGTCGATGGTGTTGTGGCACACTATACAGTCGGCCATTTGCGGCATGTTGGCTGCGCTGACGTGATCTGAATCCTCTAAGCCGCGATGGCACGCAAAGCACGGATTTGTGGAATTTAAGAATGAACGAATTCGCTCGCCATGCCCCAGGTAGGTGCCTTTGTCGATGGCTGCGGCGATCACGGGCGCGACGTTTCCCAGTTTTAGATGCTTCTTGTGGCTGAATTCTTTTAGCGGGGGTGGTTGAGCGTTGAGAGTTGCTATTGCGAACAGTAGAAGCAACCGCTTCCTTACGGTCGCGGCTCGGCTAGCCCTTGTAATAAATCCGCCAGATTTTCTTGCCGCCATCGTCCGAAACCAGAATGCTGCCGTCTGGTAATTGCATGATCGCCACCGGCCGTCCCCAAACCTCGCGCGATTCCGGCGATAGCAGCCAACCAGTCATGAATTCGCGCACCGGACCGCTCGGCTTGCCGTCCTTGAATGGAACGAAGGCCACCTCATAGCCCACTCGCTTCGCACGGTTCCATGACCCGTGCATCGCCAGGAATGCGCCACCCTGATACTCCGCCGGAAACTGCTTGCCGGTATAAAACAGAAAGTCCAGCACCGCCACGTGCGACTGCAGAAGAATATCCCCGGGGATGGTCTTGGCCACCAGGTCCGGCCGCTCGCCTTTGTGTCGCGGTTCTTCGTGCGGTCCGGCATAGGCGTAGGGCCATCCGTAAAACGCGCCTTGCTGAATGTGCGTGAAGTAGTCCGGCACCAAATCGTCTCCCAAGGCATCCCGTTCCTGAACGGCGGCCCACAGCGTGTCTGAGTTCGGATACCAGTGCAGACCGATCGGATTGCGCGTGCCCGAGGCAAAGATCTCGTGGCCGCTGCCGTCCGGATTGAAACGGTTGATGGCGGCGCGCATCGGGGGCCCGCCGGTGTCCACGTTCGAGCCGGACCCTATGCCCACGTACAGTTTTTCACCCTTCCGGTCGAAAAGCAGGCTGCGCGTCCAGTGGCTCTGTGTGAATTCTTTCAATGAGGCGATTTCCTGGCCGGGGCCGGCAGTCATGGCCTTGGAGTCGTATTTATAGCGCTTGATGGAGGTCTGCTCTCCAACGTAGAGATAGTCTTTCCAAATCGCCAGACCGTAAGGGCGCGTAAGCCCCTCCAGAATCTTCTTGCGCTCAGGGTTCTTGTAGCTCTTGTTTTTGTCCACCAAAACGTAGACCGTGCCGGCGGAGCTGTCGCTCAGTATGATTTCGCCGCTAGGACCAGTGAGCATGAAGCGTGGCGTCTGGAAACCCGTGGCGTATTCCTCAATCTCGAATCCGTGCGGCACCTGCAATTGCGCGCCATCCGGGCGGGCGACAACTCTCGGGCCGTTGTCGGCGGACGGCGTGGCGAAGGGCGCCGGCAACTTGGCTTCCTGTTGTTGCACCTGCGCCGAAAGGCTGAGGGCAGATGCCAGAATTGTTGCGGCAAGAGAATATGTGTGTTTCAGCATAGCGTTCAATTTCAGTGTACAAGAGGGCGTCGGCTATAATCTGGCGAGAAGGTTGGTGGCAGCCATGGGCACGAGACTCCTGATCGCTTTTCTTTTGACGATGACAGCGCTATGGGCGCAACCGGACAAAACCGCGTGGGACTTGCTCAACAAGGGCATGCTCGACAAGAGTGTTGAAAAACGCCGGCTAGCGATTACCGCCGTCGCGTCCGTCGGGCTCGATGCTGAGGCGGTCCGACTGCTGGAGCTGGCGCTGCACGATCAGGATGCGTCCATTCGTCAGATGGCTGTGGCGGGATTGGGCGAGATCAAAGCCAAGCAATCCATCCCTTCTCTAAAAACAGCTCTCGAAGATTCCAACGGCGAAGTTGCATTCGCTGCCGCCAAGGCTCTTTGGGCGTTGGGCGATCGAAGCGGGCGCAGCTTGCTGGAAGACGTCTTTACAGGCGCGCGCAAGAATTTCACGGCGGATCAACGGACCGCGGCGGTCATGCTCTTAGCCGAGGATTGCGATGCTCCGGCGCTGCGTCTCATGGAGCAGATGGTGGTTGAAGGCAAAAACTGGATCGCGAAAGCCGCTGCGGCCAGGGGGCTGGGCCGGTGCGGGAATCGGGACGCGATTCCGAAGCTGGAATTGGATTTGTCCGATGCGCAGGATGCCGTGAGGTTCATGGCGGCAGCCGCTATAGTCCGTCTGAGCCACTAGAAAAAACTAGGGTGACAGTCACCCTAGTTTTTTTCAGACGCCAACCCAGGCCTGCTTTTTCGAACTTTCCAATACCTTCTCCAACAGCACCATCCCATTCAGACCGTCCTCAAAGGTTGGATATTCCACTGCCGCCGATGCGTCCGCTACTTTTGCGTAGAAGCGCTTGAACACCTGCTTGTGTGTGTCGTCGTAGCCTTCGCTGTGCCCGCCTGGAAGATCGGCGAACGCGGCCGCTTTCGGATACAGCAGCGATGGATCTTTCACTATCAGTTGATTGGGTGAATTGCGCTGCCCGATCCACAGTTCATCCGGGCGCTCCTGGTTCCACGACACGCCCGACTTGGTTCCGTAAATGTCGAACGTGAACATGTTCTTCCGCCCGGCCGACATCTGGCTCACCGTGAACATGCCGCGCGCGCGATCGCCTAAGTGCAACATCACCGCGCCGAAATCTTCGGTGTCGATGGGCGCCGCCTCATAGTCCTGGGCTTGCAGAGTCTTCCCCGTAAACGTCTCGACCGAACCTTTTGGTTTCTTGCGCGTCTTGTGAAAGGTCGCCAACTCTGCACAGATCCCCGTGATTCGCAATCCGGTCAGATGCTGGATCATGTCCATCCAGTGCGACCCGATGTCGCCCATCGCCCGCAGCGCCCCATTGGACTTGGAATCGATTCGCCAATTCCAATCGGTGTCGTACAGCAGCCAATCTTGCGAGTAGGTTCCTTGCGCAATCAATATTTCCCCCAGATCGCCGGCTTCGATCATGCGGCGGATCTGCTGGACCACGGGATAGTAACGCAGGTTGTGCTGTATGCAATTGGCAGCACCTTTCTGGGCTGCCAGATCCACCAGCTCGCGGGCTTCGCCGGAAGTGATGGTGAACGGCTTCTCGCACAGCACGTGTTTACCGGCTGTGAGCGCCGCTTTGCACATGGGATGATGCAGCGCGTTCGGCGTCAGAATGTGGACCGCCTGGATTTCGGAATCCTGCAGCAGAGTCCGGTAGTCCCCGGTAGTCCGGTCGACGCCGATGCTTTGTGCAAACTGGCGCGCTTTCTCGTCGCTTGAGGCGGCTACGGCCGCGATCTCCACGTTGCCCAGCCGCCGAACGTTTTCGGCGTGCACTTTGCCCATGAATCCGGTGCCGATGATGGCGGTCTTCAGTTTCTTCATAACTGGAATTATCCTTTGTGTCGATACTTAGAGTGAATTGAATTGGTAAACTGAGATTCTACCGAAATGCGCGTCAGGATACGACTCAGTCACGGTCCCCGAATCCAGTCGAAGAAGCGGAAGAACCAGCACGTCGCGTTGGCGCTGGCTTCGCTGCTCACTCCCGCCGCGGTCACCGCATGCGTCCTGGCATTCTGGCGGTTGACCGCCGACTTCAATGCAACTGGCGCTTTTCCCATCACCAAGGGCCTCTTCTCGCATTGGCAGGTGTGGCTCGCAGGTGCGCATTGGCAGGTGTGGCTCGCAGGTGCCGCCGCATTGCAGCTCGCTTCGATCCTGCTGAACCGCTATGGAAACTCACAACCCGTTCTCCGTAAATCCGTAAAGGAACCGGAAAGGGAGCTGGTCAACCACTAGCGTCCACCGGTACTGTGGCAGTGCGCCACACCCTGTGACTCTCCGTGCCATTTGTTTTTGGCGCGGGACCGCTCCCTCACGGTCGCGGCTCGGTTCCGAAAGGCGTGAACCATCGGTTTACGGCCGACACAGGCAAGAATACCTGTGCTACACAGAATTCAGAAACTTTGGCCGACATCGTGCATCTAGTTTGGTAGAGAAACGCACAGAGTTCGAAAAACACTACTGAAAGTGGAATGTGCGTCGAGGAGTAGAGAATGTCGGTCACAAGAATCGGAGCGATGTTGCAACCAGCGCTGGTGAGAGGTCAAGCCATTAAGGCATCCGAAGAGACAGCGGATCTTCTGGTTGCGCTCATATCGCCCGCCGCGCTTATCGCCTTAGTACTGGGCCTATGGCGCCTTACCGCCGACCTCGAATGGACCGGCTCGTTTCTCATCTCCAACGGATTTTTCTCGCACTGGCAGGTCTGGATTGCGCTAGCCATCGCCCTCAAGCTCGGCGCCTCCGCGCTGGCTCCTTTCTCCGCAAAAGCCCGCGCGAATCGCGAAATTTCCTAAAGAGCGATGTTGCCGTCTGGTATTCTGAGAATAGGCAGGCGGTCACTACATGTCATTCCGTAGTAGAAGCGGAGTAACGGGCGTTTTTTACTTGCCCGGCTTCCCCAAGGGTGTCAAGTGGCTGCTCATCAGTAATGTTGGCATTTTCATCGTTGCGTTCTTCCTGCAACGTGCTGAATTAGATGGTTTCTTAAGAGTTCTGCCGCTCGTACCGGTTCAGGTAGTCAAAGGATTTTACCTTTGGCAGTTGGCGACGTACCTGTTCTTGCACCAAGGGTTCTTCCACATCACTTTAAACATGCTCTGGCTCTGGTGGTTTGGCGCTGATCTGGAAAGCGATTGGGGGACCCGCAAATTTCTTCGTTATTACTTCTGCTGTGGAATCGGTGCGGGGATCTGCGTCGTCCTGGCGAACTACTTCCTGCCCTGGGGTGATCCAGGGAGCCGGACCATCGGAAGCTCGGGAGCGATTTTCGGGATCCTGCTGGCCTATGCCGTCATGTATCCCACTCGAACCATCTTGTGGGCGTTTCTGATTCCGATTCAAGTGAAATACTTCGTCTTGATCGCTGGCGTGGCCTCATTCATGATGTCTTTCAATGTGAATTCGGGCGTCAGCGAGTTCGCGCATCTGGGTGGCATGCTCTTCGGCTACATCTTCCTCAAAACCCCGAAGATGAGTCTCGAGTTAGACGTAATTGGCCCCATCCGGAACCCGTATCGGAGCTGGAAACTGCAACGGGCCAAGAAGAAATTTCAGGTCTACCTCAACAAACAGGGTTCGCCTCGCGACCCCACGATACATTGACGAAGGTTGTAGGTCGTGGGTTGTAGGAAAATCCAGGGGTTGTCTTTCCTACAGCCTACGACCTACAACCTTATAGAGCGGTTAAGATATAGGAAGGGAGCGGGAAACGCCCGCGGCCCTGAATACGTCACTTTCTGATATAGTTCCCTCAATTGGTCTTATGAAATATCTACGAGCCGCTGTGATCTTAACACTGGTGTCGCTGCTGGCCGGAATTTGTTTCCAGCTTGCCGTGGCGCAGCAACCCCCTTCGCAATCGTCTGAGACTGTCGCCAAACCGAAGAAGAAGGATGCACCTGCCGCGGATCCGGCCGACGAGCCGAAAATTCCCTCGCAGTTCAAGAAAGATAAAGACAAGCTGACGGTTGAAGGCTTGCCGACCTTCCGTAGCGACGTTAACACCGTGCAACTAGAAGTGGCCGTGCTCGACAACAAGGGCCACTTCATTCCTAAAATCCCCCGCGGCAACTTCCGTATTCTGGAAGACAATGTGCCACAGCAAGTGGCCAGCTTCAGCACCAATGCAGATGCGCCCATGACCATCTCGATGGTGATCGAATTCAACGCTCGCATTCAACAGTACTGGGGCCAGGGCTGGTACGAAACCTTGATGGCTTCTTACGGTTTCGTCGAGACCTTGAAGGCCGACGATTACGTGGCGGTGGTGGCGTTCGACATGCGTCCGGAAATCCTCTCCGATTTCACGACAGACCGCATGAAGACCCAGGAAGCCATGGCGCGCCTTCGTATTCCGGGGTTCTCGGAATCGAATATGTACGATGCCGTGGTGGATACCGCGCAGCGTATGAGTACTATTGAAGGACGCAAAGCCATCCTGCTGATCGGTACCGGCCTCGACACCTTCAGCAAGCTTACTTTCGACAAGACTCGCAAAGCAATCCAAGAGGCGGGCGTGCCGATTTATGCTGTCAGCATTCTGCAAGCCTATCGTATCGTTGCGGAACAGTACATGGGCCCGATTCAGCGGATGGATTTCCTGCAAGCCGACAACCAGATGAATACTTTCGCGCGCGAATCCGGCGGCCAGGCGTTCTTCCCGCGCTTCACGGCCGAGTATCCATCCATCTACCGCGCCATCTCAGACGCACTGAGGAATCAATATTCGATCTCTTACCATCCTGCCAATCAGGCCAAGGATGGCAAGTACCGGAAGATCAAAGTGGAGCTGGTGAATCCACAAACGGGTGAGGCGCTGCGGATCGTCGACGAAAAATCAAAGCCGATCAAGTATACGATCATCGCCAAGGGCGGCTACACAGCACCACGCGAAGTTGAGTAATGGGTCGAGCGACAGGTGTTACGCGGATTTCTTTCGCGCACCACAAATCACCCCTCGTAGTCAAGCACTCAATCTTGCTCTGCTGCACATTCTTACAAAATGATTGACAGTTGGCTACAGCTTTGTTAACTTCACTTTGTTCTCCGATGCCAATTTCTTCCTCCAACAATCTAACCGGACGAGTGCTTCTTCTCGACGACAACTCTCTGGGCTTGTCAGCGCGCCGCAGCGTGCTGGAAGAGTTGGGCCACAAGGTGTCGACCTCTAGTGTGCCCCATGACGCGCTCGAATTGTGCGCCAAACAACGGTTCGACGTTGTGGTTACCGATTACAAAATGCCGAAGATGAACGGCATTGAATTCATCGGCCGTCTGAGAAAGCAGCATCCGGCGATCGCCGTGATTCTGATCTCCGGGTTCACTGACACACTCGGCTTAAACGAAGCCAACACGGGCGCGGACGTCGTCATCCAGAAGAGCTCGAATGAAGTGAGTCACCTCATCCGCTCGGTCGCCCGCCTTTTGAAAAAACAGCAAGCGCCCAGAAAACCAGCGGCGTCAGTTTCACCCAAGACGGAAAAACGAAAAACCAAGGCGTAGCGCTACGCTCGGATTGTCCACCTCTAGGTGGTGATTTTGTGCTTCTTCAGCCACTTGAAAATCTGCGGCCATAGCTTACTCAATTCGTCGGGTGTAAAGCCGTGCCGGCCTCCCGGAACAGTGATCAGCTCGGCATCGTCTCCGGCGGATTTCAACGCATTGATCAGGCGCACGCTGTGGTCATAGGGGACGTTCTGGTCGGCGTCGCCATGAACGCTCAGGACGGGTGGCAGCCCTTTGCGCACGTAAGTCATCGGCGAGAGGCGGCGGGCCAGATCCATGCGGCCCGGTTGCTCGGGAATCCAGGTGACTGCGTACTCGCGCAAATGCGGCCCTTCCAGTTGATCGCCGACGTCTGTGATGCCGAAGAAGTCGATCACAGCCGCGATCTTGCCAGTTGACCCTAAATCGGCGGACGCCGGTGTCATACCAACCATTAAGGCCAAGTGTCCTCCAGCGGACCCTCCCATGACGATGATCTGATTGGGATCCACTTTGTAATCGGTGGCCCGGTCGCGCAACCACTGTGCCGCTTTGAGCACATCGTTCACGGCGGCGGGCGCGGTGGCCGCTTTAGCCAGCCGGTATTCCACGTTCACCACCACCATGCCGTGCTGCACGAAAGGAACGCAGTACTTGTCGACTACACTCTCTTTGTCTCCTTGGATCCACCCGCCACCGTGGATCACCATGACTCCGGGACGATTTTTCAGGGCGGGCGCCACAGGCTGCAGAACGTCGAGAACGGTCTCCGGATAATGATCGTAGCGGATGTTGGCTTCGATTCGATAATCGGCGCACCAGGATAACGAAGCGAAGACTAAAAGGGACTTGAGGAGCTTACTCATCGTAAGGAGAAAATCGGTGGGGCTAAATAAAAACGGGGAGCGCACCCAAAAGGCCAGCTCCCCGATTGTTGCCTGCTAGACTCGAAAAAACTAGGTCTTTTTCGGAGGAACGGCGCAGCCGCCCTTGCCCTTGCAGGAGTTCTTGCCGGCGCAACCGGCGTCACCGGTCTTGCAGCCGCCCTGACCCTTGCAAGCATTCTGGCCCTTACAATCGTGCTTGGCCTTCTTGCCTTTGGCCTTCGTCTTCTTCGGCGGATCTTGCCCGAAGAGTGCGGAGCCTGCCAATAAACCCGCGGTCGCGGTACCGAGAGCGATGGTAAACTTTCTGCGATTCATTCACTGCCTCCCTTTGTAATGTTAATACTCGGTGAGCAATACAGCGGAACCCACCGCGATTTCAAGCTTACCCGCATACCGACCCGAAATGCAATAGGATTTCCGCCTGTAACCATTAAGAGTCATTAACATAGGCTCCTATCGTCATAGACCTGGTAAGGTGACGTCATGTAACATTAGAGTTATATGCCGAGAATCGGAATCAGCGCCGCTACCGTTTTCTTTCTCGCGGGAATCAGTGCTAGCGGACGAGAATATGGGCCAGCGATCGGCACGCCTCTACCGTCTTTTGAGTTGTCCGATCAGGCAGGTAAGCTGCACAGTTTGAAAAGCTTGTTGGGTCCCAAGGGAGCGGTGATCTTGTTCTACCGCTCAGCGGACTGGTGACCCTTCTGCAAAGCCCAGCTCGTGGAGCTGGAACGCAACAAGGCCGAGTTCGACAAACTCGGTTTGGGAATAGCAGCCATCAGTTATGACAGCGTGGCGGTATTGCGCAGCTTTGCCGAGCGCCGGGGAATCCACTATCCACTGCTGTCGGACGCGGATTCGAAGGTCATTCGGGAATTGGGTTTGCTGAACGAAACGGTCCCGAAGAACCAGCCATTTTTTGGCGTCCCGTATCCTGGTACTTTCATTCTGGACGCCAAGGGCGTAATCGTCGCCAAGTATTTCGAAGACGACTACCGGCAGCGCTTTACTTCCGCCGACATTCTGGCGCATCAATTTGGGTTGATACCGGCGTCGGCCAAGAGCGAAGTCGAGGGCAAGCAGTTGAAGCTTACAGTGACGGCCAGCAACTCGATCGTTGCCACCGGCCAAAGGGTGGCGCTGGCGTTGGAAATCGATTTGAAGCCGAATATGCACGTGTACGCTCCGGGCGTGGAAGGCTACATCGCAATAGATTGGAAGATGAAGGAATCGGACGCCGCCGTGGTGCACGAGGTGAGCTATCCGCCATCTGTAAAACTTCACTTGCCGGCGATCGATGAAACCGTTCCGGTTTATCGAGGGCATTTCCGGTTGACGCGCGACATCAATATCGGACCGGATGCGAAGGTGCGGGCGGTGATGGATGGTTCGGGGAATTTGGTGGTGGAAGGGACGCTGCGCTATCAGGCGTGCGATGACCGGGTTTGTTATGTACCGCAGGAGCTGCCGGTAAAGTGGACGTTCCAATAC
>WNFG01003287.1_pt1 | contig 13496 bp, 11 predicted proteins | sample 5400431 | NCBI WGS metagenome assembly WNFG01 (sample SAMN13153346, study PRJNA577476) | soil metagenome | isolation source: 120 cm saprolite under Douglas fir tree site 2 hole 3 replicate 2 | place: USA:California | collected 2015-04-18
CGGTCGATGCTCAAAAGCCGACCACGGCGGACCTCAAGCTCAAGAAGACCCGCAATCTTGCGGCCCAGCTCGTCAATGCCGAGTGGATGATGAGCATGCCGGGCACCGACGACCAGAAGGCGCAGCTTCTCAATTGCGTCGGCTGCCACACCCTGGAGCGCATCGTGCGCTCAACCCACAACGCCGACGAGTTCACCCATGTCGTGAACCGGATGGCAAACTACGCCCAGGTGAGCCAGCCCATCAAGCCGCAGAAGCGGATGGATCCGGAATGGGCGCCGAAGCCGGAGTCATTCCGCAGGTTCGCGGATTTCCTCGCCACCATCAATCTGTCCGACGCCGACAAGTGGGAGTATGCGCTCAAGACCCTGCCGCGTCCGGCCGGCCGCGCCGCGAAGGTGCTGGTCACCGAATACGACCTGCCGCGCCCGACCATCGAGCCGCATGACGTGATCCTCGATAAGAAGGGCATGGTCTGGTATTCGAATTTCGGCGAGCAGTTCCTCGGCAAGATGGACCCGAAAACAGGCGTCCACTCGGAGATTCCGCTGCCCGAATTCAAGAAGGGCTTCCCGGTCGGCACCCTCGATCTCGAGATCGACAAGGCCGGGGACATGTGGATCGGCATGATGTTCCAGGGCGCGATCGCGAAGTTCGATCCCAACGCCGAGCAGTTCAAGTTCTACCCGATCCCGAAAGAGCAGAACAACAACGTGACCCAGCTCAACATGCTGGGCCTGGAACACCAGGTCGACGGCAAGATCTGGACCAACAATGCCGGCAACCAGGAGCTCTATCGCATCGACCTCGCGTCCGGCAAATATGAGACGCTGGCGCCGATGAAGCAGATCACCACGCCGGGCAATCATACGATCTACGGCATCGCGTCCGATTCCAAGAACAATCTCTGGTTCATGGAATTCCAGGACAACTATATCGGCAAGGTCGACGCCAAGACGCTGGCCTTGAGCTTCTACCGCGCCCCGACCGAACGCTCGCGCAACCGCCGCGGCATCATGGACGAGCAGGACCGGCTGTGGTTCGCGGAATACCGCGGCAACAAGATCGGCATGTTCGACACCAAGGAAGAGAGCTTCAAGGAATGGGCGCTGCCGACCCCGTGGTCGGGCCCGTACTATCCGGTGGTGGATAAGAACGGCGACATCTGGACCGGCGGCATGACCACCGATCGCGTCACCCGGCTCGATCCCAAGAGCGGCCAGGCGGTTGACTACTTCCTCCCCAAGGACACCAACATCCGCCGCGTCTACGTGGACAACACGACGACGCCGGTGACCTTCTGGACCGGCAGCAACCACGGCGCCTCCATCGTCAAGGTGGAGCCGCTGGACTGAGTGGCAAGCGGCGCGGCGCTGAGAGCAAGCGCCGCGCTGAGGAGTCGTAGCCCGGGTTGAGCGCCAGCGAAACCCGGGGGCGGCGTTACCATCTTGATAGGGAGGTCCCGGATTTCGCTGCGCTCAATCCGGGCTACGCGCTGCAACAGCATACGCGGCAGCCGGACAGCACCGATGAGCGAAGCATCGGACGCGCACCTCCAAGCCAAAACCGACGCAACCGATTTGCCACCAGCTCCGCTCCGCCTCCCCTCCGACCTGCAATCGATCTTCCAGCAGAGCTACCCGCGCTTCTCCGACGCCGAGTATGCCCGTCGCCATGCCGGCATTGCGCGCACCATGGAGGCGGCGGGCGCCGAGCATGTGCTCATCGTCACGGTGCAGAACGTCGGCAACGCGACGCGCTGGATGACGGGTTGGCCCGGCACCGCGGAGGCGCTGCTGTTGTTCCGGCCCGGCGAGCGGATGGTGATGTTCGTCGAGTACTACAATCACCTGCCGCTGGCGCGGGAGATGTCTCGCGATACCGACGTGCGTTGGGGCGAGGAAAACGGTCTCGCCAAAACCATCGAGGAACTCGGGCGGCGCGGCGCCAGGCGCATCGGTGTGATCGGGCCGCTCGGCGGCGCGCGATGGAAGGCGCTGGAGGCGAAATTCGAGCTCACCAGCCTCGATGCCGATTACATCAAGCTGCGGCTCGTCAAGTCCGAGGAGGAGATCGCGTGGCTGCGCATCGGCGCGGCCTTGAGCGATGCCGGGATGGCGGCGCTGGTCGCCGGCACGCGGCCCGGCATGACCGAGCACGAACTCGGCAACATGATCGAGCGCGCCTTCGCCGGCCATGGCGGCGCTCACGTCATCCATTTCATCGGCTCGACCCCGATGGCGGCGCCGGACGTCTGTGTGCCGCGGCAATTCACGTCGCGGCGCAAGATCGAGCCCGGCGACTTCGTGTTCTGTGAGTTGTCGGCTGCCTGGTGGGATTATTCCGGCCAGGTGCTGCGCGGCTTCACGGTCGAAGCCGAGCCCACCTCGCTCTATCGCGACCTGCACGCGGCCGCGTATGCGGCGTTCCAATCTATCACCGCGGCGATCCGGCCGGGCGCGCTGCCGCAAAGCCTCATCGACGCGTCGGGGGTCATCGAAGCGAGCGGCTTCACCACCTGCGATGATCTCGTGCATGGCTATGGCGGCGGCTATTTGCCCCCGATCATCGGCTCCAGGAGCCGTCCGGCCGGACAGATGCCCACCTTCCCGCTTGCGGAGAACATGTGCCTGGTGGTGCAGCCCAACGTCATCACGCGCGACCTCAAGGCGGGGGTGCAGTTCGGTGAACTCGTCCGCGTCACTGCGACGGGGTTTGAATCGTTGCATCGCACGCCGCACGGTATGTTCCGGGCCGGGCAGGTGGTTTGACACCTCTCCCCGCAGGGGAGAGGTCGACGTCGAGCGCAGCGAGACGGCGGGTGAGGGGCGCTCGGACGACGTTGAGGCCGACCAAGAAGCTGACAGGGACAATCGTGATGGCGAATAAGTTGGCGGGGTTCAAATCGAGAGCCCTGCAGCTGCGAAACGCCGAGACGAGTGCCGAAGCACGTTTGTGGCAGGCGCTAAGAAATCGCCGGCTGGCGCATTGGAAGTTCCGCCGGCAGCATCCGATCGACCGGTTTGTTGTCGATTTTGTTACGATCGATGGCAAACTGATTGTTGAAGTCGATGGAGTGACGCATGATTCCGAAGCGGCAGCTGTCCACGACGCAGAGAGGACAGCGATACTTGAATCGCTCGGCTTCCACGTCGTGCGGGTCACGAACATCGATGTTTATGAAAATCTTAACGGAGTGCTGGAAATGATCGACAGCACATTGAATGTTTCTTGAGCCGGCTCCCCCCTCACCCGGATCGCGCAGATGCGCGATCCGACCTCTCCCCGTTGGGGAGAGGTGAAGTCCCTGAGGTCCTCCGTCCATGAAACTCTGCCGTTTCGACGACGACAGGATCGGCCTCGTTCGTGGCCGCAGCGTGCATGATGTGTCGGGCATCCTCGACGCACTGCCGCCACTGCGATATCCGGTGCCGTTCGGCGACCAGCTGATCGCGCATCTTGAGCGGCTGCGGCATCGGATGGAGCGGCTGGCCGACGATGCGGCGCCGCAGCCGGTCGAGCAGGTGCGGTTCTTAAGCCCCGTTGCCAATCCCTCCAAGATCATCGGTACGCCCGTGAACTATCTGGCCCATGTCGAAGAGGCGCGCCGCGATCCGCAGATCTCGGTCTTTCACGGCGACAAGCCGCGTTCGATCGAGGAGCAGGGGCTGTTCCTGAAGGCATCGAGTTCGCTGGTCGGTCCGTCTGAAGGCGTCGCCATCAGGTTTGCCGACCGCCGCACCGACCACGAGGCCGAGCTGGGCGTGGTGATCGGCCGCAAGACCGGACCGATCGCGGAGGCGGACGCTCTTACCGTCGTCGCCGGCTACGCCATCGCGCTCGACATGGTGGTGCGCGGCAAGGAGGATCGCAGTTTCCGCAAGTCGCCGGACAGCTACGCGGTGCTGGGCCCGTGGCTGGTCACGGCCGACGAGCTCGGCGACCCGGGCGCGCTCAATTTCACGTTGCACGTCAACGGCGAACTGCGGCAGGCCGCGAATACCCGCGAAATGATCATCGGCGTCGCCCGCCAGATTTCCTGGGCCTCGTCGGTCTACACGCTTTACCCGGGCGATATCATCATGTCGGGAACCTGCCAGGGCGTGGCGCCGGTCAAACCCGGCGACGTGATGACGCTTGTCTTCGAGCGCATCGGCGAGATGACGGTGGCGGTGCGGTGACGCACATTACAGTATGGACACGCTGGCCGTTGGTCCCTTGCAACCCATACGGTATGTCGGGCATTGTCCATTCCGTCTGCGACAATCGAGCGCCGTTCATGAAACGCAAGATTGCGGCCATCATGGCTGCCGATATCGCCGGCTACAGCAAGCTGGTGGCGGAGGACGAAGAGGAGACGCTGCGGCGGCTTGAGTCCTATCGGGGCGTGTTTCAGGATTTCGTGACCCGCTTTTCGGGGCGAATTTTCAATACCGCCGGCGATGCCATTCTGGCCGAATTTCCGAGCGCCGTGGATGCGGTGCGGTGCGCAATCGACGTTCAGGAAAGCCTGCGCACCCGCAACCTCGCCTATCCGGCGAGCCGGCAGATGAGCTTCCGGATCGGAATCACGATCGGCGACGTGGTCGAGCGCGACGGCGATCTTCTGGGCGACGGCGTGAATATTGCGAGCCGCCTGAGCGGGCTCGCCGAGCCGGGCGGCCTGTGCGTGGCGCGCACCGTCCACGAGCAGGTGGCCAACAAATTGTCTGTCGCGTTCGTCGATATTGGCGAGCAGGAGGTCAAGAACATCCCGACGCCGATCCACGTCTATGCACTGGCGCTCGGCGCACAGGATCGGCGTCTGCTGTCGCGGCAAAAGAAGGTGAGCTCGTTGACCTGGCCGGTCGCCGTTACGGCTGCGAGCATCGCGGCTGTCGCCGTGGCGGGGCTGTTCTACTTCACTGCAAACCGATCGGGGGGGCCGGCAGGGGTGTCATCCGCGACGGTGACGGCAAGCGAGCCGCCTGCTGTGCCGCCGTCGGCGCCGCGACCACCGGAGATGCTGGTACCGGAAATCGTGCCGTTCATCCCGGACCGGCAGCGGCTTGCGATCCGTACCGCATACATGTCCGCGCCCGACCACAAGGCGATCGCGATCAGCGTCGTGCAGGCCGCATTCATCACCGACCAGAAGGACGACGAGACCGCCAAGGCCGCAGCACTTGAGGCGTGCCATCGAGCCAGCGAGCCGATCAACCCGGGTCAACGGTGCAACATCTACGCGGTCGGAAACGATGTCGTATACGGTCGCGGGCGGCCGCCGATGCCGCCCGAGCCGTGGTTCGTGCATGACTCATCGATTGAAACGCCCTTTGACATCGAGTCGGTCCCGCTTGCCAACGACTTCATTCGTGCGAATCTCCAGAAGCTTTATCGAAACGGCCGCAAGTCGAAGGCTTTTGCGGTATCGCCGCAGGGGCCCGGCGGCATTTTCGTGGCGCAAGGCAGCCCGGAGGAGGCGGTGCGGCGGGCGTTGGAGTTGTGCGGCAGCCGTGCCGGCGTCGCCTGTGTGACCGTGGCGGTCGACGACGCTTTCGTGGTGCCGATTCCATCGACCATGAAGGCAGTCGGGCTGTTCCGCGCCGCCGGCAATCCTGCCATCGTGCCGGAGGCGCGGGACGACGTTGCGCGCCGGCTCGGCAATGCGACGAGTGGCTGGAGCGCCGTTGCAGTCGGCGCCAGCGGCCGGCCCGGATTGATGCTACGGGCCGCCAGCGAGCGCGACGCCATCGGCGGCGCACTCACGGATTGCGGCCGCCTCGACCGCGCCTGCCGGGTGGTGGCGATCGGTCCTTTTGCGGTCGAGCCGAAGTAGGGGGGCGAGGCTCGCGGGCGCGCTGGTCAATTCAAAGAAGAAAAATCAACCCGTTTGTCATTCCCACGAATCGCGTCGCGCAGATGATCCCGAACGATTATCGCATCGCCGTAGTCACGCTGCAACGCCAACGCGAGTCCGGATGGGCGCAAGGTCACGGAATGGATATTCGCCTAAATCTTCCCGCGTGCGACAATTCAAATATGAACGGTTTGGTCGCGACTTTGATCCGTGCAGCTATCGCATGATAGGCCCGCATGAAGTAGCACATTTTATCCCAGGTCGGCAAACTGGCGCCGGGGAGATAGAAGCAACCAGCGTTGTGCTGTTTGATCGCGGAACTCTCTGGCAGGAGGGTATGAAATTTGCGGTCGTGGCTGAATACAATCCAGCCTTCTGCCCCCACTTTTGCCAACCATTCGTCGTCAGTTGTCTCTTGTGAAAATTTGAACTTGTTTTTCGGATTGTCGTGATACTCAACACCAAAAGGAGGACGCGCCGTCCTGATTGCCTCCGGAAAGCGTTTGCCAAAGTTTCGATCAAAATAGAACGTCAGTGGACCCGAGATTTGCCCCTCCCCCCGGGAACGATTCCCTCAAATTTCAATGCTTCCCTCACGTCTTCTCGTCTGATCCCGAAGTCATCAGCAATGTCGCTATCGCTTTCACCCGCGTCCCACCTGCCGCGTATGACCCATGTAGGAGTACCCCTCACCGTAGGGGCTCCGAATGAAATACGCGGATCAATAATAATCGGCGAGGACGGTCCGGCGACATGCCACCTCAAAACGATGCCTTGCTTTTCATATTCAAATTCACGGAGTCGTCCGATTACCGACTCCCACGCGAGCTGTCCGCCCTGATCGGCAGAAACCACTGTTCCAGGCTTCACATCAATCTGACCGGAGTCTAGCCACAGATGTTTGCCTTCTTCCTTGAAGCTGTATTCGGCGAACGGATATTCGCTCTTAAGCGTCTTGGCAGCATACTCCCGTGCAGCGCGGATACGCTTCATTGAGACGCCCGCCTTTCGAAAGGCCGCGACCACTGCGACCTCTATGAGTTGCATGTAAGAAAGGGCGGCTCGCCTCTCGCGCTGCGCAAGCAATGCCGCCTCGATCCGGTGCCACGCTACGACGGTCTGTGGTGTAACCTGAGCGTAGGCCGCGGCCTCCCCAATCTGATAGCTGGGTAGGTAAAGACGGCGTCGCCACGGCTCATCTAATCGTTCTGACATCAGCGTGACCATTGTTGCGACTCACTGATTTTAGATTACAACCTTTTGGATTGCTTTTGCTACGGGTGCTTGTGTAGAAACTCCGCCAGATCGGGCTGCATCGCAGTTAGCAGAGTATGTCGGCGGTTTTTTTGGCCGGCGTTCAATTCCCTGCATGCAGGCCAACGGCGCGCTCTCGTGAAGGTTCCTGCGCGAAGGCCACGACACTGGTGACCGCCGTCGGGCAGTTGCCGGCTTTCGGCTGTTCACCAAACCGGCCGGTCCATTCCTGTTGAGCGGTGCGCTAGGTCCAACATCGAAACCCGCCGCCCGCTACACCGTCTTCCTGATCCGCGTATCGAGCCCGAATATCCGCGCCGCGTTGAGCCCGAGAATATTCCGCTTCGCCCGTTCGGAAAGGAACGGCAGGTCGATGATCTCGCTCGGCAGGTCGAAGTCGTAATGCGGCCAGTCCGATGCGAACAGCAGCTGCGTTTCGGCGTTGATCATCTCCAGCGTGACTTCCAGCGCCTTGAGGTTCGTGGTCTCCATCGGCTGGGTCGTGTACCAGAAATGCTCGCGCATGTATTCGCTCGGCAGCCGGCGCAGTTGCGGGGCTTCGGACGGGCGCATCAGGTACTGGTCGTCGAGGCGCTGCATCAGGAACGGCACCCAGGCGAGCCCGCTTTCCACCCAGATCGGCTTGAGCTTGGGGAAGCGCTCCGGAATGCCGTTGATGATCCAGTTGGTGGCGTGGATCATGTTCGACCACACGAAGCCGAGCGCGTGCATGCCGAGGAAACGGTTGATGGTCGCAAGCGAGGGGTCCTGCCAGTGATAGCCGGCGTGGAACGCGAGCGGCTTGCCGCGCTCCTCGATCATGCGGTAGAGCCGCATGTAGTGGTTGTGATGCACCGGCTTGTAGCGCGTCGAGGTGATGCAATAGCCGATCACGCCGGCAACGTCGTCGAAGGCCTCGACCGTGCGCTCCGCCTCCTCCGGCGTGTTGAACGGCAGATAGATGAGCGACTTGATGCGGTCGTCCGCCGCCAAGAGCTTGTCGGCGAGCCAGCGGTTATAGGCGTTGGCGAGCCACACCTCCATCTCGGGCTGCGGGTGCATGCCGAGCATCAGCATCGGGGTCGGGAACACCACCATGTAGTCGATCGACAGCGCCTCCATGGCGCGGCGCGTCAGGGTGACGTCGCGGTGGACATCGGTCTCGGCGACCGGCTCGCGCACGCCGTCCTGATGCGGAATGCGCCCGCCGACGCTCTGGTAGCGCAGGCCAAGATCGCCATTGAGCCCGTAGGGCGGGGCGTTGATGCGGTCGTTCTGGAAGTGGATCGCCTGCTCGCGCACCACCGGGTCTTCGATATAGGTGATGATCTCCTTCCACGACACCGTCTCGACGTGATGGGCGTCGATGTCGCAGATCAGCCAATCGTGGTATTTGCGCCGGATCGCATCGCGCTTGGCATGAGCAAGCAGGTCGCGCGTATCGGTGTAGACATCGGCCTGCTGCGGGGTGAGCAGTTGCGGCACGGACGTGGTGGGTGCGTTCATGGTCGAGTCCTCCGATACATGTAGCCCGGATGGAGGGACCGCTTTTGCGGTCCCGTAATCCGGGATCATCCCGTAGCCTGTAGGGCGCAATAAGTAGCGCATTGCGCCGCTCTATCTCAAACACTAGCCGAGGCTCGACCGGTCGAGACGCGCCCGCCTTTCGCGCGAGGACGGCGCAATGCGCTACGCTTATTGCGCCCTACGGTCCTACGGCTCATCGGGCCGGCGTCGATACCATAGCGCAAGCTCCATCGGCCCGAGGCGCAGCGCACGCAGCAGCTCGGAGACGGCGGATAAGAGTTCAGTCGCTGTCAGCGGTTCGTTGTCGTCGCGAACGATCGGCCGAAACGTGCGCTCCTCGCCGTCCGATTTCGCAACATAGAGCCGGATCGCAGCTGTCATGATCCGGGCCACTGCTTCGTCCGACACCCGAGAAGCCCCGCCGTCGCGCACGAGATCGCGTGCCGCGATATGCAGGTCGGCAGCGAAGCGGTCGATCCAGCCGTATGGATCATTCGCCAGCGTGGCTTCGGAGATGGGATCAGACAACGACATAGACGTGCCCGTCAGTAATCTCGAGCTTGGCCCTGCGCAGGGCGAAGCGTTCGCCGCCCGGATGGCGGCCGGTCCGCAGGTCGAACTCCCAGCCGTGCCACGGGCAGACGATGTTCTTGCTCTTCGGGTCGTGCTGCAGCATCCGGGTCTCGCCGTTTTCGTCCACCGGCTCGCGGACCAGGCGGTAGATGCGGCCCTGGCAGACCGGCCCGCCGCGATGGGCACACTGATTGTACCACGCAACGAGTTCGCCATCGACGTTGAAGACGCCGACTTCGGTGCCGTTGCAGGAAATCACCCGCCGCTCTCCCTCGGCCAGCTCGCCGACCCGCCCCACCACGAAGGATTGCATCTATCGTTTCCTTCAACGATTGCCGTCCTCCCTTCCGTCGTCATGCCCGCGCAGGACACCCCGCCGCGTCACGCGGCGGGGACCCCGTCTTCGCGGGCATCCACGCCTTTCTTGCCGAGTCTGAGGAAGAAAGGCGTGGATGGCCGGGACAAGCCCGGCCATGACTCCGAAGAGATGGCCATAGGCTTGCGCCCCGGTTGCTGATCGTCAAGTGGGGAGAAGCGGCGCCATGCTATATACGGGGTGGCTGCCTGCCGATTGAGGTCCGGCCGATGACAACGCGCCTGTTGGCTGCATTCGCCCTGTTAGCCGTCTCGATCGCATCGGCCGCCCCCGCCGCCGAATGGCCGACGCGGCCCATACGGATCATCGCGCCCTCGACCCCTGGCGGGGCGGCCGATACGTTTGCCCGGCTGCTCGCGGAGTTCTTGCCGCCGCTCTTGCACCAGCCCCTGATCGTCGACAACCGGGCCGGCGGCGGCGGGTTGATCGGGGCAGCGGCCGCCGCCCACGCGGAGCCGGACGGCTATACCCTGGTCACCGCGAGCGTTGCGTATCACGCCATCGCGCCGGCCGTGAGCCCCAATCCGCCGTTCGATCCAATTCGCGATTTTACGCACATCGCCTTTCTAGGTGGGCCACCCAACACGTTCGTGGTGCACCCGGCGTTCGGGGTGAGGTCGGTCAAGGAGTTGATCGCGCTCGCGCGAGGCGGTCGCCCCGTCGACTATGTGTCGCCGGGAGTTGGGACCCTCGGCCATCTGCTGGTCGAATATTTCGCCCAGCAGGCCGGGATCGCCGTGCAGCACATTCCGCACAAAGGCTCGTCCCAGGCCATGGTGGATATCATCGCCGGCAACGTCATGATCGGCTCAATGACGTGGAGTTCGGCAGTCGGGCAGGTCCGCGCCGGCACCGTGGTTCCGATTGCGGTGTCGTCGGGCACCCGCGTGGCAGAATTTCCGCGTGTGCCGACCTTGCAGGAGGAGGGATTCGACGACCTCGTGGCGGTCACATGGTACGCCCTGTCGGGACCGGCTGGCCTGTCCGGCGATGTGGTCGAGAAGCTTAATCACGCGGTCAATGCAGCGTGGGCAACACCGGCCGTAAGGCGGCGGCTTGCCGACGACGCCATCATGGCGGAGCCAATGTCGCCCCACGCCGTGACGGCATTCGTCACGAGCGAAGTGCGTAAATGGGGCCCGATCTCAAGGCGCGTGATGACAAATCCCTGATTTAGAACCTGCAACCTTGCGAGGCATGTGCTGCAACAAGCGCTGCGTCGTGCCAATGCCATGTTGTTCCATTTGCCATAAAGGCGCCGGGCGGATGTGCCCCCTGGGCAGTGCTCAGAATTTTCCCGACCTTAACAATTGGTTGGAACAACTCTGTTACATGGTGAATCTACTATGAAAGCCGAGCCCCCCTTTAGCCTCCCCCTGCAAGTGGGGAGGCTAGAGAGGGGGGAACCTGTGAATTTGCCAAGGAGTTACCGTTGGCTAGTCCGGACTTGTCATCAGCTGTGCGGGAGTTTGTGGTGTCGCAGAAAAAGATCGCAGTGCTGTCATCAACCGCGGGGCGCGGCAGGCAGGCCCGAGGCCGGCTTGAGCTCGTGGCCGCCGCAGCCTCGCTGGGGCTTGGCTTTCTCAGCGGCATATCAACGCCGGCTGCGGCATCTCATCACCGCCATCATCGCGCCTATGCGATGGGGGATATCGGTTCCGCGTCGCGCGGGTGGCATCGATCGCACCGGCGCAGCGGCAGTGACGAGACGGCCGAAGCGCGCAAGCCGGAGCCAGCGAAGCAGCCCTCCGGTCCGGTGCTTCTTGCGATCTCGATCGGCAGCCAGCGGGTGACCGTCTATGACAACGGTACACCGGTCGCCGTCTCCCCGGTTTCGACCGGCATGGCCGGGCATCTGACCCCGATGGGAGTTTTCAGCGTCATCCAGAAGCAGCGGTGGCATCACTCCAATCTCTACAGCAACGCGCCGATGCCCTACATGCAGCGAATTACCTGGTCGGGCGTCGCGCTGCACGCCGGCGTCGTGCCGGGCCATCCGGCCTCCCACGGCTGTATCCGCCTGCCTGAACGATTTGCGGTGCGCTTGTGGGGCATGACCAAGGTCGGGGCGCGCGTCGTCATCACGCGCGGCGAGGCGGCGCCGTATGAGATCACACATCCGCGCCTCGCCGGGCTTACTAAAGCATCCGAGGCGGCATTTGAGTCAGGTACGTCGAACGCGCGCAGTTCGGCCGGGCCCAATCGATCCGAAGTCGCCACCGGCGCCGTCGTCGTGGCTACCACCGGTGCCGTGGCCGGCGGAGCCGGAGCGGCGGCGTCGCGCGACGACTCTGCGCCATCCTCGCCTGAGTTCGGCGCGTCGGCGTCGCCGCAGGTCGGGGGCGGGGCCGCTCTGGACAAGCCTGCCGAAGCGGGCCGACCGGCGGAGCCGTCACCGGTCGGGCCGGCTCCAGCGCCAAAGGTCGAGGACCCCTTGCAGCAGCACCCGGGGCCGATCTCATTGTTCGTCAGCCGTAAGCTCGGCAAGTTGTTCGTCCGCAAGGGTTTTGCGCCCGTGTTCGACGTCCCGATCACGATCGCGCGTCCGGAGGAGCCGCTCGGCACCCACGTCTTCACCGCCAGCCGGCCGATGCACGAGGGTGTCGGCATCCGCTGGCTCGCGGTTTCGCTTGGCTACGACCGGGCGGCAAGTCGTCCGGAGCCAGCGAAACGCAAGGGCCGCGCCACGCGCGACGAGCGGCCAGTGCCGCTCATGGCGGATGCCCTGCGCCAAGCCGCCGTCGACGCGCTCGACCGTATCGAACTCCCGCCGGAAGCGCTTGGGCGCATCGGCCCGTTGGTGGCCCCGGGCACCTCTTTGCTTATCTCCGATCAAGGCCTTGGTGGTGAGACCGGCCGGGACACGGATTTCATCGTCGTGACGAAGTAGGGTCTATTACGGCCTCGCCTGCGCCCCCCTGGGACCGCGGGCGTCCCGCCCGCTCTTTGACTGCACGTCCCGCCCCCCCACCCTACCCTCCCCCGCGCGCGGGGGAGGGTAGGGTGGGGGTAGCGGGCGGGACGCCCGCGGTCCCGGGTAGGGAGGGGGCGCAGCCCCCAGGTGTTGCATCGATGTCACTATTTGTCGAAAATCCGACGCTGGCGGGCATCTTCTCAGTGGGAAATTTGACGGCGCCAAAAGCGCCACCACAAAGGCTTATTGAGGCAGGTATTTTGTAGTCGGGTGACGGGGCAAGGCTTGGGAGCCGTCGCTTCACGGCAATATATCGCGGCGGATTTTCTTGCAGACCGAAGGGTTTAGATGCATTTTAGCGGTCCCCGCGGGCGCGGCGGCGGGCAATTTCCGCCGAGGGATGGAATTGGAGGCTACGGTGCAGGGCGCGCGTTGGTGTTTTTTGTGCCGAGATGATCCTTCTCAGCTATTTGAACCGAATTCATTCTCGCTGCGACAAACCTTACGAGCCGATCGTTGAGTGCGAATCTTTCTGCCTCAGACGAAGTCCTGATCGGCAGGATCGCCCAAGGCGACCGGCTCGCGATGCAGGTTCTGTTCGCTCGCCATCAGGTGCGCGTGTATCGGTTTGTGCTTCGCCTCGTCGGCAACCAAGCGGCGGCCGAGGATTTGATTAGTGAAGTGTTCCTGGACGTGTGGCGTCAAGCTGACAGGTTCGAGGGTCGAAGCGCGGTTTCAACTTGGCTGCTCGCCATCGCGCGCTTCAAGGCCCTTTCCTTGATGCGGCGCAAGCCCGACGAGGAGCTCGACGAGGAGACGGCGGGAGCGATCGAGGACAGGTCGGACGATCCCGAAGTGGCGGTCCAGAAGAAGGACAAGAGCGTAGCGTTACGGAAGTGCTTGGCGGTGCTTTCGCCGGAACATCGGGAAGTGATCGATCTTGTCTATTATCACGAGAAAACGGTCCAGGAAGTGGCGGAGATCGTCGGCATTCCTGAGGCAACGGTGAAGAC
>WNFG01003288.1_pt1 | contig 13491 bp, 15 predicted proteins | sample 5400431 | NCBI WGS metagenome assembly WNFG01 (sample SAMN13153346, study PRJNA577476) | soil metagenome | isolation source: 120 cm saprolite under Douglas fir tree site 2 hole 3 replicate 2 | place: USA:California | collected 2015-04-18
GGTTGTAACCATAGATGGACGCGTATTTGTAGATGCTCAGAGCGAGGTACCAGCGCATCTCATCGGCGTCGGTGCCGTAGAGCCGGTAGAGGTCCTCCACCGAGACGTCGATCGCGCCGCCTGGATTCGGAGCGTCGTGGTAGTGGCGCCGAACTGAGACGACGCATAGGCAGCCCAGGTCCAGCAACGGTTGCCCGATCTCGGCGATCTCCCAATCGAGCACGGCCACCACCTGGGCGCCATGGAACAGCATGTTCCCGTAGTGGAAATCGCCGTGGACGAGCGTCGGTGCCCGTTCAGCGGGGACGTGCGCCGCAAGGAGGCCGCCCAGTTCACCTGCCCGGGTTGTCAGCTCTTCGGGCGCGCGCTGCATGAGCATGGCCCAGCGCATCATCTCGGCCTGCAAGCTGACCGGTTCCTCGTCGCCGATACCGGTGCCGGCCAGCGGCAGCGCCTGCAGCCGTTTGAGGGTCTCGACCGCGGACGTGGAGATATCGATGGGCCGCTCTTCCGCTCCGGCCTTTTCGATCCGCGTGCCTTCGACGGCCTCCATCAGCACGAACGGCCGCCCGTCCACGACCGGTTCGGCAACCAGGAGCGGGATGTCCGGAGTGGGCTGGCCAGCGGCATGAAGCGCGGCCATGATGCGGCCTTGCCGGATCACGTCGGCGGGACCGGCGATTCGAGCGCCGGGTGGGGGGAGGCGGAGGACGTAGCGGGTGAGCGTGTCGCCGTCGTCGATGGTGACGAAATAGGTGAACCCCGAGTGACCTTCCGGGATCGGGTCGACGGACACCACCCGCAGCGCGGGCCGGCCGAGCCGCTCGCGGCACTGCATCTCCAGGTCTTGACGGATCTGCTCGGTCATTCGAGGTGCGATGTGTCCCCCAGCGTGCCGACCATCTTCTTGTCGCCGAGCACTCTCACGACATTCACCGAGGTGAAGTAGGGAAGGAAACGCAGGTGGCCGGGCTCCAGGCGGAGGACATGCGTGAGAAACACGATCATGGCCGCGCCGTGGGCGACGACGATCACGCGTCCACCAGGGTGGGCATGGGCGATGTCATCGATCGCAGCGCTCATGCGTTCGATGACGCTGGCCGGAAGCTCTTTGAAATCAAGCGCGCCATCATCGCCGAGCTCCATCGCCGTCTCAATGAGTCGATCATCCACGTCCACGTCGTCTGAGATCGTCCGCGCCGTCTCGAGCGCCCGGCGATATGGGCTGGAGTAGATGGCTGCGACGTTGAGTCTGCGCACGCGCTGGGCGAGCAGCCCAGCCTGCTTGCGGCCGAGCGGGCTCAATTGCGGATCGGCGCCTTCCGACATGCCTTCGTAACAGTCGGCGTGGCGGACCAGCCAGACCTCGGTCACGCCTTCGACGCCGATCAGGAAAGCGGCTTCCAGCGATCGCATCGCCTCCGTCATCCGCTCTGCACCGGACGCCATGGGTAACATTCGACCACATGCTTCGGGCAGCGGGCATCGTCGCCCTCCTCGTTCTGGCCGCCTGCAACGAATCACCTGCGAAGCCATCGCCGTCACCGACGCCGATCGTGGCGCAGGGGAGCTGGACCCAGAACCTCACCTTCGCCGGCGAGCTCTCAGGACATATGGCGGGGATCGTTCCCGACGTCGGCGTCCAGAAGAGCCAGTGCACGGGTGGAAGGACGCACAACGGCGAGACCTGGGCCGACATCTTCTACGGGACGGTGGACGTCAGTGTTGACGTGTGGGGTGTCGTGTTTCAGATCAACAACTTCCGTGGCCCAGGCACCTATCAGAACTCGAGCGTGACCGTCGAAGTGCACAACCCTGATGCCACCAAGGTGTGGCAGAGCCGGGGCAGCGACAAGATCACATTCGTCCTGGACCGCAGCCAGCAATCGGGAACGATCGACGCGATGTTGACCAACGCCACGACGGGCAAGGACGGCCTGCAGGTCACCGGCCGTTGGAACTGCCGGCAGTAGCCCCCTGAAAACCCCACGAAGTCAGAGGCTGCGCCGTGACTTCGCGGGGGCCCCCAAAAGCCGAAGCGCTATGGATGGATCGGCGCCGCGCCCAGGTTGTAGACGTTATGCAAGATTCCAAGTTGGACAGCAGGGTGCAGGGTGCGCTCGCCCGCGGCGGGGTCATCGACATCACGACTGTCGGGCGGCAGAGCGGGCGGCCTCGCCGGATCGAGATCGTCTTTCACAACATCGACGGAAAGATCTACATCAGCGGCATTCCCTCGCCTACGCGGCGCGGGTGGCTGGCGAATCTGGAGGCTCACCCGGAGTTCACCGTCCACCTGAAGGGTCCAGTCCGCGGCGACCTCCCCGCCCGCGCTCGCATCATCGACGACGAGGCGGAGCGGCAGCAGATCCTGACGTCGGTGGCCAGGAACTGGAAGCGCAAGGACCTCGAAACGATGGTCCGCCTGAGCCCGCTCATCGAGGTCAGTTTCGACGGCGCCGACGGCGCCGTCGGCCACACCGACCACCAGCGGACCCGCCCTTAACAACTCTTTACGCAATAAGCGCGGGGCTCGAGTGAATACGAGCCCTAGGCTGAGCCCATCGTGAGCATCGACGCCAGCCCTCCCGCGCAACCGCCGCAGATGTCGCCCGACGGCAACTGGGTCTGGGACGGAAGTCAGTGGCAGCCCGTGACAGGCGTCGAGCCGACCCACGAAGGCGTGTTCGCGGCTTATGCGCAGAAGGTCGAGGCGGCTGACCAGGCCGTCGGGGTCGCCCAGTCGGCAGCGGTTGCGGCGCCGGTCGAGGCCGCGGCGCCGGCGGTGGATTACTCGTACCCGGCACCCGCGGTGGATTACGGATATGCGGCCCCGGAGCCAGTCGTGCCGCTCTGGCAGCAACCGAAAAGCTCGAGAAAGACCGTCTACCTCTATGTGGGTGGTGCGGTCATCTTGTTCTTGATGGTCTTGATCGTTCTCAACTCGATCAGTCTCGTCTCGCTGCCGTTTATCGGAGCGCGAACGCCGTCCAACTCACCACAGGCCGCAGTTCCGACGCCAAAGGCGGCGTCCACGACACGCTCACAGTTCGCGCGCGCTGATTCTTACCTCAACGGCCCATATGCCGCCGCGATTGTCAGCTTCAATCAGAGCCTTCCAGCCTGGCAGGCCTGCACTGGAGAAAGCCTGTCCAACAACTGCTTCACTGCCCTCAGCGCAACCGACCAGCAGCTGACGAACCTTTTATCGGTCGTCGATCATGGGGTCGCACCGACCTGCATCGCAGGTCCGGTGACATCGCTTCGCTACGACCTCGGCGTCATGGACGCGGGCATCAAGCTTGGTTTGCAGGGTTACAAGAACAACAACCTGAGCGATCTCACGACCGGTTTGTATCGATTCCGGCGCTTTGGGCAGTCTTACCAATCGGACATCATCGCCATCGACAACGCGAAGACGACCCAGTGCAGCCGTGAGCTCGAGGGTCCCTAGCGTCGACTTAGCTGCCGGCTACGCCGCCGTATAGCGCGTTAGATCTAATCTGCCCGCGTCGATGCCTGAGCCGCAGCTGAAAAAGTTCGGTCACCTGGCCATCGCGCACCTCGAGCCAGGCGAGCAGCTGCTCGATATCGCCGTCGTCCAGCCTCTTCGGGGAGCCGGCGGCGTCGGGGTGACCGGCTTGGTAGGCTCCGCGATAGCGTCTCTCGGCGCTGTCAAGGGCGGTAAGGGCACCATCGCCGACGGCTTTCCCCATGACCTACCCGTCGGGACCAACATGCTCACCGTCACCGACAGGCGGGTCCTACTCCTTTATGCGGGTCCGGCGCGCAAGGCGGCCCAGCTGTTTTGGCAATTACCACGATCCGCCGTGCTCCAAGTCGAGCGCAGGCCGCGCCTCCAGGTGATGGCAAAATTTCGCCTGCATTTCGAGGATGGCTCGTCGGTGTCGGTCCTGACAATGCGCCGTCGCTCGATCGATTCCCTGGCCGGCGCTCTCGACAGCGCCCAGCGCCAGAAATAGGCGGCTCGCGTACCCGCTATCTATGCTCGCTCGCACCCGGTAGGCCACATACTTCTCCCAAACAGCACGGTCTCCTCTATCTCGAGGAGTCAGGGGTTTCGCTGCCAGCACCGGGAGACGTTTTCGTCATGTACGTGGGACCTTTCGTCTTTGTTGTGCTGGGCCGCGACCCCGCGCGGCCGACCGCATCGCCGTCCGTCCCGCGAGAGCCGTGATCGAGCGCGCCCTCGGTTACGCCGGGCAAGTGGCAGCCTCAGCGCTGGTCGCCGCCCTACTCATCGCTACGGGGTTCGGGGGGCTCGATCGTCCACGAATGTCGGGCGCATCCGCCGGCCCGCTGACCCAGCCTGACGGGCGTCAGTCCGCTTCCATGCCAGTAGTGACGTGGAGCTCGCCGGCGCTGATCGCCCTGGCTGACGAATTTCCGCGTGCCGTCCGCGTGGCTCCTCGTCTCGACGCCGTCGAACCCAAGACGATCGAGGTATCGGTCCACGCCCCGATCGTGATGTCCTTCAGCCAGCCGATGAATCGCGAGAGCGTCGAGGCTTCATTCCGGATCCAGCCCGTAGTCGACGGCCGGTTCGAATGGAGTGACGACTACACGCTCCGCTTCGACCCGTTCCGGCTCGCGTACTCAACCTCGTATCAGGTTGAGGCGGGCGGCCGGTCGGTGGTTCGCGCGCCGTTGGCCGGATCGAGGTGGTGGAGCTTCACCACCGTGGCTCGGCCAGCCGATGCGCTGGCGCCCGGTCCCAACTCGATCAATGTGCCGATTCTCACCTACCACTACATCCGGGTGAACCCGGATCGCTACGACCGGATGGGCTTCGCCCTTTCGGTCACGCCCAACGATTTCGCGGCCCAGATGGACTGGCTCGCGCAGAACGGCTACCACACAATCACAACCGAGGATCTGTACACGTATCTCAACCTATATGGGGGCTTACCGAGCAAGCCCGTGATCCTGACATTCGACGATGGATATGCGGACTTCTACACGTCCGCGCTTCCGATCCTACGCAGCCACGGCTTCGTAGGGGTTTCGTACGTCGTCTCGGGGTTTGTCGGCTGGCCCGGGTACATGACCATGGCGCAGATCCGCGAGGCTGACCGCTCGGGCATGGAAATCGGCTCGCATACCATCACTCACCCGAACCTGGTCAGTCTGTCCGCACCCGCGGTGTGGTCACAGCTCACCCAGTCCAAGCTGTTCCTGGAGCAGGTGCTCGGACACCCCGTGCTGTCGTTCTGCTATCCAAGCGGAAAGTACACCTCGGCGGTCGCTTCGGCAGTCGCCGCCGCGGGGTTCCACGACGCCACCACGACCAGGTTCGGCTACTCGTACACGATCGCGAACCGGTACGACTGGAGCCGGCTGCGCGTGAGTGGTGGAGAGACCCTGGACACATTCGCGGCGGCGGTACGGAGTGCGTCCTAGGATCCGGCGGACCTCATAGCTCGATCAGACCCAAGCGTACGGCGGCGACCAATGCCTGCAGCTTCGAGTGGACCTGGAGCTTCTCCATGACGTGCCTCAGGTGCCACTCGACGGTGTGGGGCGCGATGCCCAAGCGTTCGGCTATGGTCGCGGTGTCGAGCCCCATGGCGAGCACCCGCAAGATCTCGAGCTCGCGCGGAGTGAACTCGGCCAGCAGCCTCTCGCGCGCGCCTTGCTCGATCGCAACACGGCGCTGCCGGGCGATGGCCCGCGCGAAGAGCGCGACCGGGATCAGAACCTCTCCCTGGATGGCTCGGCGGACGGCCTCCACGATCTCGCCGGCCGTGGCCGAACCGGTGAGGTAGGCGCTGGCGCCCGCGTCGATGGCGTCGAGCAGCGCGGTCTCGCTGTCATCCGCCGTGTGGAACACGATCGGGGTCTCGGGTCTTGCCGTCCGGATCCGGCCGGCGGCTACTGCGCCAGTCATGTCCGGCAACCGGTAGTCCATCAGCACGACGCCGACCGCTTCCTGGGTAGCGAGGCGCACGGCGTCGGCGCCGGAGCGTGCCACGGCCAGGACACGAAGACCCGGTTCGTCCGAGAGGATCTCGACGATCGCGGAGGCGAGCATGGGATGGTCCTGGACCACGAGGACTCGGATCGGGGTCAAGCGCTGGCTTCGGATGCGCAGGGCACCGGACGACGCTAGTCAGGCGGCATGACCAATCGCTGTGACCAGGGTCGCAGCCGTGACTTAAATCACAAAGGCCCGCACGATCCCCGCCAGGCGTAAAGGGTCGATGACCCGCACCATTCCGGGCGCGGTTTCGACGATTTCCGCGGCGCGGAGATCCCGCAGGGCTCGGCTCACCACCTCGCGCGATGAGCCGATCGAGTCGGCGAGGTCGGCGTGGGTCGCCCGGCACTCGAGCCGGCCGACCACGAGCTGGGAACGACACGCGCGGTCGAGGAGGTCATAAGCCAGGCGCTCCCTGATGGTGCCCAACGAGCGGACGGCGATCAGCTCGAAGGCACTTCGAATTCGCGCCGCCATGTGAGTGGCGATGGCGATCGTGACCTCGATCTCCGTCATCGCCAGTTTGCGAACTGTCTCTACGTCCAGAGTCGCCATTGTGCAGTCGACCACGGCCTGCACGTAAATCCTCGGCGGGCGGCTGATGAGCGTGATTCCGCCAATCAAATCGCGGGCGTGGAAGAAGGTGACGGTGGCCTGCCGCCCGTCCGGAACGCTGGAGTAGGCGCGGGCCAAGCCGCGCTCGAGCAGGAATGAAGCAAGCGGTCCCTCCGGGTGGAAGGCAATGCTGCCTGCGGGAAAAACCGCCGTGGTCGAACCTTGCAGAAGACGCCGCCGGTTGACTTCGCTCAAGAGCGACAGGAAGTCGACATCCTCTCTCGCGAGGGTGGGCGCCGACATGCGGCGATTATGTTCTCTTACTAGCTCGGTGAACGACATCGCTGCCCGACGACTCCAGGCCCAGCGGCTCACGGGCCCGCCGTTCACGTCGCCTCTCGACGCGATCCGCTGGTTGACGGCGGTCCAGGCGCAGGATTACGGCGCAGCCAAGTGGGCGCTCGCGCAGCGCAGCGGCGCGACAACCGACGTGGAGCTCGATCGCCTCTTCGACCAGGGGGCCATCCTGCGCACGCACGTGCTTCGACCTACCTGGCACTTCGTGCTGCCTGAGGACATCGGCTGGCTGCTCGCCCTGACCGGGCCGAGGGTCCGCGCGGGCCTTGTCGCCCGCTACCGCAGGCTGGAGCTAGACGAGAAGGTCGCCCGTCGGGCGGAAGCCCTGTTCACCGCGGCGCTCGCGGGCGGGAGCCACCTGACTCGAGGCGAGCTCGGTGAGGTCCTGAGCGCGGCCCGCATCTCGCCCGATGGGCAGCGCCTCCCGCACCTCATCATGCGCGCGGAGCTGGACGCTCTGATCGCGAGCGGGCCGCGCCGCGGCAAGCAGTTCACGTACGCACTGCTGGAGGAGCGGGTGCCCAAGCCGCGCGCCCTCGACCGCGATGAAGCGGTCGCGGAGCTGACACTGCGCTACTTCCAGAGCCATGGCCCGGCCCAGGTCCAGGACTTCGTGTGGTGGTCGGGCCTCAGGAAGGCCGACGCCCGGGCCGGCATCGCTCTGGCGGGTGGGGCGCTCGATCACCAAACCATCGAGGGCAAGGATTACTGGTTCGACGCCGCCGCCCGCCCGTCGAAGCAGACGACCATCTTCGCGCACCTGCTCCCGAACTTCGACGAATACACAGTGGCGTATCGCGACCGAGCGGAGATCCTGCACGCTGACCGACCGTTCGAGGCCGCACTTTTCGCTCGCGCCGGCACATCCCGATCATCATCGCTCTCGTTCGCGAGCGTCCTTTCGAATGTCGTCACCGTGGGAGGGAGAGTCCGCGGCTCCTGGCGCCGCACGGTCGCGCGGGCCGGCATCCAGTTGGAGGTCCAGCCGTTGGACCGATTCACGCGCGCCGAAACGGCCGCCGTCGAAGGCGCCGCCAGTCGCTTCGCTCGCTTTCTTGAACGCCCGGTTGAGCTCAACTGGCCGTAGCGCGGGCCCACGCCTGCACGAGGCCGTCTGATCCAAACGCGGCTTTGGAGATGAACGCGATCGCCCCCGATCCCGCGATCCGAGGCGCGAAATCCTCGGGGTCGTAGGTGGACAGCAGCAGGACGGCGACCTCGGGATGCTCGGCTCGGATGCGCCGGCTCGCCTCGAGGCCGTCGATGCCGGGCAGGTGCACATCCATCAAAACGAGGTCCGGGTGCAGGCGCCCGGCAGCCAAGACCGAGTCTTCGCCGGTCTCCGACTCGCCGACGACCTCGAAGCCGCGCGTCGCATTAACGACCTCGCGCGCCACCGCCCGAAACGTCTCCTGGTCGTCGCAGATCAAAACTTGGACAGCCATCCTGCCTCAGCTTAGGCGGCGAGCTGAGAATGCCCTAGGGGGCCTGCACCATGTCAACTGGTAGGGCCAGCCCTATCCTTTGCGCGATGCCGATCAGGGTTGTGCTTGCCGACGACAGCTTCATCGTGCGCGAGGGTATGCGCGAGCTTCTGGAGTCAGTCGACGAGGTCGATGTCGTCGCGACCTGCAACGACCTGGACTCTTTAGGGGAGGCGATCGAGCGAGAACGACCCGACGTCGTGGTGACCGACATCAGGATGCCGCCGACGAACACGAATGAGGGTATCCGCGTGGCAGAGGGCCTCAGAAGCAGCGCGCCGTCAATCGGAGTCGTGGTCGTCAGCCAGTACGCCGATGCTGAGTACGCGCTGGCATTGCTCGACAAGGGCGCCGCCGGCCGGGCCTACTTGCTGAAGGAGCGGGTGTCGGACCTGGACCAGCTCGTGCACGCCATCCGCGAGGTCGCGCGTGGCGGTTCGGTCGTCGACTCCAAGGTGGTCGAGAACCTCATCGCCGCTCGCGCGCGGAACAAACGGTCGGCGCTCGCGGAGCTGACGCCTCGAGAAGGCGTGGTCCTGGCGGCCGTGGCTGAGGGCAAGAACAACGCCGCCATCGCCGATGGTCTCCACCTCACCGAGGGTGCCGTCGAGAAGCACATCAGCTCCATCTTCTCCAAGCTCGGGCTGAGCGAGGAGCCGGCTGTCCATCGCCGCGTCAAAGCAACCCTCATCTACCTGGCTGAGGAGCGCGAACCCGAAAGGCGGTAACGGGCTCCTTGCGCCCTTTGACCTGAGCGGGGCCGATCCGTTCCGCGGGAGGAGAGTGGCTCAAAGCGGCGTAAGTCGACTCGCTGAGCACGGTCTCGCCGCGCGACGCGAACTGCTGAAGGCGCTGTGCGAGGTTGACGGCGTCGCCTACCAGCGAATATTCGGCACGCTCGGCGCTGCCTATGAGCGCCGCCGCGACCAAGCCGGTGGACAGGCCGACGCCAAGCTCAAATGCCGGCAGTCCCGCCGACTCCCAGCGCCCATTCAGCTCGATCTGAGCCCTGTGCATCGAGCAGGCGGCACGCAGGGCGCTGTCGGCGTGTTCAGGCTGAGGCTCGGGGGCGCCGAACACGGCCATCACCGAATCACCCACGAACTGCATCACGGTCCCGTGCTCGCCGAGGATCGCATCGGTCGCCACGGTGCGGTGCTCCTTCAGCTGGCCCGCGAGCCGGCTTGGGTCAGACGTTTCCGCGATGGCCGAGTAGCCGCGCACATCCGAGATCAGCACGGTGACGACCAGCCGCTCGGTCTTGTCCATGCCGCTGCCGCCGACGCGCAGCCGGTCTGCGATGCCGCCTGGGAGCAAGCGGCTCAGGACAGCGCCTTGTTCCTCGCGGTCCACGATGGCCTGGTGCAGGCGGCGTAGATTTCGAAGTCCCATCTCCCGGCCGCCGGTGGCCTGCGTCGCCAGCTTGAAGAAGAGCTGCTCCACCGATGCGGCTACGCCGGCGGCAGTGGTACCGCGCCTGGCGGCGATGGCCTTGATCGGCAGGCCCTCCGCGACCATGCCGAGCAACTCGTCTTCCGAGGGCGACAGGTCAGGCTCGCTGACGGGCCGGATCAGCGCTTCCACGATTTTGGGATCGAGCACCGAGCCGCCGCTGCTCACAGTGCGAATGGCTCGGGCCAGCTGGTCACCCTCCGCCACACTGTCTTTGAGCAAGTAGGCACAGCCGGAGGCGCCTTCGCTCAAGAGGGCGACCGCGTACTCCGGGTCGTCGAACTGAGAGAGGATCACGATCCCTGTGCCCAGATGGCGCTTGCGCACGATGCGCGCGGCGTCGATCCCCTCGCGTTGGAACGTCGGCGGCATGCGGATGTCGGTGACGATCACCTGAGGCGCGAGGTCCTCCGCGCGCGCGATGAGCTCGTCGTAGTCACCGGCCACACCGACGACGTCGATGTCTTCGGTCATGCCCAGGAGCGCGAGCAGTCCCTCACGCACGATCAGGCTGTCGTCGGCCAGCAGCACGCTGATCTGGGTCTGCACATGCGTATTGGACGTGGGGATTCGAGCCCGGGCAAGGCTGCCAGCACCCCGGTGACCCGGTGGCTGGCCCTACCCCAAAGACACCTGCCGACACCATCGACCACGACTTCCCACGGGCCTACGTTGCTCACATGAAATTTGAAAGTTCGGTTACCGCGGTTTCCTGGATTCCCTCGGAGGCTGTCAACGGATTCCTTGCCATGCCCTTTGCCATGGGACTGGCTCATTACGACGAGCCGCTCCCGGCGCACCTCGACGACCTCGAGCAGTGGCACAAGCAGGACCTCTTCCGCGAGGCCAACGAGCTGCGCGGATGGATCGAAGTCGAGGACGGGAAGATCACCGGCTACGGCCAGGAGGGCCGCGGACGGATCGGCGTGACCCGCCTCAAGCTCGGCCCCAAGACGGTGACAGTCAAGGCGAAGGCGATGCCTGACATCCGTCCGGAGCCGGTGGTGACTGAAACGTACGTACGCTTCACACAAACCTGCGGCGGCCGCACAGGAGTGCCGGCGCCCCGCCCGGTCAGCCGCAAGCCGCTGTTTCAGATCGATTCAGCGGTGGCGTGGACCACGCTCTCACTGACGATCCACGCCGACGGCCGCTCTGAGCGTGAGCTCGTTGGAGCGAGCTGCTTCCCCCGGCACTGGATTTACGACCACGCCGGCGAGCTCGTCATGCAGACGGGCGTGACCGATTTCAGCAGCTGGATCAACGACGCATTCGGCGAGCGAACCCCGTGGGGCGCATACGACTCACCCGCGATGGTCCAGCCGGTTGAGAGCGCGCTCGAACGCGAGCTCGCCTCGATCATCGTCGGCGATGACAAGGAGAAGAGCCGCGAAATCTCCAAGGGCAACATCCTCATGGAGCAAGGCGCCGCCGGCGACGAGATGTTCCTCGTGCTGGACGGCACGTTCGCGATCGAGGTTGGCGGCCAGCCGGTCGCCCAGGTGGGCCCGGGCGCGATCATCGGCGAGCGGGCAGTGGTCGAAAAAGGTTCACGCACGGCCACTGTGCGGGCAATCACGGCCTGCCGGGTCGTTCGGGTGCCGCGGCGCTACGCGGACGAGCGCGAGCTATCCGAAATCGCGCGCGGCCACCGCAGAGAGGAGGCCTGATAATGCGCGCAACTATGGACGCCCCCATCGTCCAGGCCAGCCGCTTGCGCAAGGTCTACCAGGGCGCCAATGCAGTCGAGGCACTGCGCGGCATCGACCTCGAGGTCGAGCGCGGCGAGATGGTCGCCATCGTCGGGCCGTCCGGTTCCGGCAAGACCACGCTGCTCAACTGCCTGTCCGGGCTGGATGCTTTCAACGGCGGCCAGGTGGTGGTCGACGGCCAGGACCTCTCCACCATGTCGGATCGCGCCCGCACCGCCTACCGCCGCGACCACATGGGCTTTGTCTTCCAGGCTTTCAACCTGCTGCCCGTGCTCTCCGCGGTAGAGAACGTGGAGATTCCCCTTCTGCTCAAGAACATCAACTCGCGCGACTCCCGCCGCCGCGCGCTGGAGATGCTCGAGACGTTGGGTCTCGCGCATCGCGCCAACCACCGCCCGGACCAGCTATCAGGGGGCGAGCAGCAGCGGGTGGCTGTCGCCCGAGCTCTGGTCCACCGGCCCGCGGTGGTCTGGGCCGACGAGCCGACCGGCAACCTCGACACGGAGGTCACGCAGGTCATCGTCGAGCTGCTCGTGCGCATGAACAAGGACGGCCAGACCATCGTGCTGGTCACCCACAACCCACAGGTTGCGGAGCGGGCCCGGCGCACGGTCCATATGCGTGACGGCCGAATCGAAACAGCCAAGGTCGAGCGCCTAGAAGCGATCCGATGAATCTGCCCTGGGTCGTGATCGGGCTGTTCCTGTTCGTGTACGCCGTTCTCCTCGTGGTCGCCATCCGCCGGCCACTCTTGGCGCGGATGGCCGTGCGCGAGGCGGTCCGCAGGCCTGGGCAGTCAGCTGTGGTCGTGCTTGGCCTGATGGTCGGAACGGTGACCATCTTCTCGAGCCAGGTTCTGGGCGATTCCTTCCTCGAGTCCCAGACGCAGGCGGCCTACCTTGCCTGGGGGCGTGTTGACCTGGTCGCCGACAACGGTGGCAAATTCTTCGATCCCGCGCTGGCCGGTGGGTTAGCTGCAGATCCGCGACTGCGCTCGTCGCTCAGAGGTGTTCAAGCGGGCGTCGAGCTGCCCAGCTCGGTGGTCGACCTGGATCGTAACAACGCCAAGCCGCTGGTCATGCTGGTCGGTTTCGACCCGGCGACCCAGGCCCCGTTCGGCAGCTATCAGCTGGCCGGCGGAAAGACCACCCTGGGTCAGAACCTTGCAGCGGACCAGGTGCTGGTCTCGTCGTCGCTGGCCGATGCGCTGGAGGGCAGGGTCGGTGACCGTCTTCGCATTTCGATAGGACCGAGCCAGGTGATGGAACTTCGCGTGGCGGGGATCGCACAGACCCAGGGGCCGGGCGCTTACACGCTTCGGCCGGCTGTCTTCTCCCCGCTCGCCAACTTGCGCCCGCTGCTCGGGGATCGGGGAGCCAACATAATCCGGCTGGCCGCCCCCGGGGAGGGCCGGGCCGAGCTCGACCGCGCGCATCAGCTGGTCCCACAGGTTCTCGCCGCCCTCCAGGCCCTGCCCGGCGGACCTAGCCTTGCGGTGCGGGAATCGAAGCGCATCGACGTAGACGGCAAGACCAAACAGGCAGAGGGAGATCGAAGCGTTTTTGGAGGCCTCAGCCTCTTCGTCGCCCTTGCCGGGGCGGCGCTGGTGGTGAACCTCGGTCTCGCTCTGTCTGAGGAGAGGCGGCCGCGGCACGCCGTGCTCCGAGCGCTGGGATTGACCCGCACAGGCATGATCACCCTGTCCATTCTGGAAGGCGCGCTCTACAGCCTGGCCGCTGCGGCGCTGGCCCTCGGCCCAGGGACCCTCTTCGGTCTGTCACTCGTTCGACTCTTGCATGGCGGCAGCCAGATTTACGCAGGCCCGGTCGAGGCCCGCGCCAGCCTGGTGCTTTACTCGATCGCGCCGGGCTCGGTGGCGCTGGCGATCGCGATCGGCGCCCTGATCGTCCTGGCCACCCTGTTCGCGACCTCC
>WNFG01007577.1_pt1 | contig 13488 bp, 8 predicted proteins | sample 5400431 | NCBI WGS metagenome assembly WNFG01 (sample SAMN13153346, study PRJNA577476) | soil metagenome | isolation source: 120 cm saprolite under Douglas fir tree site 2 hole 3 replicate 2 | place: USA:California | collected 2015-04-18
GTGTCGCGAATTTCCGGCACGCCTTGCCCGTAGGTCTTCACAATTTGATAGTCATGGTCATCCACCCAGATGCGGCCTTGGAAGTATCGCATCTTCGGCTGGATCGTCTTGGGGGCGAGGTCAAACACGTAACAGTGCAGCTCATCTTCCTGCTGCTGACCAACATATAAAACGTTGTATTCCGCGATCTCATCCGAGGTCATCACAAAAGGCAGGCGCCTGCGAATATCCTCAAAGTCTCCCTGATCCATGGATAGTCCGCCTTTCTCAAGGTCGGACTGTGGGGCAAAGACCACGTTCTCCAACCGCCTTCCCTTGTCGTCAAAAAGGACGTCGAAGACTTCGTGGTACTCGCCGGTGACGGTCTCGCCGTCCATGACCATCACTTTCACATCCTGGCGATAGGTGTACTGATCGCGCGCCACCTTGAATTCTTTCTCCTTGGCGGCGAAGCGCTGAATGATTTCCTCTACGGTAATCCCCTTAGGCGGTGACGTGTCCAGCAGCCCCTCCTGCGCCAAAGCCGGAAGAGCCGCCGCCATGCACCCTAGAAATATGGCAATAAAAAGCGTTATGGGAGACGAAGCAATGCGGAACGTCAATTTCATACTTCTAGTCTATCGAAATATGGTCAGGAAGGCAGGACGACAGACCGCGGCGCGCCTACCTCCGACTCCTCTCCGCTCAGCGAAGCCGGAGGATAGGGCGCTGCAGTTCTGCCGCTATCTAAGATGCCAGACCAGAATAGGGGTTGCCGTCGAAGAAAATCAGCCATCCCCGGCAGCGCTCGGCATTTCAGGGGGTGGCGCGAAGTGCGAGCCCCCTCCGCCAGCGCACAATTTCCGACGCAAGAGGGAAGACGCGGCTGTCTTCCTGAGCGAAAGCTGAGCGAAAGCTTGCCCTGAGCCCCGCCGAAGGGGACCTATCGACTCCCGCCCCTGGCATGGATCCTTCGTGCGAGGAGACGCTGGTCAGGCTGAGGAGTGAGCCGAGTCCGCCGCTGGAAGCCGCTGGAAGCTTGAGCTAGAAGGCAGAAGCTAGCCCCTGTTACACTCATCGGTTTGCCACGGAGGTTCCCTCATGCGTCTTTTCGTCCTGTCCCTTTTTGCTGGCGTTCTCCTCCTATTTGGCTGTAGCGCTTTCGCACAAGCCAAACATCCCTTCACCTTCGAAGACATGATGAAGCTCAAGCGTGTGGGCGAACCGGAAATCTCTCCCGACGGCAAGTGGGTGATCTTCAGCGTGGTCGATGTGAATCTCGAAGCCAACACGAAGACGCCACACATCTGGATTGTGCCCACGGCCGGAGGGCAGGAGCGCGAGATCGTCGCCGATCAGGATGCCGACCGCCCGCGCTGGGCTCCGGATGGGAAGCGGTTTGCTTTCATCTCTACCAAAGAGCAGGGCGCACAAGTTTGGATCGCGGATTTTGATCCCGTAGCCGGTGCCGTGTCCGCGCTCTGGAGGTTAACCAGGGTCCGAACCGAAGCTGGCGGTGAGCTCTGGTCTCCGGATGGCAAAAATATTGTCTTCACTTCGGATGTTTATCCGGCGTGCGATGGCGAGCCTGCTCAAGAAGACACTTGCAACGGGAAGAAACTCAACGAAGCTAATGAATCGAAGGTGAAAGCGCAGATCTTCACGCGCCTGCTCTATCGCCATTGGAACGCATACAAGGAAGGCAAGCGCAGCCACATCTTCGTAGTCAGCGCGATTAACGGAAGGCCAAATGCAGGTGACCAGCTCAGGCCGGTTCCTCGCGACCTAACCCCAGGCGACCACGACGCGCCCGTATTCTCGCTCGGCGGGCAGGACGACTACGCTTTCTCGCCCGACGGGCAGGAGCTGTGCTACACCTCGAATCACGATAAGAACGAAGCCGCTTCCACCAACAACGACCTCTGGATCGTCCCGGTCACCGGAGGTCCAGCGAAGAACATCACCGTCGACAATCCCGCCAGCGACTCGACACCGCTCTATTCGCCCGATGGTAACTACATCGCCTACCGCGCCCAGCAGCGTCCTGGATACGAGAGCGACCGCTTCCGGCTGATGTTGTATGACCGGAAGACGGGAGAGAAGAGGAATGTGACGGAGAATTTTGATCGCTGGGTGGGATCGTTCGGTTGGGCTGGACGACACGAGATTGTCTTCACCGCCGAAGATCAGGGCGAGTCTCCGATTTACTCCACTATGCCTGAGGTCTGCCCCAATGGCTGCCATCCGATCAAAGTCGTCGACGGTTTTAACGACGACATTGCTGCCGGGGAGAACACTGTCAGGGGGAAGGAACTCGCCAATATTTCGGAGCTTGTGGTCTTCAGCCGAATGTCGCTCCAATCGCCGTCAGAGGTCTTCATCGCCGACCATGGTAATTATGCAGTTGGTCTCGACAAGATCAGGGCGATGCTCCTAGGGGAATCCAAAGAACCGCCGCCCAAGGATGCGATGGCGAGGCCACGCCAGCTTACACACCTTAACGACGGCGTCCTTTCCCAAATAGCTATGTCCCCACTCGAATCTTTCTGGTTTCCCGGCGCGAATGGCGACAGAGTACAAGGCTTTCTGGTCAAGCCGCCGAACTTCGAGGCCAGCAAGAAATACCCCGTGAAGTTTCTCGTCCACGGCGGGCCGCAGGGGGCCTGGGGAGACGACTGGAGCTACCGCTGGAATCCTGAACTGTTCGCCGCCAACGGATACGTGGTCATCATGATCAACTTCCACGGCTCGACCGGCTACGGACAGAAGTTCATCGACGCCATTAACGGCGACTGGGGCGGCGCTCCATTTGAAGACCTGATGAAGGGCCTGGACTACGCCGAGAAGACTTATCCGTTCATCGACAAAGACCGCGAGTGCGCGCTGGGCGCCAGCTACGGCGGATACGCCATCAACTGGATCCTCGGCCACACCGACCGCTTCAAGTGCCTGGTGTCGCACGACGGCATGTTCAACGCCGAGTCCGCCTGGGGCACAACCGAAGAACTTTGGTTCAACGACTGGGAGTTCAAAGGCACGCCCTATGACAATCGCGCAATGTATCAGCAGTGGTCGCCGCACCAGTACGCCAAGAATTTCAAGACGCCCACGCTCGTCATCCACGGTCAGCGCGATTACCGACTTGACGTGAGCGAAGGCCTCGAGCTTTTCAGCACGTTGCAGATGGAAGGCGTGCCTTCGAAGATGCTGTATTTTCCCGACGAGGGCCACTGGGTGCTCAAGCCGCAGAACGGCCGGCTGTGGTACAAGACGGTCAACACCTGGGTAGATGAGTGGACGAAGAAGTGACGGAACCCGACAGAGCCGCCCAGGCAGACGTTCCTTTTGGCATGCTCGAACATCCAATGAAATGCTACACAGCGAAATTAGGTTTGTTGATTCATTCCGGCAATATTGGAGATAGAGGGAATCATGACAGAAAAAATAGCGAAGAGTGAAACCGAGTGGAAGAAGGAACTGACTCCCGAGGAGTACCGCGTCACGCGGGAGGCTGGCACCGAGCCTGCCTTCACCGGAAAGTATTGGAAGACGAAAGATCCGGGCACGTATCACTGCGTCTGCTGCGGAGCGCCTCTGTTCGATTCCACAACCAAGTTTGATTCGGGCACCGGCTGGCCGAGCTTCTACGCTCCCGCGGATGAAAAAAACGTCGTGGAGCACAAAGATTCCAGCTACGGCATGGTTCGGACCGAGGCGCGCTGCGCCAGCTGCGACGCGCATTTAGGGCATGTTTTTGAGGATGGGCCCACCCCGACCGGCCTGCGTTATTGCATGAATTCGGCGGCCTTGAAGTTGGAACCGAGCCAGGAAAAAGAAGAGAAGAAATAACTATCGCGTCCTCCGTGGTTGCGGAGTTTGTTAACCACGAAGGACGCGAAGCAACACGAGCGGAAATTCGATGTTCTATGCGCCGGAGTTCGCGGCCAATGCTTTTGGCGGCTCAGAAGCCGACGACTTCGAGGTCTCGGCCGGTTTGAGCGGAGATTGCGTGGGGTGTTTCTCAGGCTTCGCTTCCGCGCTGCGTACCTGGATCGCGCCTTTGAGAACGGCGCCGTCTTCCACACTGATGCGTACGGTGGAAATTTCTCCCGTGACTGAGCCTTCGCTGCGGATGTCCAGACGATCACCGCACTCGATGTTGCCGTTGACCTTGCCCATGATGACGATTTCGCGAGCGGTGATACTCGCCTGTACGCTGCCATTGCGGCCGATGGTGACGCGATTGTCGGGTAGGCTGATCTTGCCTTCGATGCGGCCATCGATATAGAGCGATTCCGAGCCGCTGATTTCACCCTTGATCACGAGCGAACGTCCGAGGGTTGCCTGCTCCACGGGAGAACTGACGGTCTTGACCGGGTTGTAGGAGTTGGGATTGGAAGCCGGTGAACTCGACTTCAGGCTGAAAGAGTTGTCTGCTGACTGAAGCATCGATGCGACCTTCCTTGGTTTCCCCGCGCCGCGTCCTGCGGCGCCGACCCATGCCGTGGGTCTTAAGGATTTGTGGCCCTTCAGGGAGCTGCTGTCCCATCGGACATGCTGACTATCGCACACAGGTAAGTAATCGCCGAGATTACGGAAGAACCTGTACGGTTGCGGCGACGCTGGACACTAGCTATAGCTAGTCCACTTGCAGGACCTGGGCGAGGTTTTCCCACTCCTCGATGAGAGCTGCGTGCCTGGCCTTGTGCTGGTCGAGTTCCTGACTATGGCGGTGGTTTTCATCGACGCTGACGAAGTTCTGCAGAACGGTCTCGCAACCCGCGATGGCCGCTTCGACACTGCTGATTTCTTTTTCCAGTTCGCGGACGCGTTGTTCCACCTGCTGACGCTTGATAGGATTCAAACGCTTGACCTTGCTGCCCGCGGCGGGCTCTTCCGGTGATTGATTGAGCTCCCGTCTGCCATTGGCGGGGACCTCCGCCACGCTTGTCCCGGCTTCGAGAGCGGAAGCCAGGCGCTCCTCTTGCTCGGTGTTTCCCCCCTGTTTGCGCCAGAGATAGTCTTCGTAGTTACCCGGATAAATCTCAACTTTCCCTCCACCGATTTCGAAGACACGCGTGGCCAGTTTGTCGATGAAGTATCGGTCGTGAGAAACGAAGACGACAGTGCCAGCGTAATCGGTAAGCGCGTCGAGCAGCACATCTTTCGCGCGCAGATCGAGGTGATTCGTGGGTTCGTCGAGCAACAGAAAGTTCGCCGGATGCAACAGCAGGCGCAGCAGGGCGTAGCGCCCACGCTCGCCTCCGGAGAGCACTCCAATTTTCTTGAAAACATCGTCTTCGGAAAACAGGAAACATCCGAGAAGGCTTCGCAGTTCGGTTTGCGTGGAGCGCGGCGAGGCATCCCCCAGATCGTCTAGAATTCGCGCGTCCGGATTGAGTTCTTTGTATTGGTCCTGGGCAAAATAATCAGGCTGAGCGTTATGCCCCAGCCGGTATTCCCCCTGGGTCAACGGCTCGGTGCCGGCAAGCAGCTTGATCAAGGTCGACTTGCCCGCTCCGTTCACTCCGACCAGGGCAATACGCTCGGCGCGCTCGATCACGAAGCTGAGGTCACGAAACACTTCCTTGGTGCCATAACTCTTGCCGACACCGTCGAACTCGGCTACGATCCGCCCGCTGGGCTTGGGTTGCGGAAACGAAAAATGGATGGTTTTTTCTTCCGGCGGAATCTCGATTCGCTCGATCTTTTCCAGTTCCTTGATGCGGCTTTGCACCTGCTTGGCTTTGGTGGCCTGGTAGCGGAAGCGATTGATAAAGACCTCGAGCTGTTCGATTCGCTCGCGCTGATTGCGGTAGGCCGCCTGCAACTGCTCATTGCGCTGCGTCTTCTGGGTCACGTATTTGTCGTAGTTGCCGGTGTAGAACCATAACCGCTTGTTCCAGATTTCTACGATCTTGTTGACGGTTACGTCGAGGAAATAGCGGTCATGCGAGATCAGCAATAAAGCGTGGGGATAGTTTCGGAGATAGTCCTCGAGCCAGTTACGGGCTTCCAGATCGAGGTGGTTCGTAGGCTCGTCCAGTAGAAGCAGGTTGGGTTGCTGCAGCAAAAGCTTGGCCAGCGCCAGTCGCATCTGCCATCCGCCGGAAAACTCTTCCGTTTGCCTCTGCCAGTCTTGTTTGCCGAAGCCAAGCCCCATCAGCACGCGGCCCACTTCGGCCTCAATCGAGTATCCATCGCGGGTTTGGAACTCATGCTCCAGCCTATGATACCGGTCTGCCACGTCGGCATATTCCGCGCTGGTGTGGTCGAGTTCTGCGATGCGATGCATCAAGGTTTCGAGTTCTTGCTCCATCGCGCGCAACTCATCGAATACCGACATGCATTCGGCAAAAACCGTCCGCCCGGAAAGCGAAAGGCCATCCTGCGGCAAATATCCCGCCGTGGTGCCTTTGGCGATGGTGAGCGTGCCGTAGTCGAGCGTGTCCAGTCCGGCGAGGACCTTCATCAGGGTTGACTTGCCAGTGCCGTTCGCCCCCACCAGGCCAACGCGGTCGTTGGGCGTGATCAGCCAGTCAGCATTCTCGAAAAGGAGTTTGTGGCCGAAACGTTTTCCGGCGCCAGACAACTGGATCATGGGTCTGGATTTATCGTCTCATAAAACTCAGCCCCCGAGTACCTTGGGCCCAGCACCGAGGACTTTTCGCAGCAGCACAAAAGGGGAATATTTCAGGACTGAGCGGCGCCGCGGCTCTGGCTTTTTTCGGGGGATTTGGCCCAGAGGGATTCATGAAGATGGATGCGCTCAAGGGCGCGGTCGATCACCGACTGGAGTTCATGCGCGTACTTCACCTCACGCCCCTTCGTCAGGCGCTGTTGCGCTTCCTCGGCGCTGAACCAGGTGGGATTGCGCAGCATTTCATCCGGCCGGCGCGTTTCCTGCACTTCCAACAAAAAGGCTTTGACCACGAACTCCTGAATCCCGCCGGCCTGCCAGAACACGCCCTTGGAGTGAATGTACAAATGAAAGTGGCGAGGCTCGATGGTGCCCAATGCGCCGGCTTCCTCCGCCGCTTCACGTTCCGCAGCCTGGCTATGCGACATGTTGGTACCAGGAGAGCCCTTGGGAAAGGTCCACTTGTTGCCGCCATTGGTGTGGACCAGCAGGAATTCCACAGCCGAGCCGCGCCTGCGATAGCAAATCGCAGCCACCTGTAAGGGCAAAGATTTCGCAGCGCGTGGTGAAGCCATCGGGCCAACTCCTCGGTAAAGCCTACTTGCAAGATATTTCAGGAATGTTAAAGTGCAGCGAAAATTGTGCATCTGATTGGTTACGAAAGAGTTACCTACGGAGAAATGTTGAAGTCGACTCAACCCACTCTCCGGTTCGAGGAGCTCACGCCAAGTTGCGCTGCAAGGTCTTTCGGTCCAATTCATTTTCCCAGCGCGCCACAACCAACGTAGCCACGCCGTTGCCGATCATGTTGACCAAGGCGCGAAACATGCTCATGAAGCGGTCGATGCCGAGCACGAGGGCCATTCCTGCCACCGGAATCGTCGGGATCACGGAGAGGGTCACGACCAGCGCAATGAATCCCGCACCTTGCACGCCGCTGGCGCCCTTCGAAGAAAGCACGGCCACGGAGAAAATCATAAGCTGCTGGGTCAAGGTGAGCGGAGTATTCGTCGCCTGCGCGACAAAAAGTGCGGCCAGCGTCATGTAAAGACTGCTGCCATCGGTATTGAACGTGTACCCCGTGGGCACCACTAACCCGACCAGGGAGCGCGAGCAGCCCAGAGCCTCGAGTTTCTCCATCAAGGTTGCCAGGGCGGTCTCGGAGGAGCTGGTGGCAAGAACCAGCAAAATCTCTTCCTTGATATACAGCAGGAACTTCAGGATATTGAAACCCGCAACCCACGCAATCGCGCCCAGCACGAACAGCACAAACAGAATCGACGTGATGTAGAACGTCGCCACCAGCCTGGCCAGCGGGCCGAGGGAGGCAATTCCGTACTTCCCGATGGTGAACGCCATGGCCCCGAAAGCGCCGATGGGCGCAAACCGCATCACGATATTCACAACCCCGAAAACAGCCTGGGTCAGGGAGTCCAGCAGTTCGAGCAGCGGCTTACAGCGCGGCCCCATGGCGGAGAGCGCAAATCCGAACAGGATGGAGACAAATACAACTTCGAGGATGTCGCCTTTGGCAAAGGCGTCCACGATGGTTGTGGGAATGATGTGCATGAAGAAGTCGGTAACGCTCTGCGCCTTGGCTTGCCCGGCATATTCGGCCACGGCTCGCGGGTCCAGGGTGGCTGGATTCACATTGAAGCCACTTCCCGGATGGGCAAGATTTCCCACCACCAGGCCCAGCGCCAACGCAATCGTCGAAACGATTTCAAAATAAAGGATGGCCTTGCCGCCCACGCGTCCGACCTTCTTCATGTCCTGCATGCCGGCAATGCCCGACACCACAGTACAGAATATGATCACCGTAATGATCATCGTGATCAGGCGGATGAAGGCGTCGCCCAAGGGCTTCATCGCGACGGCGGCGTGGGGTCGGAAGTGCCCGAAGATCACTGCCAGCACAATGGCGAATACGACCTGTACCCATAGCGTGGCGTAGAAAGGCTTCTTGCTGGAGCGTCCGAGCTTGGATGCCGGCGGGACAGTGGTGGAAGGAGTTGGCATGGGTGCGTTTGAGAATCCCCTCTTGGTTTGGGCGCGGCGGCTCTTATGGTTCGTGATTAGACTAGCGGATTTCCGATCCCGCTGGGGCGCCGAGGGTTTTGACCAGCCATGGAATAATAACCTGCTTGAAGATGAGCGGATCAGGCCAGACTCCAACTTGCCGTCCCAGATGGCCGCCCTTCGGGTTAATCCACGCGTCTTTCGGAGTGTCGCCTTTGCTCAGCAGCAGATAAATGTCGTCGATGGGAACCTGGGTGTCTAGAACCCCCGCCATAATTAACATTGGCGCCATTGGTTTGCCCAGTAGGCCTTGACGCACCAGCGACATCTTAGGCAGGAAGTCGCCCATCTCATCCAGCGTATGGACGCCTTCCAGAATATTCATCAGCGCCGGAACCTGATCGAACAGATACTCGCGGTTTCCCAGCAGCGAGTTCATTAGAAAATCCTTCTGGAAGAACTTGTCCACAGGCGGAGATTGCGCGCTCGACCCACGCAGGCGTCCGCGTTCGACGATAGCCATCTTACTCCGTGCATGGCGATGCGATTCTTGTCGACCTCGGGCCGGGACTGCGCGTAATCGATCACCCGTGATAGCATGCGATCCGCAGTTTCGCTGACCTTAATCGGATTCTGTCCCGTGCCCGGACCGTCGACGGCGAGAAAGCCGATGCCGAAAGGCAGAATCGCCCCAAAGCTTTCTGTGAGATCTTCCTTCCGGCTGTCGAGCCCGTTCACCGCAATCACCAGCGGCACCGGCCCCTTGCCGTTTTTGGGCAGTCGCAGGTACCCGATGATTTCCTTACCTTCAAAGGGAATGCGAACCACTTCAAGGGGAGGATCGAAAAATCGCGCATGCGCAAGAAATGCCTGAATGGCTTTTTCGTAGGAGCGCTGTTTGCCCGGTGAAGCTGGGATCGGCCAGCGTCCAAACGAATAAAGCCGCCAGGCACGGATGTAATCGGCATTCGCCTTCGTCGGATCGGATTTCTCCAGCGACTTGGCCTCGTCGAAATAGCGATCGGCGACTTTCATGAAACCAGCGGCCCATTCATCCTTGTCGCTGGTCTGGATGGAAGCGAATGCCTCTTTCACGTCGCCGGGATCAAGCCCGATCAGCGGATATTGTCCAACCTCAGCACGGTGGACGGCCTCGATTTTGATCTCATCAATCGTGCGCTCCCGCCGCTCCTGTGCCCATAGGCTTTCCGAGACCAACACGCCACATAGCAGTAACAAGACTAAGAAAGTGAAATTAATTTTGCTCTTCATGATTTATGAACCACTCTTTCCCCTTTTTCTTGTTGCGTCTCGATCCATCTCCGCGAAAAAGGCCGAACGGAATGTCCGTCCGGCCCATGGACTCCCTCGACTTCTCCCTCTACGGACTTAGAACGTGAACTTCAGGCCTAACTGAACAGCACGGCTACCGCCCGACCCGATCACCGGATTGGCGGCGGCTACGTCTGGCGTCGCGCAAGCGCAACCGAAGGCGCCAAAGGCCGAAGGATCGTTCTGTCCGTAACCATTCTGTCCGCCGTACGGATTAGCGAAGTTGGGATGGTTGAAAATGTTGAAGAACTCGGCGCGGAACTGGGCATGGACACGTTCACCAAGATGCCAGTTCTTGGCAATCGAGAAATCGAAGTTCTTGAATCCGGAGTCGGGGAACAGATTTCGAGGCATGTTGCCCAACTGCCCCAACGGCGGCGGCAGCATGATGGAAGCGCCCTTGGCGTAGCACCCATACAGGTTCAGTGCAGCGGTCGCCGGCCCGGCGGTCCCTCCGTCCACGGCTAACGCTTGTGTCGTACAAGCGGACGGCGTATTGGGATCGCCAGGGCCGAAGTACGGAATTGGAGTTGGGCCGGACTTGAAGTCAGACGGCCTGCCGTAAAAGCTCCAACGGATGGGGGCGGTCGCTGGCGGACTTACCGGAAGCGAACCCGTACCGCTGGCGTCGGTTCCGAGATCAATCGGTCCCCAGAATTGCGAGCTCTCCAATGTCACGATGGAATTGAGTTCCCAACCTTCCATCATCTGGGCAAATCCTTTGCGTCCGGGGATGGCATAGGTGAGCGAGAGCGTGAGACGGTGTCGAATATCAAAGTCACTGTTCGCGTATTCCCGTCCTACCTGGGCGGAGTCTACGGGCAGGCCCGCGCCATAACCAAAGTCCCAGTTTGCGCCCACGTCGTCGAGGGCGTGGGCGTAGGTGTAACCAGCCACCATGCTCAGGCCGTGGTAGTTTCGAGAGTTCAACGTGACTTGCAGACCGTTGTAATTTGATTTGTAAATGTTTCCCATCTGGAAGATGTTGCTAAGGTAGGGGAACTTCGCAGCGAAAGGTCGGTTGGCTTCTTCCCCTCCGGTGCTGTCTGGCGCACAGAAAGTCGGGTCGGTGTAGCCTGAAGCGATGCAAGCGTTGATACTTGCCGCGGGCCAGCCCGATCCTACTGGCGGCTGATTGATGTCCCGAATGCCAGTCAAGTTCGAACCGTGATTGCCCACATAGGCAATTTCGAGGGAGAGGTTCGGCGTAAAGGAGTGTTGCAGGTTCAGCGTCCAATTCCATACGTACGGAGCAGTGAGGTTGCGGACCACACTCATAATCGGGCATGGGCTCGCGCTGCAATCGATGTTGCTGCTGCTGATGTTTCCATAGATCGGTCCGTTGTCCCAGGGATAGGGCAGAGGAATAATCGTTTGGTTGCCGGCGGTGATTGTGCCTCCAGCAGTGTTGCCCGCGGCATCGATAATGGCGCCCGTGGGAACGTTGGAGAGGCCGAAGGCGTTGTTGAAAGCAAGAAACGATTCCCAATTCACCGTTTCATACGTCAGGCTGGCACCGCCTCTTACCACCGTGTTTCCCTTGCCGGTGACGTCCCAGGCAAAGCCAAAGCGCGGGGCAAAATTCTTACGATCTGGATTGTAGGGACCGCTGACGCCGTGCAGTCCGGCTTGAATCAATCCGGTGGTCGAGTTGGGATCAAAATTGCCGAGCAAGTTGTGTGCCTCTCTGATGACCGAGCGGTACTCGTAGCGCAGGCCGACGTTTATTGTGAGGTTCTTGGTCGCGCGCCAGTCGTCCTGCAAAAAGGCTGAATACTCCCAGTCATGGATCTGGCGTCGAGGGTCGCCGGTTTGTACCGACGCCTTGAACGGCGCACCCGAGAAAAAGTCCTCCAGCTGGGAAGTGTTGAGGGTGGCGGCCGGGTTCGCGGGATCCGGGGTGTTGCCGCCAAGAAATGTGATACTACCCCGAGCATTGCCAAACGCACCGCCGCTAAAGGCCTCGCGGTGGAGCTCCCCGCCGAACTTGATGGCGTGTTTTCCTGTGATGTAGGAGACGTGATCGATAAACTGGGTGATCGTGTCCGGTCCCTGGAACTTCGGCCACTTGAAAGCGCCCAGACCGGGGAAGAAATATCCCGCGAAACCAATGCGGGGTAAGCCTCCTGTCAGGGGACCGCTCACGCCCGTGTTGAGACCATAACCTGATGCCGGTGTATTCAAGTCGCCTGGCAACGTAGGCTGGTACAGGCGGTTGTATCCGACTCGGGCTTCATTGACCCAGCGACCGTTTGGGGTCCAAATCCAGCTTCCTCCAACCACCTGCGCGCGGGTATGAATCTTGGATCGCCAGAAGGACTGCAGCTCGGGAAAATCTTCGACGGTTCCTGAGTTATTGCCGAAGAAGTAAAAGCCGCTCACGCTGCTGTGCTGGTTGAGGTTGTAGTCCACCTTACCTAGCGCATTGTCGACGCCCACTTGATTGGGAAACCCGTTTACGATGTTTATGCCTGGACTGTTGTTGGTGGGAAATCCTTTGCCATTGCAGGTAACGGTTCCTCCCGAGATCGCACACCCCGCCACTTGCAGACTGGCGGCGCTGATGGAGACTCCTCCTCCAGGCGCTGCCTGCAGGTCGGCGATCGCATCCGGAATACTATTGGCGCAGTCGCCAGAAGTGATAAACAGACAGTTAGTAGTCTGTCCGGGGAGAGTGGGTATCGGTATCATCGAGGGGCTGGTAACACCACCGAACGAGTTTCCGACGTCGTAGCGCTGCCCTTCATAGGCGCCGAAGAAAAACACCTTGTCCTTGATAATGGCGCCGCCCAGACTGCCGCCAAACTGTTCCAGAGTCCGGGGATTTTTCGGCGCCGGAGACTGCCCGAACGCGCATGGATTTTTAGCGCAGTTAAAGTAGTTGCGCGCGTCCAGCGCGCCATCGCGGCCGAAGGCGAACGCACTGCCGTGAAGCAGGTTCGTGCCCGATTTCAAACCAACGTTGACGACCGCGCCCGGCTTCCAGCCATATTCGGCCGGGGGATTCTCCTGGACATTGAACTCCTGAATCGCATCGATCGGCAGGATGGTGGCGGAATCTCCCGCGATGCCGGCGCCGTTGATAATACCTTGTCCAGAAAACGGCTCGCTGTTGAATAAGCCATCCACGAAGTAGGCATTGTCTTCCGCGCGTAAACCATTGGTGCTGGTGGTCGAGAATCCGCCCCCCGGATAGCGCATCACCCCGGGACGGAGCTGCAATAAGTTCTCGTAATTGCGCCCGTTCAGCGGAAGATCATTGATCTCTTTGTTACTGAGCGTCCCTCCCAAAGTGGCAGACGTTGTGTTCACCAGCGGAACATTCTCCTCCACGATGATGGTCTCGGAAATTTGTCCGGGCTGGAGGGCGAAATCAATACGCACGTCGGTGGCTACTTCCACTGCGACGCTTGGACGTTGTACCGTCTTGAATCCTTTAGCCTCCGCCTGGATCTTGTAGGTTCCCGGAGTTAAGTCGGCCGCGACGTAAGCTCCCGCCTCATCCGTGGTTAACGTCC
>WNFG01003291.1_pt1 | contig 13487 bp, 7 predicted proteins | sample 5400431 | NCBI WGS metagenome assembly WNFG01 (sample SAMN13153346, study PRJNA577476) | soil metagenome | isolation source: 120 cm saprolite under Douglas fir tree site 2 hole 3 replicate 2 | place: USA:California | collected 2015-04-18
TTCGACTTCAGCCTTACCATGCTCGAACTCGTACTTGGCGATGCGCTCGGCGTGAATGCTGACCTTGTCGATCATGCGCTTGGAAGTTTGCTGGTAGTAAGCGTTGTTCTTGAAGAAGTCGGTATGCCCGAAGACGTGCGCCGCGACAAAAGTATTTTGTAGGAGGTCATTCATCTCCATCAGAAAGGCATAGCTCGGGTTGGTGTTGACCACCATTTCGTAGATTTTGCTCAATCCGAAGTCATATTGCATCTTTTGCCTGTAATAGGCTTTCCCGTGTGTCCAGTGGCTGAACCTCCCCGGCAAGCTGTAGGAGGCGAATTCGTACATGATAGTTGCCGGCACAAGCTCGAAGTGTGTGGGGAAAGGGTCCAATCCGAAGTTGCGAGCCTCCTCCCAGGCATGGTCTATTGCATCACGCAAGCGTTCGATATCGCTATCGGGCATAGCAAGCTCCTTCATATTCCGACCTGACGCTGCACTAACGCTGCTGTTCGCAGCCTGTAGGCCCACGATTAATCGGGGGCTACACTGCGCTCAGCAGGTCCGATCGGAAGCTCCTTCATAGGGGCATCCCTTGTGGGAGCCCACGTGGTCGCGTCGCAAAAATCCCGTTACCTCGTAGGAACGGGATCGCGCTGGGCAAAGAATTTCCGTAGAGCGGGATAGACCTCTTTTTTGTCTGAAATGGTCACGGCAGTAAACTTCTTGTCGGTGATCTTGTTATAGGCCGACATAAGTGTGCTGGGTGAGCGATAATGCCCTTCGCGAATTTCGCCATAGCCAAAGATATTACAGAGTTCCATCAGTTTGTTGACCAGTTGCACACAGCGGTCGTTATCCCAGGGCAGGTTATCACCATCGGAGAAGTGGAAGGGGTAGATGTTCCAATCGTCCGGGTTGTAGCGTTCTTTGATGATCTCCAGTGCGAGTTCGTACGCAGATGAAACCTGGGTGCCCCCGCTCTCTCCCTTGTGGAAGAACTCTTCTTCCGTCACCTCTTTCGCCTCGGTATGGTGGCTAATGAAGACGATCTGCACGTTGTTGTACTTCGTGCGCAGGAAGCGTACCATCCAGAAGTAGAAACTTCTAGCGATGTACTTCTCAAACTCGCCCATGGACCCGGAGACGTCCATCATGGCCAACACCACAGCGTTCGACTGGTAGCGTATCGTGGGTTCCCACACCTTAAAGCGCAGATCTTCGGATTTGATATCTTGAAACTTGGGCTCGCCCTTCGCGGCGTTACGTTTCATGTTCTCCAGGATGGTGCGCTTTTTATCCAGGTTGGTCAGCGGGCCTTTTTTGCGCACGTCGGTGAAGCGCACGGCATCGGTCTGCAGTTCTTGCTGGCGTTTCTGTTCCAGGTTGGGCAGCCCAAGGTCTTCAAAGATCATCGCCGCCAGTTCTTCCATAGTGATCTCTGCTTCATAATAGTCGTAGCCAGGGTCTTTGCCCGCGTCCCCCTTTTTGCCTTTGCCGGGCCTTGGGTCTTGTGCTACCACGTCGCCGATCTTACTTTTCCCATTGCCCTGGCCAGCGTGCTGCTGGCGACCTGGATCATAGCGGAAACGGTACTCATCCAGAGAGCGTATAGGAACACGCACCATCTTCTTTCCATCCGATAGGATGATGCTTTCCTCGCTAACGATATCGCCTAAGTTCTTCTTGATCGCCTCGCGGATCTTCTCCTTGTGACGTTCCTGGTCGATCTGCCCCTTGCGGTGCAGAGACCAATCATGCTGGGAGACAGACATCGCGCATTCTCCTTTATATTCCGACCGCCAACGCCGCTCTCGCGCTAGCTTCGCTCAGGCGGTCGGTGAGGAAGCTCCTTTTTAGTCCTGCTGGTAGCCGAAAATGACAACTTTCAGGGCGATTGATCCATCCATATATGCACATTCACCTTATCCCTGAGCACTATAAGTCGGCCACTATGCTGCATCTCAGTACCGATCTTACCTGTTCAGCAGGCTACCGGTGTAGCGCAGTATTTCATTCGCACATATATGGCAGTAACCATGTTCCGTCATGAGGCGGTTCACCACCTCGTTGATCTTGCGCAGCTGTTCCTTGTCGGGCGTGCGGGCTGATGTTGTGATCTTGACGACATCGCGCAGATCGGCGAACAGCTTCTTCTCAATGGCCTCTTTCAGACGTTCGTGGCTGGTGTAGTCGAACGTTTGACCTCTACGCGCCAGCGAGGAGATGCGGATAAGAATTTCTTCACGGAAGGACCGCTTGGCGTTCTCCGTGATGCCAATCTGTTCCTCAATCGAGCGCATCAACTGCTCGTCGGGCTCCATCTCCTCGTCAGTGATGGGATCGCGCAGCTTGGTCTTGTTGCAATACGCTTCAACGTTATCGAGGTAGTTATTGAGCAAGGTGCGGGCCGATTCCTCGTAGGAATAGACGAAGGCGCGCTGCACTTCTTTCCTTGCGATCTCGTCGTACTCTTTGCGGGCTTCGCTAATCACGTTTAGATACCGATCGCGTTCCTCTCGCGTGATGCTGGTGTGCTGATCGAGACCGTCTCTCAAAGCTCGCAGGGCGTCGATGGGGTTAATGCAGGCTGCGTTCTGTTTGATAAGCGCGTTCGACAGGCGGTTAATGACGTAGCGAGGTGAGATGCCATCCATTCCCTCGCGCACAGCCTCCTCCTGCAGCTCCTTGATATCTTTCTGCTTGAAGTCCTCGATATCCTCGCCATCATATAGCTTGAGCTTTTTCATCAAGCTCATGCCAGCTTTCTTGGATGGCTCCAGGCGGGTGAGGACGGCGAAAACGCTGGCGATACGCAGCGTATAAGGAGCGATATGTACATTCTGTAACGCGCTCTGTTTGAGCAGCTTTTCGTAGATTTTGACTTCATCGGATGCGCGCAGGTTGTAAGGGACCTTCACCAGGATGATGCGGTCTTGCAGTGCCTCTGACTTCTTATTACCTACGAATGCCTGGTACTCGTGCTCATTGGTGTGGCTGACAACGACCTCGTCGGCGTAGATCATGCTGAAACGCCCGGTTTTGATGTTCTGTTCCTGGCTGAGTGTGAGCAGCACATACAGGAACTTCTCATCGGTCTTGAGCATTTCGACAAATTCCATGATGCCCCGGTTCGCAATATTCAGTTCACCATCGAAACGGTAAGCTCGTGGATCACTCTCAACACCGACTTCACCAATAGTGGAAAGATCAATCCCTCCCACGAGTTCGCTGATATCCTGGCTATTGTGCTGGACAAATCCATCTGCCACAAACGAGTGCGTCCCCGGCACGAGCAGATCGTAGACCGGCTCGATGCCTGCTGGGTGGACCTCGCGCACTGCCAGCCAGAGGTAGTTCTGCTGCACCAGTGTAGCGAGCATTGTGTGCGCAAGTTTCGGCTTTTCTGCTAGGACGGTCCGTGCGCGCTGGTACGAGAGTTGCCGGTCACCCGCTATGATACGAGCCAGGTAACCATCGCCACCATGCTCACTCAGAAGCGACGTACCGTGGGGCAAGTGGTCATAATTCGTCTTTTCACTGCGCGTCTCACGCAAGGGAGAAGTTGCTTTATCTCGCAGTGATGGGATCAACTCAACCAGGTCGAGTACCTGGTCGCCTCGTAGCGTAACATTATAGTACAACTCGCCATTATCTGTATGACTCCAGAACGAACCAACAACTCCTAGATTGAGCAGCAATACATGCACCTGGTGAGCGAGCTGGCGTGACTTGCTCGTAAATTTGAAGGTGTTCGATCCTTGTTTGTTACCGCGAATCGTTGCATCGCCCCAAAAGAGACCTTCCAGGAAAGCAAGGATATCAACCTTGCTGCTAGCAAGCACATGTGCAGGCACAGACTTTGCCTGGGAGCCGCGTGCGATACCTAACTCGCCTCGCAGCCATGTGCTGAGAGCTTTGTTGCTGATAGAGATGTTGTAGTTATATGTCTCTGCCTTGCGATGCGGCACTGCTTCCAGGTCAAAGAGTGTGCGCGTTAATTCGACGAAACGATCTATCAACTTTTGGGAACTGTTGACGAACCACGTCTCGTAAGGGGTAACGCTGCCTTCGGCTGTTAACAGGCCCAGCCAGTAAGCCAGCTCAGGTGTCATCGTTTTTGGCTGGCGCGGCAGCGGGTAGAAGCTTTCTGGTAATGTGGCGTCGCTCTGACCAAACACATGGCTGCCACGTGCCAGCGCCACGTAATCGCCTGGTTTTAAGTCGCCAATCTTCGTCCAGTTTAGTTCGCCACCGGGCTTCATAGTGAGGAGCGGATGGTTGGCCGTTCCACGGATGCTGTAGCCAAGGTTTGTCTCTACCTCGTAGATCGGCTGAAACCCACCACAGTAGAACTGTGTTGCCCTTTCAGGCCCATCGACACCGAGAATCGTTGCCTCAAAAGGCACAAACTCGTCTTCGCGTGGCTTGCGGGGAAGCTGGAGATAAATATCCTCCATCGTCTGTAACCCCCGGTCGGTGAGGACCAGGGTATCACCTGTAACGCATTTTGGATCTGACGGCGTAAACGTGCCAACGCCTACCCGGTACTTTTCGCTGAAAGCTATACGTTTCACGGGAAGGTCCTCGATGCGACCCTTGTACTGGTTATCGACCATGTAGCGGCAATGAGGACACAGATCACCTTCGATATACATGCCAAACTCGCGCTCGACATCAGGCCGCAGTTCATTGGGAATCAAGTGTAGTGGCTCTTCGTGCATCGGGCAGTCTTTGATGGCATAGACCCCTGCCGCCTCTATGCGGGTATAGGCTTCCAGACCTCGCTTGATGAGGTACACGATAGTTGACTTACCTCCACCGACAGGCCCCATCAATAACATGATGCGTTTGCGCACCTCTAAGCGCTGGGCCGCCGAGTGGAAATAATCAACTATCTGCTGTAATGGCTTTTCAATGCCGAAGATCTCCTGGCTGAAGAAATTGTAGCGCGGTTCGCCGGTGCGCGTGGTCTCAACACCCGCGTCCATGATCATATGATAAATGCGTTCGTGAGAAAGCCTGCTTACTTCCGGCCTCTTTGTAGCAATCTCAAAGTACTGCGCAAAAGTCCCCTCCCACATTAATCCTCGTTCACGGTCTCGGTATTCCTCTAACCGCTTCACCAGGTCCATGGTTCACCCTCTCTCTGTTATGCGACGCGGTGAAGCCTTGCTCCACTCGTGTAGTCTATCTCCGTCTGACAGCCGCGAAAGCACTCGATGCGTTCGAGTAGACATCTTTATCACGTTGACGGCAAAGTAAAAATTCACTTTTACAGTTCCACCCGAATATGCAGATGAAATAAGTCCAAAAAGGCTGGCTTTCTACTCAGCATGTCGAGTTAGAGAACCAGCCCTTTCCTACATTATAGAGGAATGAAATTGTGCAATGCATCACTGGATTACCTGCTGGATGCTCCTGCAATGTTTCGATCCCTTTTCTTTTTTGTCCGCTTCGTTCTCAGATGAGAAGCAAACTCCTTTATAACATAAGCAGTCTTCTAAAACATTGCTGGTAATTGTAGCATACCGTACAGATAAGCCACTGTCAAGAGCAAGCACGCATGACCATGCGTGCTTGCAAAGGGAGCCGCTGAGGGTCAAAAAGCCCTTGCAGTCGACCTCTAGCGAGCATCCTGTGTTAGAAGAGTGATCGGAGTTCCAAAACCTACCTCCAGTTTTTTTGCCGCATTCCCATTGCGCACAGCAATGCCCACATACCCGGAGCTGTCACCGTAGATGAAGGCCTCTCCATCAGTGGGTCCTTCGGCAAAGAAACGACGGCGCTTGTCTACTACAATGTTTCTGGTCGAAAAAAGTATATGCATGGTTTGCTCTGCTTGTTCAGCGCTGAAGAGCTCAGGAACCAGTGTCAGCGGGATACTGGTGATGAGGTTACCGAAGCGATCAACGTGAATGATGTGTGCATCGATCTGTGCTCCCTTACGTACAGGAGGTCCGATGTCGATGCGCTGAAGCGTCGCAGCATCTATTTGTGGACCAAGTTCGAAAAGTGTGATGCCACGAGCCAGGTATGCGCCTGCTGGCGCAAAGATATCGCGTCCATGAAATGTTGCACTAACCTGTGGCAGCTGATATGCAGGGTTTGAGAGGACAACAACTGCCTGGATGGTCTGCTCCGCCAGGACATAACTAAAAAGTCCGTTATCAGGTCCTACAAAGAACCAATCCCCGGCATGAACAGCGATAACTCTGCGCGAGCTGCCAACCCCGGGATCAACCACACAAACGAAAACCGTTTTTTTGGGAAAGTAACGGTAAGCAGAAGCCAGTATCCATGCTCCCGAGGCAATGTTTTGGGGATCAACATCGTGTGTGATATCGATGATGTGAACGTCTGGGCAGATGCCAGCAATAACGCCTTTCATAACGCCAACATCGCCATCAGCCAGGCCAAAGTCGGTCATTAATGCGATGACAGGGCGGAAATAAGGCGAAGCTTGCTGATTCATGGCAGGTTTGCGCTCCTGAAAAAGAAATTATGTACTTGTCACCTGGCTTTCCTTTTACCTCCTTCATCGCTATATGTCAATAGTCCTCTGTCTTTTGCTCTGCCAGAAATGTATGCTATACTAGCCTCGTCGACAGTAAGAGTACGGGTTGGTGAAGGATGACACGATAGGACACATTGACTGCCTCTCCGAACTCGGCTAAAATACGCATGGCGACTGGAGGGAGCCTGGGTATGCATGTCAGTAATGGTGGCCCACATGTACTTCTTTTTGAACGTGATCTACAGCTAACAGCGTTACTTACCAGTGAGTTTCAGCTTGCTGGCTATGAGTGCCATGCAGCGCGTACAGCCGTAGAAGTGTTTGATGCAATGGCACGTAACCCTGTGCAAATGGTATTGGTAGATTTGGCACAGGCTGCAGCAGGGCGACGTGAGTTCTGGGTACAGTTGGATGCTCAACGCAAGGGGCGTGGAATGCTGGTACTTACCTATCGCTGTACCAACATTGCAAGTTACGGGCCAGAAGACCCCGATGAGCGCGGCCGCGCGGATGCCGATATAGCAGTAGATGGCATGCTTGGCATTATGAACCTCGTTGATGCAGTACGTACGCATGTCCCTGTAGCAATTACAGGCTCATTTTCACGAGGTACGAAGGTTCCCTTGACGAGAGGGCAAGCACCAGCGACGAGCGAAACAACAATAGCCAGGCCCGTAGACGCTAATGGGCTCACTATGCCGCTGCCCACGATGACATCCCACAATCCTCTAATGGCATTTGCTGCTCCGGTTGCGCCTTCGCGACAGCAGCCCCCAGCAGTGCCATCCCAGGTACCATCACAACAACCACCAGTTCCACCCCAACAGGTAGAACTACCCGTCAGTACCACGCGGACCTATTCTGATCGGATTCGCGCGGTTATCTATCCTGGTCAGGCAGTATGGAACACTCCTGGCCGCAGTCCCTTGAACTCCGCCGGACCTGTAGTTCAGCCTGGTTACGGCTCTGCACCAGCAGAGCAGGTGAGTACGCCTGCACAAAATATAGATATGACGATGGCAACCAGTCCTACCCTCCGAGCTCTTGCCGGGCAAGGTACAGGCATAGGCCCCCAGCCCAGGCAGCAAGGGCCTCTGGCCTCATTTGATCGTGGCGAAGAATCGAGCCTGGCACAGCTATCCCGCATGTTGCATGAACAGCAGTCTGCATATCCCATCCCGGAGAGCGGCTTCCAACAAGCGAAACCAGAAACACAAACTGCGCAAGAGCGTCCAGCTCGCTTCGAGGAGCGAGGAGGAATGATTGTCGCGCAACCCGCACCTGTCAACACCTCGTCACTGCGAGCATCGCCTATTCAGGATATGCCTGTTGAACGCGCTCCTGGCACTCAGATTCCGCTGAAACCCTCGTTCGTCTCTCCGATGATGCCTCCACCTCCACAAACCCCCGAACCGGCGTATCAGGACATCGCTCAGAGATCACCGAATACATATGACACAGGCGCCGGCGAAGAAGATCATGACGATAGTGTTCATCATGGGTTGGTACAAACTGCTATCCATCGAGCGCTGCGGCGCCGGGGATCAGAGGTGGATATAACATCCGATAACACCCTGCTGGATATCATGCAGAGTCTTCCTCCCATGCCTGCCCCTCCACCTGCCCCGCCTGTGCTCAGTGGCCGTGCCACTCGTTCGCTAGGCAGTGTGCTGCTCGAAGGGCATCTTGTTCCACAAAATCGCCTGGAGGTTGCCCAGAGTGTGCAGCGTATGCTACGTGGTGTGGATCTGAACTATCACCTTGGTGAAATTCTGCTTATGTTCAAACTGCTGACACCCGACCAACTGCTGGCGGCCAGCCTGGTCAGTTATGGGTTGATCTCAACAGCCCAGATTAGCGCCCTCGGCCGCATCCGGCAAGAATTGCATTCTATTGGCCTCGAGTATGATCTGGAAAACCTGGTCATTCTCTTCCGCATACTGTCACCGGATCAGTTGCGCGAGGTGCGGGCAAGCTGGTCCTAGCAAGTAAACGACGGTGTGGACTACTGGTAGCAACGGGGGATCGAGATGCTTTTCAAGAATGCCACTATCATCACCATGAATGCGACCCGTGACATCATCAGAGACGGGGCTATCGCCATCAAGGGTAATCGCATAGTTTCCGTTGACAAAACCGCTGCTCTCCTGCCTATGTATGGGGATGATGAAGTAATCGATGTACAGGGCAAACTGATCATCCCAGGGTTGATCGATACACATGTTCACCTGGCCCAGGCGTTGATTCGGGGGTGCGCGGATGACATGGCGTTGGTCCAGTGGCTCTGCGAGCGTGTATGGGTGCTGCAGGGCAATTTCACTACAGATGATGGCTATGTGAGTGCTCGCCTGTGCATTGCCGAGATGCTCAAATCAGGCACCACCACCTTTCTCGAATCCATGCTGGCCCATCGCTACGGCTTCGATGGGATAGCGCGAGCCGTCGATGAAAGCGGCATTCGGGCCTGCCTTGCTGGCATCGTAATGGATATCGGTACCTATGCAACCCAGGATAATGCCATGCACCCGGGCTTGATCGAGAGCCGCGAAACGAGCTTGCTCGGCGTGCTGGATATGCATAGCAAGTGGAACGGCGCTGCTAATGATCGTATTCATGTCTGGTTTGGCCCGCGCACCCCTGGAGGCGTCTCCGGTGAGCTGTATCGCGAAATGAGCGAACTGGCTCACTTGCGCGATATGGGCATCACCATGCACCTGGCCGAGGTCGAAGCCGACAAAATCTTCCTCAACGAGAAGTATGGCCTCTCACCCGTGGCTTATGCTGGGAGCGTTGGGCTCCTTGGCCCGAAAACTGTGCTGGTGCATATGGTATGGCTCACCCGGGAGGACATAGAGAAACTGGCTGCCACCCGTACCAGCGTCTCGCATAACCCTTCTTCAAATAGCAAGCTCGCCTCCGGCGTCTGCAAAGTCCCGCAGATGCTTGCCAGCGGCGTCAATGTAGCACTGGGCTGCGATGGCGGGCCCAGCAACAATGACTACGACATGATCCGCGAGATGAAGCTGGCCGCCCTTATTCACAAAGCTGTTACGCTTGACCCCCTGATAGTGCCCGCCGAGACAGTGCTGGAGATGGCAACGATTAACGGAGCACGAGCATTAGGCCTGGAGCATGAAATCGGCTCGCTCGAAGCCGGTAAGAAGGCCGACCTCGTTGTAATTGATCTCAACCGCTTGCACACGGCGCCTTCCATGAATCCCGTCTCAACGCTGGTGTACGCTGCGACCGGCGGCAATGTGGATATGGTGGTCGTTGATGGGCAGGTCGTGCTGGAACAAGGCAACCTGCTGACAATGGACGAGGACGAGATAATTGAGCAGGCTCACCAGCATGCCGGTCAACTCTACCGGCGTGCTGGCATTGAGATTAAGCCAAAGTGGCCGCTCCGCTAGTCTAATACTCCTCGAACACAATATCTTGCGCCCCTTCCCACAGCACGAGCCTGCCCATTTCACGCAGGTGTTCGCGCCCGTCAACCACTGTCAGGAAGTGGTTTCCCGCCAGTTGTCCAACTTTACTGGCGAAACGAGCGCCCCCGTAGGGAAAAAGGATTTCCGTCTCGCTGAACCCACCGGGATAGAACAATATCTCACCGGGAGCCGGGAGGCTGGTGTGGTTCTCATAGCCAACCTCCAGAGTGAAATCACCAAGTGGAATCCAGCAGGCCTCGCCACTCCAACGCGCGTGTATGAGCTTATTGCGGAATGGCAGGAGCTTACTGAACGCTGCACAGGTCTGTGGCGCGTCCGCCTCTTCCATGCGCGCCGTGAATACCAGGGGACCCACAGTGATACGTAACATGGTCATGGATGAGTTTTCTCCTTCTGCCTCTCAAGCGCTTCCAGCACCCGTTCCGGCGTCATAGGAAGTTCGGTCAGCCACACGCCTGTGGCATCGTGAATTGCGCTTGCGACTGCCGGAGCGAAGGGTACCAGCGGCATTTCTGCCACGCCGCGCGCGCCGTAAGGCCCATTAGGGTCGGCCAGTTCCAGGATAATCGGCACGATCTCTGTTGGCATATCCAGCACCGTAGGCAGCAGGTAAGTGCTGAAGTATGGTGTCAGGATATGGCCGTCGTGGACCTGGAAATGCTCTAGCAGCGTATAGCCTAGCGCCTGGGCGAGGCAGCCCTCGATCTGACCCTCCACCTGCTGGCGGTTGATGGCCTTGCCCACGTCATGAACACTGATGATGTGCAGTACCTGCACCTGCCCGGTCAGCAAGTTCACCTCGACCTCCACTGCTTGCGCAGCATAGCCATAGCAGTAGTTCGGCGTCCCGGCGCCGGTCACGGGATCGAGCGGCGTTGTTGCGGGCGGGCGATACTGTACCGTTGCCTTGACGCGATAGTCATCGGTACTGCCCCATTGCTCCCGTGCAGCCAGGGCAGCATCTCTCACGGCTCGCCCTCCCATCAGTGTCATGCGTGAAGCCGAGGCGCTGCCGGCATTGGGCGCCTCGCTGCTGTCGTTGCAGATTATGGAGACCTGTTCCAGGCGCAGCCCCAGGACCTCGGCAGCGATCTGGCGCAAAATAAGGTGCGATCCCTGTCCCACATCGGCAGCGCCTACGCGCACCTCTGCGCGCTCAAGCTCCGCCTCGCCAGAAAGTTCCACTGTAGCGGTAGCCTGCTCCCGAGAGCCGAACGAATAGCCGACGTTTTTCATACCACAGGCAATCCCGGTGCCACGACGCAATTGGGGAGCGGGATGCTGGCGCGGCTCACCGTAGCCGGAACGCTTACGGGCTTCCTCGACACAGCGTTCTAGCACGGGCAATGCGCTGACGCCCGGGGGGAGTGGTCTTTGTGTTGGCTCAATACTCCCCTCGCGGTAGATGTTGCGCCGCCGCATCTCGACTGGGTCGATTCCCAGTGCCTGCGCCAGGCGCGTCACCATCACCTCACTGGCAAAATGTGCCTGCGGCGCCCCGAAGCCGCGGAAGGCGCCGCATGGGATGTTGTTGGTATAGACTGCATAGCCGTCGACAGCGATATTGGCGATCTCGTAACACCCGCTGGCAAACAACGTGGCAACCTTAGTCACTTCCGCACTGGTCGAGGCATAGGCTCCTCCGTCAGCGATCACTTCAGCCTCGACTGCGCTGATCCGTCCGTCCTTCTGAGCTCCCCAGCGGCAATGTATGGTTATTGGGTGCCGCTTATGATGGGCAATCATCGACTCTTCGCGGCTCCACACAAGCGCGGTCGGGCGCTTGAGCTTCCAGGTCGCAAGCGCCAGGAGATGCTGTATGGACAGGTCTTCGCGCCCGCCAAAAGCCCCTCCGATGGCGGCATAGCGCACGATTACCTGCTCTTCCGGCAGTTGTAGTATCTCTGCGATCTGGCGGCGGTCTTCGTGCAGCCACTGGCCGGCCGTCTCGATCACCACACGCCCCTGTTCATCAAGGAATGCAATGCCCGCTTCTGGCTGCAGAAAAGCATGTTCTTGCCAGGAAGTCGTAAATGTATCCTCGAGCACCACGTCGGCCTCTGCGAATGCCTGGGCAACGTCTCCCTTGCGAATTGGTATGTGCAGGAGCTGGTTGCTGCCAAGATGCTCGTGTACCAATGGAGCTCCGGCTGCCAGCGCCGCGCGCGCATCAGTAACAGCAGGCAAATCATCGTATGCGACGGTCACTAAACTGGCGCCTGCCACCGCGGCCTCTTTGCTTTCGGCCACGACCAGCGCCACTTTATCGCCTTCAAAACGTACCACGTCACCGCAAAGAACGGGCTGGTCGGCGTCGATTAACCCGTAAGGGTTGTAGGGCACGTCGGCCGCAGTGAGCACGGTCACCACGTCGGCATGCTGCAATGCGCGACTCGCATCAATCGAACGGATACGTGCATGCGGGCGATGAGCGAACACTACCTGGAGATGTAACATACCCGGTCGCACCAGGTCAGCCGGATAGACAGCTGCCCCTGTCACTTTACCCAGTGCGTCCGGGCGGGGCAGCGATGCCCCGATCAAAGTTTCCATACCGGATCTGCCTTTTCTATGCTGCTGGTTCACTCCACTATCACCTGCAGCAATCCTGGATTGCCCACCTGCTCCTCTTTGAACATATTGCGCACAATCACGGCCCAGTGCTGAGCATTGGCCTGAGAGTCTTTCTTACCGGCGCCTGGTCCACGCGACAGGCCCGGACCCTCTCTATCCTTACCTGCAGGCAGGATCGTGGAGCCTACTGCAGCCAGCGGTACGCGCAGCACGTTTTTCTCACAGAAATCCAGGCTGAAGCGCTTGACCTGGCCGCCGCCAACAACGCGTGCCAGCGCATCTGGCAGGCATACATGGGCGATCAGGCCCGGCTCGTAGTGTGGTACCGTAATCACCAGGTCAAGCTCATCTCCAACCTTGAAGCGCTGTTGAGATCGTCCCTTGCGTTCAAGGCGAACTTCAGCAGACAACTGGCTATTGAAGGCCCTCCAATCCTCAATTACCTCAGAAGTCACCTGGACAGCAACGACCCCTTCAAGGCTGCGCAGCGATTCCACCTTGCCAGCATAAGCCAGCGCGTCGGCCAGGCGCATCTCCTGTCCGTTGAGCAACACGCGCCCTGCCTCGGCGTCAATGACGACCCCAGAATCGCGCAGCTCGATCATCAGGGCCAGGCATGCCGCCGTATCGACTGTGCTGTAGAGTCGGCCCTCTTCATTCAACTGGCCGGTCAGGTAGTTCGTTGCAGCAATAGCTTTGGGAAGATCACCCGGTTCTTTCGTTGCCAGCAGGGCGGCGGCAGCGTAGGCAGTCTCCTCTCGCGTGGAAACGGCCATGCCCCACAAACGGTACGATGGTTGATGCTCAGCTACCTCGACGTACGTCTTCCCGTTGCGCTCAACCAGCCGTGAGCGCACGTAAGCCGCTGCCCTGTCCTTGTCCTTCTGTGAAGCGCCATTAGCCAGCGCCCGGTAGGCCGCGTGACAATCTTTGATCTCCTCCGGCGGAGAGTCGATCTTGTA